>Ga0116230_10006116_pt1 | contig 11840 bp, 13 predicted proteins | sample S1TSphfallax_3_FD_88678 | JGI IMG/M metagenome (GOLD analysis project Ga0116230, IMG submission 88678) | Host-associated microbial communities from peat moss isolated from Minnesota, USA - S1T2_Fd - Sphagnum fallax MG | ecosystem: Host-associated > Plants > Peat moss > Unclassified | place...
CCACACCTGCTTGCCGGATTCCACGGCCACGGCGAGCACCTCACCCTTGTGGGAAGCAGCGAACACCACCCCGTTGTCGAGCGCAGGCCCGAGGCCTAAACGCAGCACCACCTGCTTCTTGCCGCCGCCGACGTTATCACCCCAGATTTTCTTGATCGGCAGCGTGCCCTGGTACTTGGTCAGCTCCGCCGGCGGTTCGACGTCCTTATCCTTGCTGCAACCAGCGATGAGCAGGAGCGCCGTGAGTCCAACGGAAAGCAATAAACGCATCAGGGTTTGACCTTGTTCGAGGGAACGATTGCCGGCACCATCGCGGTCGGCGGCGCGGATGGCGCCGTCAGATCCGCAATTTTCAATTGGACTAGCGAGGAGTCGACACCGCCGGCATCGCCGCCGGCGAGCGCCGCCTTGTATTCGGTCAACGCGCTCTTGGAGTCGTTCTTTGCATAAAACGCATCGCCACGCACTTCGTGGTATAGCGCCGCGAATGCCCCGGGGGTGTCTTCCGCGAGCGTCTTGATCGCCTCGTCCGGCTGCGCCACCGCGATCTGCACCCGGGCGAGGCGCAACCGCGCAATGCGCTTGAGCTCGGAATCCTTGGAATTGTTCATCACCTGCGTCAACGGGGCGATCGCGTTCTTAGGCTCCCCTGCATCGACGGCCAGGCGCGCCAGCGTCAGCTCGGCCTGATCCGCGTAGGGCGAACGCGGATAATCCTTGATGAGGCCTTCGGCGAGGTTTCGCGACTTGCTGAGATCGTTGTGCTCCAGCGCATCGGTCATCTCGCTGAACTGCAGCGATGCGCGCAGCGCCCGATCGTTGCGTGAGTTGTCGACGTAGCGGTAACCGAACAGTCCCACCACGCCGAGCACGATTCCGGCGACCACCCATAGTCCGTTTTCGACGATCCAGCGCTTGACGGCTTCCCATTGTTCGTCGTCGGTCAAGTAATCTTCTGTCATGGCTACTCCGCTACCCCACCCTTGAGACCCAGCAACACACCCAAGCGTTCACTGATTCGTTCGAATGCGCACTCCTCCTGCGCCACGTCACGGCGCAGGTCCTTCAAGGCAGCGACCCCCCGCGCCAGTTCGTCGTCGCCCAGGACGAGCGCATAGTGCGCACCACTCTTGTCCGCCCGCTTGAATTGCGACTTGATGCTGCCGCCGCCCACATTGATCTGCAGCTTGAGATCCGGCCACGCGTCGCGTAGTCGCTCCGCCAGCTTGAAGCCCTCGATCTCGGTGCGCTCGCCGGCCAGCACGAAATACACCTGGGGCTGCTGGCGGACCGCCGCCAGACCCTGTTTCTCCAGCAGCATCACGATGCGCTCCTGACCCATGGCCCAGCCGATCCCGGGCGTGGCGGCACCCCCCAATTGCCCGACCAGTCCGTCGTACCGGCCGCCAGCGCATACCGTGGCCTGCGAACCCAAGGCGTCCGTGGTCCATTCGAATACGGTCCGCGTGTAATAGTCGAGTCCGCGGACCAGATGCGGCTCGACATGATACTCGATGCCCGCGCCCTTCAGGTGGGCGCACAGGGATTCGAAGTGCTGCTGCGATTCGGGGTCCAAGGCATCGATCAGCAGCGGCGCACCGGCGATGATGCGCTGCATGTCCGGATTCTTGCTGTCGAGGATGCGCAGCGGATTGCCGTGCAGCCGCCGCTTGCTGTCCTCGTCGAGTGCCGCCTCGTGCGCGCCGAAATAGGCAGTGAGCCGGTCGCGGTACACGGCTCGCGCGGCCGGCGTACCCAGCGAGTTCAAGAGCAGCTTCACGCGCGTGAGCCCGAGCCGGCGCAACAATCTCGCCGACAGCAGGATCATCTCGGCGTCGATGTCGGGACCCGGGAAACCGAACGCTTCGCAATCGATCTGGTGGAACTGGCGATAGCGCCCCGCCTGCGGACGTTCGCGCCGGAACATCGGACCCATGCACCAGACCCGCAGCCGATTCTCGCGCAGCAGGCCGTTCGAGATCACGGCGCGCACGATGCCGGCCGTGGCCTCCGGACGCAGCGTGATGTGATCATCGCCCTGGTCCACGAAACTGAACATTTCCTTCTCGACGATGTCCGTGAAGTCACCGATCGACCGCTTGAACAGCTGGGTCTGCTCGATGATCGGCACGCGGAATTCCTCATAACCGTAGGCGGCGAACACCTCGCGCGCGATGCGCTCCAGGAACTGCCACGCTGCCGCCTGCGCCGGCAACACATCATGAACGCCGCGCAGCGGCTCGATGATCTTACCCATATGGTCTCCCCGATCAGCCGTGAGGACGCGAGCTCGGCGCCGCGCGCAGATCGCGACGCAGTGTGCCGTCCGCGCCGGCTTCGAAATGCGCGACGTCGCCGGCAAGGTATTGCGGCCCGATCGCAACCGGGTGGTTGTTGATTTCCAGGCGAATGCTGCTCGCCGACCTCAAGTAGATGCGAAACGGCGCCTCACCGGACATCGATCTGACATTGTTGACGTGGCCGGTGCCCGCATACAGCCGTTGGCCGGTCGCGTCGTGCACGTCCACCCAGGAATCCGCGAGGAAACTCACGCGCAAGCGCGCCCGGCCGCTGCCCTCGGGCTGCATCGCGGGCGCAGCCACCACCGGCTCGACGGATTCGGCCGCGTCGGTAGGCCCGGCGCCAGCCGCTGCCGCGACCGTGGCCGTGGCCGTGGCCGGCGCCAAGGCGGCGGGCTGCGCAACGGGCACCGGGCGCACCGCGCTTCGCACTTGCGCGTCCGCTGACGCGGTGGTCCGGGCAAGCCAGGGACGCCACCACATCAGCCCAGCGAGCGCCACGGCAACGGCAGCACAGCCGATGATCGCCGGCCACGGCAGCTCCTCTCCCGTGGTCGGGCCGGTGCGCATGCGCATCCCGGCCGGTTGCGGCGGCAGTGGCGGTGGCAGCGCGGCGTCGAAGTCCGCCATCACCTCGGCCACGGGCAGCCCGAGCAATTCCGCATAGCGCTTCAGATGGCCCTTGGCATAGACCGCCGGCCCGATGCGCTCGTAGTCGCCGTTCTCCAGTCCCTCGATCACCCAACCGTCGAGCCGCAATTCGTCGGCGGCCTTCTGTGCGCTCAAGCCTTTCTTTCTCCGCGCCGCCTGCAATCGCTCGCCCAGCGTTCCCACGCTCTCGCTCATCGATCGATGCCGGACCGCATCAGCTGCGCCTGTTCGGAATTCGGAAACTCGGTCTGCACGCGACGCGCAAACGCCGCCGCCGCCGCGCCATCACCCAGCTTGCGCTGCGCGCGAAAGCCGAGCCAGAGGATCTCCGCGGTGGGCGGATTGGCCGACAGGTAGCGTTGCGTCAGCTCCAGCGCCTCGCCCGCATCGCCGCTGTCCAATGCCAGGTTACCGAGCTGCAGGAGCGCCTCCGGCAGATTCGGCCGGATGGACAATGCCTTGGTGAAGTAACGCTGCGCATCCAGCGCATCGCCGGTGTTCTCGACACACACGCCCGCATTGACCCACGCGACTTCGGGCGTTTGGTAAGCGGGGTTGCGGGCCACCTCGTTGAAGAGTTTCTCGCCGGCCGCCGCCTTGCCGGTGCGGCACAGATAGCCCGCATAGTTGTTTTGAATGTTCGGGTCCGCCTTGCCGAGCCGCGCGGCGGCCACATAGGCACGATCCGCCTTCGCCGCTTCATTCAGCCGCTCGTAGATCAGACCCGCGGTCAATTGCACATCCGCGCTGTCCGCATCCTGTTTCATCGCGCGTTCTATGGTTTCGCGCGCTGCCGCGAGCTTGCCGATCTTCATGTATTCGATGGCGAGCTGCACGTTGACCTTGGCCGCGTCCGCACCGGTTTTACCCGGCGCCAAACCGCTGTTGACGCAGGCCGATAGCGCGATGACCGCGGCGAGCAGCAGTCTCCGCGACATCAGAGCCGCGACCCCAGGCGGCTCCGGGTGCGATCGGTGACCTGCCCCGCCAATTGGCCGCAGGCCGCATCGATGTCCTCGCCGCGGGTGCGGCGGATGGTGGCAATCACGCCGTTCTCGTTGAGGATGTCGCGAAAGCGCACGATCGCCGCCGCCGGCGAGCGTCGGTAGCCGGTGCCCGGAAAAACGTTGAACGGAATGAGATTCAATTTCGCCGGCCGGCCGCGCAGCAGCCGCGCCAGCTGCCGCGCATGCTCGGGGTGGTCGTTGATGCCGTCCAGCATGACGTACTCGAAGGTGATGCTGCGTCCATTCTGCTCGTCCAGATAATGCCAGCAGGCGGTGAGCAATTCATCGATGGGATGCTTGCGATTGATGGGCACCAGCGTGTCGCGCAGCGCATCGTTCGGCGCATGCAACGACACGGCGAGCGCGACGTTGCATTCCGCCGCCAACTTGTAGATCTGCGGCACCAATCCCGAGGTGCTCAAGGTCACGCGTCGCCGTGACAGGTCGTAGCCCAGGTCGTCCATGAAAATGCGCATCGCGGGCACCACGTTGCGATAATTGGCAAGCGGCTCGCCCATGCCCATCATCACGATGTTGGTGATCCTGCGGCCGTGGGTGCCGGCCGCCGTGAGCTCCCGGTGCGCAAGCCACACCTGACCCACGATCTCCGCCACGCTGAGGTTGCGATTGAAGCCCTGTTGCGCGGTGGCGCAGAACGAGCAATCCATCGCGCAGCCGACCTGGCTCGAGATGCACAACGTGCCCCGGTCGGGTTCCGGGATGTACACGGTCTCGATGCCCTGCACCTCGTCCATGCGCAGCATCCATTTGATCGTACCGTCCACGGAGCGCTGCTCGGTGACGATCTGCGGCACCGAGATCGTCGCGACGGCGCCGAGCTCAGCGCGAAAATCCTGGGCAAGATCGGTCATGTCGGCGAAATCCGCCGCCCCGCGCCGGTAGATCCACTTCATCAACTGGCGCGCGCGAAACGGCTTGGCACCGAGCCGCCCGGCCACGAAACCCTCGAGTTCCGTGCGCGGCAAGCCGAGCAGATTGACGCGGGCGTCGGCCACGTGGATGCCGGTACGCTAGCGCGTACGCGGACAGACCTCGATTTCGCGGAAGAAATACGCAATCTCCCGCGCGGCGGCCTCGGGGGAGTCGGACCCGTGCACCACGTTTTCATCGATGCTGGTTGCCAAATCGGCGCGAATGGTGCCCTTGTCCGCTTTCTTGGGGTCGGTGGCGCCCATGATCTCGCGATTCTTCGCGATGGCGCCCTCGCCCTCGAGCACTTGGACCATCACCGGGCCGGAGATCATGAACTTCACCAGATCCTTGAAGAACGGCCGTTCGCGGTGGACCGCGTAAAACCCTTCTGCTTCGCCCTGCGACAGGTGCAGCATGCGCGCCGCGACCACCCGCAAGCCGGCTTTTTCGAACCGATGATAAACATCGCCGATGAGGTTGCGGCCGACGCCGTCGGGTTTGACGATGGAAAGTGTGCGCTCGATTGGCATGATGACCTCGCGTGAAGGATGGGTTATCGGCCCTCAACGGGGGCCGACAAAGACCGCGAAGTGTACTGGAGCGCGCACGCTCAAGCAAACCGGACTACAAAGCGAAGTCCCTGTATTGCTTGGAAAAACTTTAAGCCATGGGCGTAGGGGTCAGACGCTGAAACTCTCGCCGCAGCCACATTCTCCTTTGGCCTTCGGATTCTGGAACTTGAACGCTTCGTTCAAGCCCTGTTTGACGAAGTCCACCAGCGTGCCATCGATCATCGGCAGGCTCGCCGGGTCCACCACCACCTTCACCCCGCGGGCTTCGAAAACGGCATCCTCGGGCTGAATTTCATCAGCATAATTGACCACATACGCGAAGCCGGAGCACCCGGTCTTCTTGATACCGACCCGCAGTCCGACGCCCGTACCCCGTTTTTGCAGGTGAGTACGCACCCGATCAGCCGCAGACTCCGTCAACAAAATCGCCATTTAACGCCACCCTCCAAGGTTCGCCCATCGCACACCTACGGGCTATACATAACACGCATGGCCCGTGCACGCACGGACCCGGCGCGCACTTTTTGTGCATAGGCTTATGCGTTGCCGTTTGTCTCTCCAGGAGATGGGGGCGAGATCGCTGCAATCCAGGCATCTTCGATAATCAACAACCGGCCTACTTTCTCGGTCGGCACCGCGAACCGTTCCTTCAGTTCAGGCAGGCTCGCCGGCAGCCCGGTGCGCCCCGGCAGCACCGCGGCCACCGCGTGCTCCGCGATCCAATCGGCCACAGCGATCACGTGCGGACAGCCGAAGGCGAGAAAGCGGACCGCGTCGAGCGTCAGTGGCGTAGCGCCGGATCGCCAGCGCACGTCGAATTGCACCCAGGTGCCCATCGCCCTGCTGCCCGCCACCCCCCGCCGCACGCCGGGGCCGGTCAGCGTGCCGGCGTGCGCCGCGGTCTCGAAATGCCGGCGGGTGAGCTCGTTGTAGGTCACGGTTACCGCGCGCCGCCAATCCGCCGCAGCCGCTTGAGGGCACGCTCGACCGCCAGCAGCGCCGCGTCCACGTCGGCTGCGGTGGAGAATCGTCCCAGACTGAAGCGCAGGCTGCTCTCGGCCAGCCGCTCATCGCGGCCCAAGGCGCGCAGCACGTACGACGGTTCTTGCACCGCCGAGGCGCAGGCAGAACCGGTGGACACCGCGATGAACGGGCGGACGGCGGCCAGCAGGCTCTCGCCCTCGACATCCGCGAAGGAGACGTTGAGCAGGTGCGCCACCGAGTGGGCGGGATCGCCGTTGCGCAGCACGCCGCCGAGCGCCGTGAGACCCTCCCACAGACGATCCCGCAACCGGGCGATGTGCGGCACCTCCGCTGGCCACTCGGCAGCGGCCAGCGCCAGAGCGGCGCCCATGCCCACGACTTGATGGGTCGGCACCGTTCCCGAGCGCAGGCTGCGCTCCTGGCCGCCGCCGAATTGCAGCGCCGTGAGCTGCACACCGCGGCGCCGCGAGACCAGCAGCGCGCCCACCCCCTTCGGTCCATAGGCTTTGTGCGCCGACAAAGACAACAGATCGATCCCGAGGCTGGTGAAGTCGAGCGCCGCCTTGCCGATGCTTTGCGCCCCGTCCACGTGCAGCCGCACTCTGCCATGCGCCGCACACACCGCGGCAATCGCGGCCAGGTCCTGGACGACGCCGATCTCGTTGTTGACGTGCATCACCGAGACCAATACGGAGTCCGCCTGCAAGGCCTCACCGAGCTGCGTGGGGTTGAGTACGCCGGTCCGCCCGGGATCGAGGTAGGTCACCCGCCAGCCACGCCGCTCGAGTTCCCGACACGGATCGAGCACCGCCTTGTGCTCCGTACGCAAAGTGACGATGTGCCTGCCGAGGCTGCGGTAGTAGTGGGCAATCCCGAATAGCGCGAGGTTGTTCGCCTCCGTCGCCCCGGACGTCCACACCACATCCTCGGGCAGAGCGCCCACCGCCGCCGCCACCTGCGCGCGCGCCGCCTCGACCGCCGCATGCGCCGCATCGCCATAGTCGTGGCTGAGCGATCCCGGATTGCCAAAGGCACCTTCGCGCGTCAGGCAGGCGGCCATGCGCGTGGCAACACGAGGATCGACCGGCGTGGTTGCCGCGTAGTCGAGGTATGCGGGCTGCTTCACGGCCGTCGCGGGGACTGGCCGCGACGCGCCTGCACCGCACTCAACAGGCCACGCATGATGTTCAATTCGTTCCGGTCCATCTGCGCCCGGTTGAACAGACGCCGCAGCCGCTCCATCAGATGTCCGGTCTTGTCCTCGAAATCGATTTCGTTCATGACCCGATTGAGGTGCTCGTAGAAATACTCGACGTCCCCGGCGGGTGCCAGCGGCTGTTCCAGCTGCACCTGCGAGTGCGGCTGCTCGCGTGCCATGAAGATCTCATAGGACAAGAGCTGCACGGCCATTGCCAGATTGAGCGAAGAGTATTCGGGATTCGTCGGAATGCGCACCAGCACGTTGCAGTACTGCAGATCCTCCGTCCCCAGCCCGTATTTTTCCGAACCGAACAACAACGCGGCGCGGTTGCCTTCGGGCAGCGCCACGATGCGCGACGCCACTTCGCGCGGCGTCGTGAATTCCCAGTAATAGGATCGCGGCCGCGCCGTCGTGCCGGCGACGAAGCCGCAGTCGGCGACCGCCTCCACGACGGTCGCGACGACCCGCGCCGCGGCCAGTACGTCGTCGGCCCCCGCGGCCAACGCATTCGACTCGGGGTGCGGGAAAGATTTCGGACGCACCATCACCAGATCGGTGAGCGCCATGTTTTTCATGGCACGCGCCACCGAGCCGATATTTCCCGGGTGGCTGGGGTCTATCAGGACGATGCGAACGGGAGCACTCATGCTCTGTTATTCTATCGCGACTTTATGCAACCACTGCTCAATATCGGCATGCGTGCCGCGCGCCGCGCCGGTGATCTGAACGTGCGCAGTCTGTCGCGCCTGGATTCGATCAACATCGACACCAAGGGTCGTAACGACTTCGTCACCGACATCGACCGCAAGGCCGAAGCCGACATCATCGCCACGATCCGCCGTAGCCATCCGCAGCATGCCGTGCTGGGCGAAGAATCCGGCCGCAGCGGCGAGAGCGAGTTCGTCTGGATCATCGATCCGCTCGATGGCACGACCAATTTCCTGCACGGTTTCCCGACCTTTTCGGTATCGATCGCGGTGGAACACAAGGGGCGCCTCGAACATGCGGTGATCTACGATCCCATGCGCCAGGAGTTCTTCACCGCGTCCCGCGGCGACGGCGCCCAGCTCGAGGGACGGAAGATCCGCGTGAGCTCGCAGCGCACCTTGGAAGGTTCGCTGATCGGCACGGGCTTCCCGTTCCGCATGGATCCCGCATACGTCGATTCCTATCTGGCCATGCTCAAGGTCATCATGGGGACCGCTGCCGGCGTGCGGCGGCCCGGATCGGCCGCGCTCGATCTCGCCTATGTGGCCGCCGGCCGCCTCGACGGTTTTTGGGAGTTCGGCTTGCAGCCCTGGGACACCGCGGCGGGCGTGCTGCTCATCCAGGAAGCCGGCGGACGCGTCGGTACGCCCACCGGCGCCGACTACGCGTTGGGCCAGAATATCTTTGCCGGCAATCCGAAGGTTTACGAGGAATTACTTGTCGCGCTCGGGCCTTTGACGCCCGCCGCGTTGCGGGTTTGAGGCTAGCTGAGTTTGGGTTTCAAAGTCGGCGGCTCGGCACCCGGCGGCTTTGCGTCATGGGGCGCCAGGGCGCTGCGTCGATAGCCGTACAGCCCATAGACCACGAGTCCAATGGCGGCCCAGCTGAAAAACACCAGTTTCGCCGCGGTTTCCAGGAGCGCGAACAGCACCGAACAGCCGATCAAGGCCAGAGGGCCCACCAGCCACAAGACCGGGGTGCGAAACGGGCGCTTTCGTTCGGGATTGGTGTACCTAAGGATCATCACGCCGAGGGCCACCGCAAAGAAGGCGGCGAGCGTGCCGCCGTTCGACAGATCAGCGAGCTTGCCCACCGGAAAAAACGCGGCCGCCAGCGTGACCGCCACACCGGTGATGAGGGTCACCACATGCGGGGTGTTGAAGCGCGGGTGAATCTTGGTCAATACGTCGGGCAGCAGGCGATCGCGCGCCATGCTGAAAAACACCCGTGTCTGGCCGAAGATCATCATCAAGATCACCGAGGGCAGCGCAAGGAATGCGGCCAACCCGATGAGCCGCGATACCTTTTCCCAGCCCAGCACGCGCAGCACATGCGCCAGCGGCTCTTCGCTGCAAACCAGCAGCGCCGCCCGCGCCGGGTCGCGGCACGCATCGAACAACGCCACCGTGCCGGGCTCGATTCCCTGACCCGCCGCATCCAATACCGGTTGCGCACCGATCGAACCGATCGCACCCGCCGCCACCAGCAGATAAAAGACCGTACAAATCCCCAGGCTGCCGATGAGTCCGATCGGCATGTTTCGCTGCGGATTGATGGTTTCCTCGGCCGCGGTGGAGACCGCGTCGAATCCCACGTAGGCGAAGAAGATGGACGCGGCGGCGCCACCGACGGCGAGGCTGCCCAACGGTGCAAAGGGATGAAAATTTTCCATCTTGATGACGGGCAGCGCGAGCGCTATGAACAGCACCAGCGCCGCAACCTTGATGCATACCAGGGTGGCGTTCACCGCCGCGCTCTCGCGCGTGCCGAGCACCAGCAGCGTGGTGACCAAAAGGCCGATGCCCACCGCCGGCAGATTGATGAAGCCGCCGGCGAAATAGCCCTTCGCCAGATACAAGGGAATGTGCAGCCCGAAACTATGCTCGATCAGCGGCACGAAATAATTCGACCAGCCCACCGCGACCGCGCTGGCCGCCACGGTATATTCGAGGATCAGCGCCCACCCGACGACCCACGCGATCAGTTCGCCGAGCACCGCGTACGAATAGGTATAGGCCGAACCCGACACCGGCACCATGGCAGCGAGTTCCGCGTAGCAGAGCGCGGTGACCGCGCAAACCGCGCCGGCGATGACGAACGCCAGCATCATGCCCGGGCCGGCCTTTTGCGCCGCCTCGGCGGTCAACACGAAGATGCCGGTGCCGATCACCGCGCCGACGCCCAGCATGGTCAACTGGAACGGCCCGAGGGTGCGTTTCAGCGACTTCTTTTCGGCACTCGCGAGGATTGCGTCGAGCGGTTTGATGCGCCAGTTCATGTCATCTCCGTGGAGGTCCCAGACAGCCTGCGTGCTGTTGCTTGGACTGTAGCGGCTTTCAGCGGCAGCATCCAAGTATTTCTATGTTCGCGCCCGCAATCTTATGTTGACCCATTCGACGACCGCGGAGAACGCCATCGCAAAATACAGGTAGCCCTTCGGGATCTCGATTTCCAGCGACTCACCGATCAATGCCACACCGACCACGACCAGGAATGCCAGCGCCAGCACCTTGATGGTCGGATGGCGGTCGATGAAATTACTGACCGCCGCCGAGACCACCATCATGACCACCACCGAGGCGACGATGGCGGCGATCATCACCTCGATGTGCCGGGCGAGTCCCACCGCCGTGAACACGGAGTCGAGCGAGAACACGATGTCGAGCAGGCCGATTTGCACGATGATGAACCAGAATCCGTGCAGCAATCCGGGTTCCCGTTCGCCTTCGGCACCCGCGAGCATTGCGCGGATTTCCATGCTGCTCTTCACCACCAGGAACGCGCCGCCCGCGAACAGGATGAGATCGCGGCCGGTGACCCGCTCACCGAATGCGATGAACAAAGGGCTCCGCAGAGTCGCCAGCCAGGTGATTGAAAACAACAGCGCGATGCGCGTGAGCATCGCGAAGCCCAACCCGAGAAACCGCGCCCGCCGGCGCTGCGATTCGGGCAGCCGGTTCACCAGAACCACCAGAAAGATGATGTTGTCGATGCCAAGGACGATCTCGAGCACCGCAAGCGTCAGGAAGGACAGCCACGCCTGCGGGTCTTCGACCAGTTCCAGCATCAGGGCAGGCCGTCGACCTCTTCCGGCTTGGTGAGCTTGCGCTCCATCAGATCGTCGTTCACCAGTCCGAAGTCGAGCGCCAGAGCCGCCGAGATGTAGATCGACGAGTAGGTGCCGGCGATGATGCCGATGACCAATGCCGCCGAGAAGCCATGCAGCGTCTCACCGCCGAAGATCAACAGCGCCAACACCACCAACAGCGTGACCAGCTTGGTCATCAGGGTTCGCGACAGGGTCTGATTGATCGATTCGTCGATCACCTGGGCTATGCTCAACTTGCGCGCGACCCGGGCACGCTCGCGCACGCGGTCGAAGACGATCACCGTGTCGTTCAATGAATAACCGATCACCGCGAGAATCGCGGAAATCGCCGTAAGATCGAAGGTCATCTGCGTCAGCGCGAAGAAACCCAAGACG
>Ga0116230_10006117_pt1 | contig 11840 bp, 7 predicted proteins | sample S1TSphfallax_3_FD_88678 | JGI IMG/M metagenome (GOLD analysis project Ga0116230, IMG submission 88678) | Host-associated microbial communities from peat moss isolated from Minnesota, USA - S1T2_Fd - Sphagnum fallax MG | ecosystem: Host-associated > Plants > Peat moss > Unclassified | place: USA...
AAACCCTGTTCCGACGCGGCCGACGTGGGCCAGTTCGCCATCGCGGTTTACGCCACAGATGAGCGAGCGGAAGTTCTCGCCCGTCGTCGTCCACCCGCCGATGACCACCTCGTGGCCCTGACGGCACTTGCATTTGCCCCAGCTTTCGCTCCGGCCGGACTGATAAGGGGCGTCCAGGCGTTTGGAGACGATGCCTTCAAGGTGCATGCGGCAGGCCGAGAGCAGCACCGCGTCTCCGGCTGTGATGAAATGGTCGACATACCGGATGTTGGCGGCGGCGGCGCCCACATGCGTCTCCAGCCTCGCCTTGCGGTCGATTAGCGGCAGTTGCCGCAGATCTTCCTTGCCGTGGAACATTTGGTCGAAGACGAAGAACACCACGTCCTTGGTCTTGGCGTCCGAGATCGCCGCTTGTAGGGCGGAGAAGTCCGGCGCGCCGGTATGGTCGAGCGCCACCACTTCGCCATCGATGATCCCGTCGCCAAGCTTTGCGCCCTCGGCGACGAGCTCTGGAAATTTCGAGGACCAGTCGAGGCCCTTGCGCGACAATAGCGTCGCCTCGCCGCCGACGGTGCGCAGCTGCATGCGGTAACCGTCAAACTTGATCTCGTGCGCCCAACCGGGCCCGGCCGGCGGCTTGTCGAGGCGTTTGGCCAGCTGGGGCTCGACGAAGGCGGGAAGGGCGGCGACGGTTTTGGCTTTCACCGCTGAGGCTTTCGGTTTGGTCGGCGCGATCAGCCCGGCCGGCGCGTCGCCATCGCCGGTGCTGCGCCTGACCGACCCGGCGGCGGCGCCCTTTGCGGTCATGAAGGGCGTGGCGGCCTTGCCCTTCCCGTTGGCGATCTCAGTCATGGTCCGGCCGGACGCCACCGACCGGTCGCCATCGGACGGCCCAGGCGCCCCTCCCTCCACCGCGCCTTCGTCGCGATGCTTGATGAGGAGCCAGCTGGCCTTGCCGCGGCTGTCGCGCTTGGTGCGCACGATCACCCACGAGCCATGCATCCGCTCGCCTTCCATGACGAACTTCAGCTCGCCCTTGGCCAAGGCTTGACCGATGTTTTCGAAACCCTTTTCCGGCGCCCAGTAGCCCCGGTCCCACAGCATCACCGTGCCGCCGCCGTACTGCCCCTCGGGGATCGCGCCCTCGAAGTCGCCGTAGGCGAGGGGGTGGTCCTCAACCTCTATCGCCATGCGACGATCCTTGGGGTCGAGGGATGGCCCCTTAGGCACCGCCCAGGAGCGGAAGGTCCCCTCGTATTCGAGCCGCAGGTCGAAATGCAGATGGCTGGCCGCGTGCTTCTGGATCACGAAGCGCAGCGCTTTGGAACGCGCGACCTGGGCGTTTTGGCCCGACGGCTCGCCCGTCTGGGAGAAATCGCGCATCCCCTGGTATTTATCGAGCTTTGCGGCGATCTTGGTGACGGCCATGATAGGCTCCGATCCACGTCATGGTCTTCAACGAAAACCACGGCCAGACGATCCGAACGCAGCCTCCGGCTCGGACAAATCCTTTCCAAGGCAGGCCGGTTGACGTCAGCGGGAGAGCCCACGCCCAGATCCGGCGTTACCACTCCACCGTGACCGCGCCGGTCCCAATCGGCGTTTCAAACTCTAGCCGATCGTCCGTTTGCAACAGCGGATGACAGGGTCCGAACGCGGTCTCAACCTTAAGCGGTCCGGGCAACGCGCCCACCCTCGGGCGAAGAACGAAGCGGGCGGCGCAGCCGGCCGGGCCGTCCACCACCAGGGTGAGGCATCTCTCCGCCTCGGTCACACGCTCCATCCTGCGATCGCAAAAGAGGTCGAACGGCACGGCTTTAGACCTGTGGAAAGCTCGGCTTGCGTAGATGAAGGCCGCGCCGCAGCCGTAAATTTCCTGACCAACCTGGCCGCAGGGTTGGCCGTCGCCGTAAAGGTCCTCTAGGGGGAAGGACAGATTGGCGTCGAGCTGGCCATTGCGCACCGTGTCAGACAGGATCTCGGACGGAAGGACGTCTGGATAGTAGAACCACGCTCGGTCCAGACCGTAGCGATTATATTCGCTGATCAAGAGCTGTAGGCTGGGTTCGATATCAGCGCCGGCGATCTCCAAGTAGTCGTGCAGGGCGGCGAAGCTTTCGAAGCACTCGTAGATCGCCATGTAGGGTGCGTCGTGCAGGCAGGTGAGCCCCAGAAAATTACGGAAGTGCCGTGCAGTCTTTATCTGCGACTCCCAGATCTCGCTGTTGTGAAACAGGCCTGCGAGATAGATGTGGCTTTGACGTCGGAACCATTCGTCACCGGTCAAGCGCCATATCTTCAAAGCAGCGACGGCGCCCCAGGCGGTCAAGTTCGCCTGATAGGCGATCTCAAATCGGAGACCTCGGCTGGCGTGAAGCGCCTTTTCCGCTTCCCGTTTGAACATCGTCTTACGGGTCAACTCGAAGGCCTGCATCATAACGTACGCGTAAAGGCCGCCGACGTCCGTCTGGCCTAACCCCTGGTCGTCGCGGGCGGGTGTGAGCACTGTGAAGTCGCGGATGTCGTATTGGATCGGCCAAGCGTATTTGAAATGCCGCGCCGCCTTGATGGCGTAATCGAGGGACCCGAAGAACAGGGTCTGCGCCGTCTTGTCTCCATCGTGGGCCAGTCGGGCAAGGTTGGCGAGGGGATGGTATAAATACCAAGAGTCGACCGCGAAGCGGTTCTTGTCAGCGCCCACGTTAGGCAGATAGCGCCGCACCACGCCGAGCAGGGGGTCAAAGAACTTCTCCAGCCCCGACGCGAGACGCGCCTCGAGCGGGATCGACCGTCCTGACCATTGAGCGAAGTCGTGGACGGCCGTCAGGACCGACAGCTGAACCATACTGTCGGGATATTCGGCGGCTACATAGGGGTGCAGATAGGTGTGGCCGTAATGCTGGATGACGGCCTTTTTAGACCGGCCGAGGTCGCGGAGCGTCAACTCAGCTCTCAAGGGCCAGTCGCGGAAGTCCGTGGCCGGCTTTTCCAAGCCGCGGTAGATGTGGGCCAGCATGTCGAGAAAAATCAGGGCGCTGGCCTGCTCGTCGGTTTCGCATGTCTCCTGGATCGCCAGATGAACGTCCGACAGGATCACAGCTTTGCCCCCCGGGAGGGCTTTGGTCGGCGGGCTATTGCCCAGCATCGTTGGCGGCTGATACCCCAACTCCGGCCATTGTCCGCCCACGACCCCGTCCGGCGTCGTCTCCGTGGCATTGAAAAAGGCGTTTAGGGCGGTGAGGTTTTGGACGTAGAGCACGTTACCGAACGCAGGTCGCGTCATGCAAAAATAAAGCAACCCCGTGTTGACGCCCCGCTGGGCCGCCTCGACGGTCCCCTGGGTCTGGGTGGGACAGTCGTCGTCGCTAAGGGGATAGAGGTCTCTTGGAAGGTAGGGGATAAGGAGATCGTGGGCCGGGGTGAGGGTTACGGTGACGCGTAAAGCGCTGTGCTCATTGGTTTGGATGTCGATGCGGTGCGCGCCGAGCGCGCTTTTCGCAATGATCGTCCCCTCGCCGTCTTGCTGGCGCGACACCCTCGCTCTTATGCCGCCGGGGGCATAGGCGGTTCGAAGCGCGAGGCCGCCGTGACCTTGGCGCCGCAAAATCAACCAGACTGAATCCAGCCCAAGACCAACGCTCGCCTTGCAGCCGGACCATTGCGTCGTGTACAAGGGCTTGAGCCCCTTTCCCCGCAACTCCGCCTGTAACGCCAACGCCCCGACCGGGGCGGCGAATACCTCGGGCGGAGCCGTCTGTGGGCGACCCAGCATCTTGCGCTCCTGAGGATGTACGGCTGAGGCGGAACGAGGCAGTCCATGAGAGGTTCCTGTCCTCAGCGGGGTCGGGTTCGCCGTTGGACTGATGATCGCGCCGATGGACCTCCGCGCGCTTGAGTTCGCACTGAACCCCAACGGCGCAGCCATGGTCACGGGCACGGACCGGACACCGCTTGGGGCCGCGTCTTTGCACGAGGTGTGGAACCAGGCGCCCGCAAAGTCCCTTTAACGGTCAGGCCTGTGTCAGGCGCGTTTGCGCGCTTCCCCGCGAGCCCAGGGGCTCTGGCCGAAAGATTGGACCACCGGCGCGGCGCCAACTTCGGCGCGCATCGCACACGAGGCGTTCCTCCGCCTCGCTGAAAACCAGGAGAAAGACCATGAACGAAGACGAGATAGGGGGCGCTATGCACGACCTCGCAGATGGCGTTAAAGGCGAGTCTGCACGCGCTCAGTCCATCATCGACGATCTGGCGAGCAAGATGAAGGACGGGGTCACGACCGCTGGCGATCAGGCCTCGGCCGCTGTCAACAAGCTGAGCGAAGATGCCGTTGGGGCCATTCACCGCGCCCGCAAAACCGCCGGGACTGTGGGGCGGTCCGTCGAGCCCTTCCTGCAGGACCGGCCTTACGCGGCCCTTGCGATCTCCGCAGCCCTTGGCCTCGTCGTTGGCGTTCTGATAACCCGCCGCAGCCGGAAGGTCGACCGCGTGCGCCAGCCTACCAACCCTACCTCTGCGGCGCGAAGCTAGGCAGGCATAGGGTTGGCGCGTCCAAACCCATAAGCGTGCCGCCTCGCGCCGCCGCCTAGCCGGGCCCGCCAGCAGGGAGGGTAGGGCGGGCGGCGAGGCGAAGGAGCACCCCTTGCGTAGACGCGTTTATACCGTGTGGAAGCGCTGGGCGCTTGCCTTCGCCATCGGGCTCTTGGCAGGGCTTGGCGTTTTGGTCTTTGGACGGAAGACGCCGCCCGCCAACGCCCTACCCGCTCTGGGCGAGGGTTCGACCACCGGTCGAGCCAAGGATTGGCGATCGGTCCTCGGACGCGCATGGTCGGCGTCAAACACCAACCACCTCTCCGCGGTCGCAGGAGGGGTGACCTTTTTTGTCCTGCTTGCAATTTTTCCCGCTCTGGGCGTGTTTGTATCCCTGTACGGTCTCTCGGCGGACCTTACAAAAGTACGGTCCGACCTTGCGAATTTGCGGGGCATTGTGCCCGACGGCGCAATTGCCATCCTGACCCAACAGATGACGCGGCTAGCGCTTGCGCCAAGGGCTCAATTGGGCTGGGCTTTCGCTGGCAGCACTCTCGCCTCCCTCTGGAGTGCAAATGCCGGCTTCAAGGCTCTGATCGTCGGGCTAAACCTGGCCTACAACGTGAAGGAGCGACGAAACCTCTTCATCCTGAACCTCGTATCCCTTAGCCTAACCCTTGGAGGGGTCGGCCTCCTGGGCATTGGGACGGCGTTGGCCGGCTGGGTGACCCACCTTGCGCCGAAACACGCGCTCCTCATTACTGTGCTGCGCTGGCCTGCATTCCTCGCGGGGGTCGCAGGCTTTCTGTCGCTGCTCTATAGATTTGCGCCAAGCCGGCCGACCAAACGGCGGCGTTGGGTGACGTTGCCGGGCAGCGCCTTTGCGGCGGCGGGGTGGATGGCGATGTCGCTGGTGTTTTCCGGCTACGTCGCCAATTTTGCCCACTATGACCGGACCTACGGGTCGCTGGGCGCGATTGTCGGCTTCATGACGTGGATCTGGCTGTCGCTCACGGTTGTCCTCATGGGCGCCGAGCTAAACGCGCAACTTGAGCCGATGGACGAGCTTCGAGCCGGTCTTGCCGTCGCGATCGGGACGGCGAGGACCAGCGCTCGGTAAGCCCTGCACGCGGCGCCTCCCGCCTGGCGATCAACGGACCGGACTAATGCGGTTTCCAACCCGTTCGCGCAAGCCAGTCCAGCGATGCGCCCGGCCGGTCCAGGGCCACCCCGCGGTCGGCGTTGGGGTGACGCCATGATCTTCACCAGGCGCCACGGCCACACGATCCGGGCGGCGGAGCGCGCGCGGATGTCTCCTTTCTCGCTTGGGCGCGTTGAGCGTTCAGGAGACCAGGACATGACACAAGCCGCCGGTGAAACCCGTATGTTCAGCGTCCGCGCGCGCCATCTGGACCGCCACCACGCGCGCATCCTGGAAGACGTCTCATTCGAGGCCGCCGCCGTGACCTATGTGGAGGACCTCCATCCGCCCATGACCGACGAGCATGAGATTAGCGTCATCGTGCGGGAGGTTGGAACTGACCATGAGCACTGCTTCCGCATCGACCTGGTTTCAGGCGAGACCGCTCCTTGCGGATAGGCCGAAAACCCGCCGCGAAGCATTAACTCCGACTGACCGGCTCCCCCAGCCCCAGCAGCGGGATCTGACCTTGCGAAGCCTTCGATTTCAGACGGGGTCGGGGCGTTTTTGACCTCAGGAGGGCTGGTCAGCGCCAGCCGGGTCACCGCGCGCTGAGGCTGAGACGGCGGGTCGTGGGGATCGGTCCGGCATGAGACCGCATGAACCGACCGCCGGAATATGGGCGCTGGAGGTCAATGCAGCCTGCACGACGTCCCCGAACGCCAACCCGAACCGATCGGTCTTGAAGGTGTTTTGGTTCTGCGCCCATTCGGGGCGGGAGGATGCGGCGTGCTGACGCGCAAGGTGCTGCAGGGCCGAAAAATATCACCGCTGACGACAGGGGAGCAGGCGCTCTTGGAGGGGACGATCAGTGAGGTTCGCTCCGTTGCGGCGCGCACGGTCCTCGTGCGCAAGGGCGTCGAGCTTGAGCACAGTACTTTGCTCCTGAAGGGGCTGCTTAGTCGCCATGTCGACGATCGGCACGGCCAGCGGCAGTTCGTCTCGGTGCATCTGGCCGGCGACCTCGTCGATATTCACGCCTATCCCATGAAGCGCCTCGACCACGACGTCGCGGCCCTGTCGGACGCCGACGTGGCGATCATGCCCCTCACCGCCCTTAAGGCGATCACCGAAGCCAATCCCGAGTTAGCCCGCAAGCTTTGGTTCGCGTCCCTGCTGGACGCCGCCATGCACCGCGCATGGATTTTCCGCCTCGGGCGCCTGGATGCGGTGGGCCGGGTCTGCCATTTCTTCGCCGAAACGGGCGCCCGGCTCTTCGCGATCGGCGCCGCCCCCCCTGGCCGTTTCGATCTGCACATGACCCAGGTCGATGTGGGTGAGGCCTGCGGCCTGACCGGGGTCCATGTAAGCCGCGTTCTAAAGCTGCTGCGCGAGGGCGATATCTGCACCTTCAAGGACGGCCGGGTCGAAATCCTCGACTACGCGGCCATGGTTCGTCGGGGCCAGTTCGATCCCTCTTATCTCTACCTCGAGATACCCCCGGACGTTGGGGTCCTCAACGCGCGTTCGTGTTCGAGCCGATCAGGGCCAGGCCCTCCATGAAGTCACGCCTGTGACGCTCGAGGACGGGATAGTCCTTTCCTAGGGCCCAGACAGAGGAGGGTCCGGCTAAGCGCGACGTTCAGCTGACGCAGAAGACGCAAGAGCGTCGCCGCGGGCGGCGCGTCTTTTGACTTAATCTTGATCAAGTCACCGCAACGGCGAGGCCGCGCCGCGGTTCTTTCTGCTTACCGGCGGAGAGAGCGAGACGATGGCGACCACCAAAAAGAGCAAGGCCGCCAAAGCCAGCGCGCGCGCGGACCGGCGCCGTGCAGACCCGTCGCCAGCGGGCCCGCCGCAAGACGCCATCGCGCTCCTGACGGCCGATCACCGTGAAGTCGACGCCCTGTTCGAACATTACAGGGCAGCCGAGAGCGATGGCGACAAGCTCGCCCTAGCGACGCAGATCTGCCTCGCGCTGAAAGTCCACGCCCAGATAGAGGAAGAGCTGTTCTATCCCCCTGCGCGGGACCAGATCAGCGACACGGACCTGGTGGACGAAGCGATCGTCGAGCACATGGGCGCCAAAATCCTGATTGCCCAGATCGAGGCCATGGCTCCGGGCCAACCTCTGTACGATGCGAAGGTCCAAGTCCTCAGCGAGCAAGTCCGCCACCACGTCGAGGAGGAGGAGACCGAGCTCTTCCCTGAGCTCCGCGAGACGCGCATCGACCTTGAGGCGCTAGGGGCGAAGCTGTCGACCCGTAAGGCTGAACTCCTGCAACGCCTGGGGCGGGCGACGCCGGACGGCGAAGCCTGACCGTCTCATCTTCCTAGATCATTGCGCCGCGTTCGCGGCCGGAAGGACCATCATGGCTAAGAAACCCGCCCACATCCCCCAGCCGGCGGACCCGAAAACCGCGCGCGACCTGACCCGCGGCGCCCCGTCGGCCATCGAGACGCCGACCCCGGTCGGGGCCGGCGGCGAGCTTCACCAACAGGCCGACACCGTCGCCGCCCAGCTGACCACCAACCAGGGCGTACCCATCAGCGACGCTCAGAATTCGCTGAAGGTCGGCGCGCGCGGTCCGGTGCTGCTGCAGGACTTCATCCTGCGCGAAAAGATCATGCACTTTGATCACGAGCGCATCCCAGAGCGCGTGGTCCACGCACGCGGCTCGGCGGCGCACGGGTTCTTCGAGTGCCTGGACGATTGTTCGGACGTCACCGCCGCCGATTTCCTGCAACGGCCCGGGGAGAAGATCCCGGTTTTCACGCGCTTCTCGACCGTGGCCGGGAACAAGGGCTCTGCCGATCTGGCCCGCGACGTGCGCGGCTTCGCGGTCAAATTCTACACTGGCCAGGGAAACTTCGACCTCGTCGGCAACAACATTCCGGTCTTCTTCATTCAGGACGCCATCAAGTTCCCTGACCTTATCCACGCGGCCAAGCCGGACCCTGACCGGGAGTTCCCGCAGGCCCAGACCGCCCATGACACCTTCTGGGACTACATCTCGCTGACGCCCGAAAGCATGCACATGATCATGTGGATCATGTCAGACCGAACCCTGCCGCGTAGCTTGCGGATGATGGAGGGCTTCGGCGTCCACACCTTCCGGCTGGTCAACGCCGCAGGCGACGCCACCTTCGTCAAATTCCACTGGCGGCCCAAGCTTGGCCTGCAATCGGTAGTTTGGGACGAGGCGATCAAGATCAACGGCGCCGATCCGGACTTCCACCGGCGCGACCTATGGGAAGCCATCGAGGCCGGCGACTTCCCGGAGTGGGATTTCTGTCTGCAGACGTTTACCCAGGAAGAGGCCGACAGCTTTGATTTTGACGTCTTGGACGCCACCAAGCTGATCCCAGAGGAGGTGGTCCCCCTGCGCGTGGTCGGCCGCATGGTGCTTGATCGTAACCCGACCAACTTTTTTGCCGAGACCGAACAGGTGGCTTACTGCACCAGCCATGTCGTGCCGGGTATCGATTTCACCAACGACCCGCTGCTGCAGGGCCGGCTCTTCTCCTACCTGGACACCCAGCTCAAGCGGCTTGGATCGCCCAACTTCCACCAGATCCCCATCAACCAACCTAAATGCCCGTTCCATAACCTGCAGCGTGACGGTCACATGCAGATGGGCGTTGCGGTCGGCCAGGTGAACTACGAGCCGTCGAGCCTCGGCCCCGACATCGCCCGTGAATCGGCAGATAGCGGCTATCGCACCTATCCAGGTCCGGAAACCGGCGATCAGTTGAGGGTTCGCCCCGAACGGTTCGCAAACCATTACACCCAGGCGCGCCTGTTCTTCGTCAGCCAGACCAAGCCAGAGCAGAACCACATCGTCTCAGCGCTGGTGTTCGAACTTAGCAAATGCGTCGTGCCGCGGGTTCGGACCGCAGTTTTGGCCCGCCTCGCCAACATCGACGCCAGTTTAGCGCTGCGCGTCGCGACCGCCCTAGGCGTGCGCGAGGAGATCACTCCGGTGTCCGCGCCCATCGCGGCGATGGACATGGCCCCTTCCCCGGCCTTGAGCATCCTCTCAAAGACCACACCCCGCCTTGCCGGCCGGAAGATTGGCTGCGTGGTGAGCCATGGCAGCGACGGCGATCTTATCGAAACCTTACGGGCGGCCGTGCTCGCGACCGGCGCTCAGTTCCAGGTGGTCGCGCCCCAGGTGGGCGGGGTCGTCACGGCGCAGGGCGCGCTGCTCGAAGCTGACCACACGGTCGAGGGCGCCCCGTCGGTGTTGTTCGACGCGGTCGTCCTCGCACCGTCCATTGAAGGGGGCGCGATGATGGCCCTTCAGGCTGATGCGGTGAATTTCCTGCGTGACGCCTACGGCCACCTCAAGGCCATCGCCTATACGCCCTCCGTCGCCCCCATGCTGGTCAAGGCTGGTATCGACGCCAAGCCGGACAACGATCCGGGGCTGGTGTCTCTGGAGCTATCGTCCGTGGACGACTTTCTGGGGCTGGCGGCTAAGGGTCGGATCTGGGCTCGCGAGCCCTGGGTTCGTGAAGTCTACTAGCCCCCCATGGACGTGCGCCCCTTGGATCGTCTCGGCTTGTGCGCCGCCGTCCTCTTAACCTCACCCTTCCAAAGGCGCCGTGCGCGCTATCCCTGCAGACCAACGTGGCGAACCCGTCTGAACCTGTCCCACGGACGCGGCCTTGCGCCGACTTTCGAGGCCGGCGCCCGCATCCGCACGTTCGAAGCCGGTTCAAGCGGCACTCCAGGTTCGCTCCCCCGTGTCGCTCAACCGCCCACGGCGGCTTGGCGGCTCTTTAAACTGAGAGGGATGGGCCGCCGACGGCCGGCGGCCCATGGAGGACGACCCCATCGAATCGATCATGGATCGGCGCCGCCCTAGGCCAGCCGGGTCCAGACGCTGACCGCCGCCTCGCGTCAGGCTCGCCGGTCCTGCGTTCATCTTCCCGAGCCCGTCGGAGCGACTGGGCGAGGCGGTCTCTTGGCCGCCGCCTGGAGGCATCGCCGTCTCCAACGCCGCTCCGGCTCGACGCCCGATCTTTTGGCGACGATGCCCGAAATTTCACTCGCCCCGCTCTGGGCGTCCGGCGCGTCTTCGGCGATCACGGCACCGGTTCAATACCGCATCAGCACAAATGTTCGCTTTTTTATAATATAAATACAATAATCGATAGTACACGATAGAAGATATGAATCTGGCATCGCGCAATATAGTGTGCAAATTCGTCCAATTCGGCTTAACCTCCGCCGCCATGATAACTATATTTATTTGTACTATTATTGACTACTGGGCACTTGTGGCAATATCGCCCTAAGCGTGTTCTATCGGGTCCTATCCTCGCTCGAAGGCAAAGTTTAGCGCTTTCATCCCTGTCGTCGCTCAGCCGGCGCGTTGACACGGTGCACGCGGCGACCTCTGAATAGATCCAGCCCAAGGCCCCCAACGTGCGTCGGCGGCGAAGGGCGGCAGGATAAAAATGGAGCGTCTATGGCTGAAGCGGCGGACGGCGGACGCGAGCTCTCACGGGTATTGAGCCCGACAGCGGTCATGCTTTTGACCTTCTCAGCCCTCTCGCCGGTCGTGTCCTTCTACATCGCGGGGAACGTGGTCTTACATCTCGCCGGGACCGGAGCGGCCCTGGCCTTCGCTGGCGGCGGCGTCGTCTCCGCCATCCTCTCCTGGCTCTACGCCGAGATCGCCGCCGCCTATCCAGGCGCCGGCGGCGTCTATCCCAGCCTCGCGGCGATCCTTGGCCCCATCGTCTGCTTTCCCTATGTGGTCCTTCTCGTGCCCCTCGCCTTCGCTCAGGGCGGGCTCCAGGCCCTTGGCCTTGCGGACTATGTCCACGAGTTCCTGCCGCATCTGCCGCTCCTCCCGGTCGCGACCCTCGCCTTGGTGTTCGCCGGGCTCATCGCCGCCCTCAATGTCCGTTTCGGCGCCCTCGTCACTGGCATATTCCTGGCCATCGAGTGCCTCGCTCTGGCCATCCTCAGCCTCGTCGCCGCCCTCCATCCGGTGCGCGGCCTTGGCGAGGTTTTCCTTCATCCGGTGATGCTGACCAACGGCGCCCTCGTGCCCACTCCCCCGGCCGCCCTCGCCCTGGCCCTCGTCTCGGGCATCTGGTCCACCGCCGGCGGCAATTGGGCCCTCTACTTTTCAGAGGAGATGCGCGGCACGCGGCG
>Ga0116230_10006122_pt1 | contig 11838 bp, 10 predicted proteins | sample S1TSphfallax_3_FD_88678 | JGI IMG/M metagenome (GOLD analysis project Ga0116230, IMG submission 88678) | Host-associated microbial communities from peat moss isolated from Minnesota, USA - S1T2_Fd - Sphagnum fallax MG | ecosystem: Host-associated > Plants > Peat moss > Unclassified | place...
ATCCGGACCCCACTGGTCGCCTTTTAGACCGGACATGATTGTCCTTGTCTGGTCTTGCGAACCGTCATCGACCAGGATTAGCTCCTTGGTCAGGCCGAGCGTGTCAGCCTTGGCAACAAGATCGAGCACCTCAATCAGAGTGTTCTCTTCGTTATATACAGGTATGAGGATAGATAATTTATTCAATGTCTTTTTTTCAGTTGCTGATATTTTTTATGCCGGAAGAGCCAGCGCCCTTTTGTGGGCCTCGAGCTCTAGATTATCGTCCAGCTCGTCCAGACTGACATCGCCATAACGTCTTTTTAGAGCCTGTTTGATTAATCGGTCGGCGAAAAGGGGATTTTTGGGCAGGAGAGAGCCATGTAGATAGGTACCATATATGGTGCCGGAGGCTGCTCCTTCGGTTTTATCCTCACCGTTATTGCCATTGCCGACGACAATCTTTCCCAGTGCCGGCACACCATTACCAAGGTAGGTCTTGCCGCTGTGATTTTCAAAGCCTACCAGGGTCGAGTCGTCGTCGGCTTTGATTGTGACGTTGCCTATCATGCGTCGATTGCCGGCCACCGTGTAAGCATCGAGCAGCGATATGCCTTTCAATTCAGGCCCTTCGTGCGGTTTGTAGTAGTGGCCAAGCAGCTGATAACCACCACAGACCGATAAAATCACCGCTCCATTCGAGGTGGCGGTCTTGAGATCCGACGCTCTTTTTATAAGGTCTTCAGCGATCACGATTTGTTGTCGGTCTTGACCACCGCCGACAAAATACAGATCGTAATAGTCCGGATCCGCTTTTTGATTTAGATCGATGGCATCAACCTTGACTTCTATATTGCGCCAGGCTGCTCGTTTTGAAAGGGCGATTATATTGCCGCGGTCACCATAAATATTGAGGAAGTGGGCGTAAAGGTGAGCGATTCGAAGTTGCATAGCTGGCATATTAGGTGGGGTGCCTCGGGAGCGGTCGCACTACATATGGTGTACTGCGCATGTATGTTTTTGCAATAGATTGACCGCAAAACTCTGAAAATTATCGGTCTCTGTGACACCGCTTTTGGTTGCGCATATAGAATCGCTATGCAAACTGGGTGGGCTTTTCGGCCTTGGCAAGCCGCAATGCTAATTATAGGAACCTTTTGCGTATTCTTCAGTCTGATAAAAATAGTAGTGAAATTTGACGCAAAGTCTTGACGATTGGTTGCCATGAAGCCAGGCAGTGCGAGGATTACAGGTATTTCGTTCCGATATATTCTGACCACAAGTATGTTAAATATTAACGTTATTTAAGAATGCTGCTTTTCCCGCCACCGCCTGCTTTTCGTACATGTTGGATCAGTGCATCAATTTTTCTAGGTTTTACTACTACTACCGCCTGGAATATTTAAGTTATGATGGCGAACGTTAGATTCAGGTCATTGGCTGAAGGAGTGATTACTATATGAAAAAGGGGTTTGCGACCTTGCTTACCGCACTTGTTGCTGTAAGTGCGAGCACCTTGATCAACGCAAATATTGCAAATGCTCAAGGGGCTACAAATGTCAGCGAGCTGACAGACGTAGTTGGTAACGAGTGGGCGTACAACGCTCTCAAGGAACTTGTAAACAGCGACTGCCACGTGCTAGTCGGCTATCCGGACAGAACCTACCGTGGACAAAAATCCACCACCCGTTTTGAATTGGCTGCCGCGCTCTATAAATATGAGCAATGCATTCAGCAGCGTCTAGCTTTAAAGGCTGATAAAGCCGACCTTGAGAAGTTCGCCGCTCTATTGGAAGAGTTTCGTGGCGAGTTGAACCAGCTGAAAGCACGCGTTGACAGTTTGGAAGCTCGTATGAAAGCTGTTGAGGAAAAGAATGCTGAGCAAGATATGCGCTTGGCATACGCCGAAAGACAGAAGGGATTCATTTGGGAGCGCTTGGTCAAAGGCACATTTATTGATGTCCGCGACATAGGTGTAGGTGTTGGACGTGGCGCAAGAGCCATTTACGAATACCTGTTCTAAAAACAAAATCTCCCAGCGCGGGCTTGACCTAACCTGATCTACGCGAAACTCCCGACGGCCGAAAGGTCGGCGGGAGTTCTCGTTATTTGAAGGAATCAAAGAGGTAACAGCCTTTTCATTATTCCGAGTCTCCTTTTCCAGAGGTATGTTTTGTCTTCTCTTTATGCTGATGAATTGTCTTTTGCACTTTCGGTCTGCGCCGAAGTTTCTTCGATTGCTCTCGATTACTTTTCAAAAGGAGTCGATGTAGTAACAAAAGAAGATGGCAGTCCGGTTACAAAAGCCGATAAAGAAGTAGAAGCGATGATTCGAGAAGCAATTGCCAAGCGCTTTCCCGAAGATCATATTTTAGGCGAAGAGTCTGGTGCTACCAGCAGTACAACAAAAAAAGAGCGCAAATGGATAATCGATCCAATTGATGGTACTTACAATTTTGCTCGCGGAATAGGCATTTGGTCTACACTTCTGGCCCTGGAAGTGCAATCACAGGTGGTGCTGGGCGTTGTCTCCGCTCCGGCCATGGGAGAGCATTTTCATGCTGTCCTTGGCGGAGGTGCTTTTAAAAACGGCAAACCGATTCATGTTTCTGAGATCGATAAGGTTGAACATTCATTGTTCAATTTTGGTGGGCCTAATCGTATAGAGGCGGCAGGCCTCTGGCCTAATTTGCAGGAAGTGGTAAAACGCAGCGAGCGTCAGCGCGGATTTGGTGATTATCTTGGCTTTTCACTAGTCTTTGAAGGCAAAGCAGAAGCCATGCTGGAGGTCGGTGTAAAACCCTGGGATCTGGCGCCGATGAAAATAATTGTCGAAGAAGCCGGCGGTTCTTTCATCGACCTTTCCGGTGGCAGCTCGATTTATACAGGTTCCTGTCTGGTAACAAACAAGCATCTAATGCCAGAATTCAAGAGAATATTCGTAAAATAGACGATGTTATTGCCTGGTCTTTATATGGACTGATTGAGGGCAATAACCGGGGAGTTCGGGTGGATAAGTTCGAATGGACTAAGTCGATGAAAGTGCGCATGGCTATGGTCATGACACTCTCCGGCATTTTGCCCATTGTTATTTGCCATGTGATTGTTTTCAGTTCTACCGGTTATGCCATTGATGATTTTTTTAAGTATGTGCCTTGGTATTTTCCATTACTAGCAGTCCTGCTTCTAATCAACTGGTTTCTTGCCGATTTTATCCTCAAGCCTATTACACAGCTTCTCTCTGCCACCACCAAGCTGACAACGATGGATATCAGACAGCGTCTGGAAGTTGGCGCTCATGAACCTATAGAAACCCATGAACTGCGCAAATCATTCAACAAGCTTTTAAATAATCTGGAAGAGTCTTTAAACATCCAGTGTCAGTTTGTTGCCGATGCATCGCACGAGCTGCGGACGCCTCTTACATCGATCCAGGGTTACACCAAATTATTGCTCAGACGTGGTGCTAATATCGATGCCAATCTTTTAGCCGAAGCTCTGCAAACAATCTCTGATGAGTCGGGTCGTCTTATACGGCTGGTTTCCGATTTATTGCAACTGGCTCGCGCTGATGCCGGTCAGGCTATCATCGCCCAGCTGGAAGTTGTCGATCTGCGCGATGTTTTGATGAGTGTCGAAGATACAGTGACCGTGATCGCGCCGGCGGAAATAGAAGTCAAATTTATATTGCCGCAAACATCGATGTATGTAAATGCTGATGCCGACAGGCTCAAACAAGTTTTTCTCAATTTGACCAATAACGCCATCAAAGCAACGCAAGCCGGCGGTAAAGTGACCGTCACTCTTAGAGCTACCGGTGGGCAGGCCATTATCAGGGTCATTGATACCGGCATTGGTATTGCGCCGGCTGATCAGCAGCGTATTTTTGATCGCTTCTACAGAGTGGAGCGTTCGCGTACCAGGTCTCGTTTGTACGGCGGCGGTACTGGCTTGGGCCTGGCAATTGCTCTTACTATCATCAAAGCCCACGGCGGATCTATCGAGCTCGAAAGTGAGCTAAATAAGGGCTCTACATTTACCGTTAAGCTGCCTGTAACCGATACTCCAGTAAAAGCTCAAGTAGCCGGTCAAGCGCCCGTTATAGGGCCCGAAAGCGGCCAATGACCTTAATGATCCTGATAAATCTGACAAACCTGATAATCTTCAGGCAAGTGTAAGTTGCTGATTGCTTTCGCCGGCCGTTTTATTGCCGGATAAAAGCATCTTATTATCATCCGTTTTACCGGACTGATCAAAAATAAGAGTGGCAGCGGTTGTCAGCCAGAGAATCAAACCAGCGATCAAGGTTTGTGCGTAACCAAACGGTGCTTCAGTCATATAGCCTGTTATTGCATTGGGCTCAATCAGGCCGGGTGAAGGCACGAGCAGGAGCAAAAAGGCTATCAGCGCGCCGGTCCACATAGCCATTCCCAGCCAATCTTCTTCGATTATTTTACCGACACGTTTTTTTGAGTCGGCGTAGACTATCAAATTCCATATTACGGGTAGAGCAAAGACGTAATAGTATTGATGGCAGACAGGATTTAAAAGCAAGCACGTAATGATGCTGAAGCCCATTAGCAGCGGAAATTTTGCCTGGCTCTGGTTGCTCCGGGCAAAGCGCCAGCCAATAACTAAAAAAGCGGCGGCGATGAGAATGAAAGCAAGCACACCAACTATTGGCATGATTGTGTCTGCGCCGTTGAAGGGCATTTCAACATGGTGGTGCTCCAGCTGTGGTCTTCCGGAATATAAGCGACAGACTGGAATAATTGAGTTGGAGTTGAGTTTAGGCTGGTATGTGTAAGCTCGTTGAATCTTGACGAAAGTCTCAAACTCATCCAGACCTAAAACGGCAAACATGCCGGCCGTGGCTATTGCAAAAATGGCCACGGCAAGAATGGCGGCTTTGATTTTGCGCAGAAACAAGAAGTATATGGTAAACGCGATTGCCCATGTCTTAATCGAAGCTGCCACACTGATTAGAACCGCCGCCTGTCGCCATCGTTCAAATTTTGATAGGGCCATTACTCCAACCAGACAGAGAAGAATAATCAGATCCACATTACCGATTGAAATTTCCAGTTGAGTTGGATAATTTCGAAAAGAGGCGATAGCTATAAGCAATAAAAGCGCCAGGTCTCGCAGCGGCTTGATGCCCACAGTCCAGCAGTAGAGGGCGCCGACCAAAATTAAAATAGCGATGTTCACTGCTATCCAGACATGACCGGCTTTGTATAAATTTAAACCGGCGCAGCCGCGAAAAAGAAAGGCAGGTAGCGGCGGGTAGAGATATTGTTCTGTGGTATAAAGTCTGTCTTTGTTGAAAACATAGACAGGGTCTTTATCTCTCATCCGATTGGCGACAACAATATAAGGACCGAAATCGATCTTTGTCATACAGGACTGGTAGGCTTGCTGATATGAGTAAACGGCCAGGCCGACTACCACCAAGATCACAACAAAAAGAGAAGTCGCCTGTCTTACTGCTAGTCCCATCGGCCAAAAATTTCCTCCAGTCAAAGATTTGCAAAACTACGGTAGATAGTCTTGCAGCAAGTGAATGTATGAGCCATGAGGCGACTCCCAGCCAAAGTATTGGGCTCGCTTTCTATCGGCCTTTGCTTCTTCAGTTTTGCCAATTTTTTCTTCTATCTGGGCTCTGAAATAATATGAGGATGCCAGGCCTGGTCTCAGTTTTATGCACTGGCTAAAGTCGGCCAGGGCCAGATCATACTGACCTAGACCGATTCGCACCCTGCCCCGTGCTTGAAGGGCGGTGACTTTATACGGAGTAAAAAATATGGCGTGCCGTACTTCAGTCAGTGCGTGATTGTAATTTTGGGCTTCAAGGTATGTATCAGCGCGATCTAAGAAAAATTCTGTCATTTTTACCGCAATAAAACCGGTTGCTGTAGGGATTTCGTCCCAGCGTGGATCGCCTGATGCAAGAAAAGTTTCTCGAGAAATTTGAAGCAGCTGCATATCCGAACGGTCGACTTTTTTTAAGCCTTCTTTGAACGTGTCTGAAGCTTCTTCGTAATGACCTGTTTCCATATAATGAAGTCCCAGATTGCAGTAAGCTCGGGCTGTTGCATCAGCTTCAATGGCATTTTTGCCATCGGCAAAAGCCGCTGCAAATTGATCGCAGGCAAAGTGCGCTTCAGCCCGGCGGCTGAAAAGCAGACTGCGGGTGCTGGCTATGGATGGGTGCAGTTGCAAACCGGCGGTGGTGTCTGCAATTGCTCTGGCATACTGTCCCAGACGCAGATATCCTGTGGCTCTATAGGCGTAAACTTTAGGTAATTTTGGATCGATGGATATGGCAATAGAAGACAACCTTATGACTTCGGCCGCATCATCCTGGGCGTACATTGCCTCAAATGCGCGCTTCTGATATGTGATAGCAAGGGTAGGATCGAGTCGGCGCGCAGCTTTCAGGTCGACATCCGCTGGGCTCATATCATCGGCAGCATTGTCTTTGGTGCATAGCAAAAGATAGGCTTTAAGAGCATGGGCCGTGGCAAGGTCCGGCTTTATGTGCAAGGCCTGGTCCAGATCGGCTATTGCCGCTGGGTATTGTTTCATTGCTCTATAAGCTTCAGCACGACCTTCGAGTGATTGAACATTGTCAGGCTGGAGAGTCAATATCAGATTAAAGAGAGGCAAGGCGCGCTCTGGTTTATCAATTTTGACAATCAAATTGGCGCTAAGAATGATGAACGGCGTGAAACCCAGTACCAGCAAAAGAGCGAGAGCAATAAATAAGCCGGCCTTTTGGCTGATGCTTGCTTTTTTTAAATCTCCCCATATTGATCTGGATTGCTTTCCGGGGATGGTTTTTTCGCGCTCCGGCAAGTCTTTGGTGGCTGTCCTTGGACCGCTTTCTTTCAGGGTTTGCGACGAGGTACTGGCAAAATTATTTGTCGCCGAAATAATTTCAAAATTTTTCTCGGCATTGGGCATGAGCTATCCTGGTGGGGAAATAGTTCCGACTCTTAAACATATTCAATAGCCAATTATTGTACTGTCGCGAGCTCTTGATTTCAGATTATTAGTTGGTAAGCCTGTCTGAGATTCTTTAGTCTCAGACCTTTTTATTGTTCTGATCGACTTCTTTACCGTCCAGGTTTTGCAGTCTAGTAAACACATCTAAAATCATGGCATAACCAATGGCGATGCCACTCGTAAGCACGGCTAGCGAGACGCAAATGTAATTTTGACTGATAAAAACTGTAGTAATTGTGGTGACAAAACTAGCCCAAGCCGCCAGACAAAAGAAAGGCTTTTGCCTTGTTATGCAATCGATGCCGCTCACTGCATGATAAATCGACTCGGCGGCTGAAGAGCTCTTGCCGACTCGCTTTTGCCAAGATATTGGAAGGTCGGTCAAATTGTTTCTTGCTGGATTTATCAAATTTTTTACGTGCATCATACGCAGTTTGAGTAACTGAACGAAATCAAATGTCTAAAAATAGTTGTCATTGGATTATCTTGTTAGGTGTCCAACATTTTGCACCGTTTGGAGTGTGTTTTCTACCAATGAAAGTTAAAGTCGTTTTGGCCTTTGTGGTCACATGTTTAGGTTTTGTAGTTGTGTTTATCGGTGCTAGTGGCTGCGGTCATAGCGGCAGTGGCTCATCGAGCAATGCTTACGGCTCCGCTATTTCATACTAGTTTTAAAAGCGTTAAATAGACCGCGCGGTCTATTTAACCCTCTTCTCTTAGCTAAATTTAAATTTCCTGGCCAGCTTGGTTTTAATAAATAAGCTGGCCATTCCTGTCATTACTATGGCGATCGTTGGTAACCAGGCTGCCAGCAATGGGTCTATACGTCCGTTGTAACCAAGCTCACCGGATATTTCTTGTAAGAGAAAAAAGGCTGTGGTCAAAACGCCACCGTAAAGCATGCCCGCTGCTTTGCCGCGCTGGTGATTGCCGATAGCCACCGGGAAGGCCGCCATCACGAGTAAGAAGCAGGCCAGAGGTTGTGACCATCTGCGATAAAAGTCTATAAGCATGCCGGGAGGCACTGGTTGGCCTTTTGCTTTGATCGACTCGATCAATTGTTTCAGTTGTATCATGGTTTTATGTTCGGAAATGGGACCGCAGTTTTCACTGGCGCTAATCTTCGAAGCAAGGCTATCGATCACCATCGAATTGAAACGACTGGTGCTTAAATCGCCACCATCCAGACGTTTAATGGGATAGGAGCAGCCTTGATGCAATATCCACTGACCTCTTTGCCAATCGCCGCTATCAGCCCAGTGCAGGCGTTCTATCTGATTTTCCACAACGTCTAAAATGACGACATTTTGCAATACGTTACCAACATAGTTGCCGACCAGCATAAGGCGCGCTTCTTTTTCAGTGCCTGTAGTCGGATGCATAGGATCTAGAACATTCATTGTCCCTTTGCTGACCGGCAAGGCGGCATGGACAGCGGCGATCAAAAGCAGACGAGATGCTGACTTAAGTGCTGGTGGTGCGACATATTCGCCGAGCGTAAAAGAAAAAATGCTTGCTGCTAAGCCGAGAGCAAAAAAGGGCATCATCAAACGTGTTTGGCTGACGCCTGAAACCCGCAGGGCCAGGAGTTCTCCGTCATGATTAAGGCGGTACAAAACCAGAATGGTAGCGATCAGCGTGCCCGCCGGTAAAGCAAAGATACAAATGCTGGGTATTTGTAAAAACGAAACTAGAAATGCCTTTTTCCACTCCAGACCACAGTTGCAAATCCAGTGCATCACTATCTGGTATTCGCTAGTGCCCATAAAGACACCACCAACCAACACTGTGGCTACAAGCAGTGCTTCAAAATATTGCTTTGTTACATGGCGGTCGAGCAGATTCATAAATTTGTACCAGCTAATTTACCTGCACCAGCGACTGAAAAAAGTAACGTTATCATACAGCGGGATAGCATCAGATAAAATGAATGTGCTGTCCCTCGGCGCTAGTTTCCTGATCGCACCGCTGGCATCTATTATTGCCGAGGGCCCGGTGTTGGTGGCAAAGACAAAAGCGCGATGGTTTTCGGCTGCCCGCAATACGCAAAAGGCAATCATCTGATCGTTCAAGGCCGGACTGCCAAACCATTTTGTATCGCTTAAATTGGCGATCAGTGATCCCCCTGCTCGTACACTGGCTGCTACAAGCTCCGGTGAGATACTCTCAAAACAAATTATCGGGGCCACGGTAGTGTCTTTTAAATGCATCACAGTAGCCCTTGAGCCCGGGGTGAAGTCTTCGTCATTTGGTCCGCTCAGAAGTGCATTCAAGGGCGAGTTTTTGAATAATTTCGGTACATATTCGCCAAAGGGCACCAGATATCGCTTGTAATAAGCTGGCTTGACAGTTGCGCCCTCTTTGCTCAGCAGGCAGGCTGCGTTAAACATTTGTCCAGCGGCGTTTCTGTCCATCGCCCCAACCAACCAGTCTTGATGCCTGGTCCGGGCAATTGCCGCCAGTTTGGCAAAAACATCAGGTCTCGCGCTTATGGAGCAGGGCACCGACCATTCTGTCCAGATACACAGCCCGGGCGGCAGAGAGCAAGCCATAGAAACATGCCGGTCGACGATTTGTCTGGGCGTGATGTTAGTCAGTAAGCTGTTGACGTTACCTTGTAGGACATAGATCGGGACTTTTTTGACTGGTTGGATCTCATTATCGATGGCCGAGTTTTTAATGCAAACAGCCGCTACCAGAGCCAGTCCCAGTGCAAGGGATGCTGTTTGATTTAAGTATTGTCGCAGAGGTTTTGAGAGTAAGTTTTGGGGCTGTGGCACCACAGGCAGAGTGAAAAACAGTCCCACTATAAAAATATTGGCTAAAAGTAGGAGTGCTTCTATACCCAGACCACCAATATAGGGACAGAGTTGTAAAATCCCTGTCTGTTTATATTGCGAGTACTCGAGCATCGACCAGGGAGCGCCCAGTAAGCAGCTGGCGTTGCCCAATTTATTGACTATTACGATCCAGAGTAAGGGGGCAATAAGCAGGGACGGCCAGTATGTTTTACCGTCGATTCTTGCAGGCAAGAGGCTACTTACCTGAGGAATAGCGCGGAGTAAAAAAGCAAAAACACCAACTATCATCGCCTGTTGTCCGGCAAAAGCCAACCAGCCGACCAGGGGCATGAGAAGCGGTTGCTCGGCCGGCAGGCCGCTCCAGGCGAAGGCCTGTGCTCTAGTCGAAAGCACCCACTGTAGATAAACCAGATTGTAGGCCAGACCAAAAATAAAAGCGCGTGAAAAGGCCTGTCTTTTTGAGGCGCTCTTGTAGACTGCAAATAGCGCTGGTGCCAGTCCAAACCAGGCCACATACCACAGGTCAAAACCCGGCGCTGACAGACCCAGTAGGGAGCCAGTCAGGGCACAAAAAATAGCTGTGCCAATTTCAGCCCAGCTAAAGGCTGCTGGCGTTAAAGGCAAGCGGCCTCTTCTCTGAGTCTTCGCAACGTTTCGATCGGCGAGGGCAGAAGGCATTTAGACCTGGACAGAGCAATGTCGTAGGATTTTTATCGTCAGTTAAAGGCACCTTCAGGAATTATTGCCATAAAGACTATACGATTATCAAGATGACTTTGTTTATCGAGGGCCGGTCTGGTGCAAAATATTGGGCTTCGACCTTAAAGACGGATTGTATTTATGGGAAGCGTTTTAACTGAAATCGATGAGCAAATCACAGGGGCCGGCGCCGAGGTGCAGCCCGCTCCTATTTCGGCCCCAAGCAAATTTTCATTTGTCACTGTGCTTTTTTCTTATCTGCTTCCTGCCTATGCCGTTTTGATCGGTTTGATTTTTGGCAATGAGTGGTTGGGCCATACCCTCCATTATTCGGTCAACTTTTATTCGCCGGCTGTGTACATTTTTCAAAGCCCGCAATTTAGTTTTAAATACTACGGTTTTTTCTTGCTTTCCGGTCTTCTCATCTCTCTTTGGGCCATGGTCAAGATTGGCCCCCTCTGGTCAATGAAAGCAGAAGACATTTTGCTTCTGGCGACTGTTTGTGTTATGGGCGGCTCCATCGGAGCGCGCTTGTATTATGTGGCTCTCTGCTGGCCGCATTTTCTCGCATTTCCCCAGGAGATACTTAATGCTTCTCTTGGCGGTCTTTCCATACATGGCTGTTTAATTGGCATTGTTATTGTTTTGCTTTTGTATGCGCGCTTTTGCAAACTATCAAGTTTGAAGCTGCTGGACCTGGTTTGTGTTGTCATGCCGCTGGCTCAAAGTGTCTGGCGCTGGGGCAATTTGTTTAATAGCGAAGCTTTTGGCTTTCCTTTATCGGGACATGCTTTTTTGCAGCAGATTGTCACCGCGGAAAACAGACCTCAGCCTTTTAGTCATTATTCTTTTTTTCAACCGACTTTTTTGTTTGAGAGTTTGTGGGATCTGGTTCTTTTTTTCTGTCTTTACTTTGGACTTTCAAAGCTGCTGGTGAAGCGACCTGGAATGTTGGCATGTGTTTATATCGGCGGTTATTCGGTCGGACGCACCCTGATTGAATCTGTGCGAATAGATGGTATTACCTGTGGTGCTATGCCCGTGGCTGTCCCGATGTTGGTATCGCTCCTCTGTATAATGGGAGCCTTATACGGAGCCTATGTATTGAGTGCAAAAACAGCTTATTGCGATACCGTCAGCAAATAATAAAATAGTGGTGTTGTAAGCAAGAGACTGTCAAAGCGGTCCAGTAGACCACCGTGTCCGGGCAAGAGAGCGCCGCTTTCTTTTGCGGCAAATTCACGCTTAATGGCAGAGATGACCAGATCTCCCAACGGAGCTGCAACAATTATGACCAGGGCCAGGCCTGCTAGGGTAAAAATGCTGATTGACGAAACTGTGTAGTGAAATG
>Ga0116230_10006123_pt1 | contig 11838 bp, 10 predicted proteins | sample S1TSphfallax_3_FD_88678 | JGI IMG/M metagenome (GOLD analysis project Ga0116230, IMG submission 88678) | Host-associated microbial communities from peat moss isolated from Minnesota, USA - S1T2_Fd - Sphagnum fallax MG | ecosystem: Host-associated > Plants > Peat moss > Unclassified | place...
TATGTGAACACTACAAGCTGTCAAGATTCACCTATTGCGAAATGGAAAACAACCCTTATTAGGGTTAGGACAAGTCTAAGGAGTAGAGATTCTTTGGATGAAGAATGGGAAAAGGAATTCAAAAAACTAGCCATAGAATGTTAGCAAGAACTAGATGCACATGTGGATGTTAGGGGCATGGTGGAAGATGTTTTCCAATGCAATGATGAACCTCCCACACTCAAAGAAAAGGTTGTTGGAATTATTGGGGAAACTTTTGGGGTGGCTGATGGTGTGGAAGAAGAAGCCAACAGGGGCCATGATCATGCTATTAATATTGGTGAAGACCCAATGGAGATTGGAGTTGCAGATGAAATAATGGGAGAGGTGCCTTTGGAGATGGTTTTGAACCTCAGAGTTTTGATTTAGCAACTTTGGAAGATGCAATTTAGGAGTTGTATATGAACAAGTGTACAAAATTAACAACAACCATCAATTTGATGAATTTGTGCATAGTCCATGGAATCATGAACAAGTTTGCAAATGAATTCTTTACACTGTTGCGTCTCCATTTATTTCATGAACCAAATTGTTTGCCAAAAATTTTGTACGTTGCAAAAACATTGACACGTTAATTAGGGTTGGATTATAATTCATGCATGTGCTAGGGGGTGTGTTTTGTTTCGGGGAGAGCATCAGAATGTTGTACATTGTCCAAAATGTGAAGGTCCCCACTATAAGGATGAAATCAACAAGATTTTTTTTGTCAAAATGCTTAAACAATTTCCAATTGGCCCCAGACTTCAAAGGATGTAAGAGTCCCCTACCCTATCACAATTGATGTTGTGGCATCGCAGAATTGGAGTCTAAATGGCATGGTTAAACACCCTTGTGACTCCAAAGTATGGAAACATGTTCATGACCTTTTCCTTAGTTTTGTAGCAGAACCTAAGAATGTTCACCTAGCACTTTTAGTAGATATTGTCAATCCATTCAAATTAAGTTGATTAATTTGGTCTACATGGCCTATATTGTTGCTGAACTATATACCCCCTTGGTTAACAACAATTTTTTTTTCATTTTGTTATCATTACTCATTCCAAGCAAATAGTCAATTACATCAAAGGTGTTTGATGTGTATTTAGAACCATTGGTTGATGAGTTGTAATCACTATGGCATGGAGTTCTAGGTTATGATGTCCTCAAGCCCATGGGATCAAAGAATTTTATTTTGAGAGGAATCTTACATTGGACAATTCATGATTTCCCTGGTTATAACACAATGGCAGGAATGGCACATCAAGGTTATCATGCATGTCTTATATGTGGGCTAGATTTAAAGGGTGAACATTCAATGGAGTTGGGCAAACATACATATACTCAAACTAAAATATTGTTGACAAAAAGGCACCCATACAAGTTAGCAAGAATGAAAGATCATTTTGATGGGCAAATTGAGAGACGTAACAAACCTAGAAATGTCACAACAAAAGAACATCTAGCATAGGCTAAGGAGTACCAAGATTGGTCGAACATGGGCAACAACTGTGATGGTGTAGGCAACCCGTCAAAGGAACATGATGTGAAACGTTGAAGTGTGCTTTATGACTTACCATATTAGAAGGCCTTATAAATCAAATTAGGGTTTTGATAGGGTTTAAACAACCCATATTATGGTTTGAGATCAAGTTAATCCATGGAAAGTTTTTAGATTACAGTTTTGAAGGTAAGTGCAAAAAATTAAAATTCAGGTTTTGACAATATGTTGAAATAAGGCTTTAACATTTAACATTATGCTTTGAGTTCAAAATAGGGTTTGGGTAAATCAAATTAAGGTTTGAGGTCCAAGGAAGGCTTACATAATGCAAATTAGGGAAATTAAAGTAGGATAATGAACTCATGCTAAAGTTTTTAAGTATATGCATGTTCTTGGTCTTTTAACAAATCATCAATGTTGGGGTGTATGGATGAACATGACCTTCTCATTCAATGGACTTTGGATCTGATGCATTGTGAAATGAATTTTGTGAAAAACATTTTGAAGACCATAACAAGTGAGAAGGACAATATCAAAATTAGGCATGATTTACAACTAAGGAGATGTGACTTATTGACACACCCCCAAGCCCTTTGATGGATTCAACTATGAGTCCAAAGGTGAAAATAATGGAAGGAGAAGGAGTTGGGGTGTGCTCCCTGGCTCATAGCACTTTGAGGGTAGAAGGGCATGTTGGAGCTTCGAGATGGGGACTAGGAAGATTGACAAGCAAATCAATTATTCACACGGACCTACATAAACCAAACAAGTTGGTTAGTGCATAATTGGAACACTTTGGTGCATGGATGAGCCATGGGCAAACATGAACTCACAAGACTCATCATAGCCTAGACTTGGGGGAAGCTACCACCTTCCCCCTTATAATATATTTTGTGCTTGGCCATAGGATTAGCACCCATATGTCATTTTGTTTCAGAAATTCCCAAAATTGGGACTCTTACAACTTTGGGGGCCCATAATTTTGTGTGTAAACTTTCGATTAAGGTGAGGTTTAAAGCAAAATTATAGCCCTTGTCAAGAACTTTCCAATGGTATGTGGCACGTCACTTGAACACAAGGAAATCGGGGCGATTCTTGACATTTAATGGTCGGGAGTCAAATTGGCACTTTGAGTTTTGACCCTTGTTTTGGTCATAACTTGTGCTTTAAGTGTCCAAATGGGTCATGCAAGCCCATTTTAGACATCTACGTTCCAAGAGCTTTCTAATGATATAAAAAACTATTTGATCCAATGGGTTTTTACCCTTGCAATTGCTCTTTAAAAATTTGGAAGTCCATTGGGACTCTAACTCCCAAAGTGGGAGTACACTTGGGAGTGTGGGGGTTCATTCACTCACACTCTTGGGAATATGAAATGTGACTCCCGGGCTTCACACTTGGCTCACACCTTCACAAGCCCTTACTTTGGTCATGAGCCCAAGGCTAAAGTTATGACACTTATGTAAAGGATGATTATGGATTCCTTACAATAACTTTCGATATAGGTTGCCACTTATGGTTGAACCTTTTATATTTCCCTCTTAAGTGACACAAGTATTTTTCTCTGATGACTTGAGAAAATCAAATTGGAAAGTTATTTTGAAAAAAAAAAACATGATCCAAGAGAGAAGTGTCAAATACATAAAATTTTTCATTACAACAACAATGGAAGTTGGTGGTTTGATAGCTCAAACAAGGTTGCTTACAACCCCCAACACGACATCTTTAATAGGTGCAATAGAATTGTCTAAAAAAGATAATATTTGAGCAATTGTAGGGTTTTAAAATAAACTCCAATTGTAAGGTTTTTTAATATTGCTTAGTTATTTGTTCAAGTGCACAAATTGTTTTAATATAATTTGTGTAACTTCAGTCCACTTCACTAATGGTTTACAATATCAAAGTGTATTTCAATAAACATTTGTTTTGAAGATGTTGCATAATTAACATCAAATGATAACTGTTGGATTTTGAATCATTTGCTTTTCAATTTGTTCATTTGGTTATCAAAATCAATGTCTAATCCATAATGACATGTTATATATCCAAAACCAAATTGTTAGATTGTCATTTTCTAGTCATTTAGATATGTCAAAACACTATTGGCAATGTCACTAACATGTAATCATAGATATTTGTCACATAGTTATTTTAAAGTCATTTTCACATGATACTATGATGTTAGGTCATCATGCAACATGTCATTCATACAAATAGTCATATTGTTGTCATATTAATAATTATTAAAATCCATATCATAATATCTTCTTCCACAACTGACATTAGGATGAAAATCATTTAAACAAAATAAATTTTCATCCACCCCATTTGTTGATTTCAATCTTATATGACACTTATATTACTTCTGATCTTGACACGTAAGATTCTAAGTCATAGTGTATAACTATTGTCATTGATATAGTCATAGAGGATGTTTAGTCATTTATTGATTAGCTACATAAGATAAGATTTCTTGTAGTGTAAAAAGAAAAAGAGAATGAAAAAGTTATGTCTCCATTTAGTACAAGCACAATACAATCAAAGGGGGAAAAAATCCAAAAATGTCCTAAACATTAGTTTCTTTCGCTTCATCGTCAATGAATATCTCAACACCAGGATGGTAATGGGTCCTAGGCTTTGAAGATGGGGGATGGAGCGTAAGTCCACCAATGCAAGTGCAAAAGCCTTGGCATATGAAGGCAAGATAAATCTATGATGGGGATTCTAAACGAAATAGAATGAGCAATAATGGTAGATGCCATTTTCTTGATATGGTGGCTTGTTTATAAAAAAAACCAGAACATTAAAAAAAGTTGAAAACATTTGAAATTTAAAATTGCCTAAGTAAAGGGATGCGATCAGACTTACTCACAATTGAGATTAATTTTGGCTCTTTTCTAGATGGGAAAATTGTCATCAAGGTTGAAGACAGGTCCAACAATAGTTTCACTAACTCTACATCCAAAAGTGGCTTCAAAACTTCATCAAAGATCTCTAAATCATCCTTGAATGCAAGGATTGGCCTCCTCGGTGCTTGACAAGCACAAATATTATTACATGTAAAAAAATAAAATATAGAAGTTAAAGACGATAAGATTGCAAAATTAACTTGGAATCCAAAACAATTAGAAAGGGATGAATGTAAGTACATGTCTCATAATAAGGGTCCACAACTACAAAATCTAGTGGTGAGCAAACATTGACGAAAACTTGCTATATGATCACATGGAACTCCTTCCCTACCTTGAAAGCCCATCCAATCCGGGATCTAGTCATTAAGGACAAATCGGTGTAGTTGTAGAAGACATCTTCAACCTCAAAATTAATACCCCTTTCAACCAACTAAACAAAAGGGGCAAAAAATTGAAACCTCAATGAAAACATAGTGCATGGAACTAGATCCCTCACAAGAAGGGTGACATGGCTAACAAAAGTCTATTAAAAAAACATAATTCAAAATCCTAACTTTTAAAGAATGCAAAATGTGAAAACATATGGATAAATTGAAATCCATGGTACCCGAGAAGATGGATCCTTGCTACCAATTTGGGGGCTTGAGTTCACAATAGTCCACTTCATGCAAACCTTCACTTAGTAGTTTTCCAGGAAGGAACAAATCTCCTTCAACATTTGCGGGTCATCTACATGCATGATAATGATGGCCCCTTTATCAAACAAAAACATGTCTTCAAAAACCACACCAAACTCAATAAAATTATCCACTTGCCTGTTCCATTAGAGGATTCAAGGAGAACAGCTCAAAGATGTGCAAAATCAAGAGATTAAATGGTATGTATGTTATAATAAAATTAACCTTATTATCAGAAAACACCTGAAAAACATAAGCATTTACAAGGAGGATTAAACCAAATGGATGTAGAACAAATATAAGATCAATCCAATTAACATAAAAGAAAAAAAAAATTATACAAAAAGTTGAGCTAAGTTCTTAACATTCAACTTTCAATGCTGAAAGTTGGATCCCAAGAGCATAGAGCTTTTGGGATTCAACTTTTAGTGCTCAAAGTTGAAGACCCAAAGCATTGGGCTTTTGGTCCTCAACTTTTGGCACTGAAAGTTGGAGATAGAAATGTGAGTGTTCTTGGACTTAAACTTTTGATGCCAAAAGTTGGAGACCGAAAGCCAAGTGCTCTTGGCCTTCAACTTTCAGTGTTAAAAGTTGAAATTTAAGAGTTCATTGCAATCCATCTACTCTTGGAAAAGAATTTTTTTTTTTGACAACAATTACTTGAAAAACCATAATCCAAAATCTGAACATCAAATTGTGTAAAAAAAAGAACCTCCTTCACGTAGCTTATAATGCCTAAATGCTTAAGTCACCATACTTGATTTTGGATCCATGATGCAAGAATTGAGGCCCAACATACATTCATCAATCTCATAATTAAACGATAATGAGTAGAACTAGAAATAAACAAAGGAGTGAACAATGGAATTCTCTTCCCAATAATTGATGTTCTTACACAAGGGGTAGTTTGCTTCTATTGTCTTTTCGGACATTCTTGTTGAGGAGAACAAAACTCCTAGACGTCTACAATCATGTCATCTACCTCGGTTGGGATGGTTTGAACAAAAGCGATTAGAACTTCCTAGAAAGACGGCACGGCCAAGCCAAGTTCTGCTTCTTTCTAGGATTGATTAAGAACATCTTCCTTGTCCTGCATCTTTGATCTCGACTCCTAAACTTATCTTTTTCCCCTCCTTTTGCCCCCTTACAATCTCTTATTGCTTGGTGTCCCCTTCTCTAAGGCTCCAAGTCCTTGAAGAAATCTTGGTTCATGTTTTTCCCTAATTTCGAACTTTAATGAAAAAGTGTTTTCCTTTTGGCAGTCAAAACATCAAGCACAATCTGAGAGATGTGTAAATGTTCAATTTCTCAACATGTCCTTCATGTACATTATGTTATTTGTTTTTGATTTTTTCTTTATCTTGAGGAGTCTTGGAATTTCAAATATGGCACCCCTTCGATAAAAACACAAAATGGAACTACCTACAATGGTAAAAAAATAATACAAAGTTAGTGGCAATGAAATCAAGATGACATTGGAAGATTAAAATGTAATTGATAATGGATGATAGAAATGTCAAATGGTTGGATAAAAAATCGCTTATAAACCACCCATTTAAAGGTTTTGGTCCCACCGATCTGTTGCTCCCACAACTTACTTCTCCAAATCCCATCTTTGGACCTAAACTCCGTAAATAAACAATTTTTTTAGAGGGAAAGTCTCCATCTTGAATGTAGCATGATAATGTAAGTAGATTTTTAGACTCTAAAAGCTAAATGGAAAGATCAATGATAATGGTAAATTATAGTTTCAACACCTCCACCTTTAATTACAATATGTTGAATGTTAGTTTTAATCATTTCAAGGACAAAAAGTTCAGAGCCTCGAATGGGTAAGCATTTACCTAAGACCAAAAAGTTGCCTTATGAAGCCACTTTTCAAAAGTTTTGTGAGGAATTCTTGCACACCTTCCACATGAAAATATGTGTGAGCCATAGATTGTAGTCAACAAATTATTAAACTTTAGTTCCATAGCTTTCCTTAGATATAATGATTTGAATCTTTATAAACCTCCAAGTAGTGATTGTTAATTGTTGAATTAGCTTTTGGGATATTTCTAGGCATAGAAAATTTCTTTATTTAAATTAATGCAATGCTTAATCAGTTTTAGGACCTAGTAAACCTTTTAAATTGCATTATCCTTTTACGTTGTAGAGAAAGGAAGGGGGATGTAGAATTAGATGTGATTTATTGATATAATGGGAATCCAAGCCCATAATTAACAGTAACATTTCGCCATGACAGTATTAAGTTAGTATGTAGAATAATCTTCAAGCACTAATGATGTACTTGAAAGAATTTTAGGATGCAGTCCTAATATTTTTATTTAGTCCTCACTTCTATTAGACACTCAAATAGAATCAAACTTAAGTATTAACATTTTCCACATGAGTAACCTCAGGTGAATTACAACTCAGTAAATATTTTTAAAGGGATAGATCATAATTGCAAAAACTCCAAAATGCAACGAATGGTGCGAGCTAGGTATTCGACTTGATGCTCCATGGAAAGGGGGTTGATTGGGCCTCGCAACCAACGATAATGGCCATCACCGGGAACCCAAGTTCGACAATGAAGACGAACATCATCATCTTCACATTGACACTTTTCAAACCTCTTTGGTGCGGCTCCACAAGCAGGAACAAATTCAAAATAGATTGTTAAGGCATGTGGGTTAGGAGACAATCGACGATCCCATGCCGAACGATCAACTCGAGTGCGCACCACTCACCTGGACAGTTATTTTTCGCACAGCCGTTGAGAAACATTCACCTCAAGCGGTACTTCTTCAAGCTCTTTTTGTTCCATTGGTGCAACCGAAGGATTCGAGGGCATAACAACGTCATTCGCCATGATTAAATTCTCACTTGCATCAACAAAAACCAAATTGGCATCCGAAACAATGTGGTACTTGTGTTCAGAAAGGGTCGAGGCTTTTATTTAACAAATTAGGGTAGGCGTAAGGCATGGGAGTGACAGCGGAACCTCATGAAAACTTAGACACCCTAGATCTAATAAATTCATCGAGCCTTAATTTTGACGGTGGATCTAAAAGTATGTGGGGGTTTTTGTGATGCAAATTTTAACTCCAATTTACTATGTACTACATAGTTAATTAATGCATGGTAAAAATCAAATAAGTAGGGGATATCAAAAAAGTAAATGGTATGCGGGGATGTTATTTTGACCATTGAATTGATTTAGTCAAGTAAGGACTCAAGGATGTTTACTTGTTACTACCAATAAAATATCCTAGTAGTTAGTTACTTGAATTAATTAGGATGAAAAAGTAGGATGTGAAGGTCAACGGACGGAAAGGATAAGGATCAAGCTCAAGAACCTCATCAAGATCTCTAAGATAAGAGGAAATATGAGTCCTCCAATCCCATTAGTCATGAGGATTGTCATCCAATTTGATTGGAGGATGGAATATTTTTTGTATTTCATTGGGCCCAAGAATTCTTATCCTAAAATCAATTGGAGGGCATATCATTTTCAATTCTCATTGGTTTTTGGAAGATGAAAAGGTCATTGATTGGAGGGAAGGATTTTGAAACTTCCATTGGACAAGGGGAACAAGCTGAAGGAAGGGTCATGAGAGGTTTACCAAGTGGGTGAATGGGAGTGTTTTTTGGGAAGAAGTTTGAAGATGAAGGAGGAGAAAGAGTATGGGAAAATAAATTAGTTCCTATGTGTGAGAGAAGAGTTAGTTCTTATGTGTGAAAGGGTGTTGTTCATGAAAGAGATGTGTGAAAACAAAGAGCATGAAAAGAAGTGTGTGTAGCAAGTAGTTGTAGTGGAGTTCATGGAAGGATTTCCATGAACAAGCCTCTGGATTCTTGTTTTAAATAATTGTTTCTCTCAAATCCACCGTTGGATGTGTCTTAAACTTTAAATAGTTTCAGTTTAGGAGGTGTAAAATATCCTCTCAAAAATTCAGTATCATCGGGTTTGTTGCAAGGGGGCTACACTCGCTAGAAGTAGAGGGGGTTGAATTGTCAGTTTTTTTTCCAAATCTAGTCAAAATAGTTTATTTGTTGAGGCATAACTCTTGGTTTTAGAAATAAAAACTTACAATATTTTGGGACATTGCTCCTTCCCAAATTAACTTTCCAAAAACCCAATGTATGTTAGACTAGGAGGTTGTACGAAGATATGATGATGAAGGGAACGAAAGGGGTTCAACCATTAAACGTGAACATGGAATGAACATCAACATAATGTTCCTTCACATTCAATTATGGTGAGTTGTGATTTTTTTCCCACAATCTTTTTTTGTATCTTCCAAGTGACATAATGCAATAGATTCTCAGTGAACTTCATTACATCACATTGAACCACCTTACGTGTTAGAATACAACTACATAGTAGTTGCACTCCCAATTGGGTTTTGTGAGTGCATATCTTATTATGGAAGGTGTGTTCCACTCCCAACTGGGTTTTGTGAGTGCATATTGTGAGGAATTATCATGTAGTTGTAGTCTAACAAGTAAAGGTGGTTCAATGTAATGTAATGAAGTTCACTAAGAATTTAATGCATTGTGTCCACTTGGAAGATACGAAGACATTGTGGGAGAATCATAACTCACCATGAGGGAATGTGAAGGAGCATTATGTTGTTCATTCAATGTTCACGCTTGATGGTTGAACCTCCTTCGTTCCATTTGCCATAACATCTTCATACAACCTTATAATATAACATGCATTGGATTTTTGAAGAGCTAATATAAAAAAGGAACAATGTTACAAAATCTTATAAGTTTTTTATTTTTTAAATCAAGAATATTGCCTTGGAGCTAAAAACTATTTTGACTAGATTTGAGGGAAAAACAGACAATTTCAACCCCCTCCACTTTTGGCAAGTGTAGCTCCCTTGCAATAACTTGATGGTGCTGAAATTTTGAGAGAACCTTCTACACCTCCTAAACTAAAACTTTTTAAAGTTTGACACAAATCCAACGGTGGATTTGAGAGGAACAACTATTTAAAATAAAAATCCAGAGGTTTTGTCATGGAAATCCTTCCATGAACTCCACTACAAGTACTTGCTACACACAACTTCTTTCCATGCTATTGTTTGCACACATTTTTCCCATGAACAACACCTTTCCACACATAATAATTAATTTCTTTCTCACACATTCATTCTCCTCCTTTTCCTTCCCAAAACGCAAGATACTTCCTTCTCCCTTTAGTAAACCTCCATGACCCCTCCTTGAGCTTGTCCTCCTTATCCAATAGAAGTTTGGAAATCCTTCCCTCCAATCAATGGTCTCCTCATCTTTCATGAACCAATGAAAATTGAGAATGATTTTCTCTCCTATGGAATTTAGGATGAGAATCCTTATGCCCAATGAAACACAAGGAAGGTTCCATTCTCCAATCAAATAAGACAATAATCCTCATGACCAATGGAATTGGAGGACTCATCCTTTTCCTTATCTTGGACATCTTGATGGGGTTCTTGAGCTTCATCATTATCAATTTTGTCCATTCAATTTTAAAATCCTACTTCTTCATCTTAATTATTCTAAATAACTAACTATTAGGATAATTTATCGGTAGTAATAAGTAAACATCCTTTAGTTCCCATTTGACTAAATCAACTCAATGGTAGTAATAACCTTCTCGTGCACCATTTACTCTTTTAATATTCCTTGGTTATTCCTTACCGTGTATTAATTAATTATGTAATACATAGTAAATTAGAATGAAATTTGGATTTACAAGGATTCCCATGTACTTCTAGATCCACTATTGATATTAGGGTTTCACAAATTTGTTAGAACAAGGATGTTTGGCTTCTCATGAAGTTTCGCCATCACTACCACACCTCAGGCTTACCCTAATTTCTTGAATAAAAGTAACAACCCCCTTCGAATGCAAATGCCAAATTGTTTTGGCTACCCTTCGATTTTTGTTAATGCAGGTGAAAATTTAGTTATGGCAGATGATGTTGCTACGCCATCGAATCCTCTAATTGCACCAATAGAATAAGAAGAGCTTGAAAATACATCGCTTGACGTGAATGTTTATCAACAATCGTGTGAAGAAGAACCGTCCAAGAGATTGGTGCGCACTCAAGTCGATCGTTCAACATGGGATCGTTGATTATCTCCTAACCCACACGCCTTAACAATTTATTTAGAATTTGTTCATGCTCATGGAGTCGTGCCAAAAATGTTTGAAGAGTGTCAATGTGAAGATGACGATGTTCATTTTCATTGTCGAACTTAGGTTCTCGTTGATGGCCATTATCATTGGCTACGAGGCCCAATCAACCCCCTTTCCATGGAGCATCAAGTTGAATACCTTGCCCGCACCATTCGTCAAATTCTAGATTTTTTACAATTGTGATCTATCCTTTTTAAGTCGTTTACTAAGTTGTAATTCACATGAGGCTACTCAAGTGAAAATGTTAATAATTAAATTTGATCTTGACTCTATTTAGGAGTTTGATAGAAGTGAAGATTGAATAAAAATGTATTATGACTGCATCTTAAAAATCTTACAAGCACATCATTAGTGCTTGAAGATTACTCTACAACTAATTTAATATTGTCATGGTGAAATGTTAATGTTAATTATGGATTTGTATTCCCAATATATTAGTAAAATCACATTTAATTCTACATCCCCCTTCACCTCTTTACAACATAAAAGGATAATGCACTTTAAAAGGTTTACTAGGTCCTAAAACTAACTAAGCCTTGCATCAATTTAAATAAAGAA
>Ga0116230_10006125_pt1 | contig 11836 bp, 4 predicted proteins | sample S1TSphfallax_3_FD_88678 | JGI IMG/M metagenome (GOLD analysis project Ga0116230, IMG submission 88678) | Host-associated microbial communities from peat moss isolated from Minnesota, USA - S1T2_Fd - Sphagnum fallax MG | ecosystem: Host-associated > Plants > Peat moss > Unclassified | place: USA...
CACGCCGATCATGGGCAGCTACGGCATCGGCCTGGAACGCATCCTCACCGCCGCCATCGAGTCCAGCGCCGCCGCCTTTGCCTCTCGTACCACCTCAGACTTGTCATCTCGACCGGAGGCGCGCACCACCTCAGACTTGTCATCTCGACCGGAGGCGCAAAGCGCCGAAGTGGAGAGACCTGCATTTAGCCCGGCACCGATCTCCGAACAATTCGCCCTCCCCGCCGCCATCGCCCCCTTCGAGGTCGTCGTCACCATCACCAACGTGCGCGAGGCACCCTTGCTCGCCGCCGGCGAAACGCTCGCCACCGAACTCGAAGCCGCCGGCATCGACGTCCTGCTCGACGACCGCGACGAGCGCGCCGGCGTCAAGTTCAAGGACGCGGAACTCATCGGCGTCCCCTACCGTATCAACATCGGCAAGAAGCTCAGCGAGAACGCCATCGAACTCGTCGACCGCCTCACCGGCGCCACCACCGACCTGCCCCTCGCCGCCGCCGTCGCCCACCTCAAGAGCCTGCTCCGCACGTCCAACCTCTAGCATCCGTTCTGGACCCTGGGCCCTGGACCCTGAAACCTCTTCTCCCCATGCCCGTAAAACTCAAACTCGCCCGCGGCAAGCACTCCCTTCTCTGGGCATTGGCGCGCTTCGTGCTGGTGCTGGCAGGCATCGTCGCGGCGCTGGGCGCCGCCGTCTTCTTCTACTACGGCCACAAGTACGCCGGCGTTGTGGATGAGCGGCTCGCCCACGGACCGCTCTTCGCCTCGGTCGCGCAGGTCTACGCCGCGCCGCAGGAGGTCCGCCCCGGCCAGCATCTCTCCGTCGCCTCCATCGCCGCCGCCCTGCGCCGCGCCGGCTACAACGCCGACCCCCAGCACGGCAACCCGCTGGGCAGCTTCCAGCAGCGCGCCGACTCCATCCTCATCAAGCCCGGTCCGCAGAGCTACCTCGCCATGGACGGCGCCACCATCGCCACCTCGTCCTCCGCACCGCCGCCCGAAGCCGCCGCCGCCAACCCCGCCAACCCCAAAGCCTCCGAAGCCCACAGCGCCGGCCCCGTCGTCCAGTCCATCACCGCCGAGAACGGCGTCCCGCTCGCCGCCTACAAGCTGGAGCCGCAGCTCATCACCGCGCTCTCCGAGGACAAGAACCGCACCAAGCGCCGCCTCGTCACCTACGCGCAGATTCCTCCGCGCATGGTCCAGGCCGTGCTCGCCATCGAAGACCGCCGCTTCTTCGAGCACGGCGGCATCAACTACGCGCGCACCGCCAAATGCGCCGTGCAGGACATCCTCTCCCGCAGCAAGGGCTGCGGCGGCTCCACCATCACCCAGCAGCTCGCCCGCGGCTTCTTCCTCACGCCGGAAAAGAAGCTCACCCGCAAAATCGCCGAGATCATGATCACCTTCCAGCTCGAAGGCCGCTTCAACAAGCAGCAGATCTTCGAGATGTACGCCAACCAGATCAACCTCGGCCAGCGCGGCAGCTTCGCCGTCAACGGCTTCGGCGAGGCCGCCCAGGCCTACTTCGGCAAGGACCTGCGCCAGATCGACCTCGCCGAGTGCGCCCTGCTGGCCGGCATGATCCAGCGGCCCAACTACTACTCGCCCTACAAGCACGCCGACCGCGCCCTCGCCCGCCGCAATCTCGTGCTCGACGCCATGGTCGAGACCGGCGCCATCACCGCCGAGGAAGCCGACCGCGCCAAGGCCCAGCCCATCCGCCTCGCGCCCCCCAACGTCGACGCCAGCGAAGCCCCCTACTTCGTCGACCTCGTCCACGACCAGATCGTCCAGCGCCTCGGCGACACCGACAACTCCCGCTCCGCGCTGCGCATCTACACCTCGCTCGATCCCGACCTGCAGCGCGTCGCCGCCGAGGCCGTCGAGTTCGGCATGAAGAACGTCGATGAGCTGGTGCGCAAGCGCTTCGCCGCCCTGCACAAAAAAGGCGCTCCCGCCGGTACCGCGCCCACCTACCCGCAGGTCGCGCTCGTCGCCCTCAACCCCCACACCGGCCAGGTGCTCGCGCTCATCGGCGGCCGCAACTACGCCGTCTCTCAGCTCGACCACGCCGTCGCCGAACGCCCCACCGGCTCCATCTTCAAGCCCTTCGTCTACGCCGCTGCCTACAACACCTCGCTCAATGGCACCGACCTCGACGGCGGCGGCGTCTTCACCGCCGTCACCCGGCTCAACGACGACCCCCAGGACTTCGGCGTCAACGGCCAGTCCTATACGCCCGGCAACTTCGAGAAGGGCGAGTTTCCCGGCATGGTCCCGGTCACCACCGCCATCGAGCACTCGCTCAACATCGCCACCATCGCCCTCGCGCAGAAGGTGGGCTATGACAACGTCGCCTCGCTCGCGCGCACCGCCGGCATCGTCAACGCGCGCGGCACGCCCTCGGTCGCCATCGGCACCTACAACGCCACGCCCATCGAGATGGCCGGCGCCTACACCGTCTTCGCGAACTACGGCGTCCACCTCAAGCCCTGGCTGCTGGCCAGCGTCCGCAACCCCAACGGCGATATCGTCGCCGACTTCGCCCCCGAGGCCTCGCAGGTGCTCGATACCCGCGTCGCCTTCCTCACCCAGAGCCTGCTTGAAGGCGTGATGGCCCGCGGCACCGCCGCCGGCGTCCGCGCCCTCGGCTTCACCGCGCCCGCCGCCGGCAAGACCGGCACCTCCCACGACGCCTGGTTCGCCGGCTACACCTCCAACCTGCTCTGCATCGTCTGGGTCGGCAACGACGACTACACCGACGTCAAACTCGAAGGCGCCAAGGCCGCCGCCCCCATCTGGGCCGAGTTCATGAAGCGCGCCGCCCGCATCCCCCAGTACTCCGACATGAAGCCCTTCGCCGCGCCCGACGGCGTCGAGGTCCTGCGCATCAACCGCCCCACCAGCCTCATCGCCGACGACTCCTGCCCCAGCGACGACATCGCCGCCGCCTTCCTCATCGGCACCGCGCCCCAGTCCACCTGCTCCCACATGGGCCAGGACGCCACCACCGTCGGCCGCAACCTCTTCCGCGGCCTCAACCCTCCCACCCCCGCGCCCCAACCGCTCCAGCCCATCCAACCCGCGGACGACCCCACGAAGAAACGCAACCTGCTGCAAAAGCTCTTCGGCGGCGGCAAACCCAGCCCCGCGCAGAACCCGCAGCCCTAAGCATTCCTCCTGACCAAACATAAACGTTGTCATCCTGAGCGGAGCGTGCAGGCGGCTGCTACCTTACTGATCCAATGAGAATGCTGTCATCCTGAGCGGAGGAGCAGAGCTTTATCCTGCTCCGCAGCCGAAGGACCCCGACGCTGCCCGTCGCACCTCGATCCCCCACACCTTTCTCACCACAAAGCCCACACTCAATTCCCGCCAGCTTCCCCCGCGAAATCCTCTACACTGGCGCAGGCCATTCGCGCCCGCGGAGGACCCGCCATGCAGAGCAAGAACCTGCGCACCGCTTGTATCGCCGCCGCGCTGCTGCTACTCGGCTACGCCACCCTGCTCGCCACCCTCTCGCCGCGCGGCTTTCCCGCCGACCCTGCAACCCATGGCGTCTGGCCCCGGCTCGCCGACAAGCCCTTCGGCGAGGACGGCTTCTACATGCTCACCGTCGCCGACTATCTCGCCACCACCCACCGCCTCACCTACAACTACGGCCTGCCCGTCACCGGCATCCAGCCGCTCTCCACCTTCCTCTTCGCCGCCATCGCCGTGCCCGTGCACGCCGCGGGCGGCGACCGCTGGACCCTCATCCGCGTCCTCATCCTCTTCGGCGCGGCGCTGCAGCTGCTCTTCGCCTGGCTGCTCGCCCGCTTCGCCGCCTCGCTCGCCGAACCCACGCAGCGGCCGCTCGTCTTCGCCCTCGCCTTCCTTCTGCTGCTCTTCGACCTCACCCTCTTCCGCCTCTTCACCTATGGCCTGGAGACCGGCATTTATCTCGTCCTGCTCGCGCTGTGCCTCGTCCTCTGGCGTCGCATCGTCGTTGCGCCGCGCGAGGCGCCGCACCGCCTGCGCAGCTTCGTCCTGCTCGGCCTTGCCGCCGGCCTCGCCGGCCTCGCGCGCATCGACTTCGGCCTGCTCTTCGCGTTCCTTCTGCTTTGGCTGCTCCTCCGCCGCCTCGCCGCGCTTCTGGAGATTCTGCTCAGCGGCCTGATCGCGCTGGTCATCGTCTCGCCGTGGTTCCTCTTCGTCCACCGGCTTACCGGCGGCTGGATGCCCACCTCCGGCGGCGTCGAGAGCGGCTTCGACTGGCACGGCCTCGACCGCCTCGTCACCTGGCTGCTCGCGCTCGCCGCGCACCTCGCCCCCTGGACCTACGCCGCCGCTATCCATCCGGTCACCTCCGCCGTCGCGGCGCTCAGCGTACTTCTGCTGGTGCTGCTCGCGCGCAACGCCCCGGCCCTGCGCGCGCGCCTGGCCTCCGCCACAGACCCCACCCTGCGCGACACCTTCCTTCCCTGGGCGCTCGCCACCGGCGGCCTCACCGTGCTCTACGCGCTCGCCTTCCGCTCCACCTTCTTCTACGTCCGCTACTTCGCTCCCGTGCTGCTGGTCGCCGTGCCGCTGCTGGCGCTCGCGCTCGCCGAGCAGCACCTCGTGCGGCGTCGGCCCCTCGCGCTCTTCGCCGCGCTGCTGCTGCTCTTCTCCGCCGAAGACCTCGCCACACTCCACCGCCCCAGCTTCGGCAACCCCCACTTCCTCGCCGCCGGCTACGTCCTCCAGCGCTTCCCCCACGTCCACGTCGGCGCCTACCAGAGCGGCGTCATCGGCTACTTCAACCCCAACGTCGAAAACCTCGACGGCAAGCTCAACGCCGACGCCCACCGCGCCCTGCTCGACCACACCATGCCCGCGCTCATCGACGCCCACCACATCGACGTGCTCCTCGACTGGCCCACCTACCTCCGCGACACCCTGCCCGCCGACTACCTCCAGCACACCTGGCAGCCCTGCCCCATCGCCCCACCCAACCCGCAGGACGTCTGCCTCATCCGCCGCGCCTTCCTCGCCACCCACCCCCAGTATCGCTAGAGCGGCTTTCATCGCTAGATCCGCTTTCGTAGCTATATAGATTTTTCATCTCGACCGAAGCCAAACGGCTTCATCGTTTGGCGTAGTGGAGAGACCTGCATCTTGTCTGCGAAATAGCTGGACTTGGTGGCAAATATCTAGCTCAACAGCCCAGCTTGCGCCGACGCACCTGCGCCGCACGGCCCACCGGCGCCTCGCCGCTTTGTCCCTCCGCCGCCACCCACGGCTGGCACTGCGGACACCAATACGTAGACCGCACCGCCGCGCCCTGCTTCCGCATCTCGATCGCCGCTCCGCACCGCCGGCACTCCTGCCCCTGCCGCCCATACACCCAGGTGCGGTCGCTGCGGTCCATCGCCCGCGTCGTCCGCCGCGGCCCGGTGTACGTCACAATCCCCTCGCCCGACTCCCCACGCGTGCCGCCATCGGCCACATTCGCCCGCATATAGCGCTGCGCCACCTCCACCATCCGCTCCATCTCGCGCAGCGTGATCGTGCGCATCCGCCGAAACGGGTTCACCCCCGCCGCAAACGCGACCTCGCTCTTGTAGACATTCCCCAGCCCCGCCATCACCCGCTGGTTCAGCAACACCACGCCCACCTCATCGTCTGGATGCGACGCCGCCCGCTCCTGCAACGCCCGCACCCCCGCCTCCAGCGAAAACTCCGCCGACAACACATCCGGCCCCAGCTTCGGCACCTGCGCGCTTCTCGCCAGCGACCGAGCCGTGTGAAACTCCGCCACCTGCGCGTTGAACAGCACCGCCTCATACCCCACATCGCCGCCTTGGCTTTGAAGGGGCGGGACTTCAGTCCCGCCGTGGGTGCCTGCGGAAGAAGTAAGGGGCTTTAGCCCCTGAGGGGACGAAACCCGCACCACCACCCGCATCATCCGCTTCGGCAATCGCCACTTCTCTCCAGTCCGCCCGTTCTTGTCTTGGGTCCTATAGATATGCCACGACCCCGACATCAACATATGCGACACCAGAATCAAATCGCCCGAGAAGAAGATAAGACACCACTTCCCCCGCGCCTCCACCCGCTCCACCGTCCGTCCCACCACCGGCGAGTTGTCATCGACGCTCGCGAGCTTCGCCACCTGCGTCGCAAACCCCGTCACCACGCGCCCACCCAGCGCCCTCTGCAACGCCCGCGCCGCACGATAGATTGTGTCGCCTTCAGGCATCGCTACTTATCAACTTCCGAAGTTATTCAACTCTATGTCTTCCCAAGCTTCAAAAAAAAGATTTGCGCTCACCGCTTCTACCGATCGCACTTCGTAAAAATCGGAAGCGTCGCGATCCACAGTTCAATGTCACGCCCGTAATAGTTGCATAATCGTTGTCATTATGGAAACTGTCGGGCTTGCAAGCAGAAGATGATCCACTCATCTGAGATGCTACTTGAAGTAAGAGCCCAAACAATTCATCCTCTGATCGAGCACCCTTCTCACCTAAGAGGTGCTGTACGCCAGCGACCCGGCCACCCGATCCGTTCAAATATGCAATTGGATCGCCGTCAACGCTTTTGGATATAACCCAGAAAGATCGAGGTGGCCCATCAATATATCGAACAGTAAATTCTTTGCTCAGTTCGTCTATAGCTGTCTTAACATCGCTGCAAAGAGCGATGTGATGACTGCCAATTTCCAGTGAAGTTCCCACTGATCTTCCATTGCCTTGGCACAATCCAACCTCGGTTGAAAAAGAAATAAACAAACACAGTGAGATCGTCGCGAAACACTTGTATCGTCGAAGAGCCATAGTATGGATGATACGTCGAGCCAAAAGTCGGCGCTATACCAATCATCACTTACGGGTCGCTGCAATCTCTGCCAGAGCCGCCGCGGCTTTAACCGCATGCATCACAAATCAGGACTCAGCAGACCTTGCTAGCGCATCCTAAGCAGCCTGCTTCTTCCGCAACCCCGGATGCTGGAACTTGCCGTCTACATACCCGCGCACAGCGTTCTTCATGTCCTCACGTGTAAGTACGGGAATATCGCTCGTATCGATCTCGTGATCGGGCCGGGAAGCGAGTGCCTTCATCTCTGTCCATCGCTCCTCTGAGATCGGTGGCAGGGTTTCAAGGGTATAGCTGACCATTTTCTTCTTCATAGATTCGCCGCTCCTTTCTTTCTCCATATCTGGCGGAAATGATTCGCATGACTTCATCTTCTGCTTCTTCCCGCACCGTATGAACGACCAAAACCAATAAAACGCCGCGAGCGAACCCTACCGTATGCCAACGCTGCTCGCCATCGAGAAGGCGGTCAGGGTACATCACCAGCTTGGGATCGCGGAACACCCGAACGGCTTCTTCGAAGCTGAGTCCATGCTTCCGCTGGTTCGCTAGGTTCTTCTCTTCATCCCACTCGAACCGTATCGCCACGGAAAGATTATAGGACTTCGCAGCGAAGGTTACACAGTGGCTGCACTCCCCGGCAGCGCCGGCAAACCCCTTCTTACATGGAACCCCATCGCCCCCGCCGCGAACCCCGCATCCAGCAGCGCCCGCGCCATCGCACTCTCCGCCACCGCCACGCCGTTGATCTGCGCGATCAGCATCCCACCGCGCCCGCGCTCACCACCCTCGGCTTCGAGCCGCTGCACCTGCGCCACAAAGAACTCCGCCAGCGCCCGCGCCGTCTGCGAGTGCTGCGGCTCCTCCTCCGGCAGCATCGCCTGCACATTCGGGTTGCCGCGCCGCAGATACGCCGCCAGCGCACCATCCACCAGCACCACCCGCGCGCCCACACTGCGCGTCAGCGAACTTCCCTCCTCCGGCGCCGCCGGCCAGCGCAGCAGCGCACCATACGGATTCGCCGGATCGGTCGCCGCCAGCATCACCACCTCGCTCATGCCGTCGTTCCCGCCGCGCAGCGTCCTCAGCGTTCTCAAAAGCTCCACCGCCGCCGGCACCGCAAACTGCGTCGCACCTAAGTCGGCGGCGAAGTACCCGCGCCGCACCTTGCCACTCTCCTCCATCGTCTTCAGCGCGTCATACACCGCGGAAAATCCGCCCGGCAGCCCCTCGGCGTGCGCCGTCTCGCGAAACACCACGCCATAGCGGGTCAGCAGCTGCTGGGCCATAGCTGCGCTCCAGGCGGTCGCCGCACTCGAGGCCGTCGCGTTCCGCCCCGCCGCAAAGGCGACCGCATTCAGGCTCCAGCGCCCCTGCGCCGTCGGCGGCGTCGTCCGCCGGCTGCGAAATCCACTCTGCCCGCGCCCGCTCTGCGCAACCTGCCGCTTGCTCGCGCGACCACTCGTCGCCGGCCGCGTGCAGTACGCCCGCAGCGCATGGAACGCATCGTTGGTCAGCAGCCCGTGCCACACCAGCGACCACAGCGCCTCCAGCGTCTCCCCCGGATACCCACCACCCACACCCTCGTGCAGCGGCTGAAAGAACGACGCCCCTTGCGCGCGCAAGTACTCCACGATCTGCAACTCGCGCTCGGTCAGCTCGTTTTCTGGACCCTGAACCCTGGAACCTGGAACCTTTTCCGGTGCCCACAGCGTCCCCAGCTTCTCCGCCAGATACAGCCCAACCCTTCCATCGCGCTCGCCCAGCGGCTCCAGCCCCACCCACACCACCTCGCCCGCCGCGATCAGCGTATCGAGATCGGCCGGCGTGTACCCCACGATCCGCGCCGGCAGAATCTCGGTCTCCAGCAGGCTCGCCGCCAGCGGCGCTCCCTGCAGGTTCTCAATCGCATCCAGCAGTGCATCGAGATTGCGTCCGCCCGCCGCACGCCGCGGCTGCACCACGCCCTGCCACCGCGTCAGCAGCCGCGCCAGCGTCTGCTGCGCCACCGGCTCCACCTCCTTGCGCAGCTTCGCCAGCGACTTGCGCCGCACCGTCCGCAGCACCTCCGCATCGATCCACTCGCGATTCAGCCCGCCCGGCCGAAAGCCACCCTCCACCACGCGCCCCAGCCCCACCAGCCGCTGCAGCACCGCCTCCACCGCGTCCTTGGCCAGCCCATACCGAGCCGCCACATCCGCGGTCGTAAACGGCCCATGCGTCCGCGCATACCGCCGCACAATATCGAGCAGCGCCTCCGGCGCGGGCTCGGTAAACGCCGACGGCAGCCCCGGCGGCAGCGGCACACCCAGCCCATCGCGCACCCGCGCCGCATCCTCCACCGCGATCACACGCCTCTCACCAGCGACCATCAACTCCAGCGCCCGCCGCGCACGCAGCAGCTTCGCAACCAGCGGCTCCACATCCACTTCACAGCGCCGCGCCATCTCATCGCGCGTCAGGTCGCCCAGCCGCAGCAGCAGATCATGCAGGCCATCCACGCCCGCCGCCGCCGTGCCGCTGCGCACCCTGTATCCATCCGCAACACACTGCAGCTGCTCTTCGGTCTCCTCGATCGCCGCTGCATCCAGCAGCTCGCGCAGGTCGGCATCGCCCAGCAGCTCCCGCAACTGGTCTTGATCGATCGCCAGCGCCTGCGCCCGACGCTCCGCCAGCGGCGCATCGCCGTCATAGATATAGTTCGCCACATAACTGAACAGCAGCGCGCCCGCAAACGGGCTCGGTGTCCGCGAATCCACCACATGCACCCGCAGCGCCCGCGTCTCCACCCCGCGCAGCACCTCCATCAGCGCCGGCATGTCGAAGACATCGCGCAGGCACTCGCGATAGGCCTCCAGCAGGATCGGAAACCCCGCATAGCGGCTGGCCACGCTCAGCAGGTCATAGGCCCGCTTGCGCTGCTGCCACAGCGGCGTGCGCCCCTCGGCCCGTCTGCGCGGCAGCAGCAGCGCGCGGCTCGCCGCCTCGCGAAACTTCGCCGCAAACAGCGCCGTCGACCCCAGCTGCGCCATCACCAGCTCGCCCGCCTCTGCCGGCCCCAGCAGCAGCGCGGCGACATCCGGCGCCTCGTCCGTCTCCGGAAAGCGCAGCACAAAGCCGTCCTCGCTCCACATCGTCTCCACATCCAGCCCCGCGGCCTTCAGCTTCGCCGCCGCGGCCATCGCCCACGGCGCGTGTACGCGGCTGCCCAGCGGCGTCAGCACGCAGACGCGCCAGTCGCCCAGCTCATCGCGCACCCGTTCGATCACCAGCGTGCGGTCGTCCGGCACCTCCACCGTCGCCAGCTCCTGGTCGGCCAGATAGCGCAGCACATTCTCCGCGGCGCGCTCGTCCAGGTCGTGCTCGCGCACCAGCTTGGCCATCGCCACGCTGCGCGGCATCGCGCGCAGCTCGCGCGTCAGTGCACCGATGCGCCTGCCAAACTCGATCGGCCGCCCCGGCCGGTCGCCATGCCAGAACGGCATCTTCCCCGGCTCGCCCGGCGCCGGGCTCACCAGCACGCGGTCCTGCGTAATCTCGTCGATCCGCCACGTCGAGGCCCCCAGCACAAACGTCTCGCCCGTCCGCGCCTCGAACACCATCTCCTCATCCAGCTCGCCCACCCGCAACGGCTTCGCCGCGCCACTCAAAAACACGCCATACGTCCCGCGGTCCGGAATCGTGCCGCCGTTGAGGATCGCAATCCGCTTCACCCCCTGCCGCGGCGCAATCCAGTTGCGTTCGCGGTCCCATGTCACCCGCGGCCGCAGCTCGGCAAACTCATCGCTGGGATATCGCCCCGCCAGCATGTCCAGCACGCCCTCGAACGCCGCCACGCTCAGCCCCGCGAACGGCGCCGCTCCGCGCACGATCCGCAGCAACTCCGCATAGCTGATCCCACCCTCTGAGGGTTCAGCGTCGAAGGGTCCAGCGTCCAGAGCCCAGGGACCAGAAGACTCATTCTTTCTGGACCCTGGACCCTGGACCCTGGACCCTGCATCCGCCATCGGCGGATGCGCCACACACGCCACCATCTGCTGCGCCAGCACATCCAGCGGGTTGCGCAGATACCGCGTCGCCTCCACATGCCCCGCATGCATCGCCTCCGTCACCGCCGCGCACGCCACCAGGTCCGCGCGATACTTCGGAAAGATGATCCCCACCGACGGCGCGCCCACCTGGTGCCCCGCGCGCCCGATCCGCTGCATCCCGCTGGCCACGCTCGGCGGCGCCTCAATCTGCACCACCAGGTCGATCGCGCCCATATCGATGCCCAGCTCCAGCGACGATGTGCACACCAGAGCCTTCAGCCGCCCCGCCTTCAGCAGCTCTTCAATCTCGCTCCGCTGCGCCGCGGCCAGCGAGCCATGGTGCGCCCGCGCGATGTTCTCCCCCGCCAGCTCATTCAGCGCCCCGGCAAGCCGCTCCGCTACCCGCCGCGCATTCACAAAGATCAGCGTGCTGGTCCGCCCGCGCACAATCTCCAGCAGCCGCGGATGGATCGACTGCCAGATCGAGGTCCGCTTCGGCCCCTGCGACGCCGGCCCGCTGGGCAGCTCCTCCACCTCGCCCAGCCGCGCCATGTCCTCCACCGGCACCTCCACCCGCAGCTCCAGCGTCTTCTTCGCCCCCGCATTCACCACCGTCACCGGCCGATACCGCACCCCTGCGCCCTCATCGCTTCCATCTGTCGCTGACTCGCTGGCTTGCTGACTCGCTGGCCCGCTGGTGCCCTCTGCCCCGCCCAGAAACCTTGCCACCTCCTCCAGCGGCCGCTGCGTCGCGCTCAGCCCGATCCGCTGCAGCCGCCGCCCGGTGAGCGCCTCCAGCCGCTCCAGCGACAGCGCCAGGTGCGCCCCGCGCTTGCTCGGCACCAGCGCATGGATCTCATCCACAATCACCGTCTCCACCGTGCGCAGCGACTCCGCCGCGTTCGAGGTCAGCAGCAGATACAGCGACTCCGGCGTCGTAATCAGAATCTCTCCCGGATGTC
>Ga0116230_10006126_pt1 | contig 11834 bp, 6 predicted proteins | sample S1TSphfallax_3_FD_88678 | JGI IMG/M metagenome (GOLD analysis project Ga0116230, IMG submission 88678) | Host-associated microbial communities from peat moss isolated from Minnesota, USA - S1T2_Fd - Sphagnum fallax MG | ecosystem: Host-associated > Plants > Peat moss > Unclassified | place: USA...
AGAGTTTTTGGTGTTAGGTGTTTGGTTTGGTGTGGAAGGGTGTTTTTGGTGGTGGTGGGTGGTTGGGGTGGGGGGGGGTGGGGTGGGGGGGTGGGGTATGGCAAATTTGGGGCCGATTTTGGGCGTGACAAATTTCAAGTATGTACTGGGGAAAACTTAAGGTTGATTTTGGTGTGTGACAAATTTCAAGTATGTACGGGGGAAAAATTAAGGTTGATTTTGGTGTGTGACAAATTTTGAGGATGTTTGTAAGGTTGATTTGGAAAGGTCTTTTGAAGGCTGATTTACAATTGATTTTGGGTGGGACTGTAACTTGATGTGTGACTTGATATAGTTCCATAATTATTTAGGTAAATGTCTAAAGGGGTAAATTGAATGGTAGGGTTCCATAATTTGGTCATGGTGCCTTGATTTTCACATATTAATTTATGTGGAAGTCATGTGCACCATGTGATTATGTTTCCTTGTGATTAATTGTGAAATCACATGGGGACCATTTGGTGGATAAACTTTAGAAAGTTTATTGACTAGTTTTCTTTTGGTTGGTACATAAATGGGTGTTTGTGACCTCGAGAAACACTTTCACTTGTATAAAGTTATTGTATGAATGCAAAGTTTGTTAGAATTGAAATTTTAGTTTTTGAAAGCCTTTTGGTTTGGGATGGTTTTAGTGTTGATTGTGTTTAGTTCATGGTAGGAGAATGGTGAAACTTGCGTAAACAATTGAAGGATGAGAGAATAATTTTACAACCAAGAACATAAATTTCATAGCTATGTAGTAATCATACATAGTTTCGATTCCAAACCCATTCGTGTTGTACAAGACAAACGTACTATTTGAGGGTGTTTTCGAAGCAAGTTTGAAACTAAATTTGAGAAGAAGAAATTTGGGCTAAATTGAAAAGTGACAAGTTATAAAAAGACACATTTCAATGTTGGCATATGTAAAGGACATGGAAGTGCAAAGGACATTTGAAGTACTTTTGTGGTAAGGTTGTCAGCAAATTACTACTGAAGGCTATTTGGAGAGGTGCAAGGATTAAATCTGGTTGACTGCCTGAATTTTTAAAATTTTCGTCATAATTAACTATTAATATCCAAAAAATTTGACAAATTAAAAAATAATTTAATTTATGCTTAACCTGGAAAGGTAATACGATATTTCAAGAATGATCCTACTCCTCCTTCAAGTTCCCCTTCTCCCTAATTCAAACATGGTCCACATCTTCCCCTATAACTATTAATATCCAAAAAGTTCGACAAATTAAAAAATAATTTAATTTATGCTAAACCTAAAAAGGTACTATGATATTTCAAGAATGATCATACTCCTCCAAGTTCCCCTTCTCCTTAATTCAAACATGGTCCACATCTTCCCCTTGAAAATAAATTTTTTATCTTAATCCACCCCCAAAAATCCCTTAGTAGATTGGTGCATCAAAATTCAATCCCTAATTTAGATAAAACCAATAAACCAAAATAGTTTCATCCCTTAATAAATTAAAAGACGATAAATAACATCTATCATTAATAAATAAATAACTATCAAAATGCCTACTAAGCTAATTTGGCTAGAAGATTTCTAGCTGTTGGTTCAAATGTGAACTTATTAGCCAACTAATTTTTCCTTCCAAACCATTATTTGTAATGTAATTGGATTTTTAATGACAAAACAAAATCAATATTCAATATTTCCTACACCTTTGGTCCAATTTTTTAAAAAGTATACTCATTAAATCTTACTCATTGAGAGCTTTCCAACAATATCAAGAACATAACCAAATTCCCTTATTTTTTTGGTTTTGATTTAAATAAATTCTGAACAAAAAAATCATTCAATATTCAATGACTTCTCCACCATACAAACAAACATTATGAAACGAACTCAATGCACCCTTTCTCATCAATGGCTTCCCAACAATACCAATAGCAGAACAAAAGGCATTGTGTTTTGTGAGATCTCAATGTGAAAAACAAAACAAAAAAAAATCTTCTTTCATAGACAGAATTATTGAAAATATATGTTTCATGATATACTTAAATTCATACTCTAGAGAGTCTATTAAATAGACTAATACGTGGAAGCACCAAGATTTACAATACAAAGGCTCCCTTTTTTGTTTATTGTGCTTGACATTTTACTTTAAAATCAATATCAATGTCAAATAATGCTCAAAATAATGAAATTAATTTTTGTGAAAATATGAAATTGACATGTTGAAAATCATCATAATTTTCATAGATTAAACTTTAAATAATTTCATTACTCATATGACAATATCATATGTAGTGAATCATGAAAATTATAATAATTGAAATTTTAAAAAAATCTTTTGAGAAAATCAATGTGGAATTTGACCTTAGACTATGGTCGATGTATATTGTTTTATTCCTTCCTTTAATAAATTGGACTTTGTTTTGCTTTGCACTATCAATGTCAATGAAATGATGAAAAAAATGAATTGATTTTTTGAAAATTAACTTTTATTTGAATGAATATATTGAATTAATTTGTGTAATAAAAATTAAATTGAATTGAGCTCAAATTCCCAAATTGAATTCAAATACATTGAATGGATTCAAAATCTTAAATGAAATGAAATTCAATTTGACTTTAGGTTAAACCAAATTAAATGAATTAAATATTTCATAACTTGGTTGAATTCAATTATGAATATGTAGGTGTTAATTTGCTTTTTCATATCCAAGTAGGTGAGTTGTTAAAGCAGTGTAATTAGGTGATGATGGAATGATTTCATAATTGTTCAAGTGATGACTGCATATAATTGTCATGATGATGGTCACTAATGAGCCCTATACTTACTTGTTTCATCTAGACTAGTTTCCATTATATCATCACTTGAATTTGAGAGAATTATTGTGAGGACTCCACCAAAAGCAATGATTTTATTTTTTTTGACAAATCTTCATTATTTTGCAAAAAACATTTGAAAAAAACACAAAGTTTGTGTTATAAACTCTACATACTAAAATGTGTATTTCAATTTTTTCCTTTTTTTCTTGTCTTTGGGGGCATTCATCAGATCGGCCAAGAATGGCCTTACAAATTGGCTAGAAAAGTAAGACTCACTCCAGTCCAGGGAAGCATCTTCCCATTTCAAGGAGGAAGATGTTTGTAAGCACAAAATGTAAAGTTTCTTCCTGCTTCAGTTCAAGGACATTTCTAGCGATGTTTTACATACAATAAGGCCCTGGGGGGGCCTTACCAACCATCTAGAGACCGGGAGGTATCTTATAGTGGGAATAGTTCAGTGGAACAGCTTCTCTTCAAGAACCTCTTGAAGTAAATCCATGTGCTACTACAAGAAAAAACGTCAGTACGATGTCTGCTCATTGCATAAAGCTTGTTGAGTAGGCGGCCTTACGCGCTGGCCAGAAAGACTAAAAGCTCGTGGGTTCGCGTTGCCCGGCCTTATTTGAGACCTTCAACAAGATGTTAAGACTTGAAGCTTTGTTAATTAGTTGATGTTTCTCTGCGTCTCTTTCCTTTTCATTGCAGAAGAGGTCCATAGCAGCAGAGTCAGACCTAGCTTAGAACGAACGATCATTTCCCAACAATTTCCATCAACAATCCTACTTCACACTTGAGGTAGGTTCTAAGGGCCTGGTCATCACTTACGTTCTGGCAGGGGTTACAGTGGAAGGGCAATATGCCAACCATCTTGACTGGTTTGCCGTTGATTTAGAAGGCGAGCAATCTGCCATGGATGGTCGAATTCTCGAAGAGCATGCAAAAGACGAAGTGCAAGTTGTCCAATGGGTGCTCTCTGCACACCTCTGTGTTCCTCATGCTGCTGAATCTGTGTAGAGTTTTTCAGCATTCTTTCACATGCTAGCTCCCAGCAACAAATATGGGACAGTAGGATTATTTGTCTTGTTCAAGTCGCTTAGACTCTCATTGTGACAGATTCCGGACAGGTGTAGAAACTCCTTGGGAATGAGGTTACAACAGCATGAGGACAAAGGCAAGATCCTGCCTAGGAATGTGATTCTAGTTGGACGCTTGATGGGGCGATTTATTGCATGAGCTATTGTTGTGCATCTGAATCTGAGAAAAGGCACAGTGGAGACAATTCTCACCCTTTCTAGCCCCCTCACAAGTAAGTTGGATATGTTTGAGCATAGGTTTACTCCTTGTTTTGGCAGGCAGCAAAGTTTGTTTACAGGATTAGGATTAAGTTTTTTTGTCCCACCCTCTGGATCTCTTTTGCAACTAAGGTGCAGAACCTAGTTCTTCGACCCTAATTTCAATCTACAGTATCTGCTCTCTTTTGTTTGATATGATCATGGCAATTGAGTGTGACTCACCTTACTTGTCAATTAGAATGAACAATGAACCCATGGGTGAATCAGCAGTGGGGATTGATACTTTTGCCGTATCCATTCTAATCTTGAGGGACTCATAACAAGCTGTTACTGAATTGGATCTTCACAAGAGCTACTTGAGCTTTGGAGCTGAAGCAATTGTCCAAGATTTTTGCATCGCAGTTTGTTGTATGTGCACTTGTTTCAGGTGCACCATAAAATAATTACTTGACCCTGCACACATGCTTTAACAGGTTTATGAAAAAGGTGCAGTAGCAGTGGTTTGCCAACCCAGGGGCACTGAAGGCTCAAGAGTCCAATGAGTCAAAATAAAAGCACAGCGGCGGCCAATTTCTGGCAACGGTGTTGCCCTTCGGAGCACTGAGAGAGAAGGGGGCAGCTCACCTGATGCAGGATATCGCTCTAACAATCAGATTTGGAGACAGCCTGCCAAGGCTACCTCTGATTTTTCACCTCAAGATGGTCCACGCAACCACCTCACTACCCGTAACAGTTGTGAACTCAGATCTCCCACAGAGGTTGGCAGGGGTTAGATATGCACTTGCAGGTCAGTGTCTCTAGTGCAATATTTTATCTGTTTAGGATATATTGACCTACTCTTATGCTCATGTAATGCATGGTTGGGCCTCCTTGGGTCCAGAGATGTTGTCAGCGGTCAGGAGCTGATGATGTCTGTGGGGAGTAATAACATCTAATTACTGCAATACATGATGAATGTGGTCTAATACTTTGTGAGTGACCTCGTCATGTTCATTTCAGTTTGCCCTGAACCTAACAGACTATGCCTGTCATCATTTCTGTTCACTCAAACACACACCTCCATCTTGTTCTTATTTTATCTGTTCTTTAGGGTTGGGTTCAATCTTTTTCCTTATCTTATTTGGGACCTGAAGTCTCTATCACCTTGTTGTGAGGTTATCTTTCAATCCAATTCAGGTTGACTTCCTTTGAAGCTTCTAAGTATTGAAAAGTTTTCGGTATTTATCAGGAGATTGATTAACTATGTCTTAAGTGAGTGCCAGCAAATATCATCACTTCCCATGGCTTCCAGAATTGAGACAGAAACTCAGGACAGATTTTTTAATAAGTTTTTGCCTGAAAGTTTGAGGAGATTTACTATTTGCTTATATACACCCACCATTACAAGCTGATGAAGTAATTGAGGACTACTGGCAACTGGTCATGGTCATTTGTGATGAAGGTGATGGTCTTAAATACTTTGTGAATGACACTCACAAGGTTATGACCACTCTCATTCTTTGCTATGTTCATTTTGCTTTTATGAGTGTGACATAATGGTTACCTTCAAAATGTCTTTCTGGAGTTCTCACTACAATTTCATAGAGAGATAACATGTTTACAGCAGTCTTGAATTCTCCCTGTACTCACTTCATTGGTTCCTTACAGTAGATACCAACAAATACATAATGAAGGTGACCTTCTGATGCTTTGTGAGTGTAATCACAAAATTAAGATCACTCTTCTTTTGTGTATGGTTTAGGCCTATCTTGACCAATACAATCATTTTTCCCAATTGTTGTTGTGTAGTGGAACTTTTGTGATGTTTACACACCCTATCTCCTGCATGTAGTATGCTAAAAAAGTTCCAAGAATCTACTGATCATATCATAATGAACATGTCGTCATCTGAAATTCTCACTTGGATCTGTCCAGTACAAGAATTTTATTTCATTTGATTTGATGACATGTTAAGCCCTCTTACATTGAAAGTTTATATGACATTTTGATAGTTCTGCAAACAGTCACTGCCTCAAGGATCTGATGTGTGGTTCATGGCTTAGTTGCAAAATGGCTCATGTCTGGCCTCCAGTAGTCACCCAAGACTACAAGATCACAGATAGTCCTGGTATTTTACTCTCTTTGGTGTTCCACATTTTCTGGATACTTGGGCATTAGTGTTTTCCAATTAGACATCACATCACCTATTTTACAACAAATTCCTTTGCAGGAAAATTTTCAGGTTGTGATCTTGGGTTTTTTCACCATGTGGCATTACTAACCTGGTCAAACTGGTTTTGACTCTCAGTTGGAGAAAGGACAGTGGAAGAGAAAAACCTATTGTTCATGCACATGTCTCATTGGCCAGCAGATTGAAGTCCAGACAAAGAATGGCCAAGTATATTCATGCCTCTTTAATACTGCCAAGATTGAAAGCAAAAATATTGGTGAGGTGATTTTTATCACTAGTTATCTTTCTTGTATCTAGGGGTGTTGAATGACTTGATGCTTGATTCCAGGAACCCTGGAGGTGTTTGATGGAGCCTTTTGGAGTACAATGTCCATCAACAGATGTCTTTTCCTTCTTTGTAACAGTGATTTGGACGTCTTTATTCTCTTTCAAATAAGTGTGGACTTGGCTTGGCAGGTGTGGGCTTGAACATGGCAAGGCTTATCAAGGATGAGGTTATTGAACGTGGGAAATATGAGTTAGTGAAGGAAGCTCTAAGGAAACCCCCCTTGAAATTTTCTATACTTCTTGGCACAGATATTGTGGAAATGATTGGCTCTGGTTTCATGGCTTCTGGAATCCAGGCCATTTTACATTCTGACATTTAGGGGCTGAACAGAGAATTCTGAGTTGTACAAGAAAAGCATGCCAACTTCCATGCTCTTCTGCAGCAAGATATCCATCATGTGAGACATGAGATGGGATGCAAAAGATTGTGTTCTTTGTTGAGGAATTCAGTGGTCAGATTGAGACTGTTTGGATTCCAGAACTTTGAAATCACATCACTGTTCGTGTTTGGAGCTGGATAGGATATGCTATGAACTGGCAGTTTTCTTACACCACAAAAATGGGTTTGAAAGGAAATCTTAGTACAGCTCACGTAGTAGAGCAGCTTGTGATTGCAACAAGAATGTGCAACCAAGAATTAGGGTTAGGTGTAGTGACGAATGTAATGTTCATGTCTATGGGGGAGAGCCCTTCCAGAATATTGATAATAAGATTACAGATGTGGAGATTATGACAAATGGACAGGGATTGCATTTGAGTCCATTAAAAGTAGGCATTTCAACCTCAGGAGTTGTGCCCCAGATTAGAACATTTTGCCAAACTTCAGATTGTTGCTCTTGCAGTAAGCTCAAATGCAACGACAGATAAGGTGAGGGACCAAATTATGTGTGAACAGGAAGTACAAATTGATGGATTCATTCCATTGTGTGCGGGAGGAGCTTGTGACATCCAGGCCAGGAGAAAAGGTATGCTTCCAGGATATGCTATCGAAAATGTAAATGATTTAACAAATAATGTAGGGTGACTGGAGGATTTTCTCCATGGAATCATACTGTATATCTAGTTTGGAAGTGTTGGAGATAGGTACTTAAAATTTACTGAATTTAGATGTTGTCACCTACTCAAATAGCCCTTTTCTAAGCGACCCCTCTCTATACAGCCATCCAATAGACCGCCTCTTCACACCAATGGGGACCCCCTGGGCCCTTAGTGGGTCATTGACATTGAAGAATTGGTCACCAAAAGGCACAACTTACAATATGAATGAGGTGCCAAAGTAATTTGTACTAAAATTTTGTGTTGCACATCCTGCAAAAGGGAGACAGTGTGATGGTATTTGATTTCAGCTTTGCAAGTCACAAGCACAACACTGTTCTTGACTGTTTTACACAAACAACACAATGAATGACCGCAGTCAATTGACCGCACTTTATCATGAAGAGAGGATAGCCTCCAGGAGTTATCTCATTTCCAAAAATGAGTAGAAGATCAAGATTGACAACTTTTCCTGATCTGCAGCTCTTGATGATCCTCAAGAGCATAACGAGCTTAGTACATGTAGAATGACACTTCCAAAAATCTGTGGTTATATTTCAATTTACAATGGCAAAGATGCACATCCCATGACAAGAGTGAGTGGGATCACAGCTGGTACCAGTCCCACTATCTGATGCTTACAAGCTGGCAGACATGTTCTCACAAGTCTAGGTTGCCTGTGAGCGATTTCTTCCCATCGAAAAAGGGCCACACTCCAAAGTACTAATTGGGCACCACCGCCTGATCAGTTGGAGGTTAATCCAATTCCTGCACAAGCCTCTGACAGCAAAAGTGTAGGATGCCTAAGTTCCTCTCCAAATGCAGCTTCATTGGACAACACATCCTTGGCACTTGAATGTTGCATACCTGGAATGAAGCTTTTCAATTACCTGATCAAAGGGTGTCAGCCCAGATAGGATTTCATAGCACGTCATAGCGTAGCTGTATACATCTGACTTCAAAGGGTAATATTTCATTTTGCTGGAATCCTTCTCAGGTTGAGACAGGAGCTCTGGTGCATCCATCGAGTTGTCCCTATAGTAGTGTGTGGAGTAAAGGTGGATGTAGCATTTATAATCTTTGATATACCAAAATCTGCCACTTTGATATCCATGTACCCTGCTTTTGCTAGCTCTGGAATTTGTGCAGGATTGATCAGGATGTTTGCGGACTTGAGGTCCCTGTGTGTTATCTTTTTTCGGTGCAAATATTGCATGGCCTCGGCCATTTGTAGCATGAGATCCAGTGCAACAGGAAGCGCGAAACTCTGTTTCCTATGGTATGATGTAGACGTCCTTTGGTCGAAAGCATCATTTATGGCCTCGCGAAGGTCTCCGTGCATGACTTCCATCACGATCGAACACTGACGGCGACCAGTACAAACACCAAATATTTGGACGATGTTGGGATGACAGAGGCCCGCCAAGATGTTCGCTTCTACCAAGAAGCTTCCGGAGGCAAGGCCCCTGAATATCTTTTGCGCAGCTTTTTGGCCCAGCCACTCCACCTCAGCAACTTCTCCAAAAGCCCCGCTTCCATGATTGGTGAGGTGCCGGAGATTTTCCCGTTGTATTCTGGGCAGCAAGTCGACCGTTGTTTGCTCCATGTTCGCAGGATCGGTAGTTACCAACTTCAACAGGTACGCTACTATCTCTTGTTTATTCCGAGCTCCTGTGTCTTCCTGCATCTCTGTTAAACTTCTTCTTAAACTGTCACGATTCTGCTAAGCCGGCTGCTGCAACATACTACCGATCTCCTCCAACTTGAATGCGCACTCGGCCTCTCCAAACCCGTCGATATTGTCCCCAACATGCTGAAGTTCACTTCTTAGCGCATTCGAGAACACGATGCCGACCACAGCTGTACACCAGTCGAGCTTAAAGAACATATCAACAAAAGCTTCAAAACTATTTGCCAACTTGATTGCTGCCGTAAGCCAGTCTTGGGTGCTGCAGCCGTGTATGATTGACTCTGCATGCTTGACTATCCGGTAAAGTTCGAGTAGAGCTGCGCCTTGACAACACTGCTCGAAGAGCGCTTGCTTCTCGGGAGGTAGGGAATCCTTGTCCACTCGTGATAGAAGAGCCGTCAGCGTCTCTTGAAGCTCCTGCTTCAATAACAGGCACTGAATTTCATTGAATTGCAGTGGCTGGCTGTTCCCAGCTCGACCCAGTGCGTCCACCACGTCTCGTGCGAGGTGGAGGTAGTTTTCCGGCATGGTGTTCGATAAGTGCAAGATGTTCTATCCCTTCACAATGACGCGCGGAAAGAGAGATTTCTTCTTTGGAAGGAGGGTACGTTCACAGATCCGTTCCCTCACACTCTACACACCCATATAAACGAAATCAGCGTTTTTCTCTCACTCTGACCTAGCAAATAGATTCCAGTAAGTCCTTATCCTTAGCTCTGACCCTTACTTAGGTCAGATTGCCTTCTACCCGGATGTTAGAAACCCACTACAATCTTTATGCTCTTGTGAGAAAACTACCTGTATTTGTTCGCTGTTTGCTACTCTTGGAGGAGCAAGAACTGGAAGCGAGATCCCTGCATCGACTAGTTATGAAGGATAAACACGTTTTATGAAGACCGACCATCCAAAACCCGAAACTTACATTATGTAAAACATCTCATCAAATATTTTGGTTTGAGACCAATGCGTAGAGACTTACCTTGCACTGCGCGAACTTGGCCGATGTGACAGATAGAGGCCGCAGATCGATTCGGTCTGTGATGGTCTGTGTGCCATACGAAATGAAGGAATTGCATGAGAGGTAGCGATCTGGAACACAGGAGAAGGGAAGAGCTCGACAAGCGTTAAGAGCTCTGTCACATCTACCGACTAGAGAAACCTTGACTGACTGAGAACCTGCTGCTCTGCTAGATGCTTAGCACACAAGCAGCACATCGTTATTAAACGCGGTCTGTAGTGTTCGGGGAAATAGTTCTCGGACGAATCATAACTCAGACTTCACATTATGATCACGTAAACCACGTCTGTCAATTTCACAGTGTACTCAGGAAAGATCCTTTCATGAGATGAGAGGAGGAACTTTTCAGATTTAGAAAGTTCAGTAGCTCTGCTTTACCGCATGCAATGTAAGGCCCTTGGTTAAGCTTCTTACTAGTCCCTTTTTCTGGGAATGCCCTTCCCCTAGGGCTCTACTTAACACAACTACCATAGTACTTTGGCCATTTCAACACATGTCTGTCGAATAATTAATTAATTTTGAAAAACTCGTTTGAAGAAATGGAATATTGCTAAATATTGATTATTATCCTTCAAAATATTTTCTGATTAGGAAGAAATAGATTTTGAAAATTTCAAGGTTTCTGAAAATAATATAATTAGTGTGGCATTGCCAAGGTACTAGGATAATCTTCTATCTTCAACCTTTCTGATGGCACCTTGTATACATTTACATTTCATCCCCTCGACAAACAGGAGACACCTGATTATGCATACACTGTGGTGTTTAATATTTTATGCCTTCAACTGTCCTATCACACTAGGGTGGGGGACATCACCGAAAACACAGGAGCCCGTTGGCTGCCAGGCCCCCCACTTGCTTGGCAAAAAGCATGTTCACCCACCGCATGATGCCAAACTTTGGTCGGCTAATAACACCTGGAAACTAAGTTTTCACCCAAAAAAGAAAGAAGGAAAAAAAGAAAGCTACCTATTAGACATTGAACTGTTAGTTCACTCAAGATCATTCAGAAAACATATTTAGACCATCAAATCCAGCAATAGGGTCAGTGGTCTGGAAAGAATAATCTTCAGGCTTACACACGACCTTGCTGTGTTGAACAGTGAAAAAGAGTGATCCTTTTCAATTATGTCCATTAATCCTCGAAAATTCTCACAAATCCATCAAACCTTTTTACCCACCTAACGCTTAGTTCACTCCAGATAACTAAGGAAAATTCGTACCACCAAATCCAGCAATGTCATTGGCTATTACATTTTTTCTTCACACCTAAACGCAAACCTATTCAACACGCTTTGTAATTTAATTAGTACTAGTGGGTGCCCGTGGCCGAAGGCCACTGTGAAGCCCCCTGTGTGAAATCCAGGTCTCAAAATTGAGATCCCACATCCTGAAAATCACGTCTTAAAAGTTTTCAGGTTTCGGTCTTGGAAACCGCGAGTGTGAAAATCCAGGCCCCAAAGTTGAGATCCCAAGTCTTGAAAACC
>Ga0116230_10006128_pt1 | contig 11834 bp, 9 predicted proteins | sample S1TSphfallax_3_FD_88678 | JGI IMG/M metagenome (GOLD analysis project Ga0116230, IMG submission 88678) | Host-associated microbial communities from peat moss isolated from Minnesota, USA - S1T2_Fd - Sphagnum fallax MG | ecosystem: Host-associated > Plants > Peat moss > Unclassified | place: USA...
AAGCTGGCCGATCCGGGGATTTACTCAGCCGGCAAAGCCCGGGACTTGGCCTATATCAACCAGCGCATTGCCGCGATTAAACGCGAAACGTCGCTTGCCGAGGCGGCATGGATGGAGGCCGAGGCGGCGCTGGAGGCGGCGGCTTGAGGGCGTAATACCAACGGCCCTTGAAGATGACTCATCTTCAAGGGCCGTTGGTATCGCGCGTGGGGCTGGTGGGGCGGCCACGCGCCAAAATAGAGGCTTATACCAACGGTCATTCTTTATGACCGTTGGTATAAGCGGTCGCTTTTTTGAAAAAAAGCTCCGCAAAAAACTTTTATTTATGTTGGGGCGGTGCCGGTGACGCGGCTAAAGCCCAGAGGGATCAAAAGTTTTTTGCGCGCTTTTTTTCAAAAAAGCGCCGCTTACTGTCTTTGCTCAATCATCCTGCGTGATGATCGAGCGGTGCCGCAGATCCTCCAGCAATTGCTTGGATTCCAGCTCCACCCGGTTTTCCACGATGATATTGCCGATATCCTGATCGGACGGCAGGCCCTGCGCCTGCTGGCTCTTGGCGCATAGCATGACGATCGAGGCGCCGTCGCGCTCCACCAGCGGGCGGCTGGCTTTGCCGGGCACCAGGCCGGCCAGGATTTGCTGGAAGGCCGGCGGTGTCACGGTGGCGAGGTTGACCGGGCCGGGGTTGGCGGGGCGGATATTGCCGAGCTGCGCATTATCCGCCGTGATGTCGGCGCAGCTATGCGCCGCGGCGGACATGGCGGCGAGTTTGCTGATCACCGCATCCTGCGCCGGAGTCGGGCCAGCGCCGGAGATCGGGGTTGGGAATGCCGCAAAGGCCTGCGCCAGGGTCAGGATGGTCTGCAGATCGGTCCCCACTTTATGGGTCTCGAGCAATTGCACGATCTCATAGCCGCCCGGCACCCGCACCGGGTTGCTGATCGCCCCCACGGGCATTTGGCCGACGATCGCGGCCACCGCGGGGTCGAGCTGGCTCAGCTCCACGAAGCCGAGATCGCCGCCCTGCAGAGCGGTGGGGGATTGGCTGAACTGGGCGGCGACGATGGGGAAGGGCGCGCCGGCGCGCAGCTGGGTGATCACGGTGTTGGCGAAGTCCCGTGCCGCGCTGTCATTCGCCGGGTCCGGCACGGGGACGAAAATCTCCGCCACATGGTATTGCGTGCTGCCCAGCTCGGCCCGCAAAGCGGTTTTTTCCGCCTGCAAATCGCCATAGGTCGGCTGCAGCCCCGGCCCCAGCACCTGGTGCAGCACGGTCTGCCAGCCAAGCTCGATGCGGATCTGGTTCACCAGCGTGGAAAACGGCACGCCGGCCTGGGCCAGTTTTGCCTGCAGCCCACCCGCCGGCAGGCCGTTGCCTTGCTCGATATGGGAGATCGCGGCTTCGATATCGTCCGGTGCCACTGTGACATTGCGGCGGTTGATCTCTTGCAGCTCCAGGGTCTGGTCGATCAACTGGCTGGTCACCTGCGGCGCCAGGCGCTCCAGCGAGTCCGGATCGGCGGGCATGCCGCTGGAGAGCGCCAGCAGCTTGGCGCGGGCGAGCACGTCCTGGTTGGTGATCACTTGGCCGTTCACCACCGCGGCGATGGTGGCGGAATCCGGGCTGGGCGGCGCGGTCTGCGCCAGGGCCGGGCCCGCCAGCGACAAGGCGGCGAACAGGGTGACTTTAAGTGTATGCTTCATATGGCGCTGAATCCAAAGGTTCCGAGAGTTTTGAAGTTGAACTGCAGGATGACGGCGGTGCTGCCATCGTCCAGGTTGAACGAGGTAAAGCGCTGGAAATAGGCGAGGCTGACACCGAAGCAGTCATTTTGCCAGCCGACATTGAAATTGGCGTTGTCGAACTGGCCGGTTTGGATGTTCCGTGCGGCCCCGGCACCGAGCGACCAGGCGCCGAAATTGGTGGCAATGTTCATCGTGATCTCCTTGCGCGGCGTAAAATACGCCGCCGGCGGGCTGAGATTCACGTTGGTGCTTGGGGGGAGATCGTACAGCACGTACGGGTCGGTATTGGCGTAGAGATATCCGGCCGAGACCAGCAGCGTATGGTTGCCGGCATTGGCGGTCGCGTCGATCATGCGGGCGCCGAGATCGTCATGGCTGAGCCGGGTGCGGTAGGTCAGGTTGAACAGCGGCGTTGGCGCAATGATGGCGCGCGCCACGATGTCGGAGACGTTATCTTCCAGCCCGGAATCCGGCAGATAGTCGAAATCCTTATGCACGCGGTAGGATTGGCCGATCAGCCCGTCCAGATAGGCGCCTGAGGGCAAATACCAGGCCGAATGCAGCGCGTAGTCCACGCGTGAGCCGCCCTCCAGCCGGTCGATGCCGGGATAGCGGTTGAGGTCGAACAAATTGGCGTCGGAGAATTCCAAATCCAAGCTATCCTCGTTCGGGATCCGCGGATTCTGGCGGATGCCGATATTGGGGGCGGCCACCAGCTGGAGCTCCGGCTCGATCAACTGGGTGCCGTATTGGGCCTGGCGGATCAGCGGCCAGCGGAAGAACAGCGCGCCATAGGGCTCGGCGCGCGCGGTCTGCGCGGAATCAAAGCTGCTGTAATCAGGCTGGCTGTTCAAATGGCTGGCGCTATAGGCCGCCGCGACCAACTGGATCCGCGCCGTGCCGATGATGCCGTCCGGCAATGTGAGCGGCGCGCTATAGCCCGGGATCGCCGAGACGCGCCTGGTATCGGCGCCCGCGCCGCGCAATATGTTAAAGCTGTCGGCATCCAGGCTGAACTGGCCGCCGAGCCCGTCCTGCGGGCCGATGATATGATATTGCGCGTGCGGTGTTACGATCGGCAGTTCGCTCTGGTTCACGCTGGTGACCAAGCCCTGGAAGGTCTGCGCGTCGATGCGCGCATAGGACCCCGCGGAGAAGCCCTCCAGATAGACGTCGCTGCTCAGATAGCTGGCATTCGGCAGGATGTTGAAATCATCGAGATAGGTGGCGTTGGAGGCGTGGTTATAGTCGAACCCGGCGCGCCAATCCTGGTTGAGGTCGAACACGCCCGAGGAGAACACGGATTCGCCGGTACTGCCGCGATCATTCCCGCCCGAGGCGTTGATCGCGACCTGCCCGTCATTGAACGCCCGGCGGTATTCCGCGCGCAGCACCGGGCCTTGCTTGGTCGCGAAAATCGGCGTCAGCGTCAGGTCGGAATCGCCGTTGATGACGATGAAATATGGCACGATCGCGAACAGCCCGAGCCGCGAGCTGCTGCCGATGGCGGGGATCAGCAGCCCGGTCGCGCGCTTCACCGACGGGTCGGGCTGGGTGAGATACGGGGTAAAGAAGACCGGAAACCCGTCCATCTCCAGCTCGGCGTCGCGGTACTCGATCATTTTATGCGGCAAATCGCGCGTTGCCTGGTAGCTGCGGATCTGCCAGAGCGGCGGGTGGGTCGGGTCGGTTTTGCAGAGATCGCAGGCGGAATACACCACTTTCGAGAGCTCATCGATCTTGCCGTCATAGCGCCTGGCGCCATTGGCGATCATCCGCGCGTTCAGCGCCATGCGCGCCGAGACGCCCTGCATCACCGCGTTCTTCATGCCCTTGGTGAGCACCGCCTGGTCGGCGAACACGGTATCCCCGCCGGGCTGGATCAGCACCACATGGCCGGTGGCGGTGACCACATCGGTATTGCGGTTCAGCACCAGCCTGTCGGCGTACAAGGTCTGCCCCGCCTGCAGCGCCCGCACATGGCCGGTGGCGGTCACGATGTTGCCGGTCTTGTCATAGCTGATCCGATCGGCGGTGAACTCGACCGGGCTGTTATTGCCGGTCACGGTCTGCGCATCGGCCGGCCCCGCCGCGGAGAGCAGTGCCGCCACGTCCGTCAGGCAGGTGGCGAGCGCCAGCAGGGCGGTGAATCGACTGATACGGTTCATGGCTCAGCCATCTTCCAGATGGAGCAACAAGGCAAGCGCCAGCGCCAAGCCGGCGGCGGCCGGCGCCCAGGCGGCCAGGATCACCGGCAGCGCGCCTGAGGTGCCGAACTGGTTGGCGACCTCGGAGATCATGAACAGCGCAAAGCCGCAGCCAACCCCGCTGACGATGGTAAAGGTCGCCCCGCCCCGCCGCGATGGCCGCATCGAGAACCCCGCCGCCACCAGGCACATGGTGGCGCAGAGCAGCGGCAAGGCGGCCAGAGACTGGAACGCCAGCTCGTGCTGAATGGCGGAGAACCCGGCGTTTTTCAGCAGCCGGATGAACCCCGGCAGGGCCCAGAAGGAGAGCGAATCCGGCGAGGCAAAGCTCTCCTGCACCCTGCTGACCGTAAGATCGGTCGGAAAATCCAGCGTATCCTCGTGCAACGGCGCGGCGCCTGGCTGCAGGATGCTGACATCACCCAGCTCCCAGGCGCCTGGCACCAAAGTCGCCCGGTTTGCTTGCAGCCGGGCGAGCAGGCCGGTCTGGTTATCCAGCCGCAGGATCATGACGTTATGCGCGGTCAGCACATCGTGCCGCAGGCGCACGCCGCCGGCATGCAGCACCGCGACACCGCCTGGCGCCAGTCCGGAATCTGCCTGGCGGACCCACAGATCACCGCCATTGAGCGAGAGCGGGCCGCCACCAGGTTTCAAATAGACGTTATAGAGCGTCTCCGCCCGGCCATACATCACCGCCGAGACCGGGCTGATCCCGCCGGTGGCGAGCGCCCCCAAGCCCGCCGCCAGCAGCACCGGCGCCGCCAGAAACTGCCAGGCGGAAATGCCGGCCGCGCGCGCCACCACCAGCTCGGAGGACCGCGCCAGCCGCCAGAACGCAAAAATTCCGCCCAGCAGCACCGCAAAGGGCAAAATCTGCAGCAGCGTATAGGGCAGCCGCAAAACCTCCATCTCCACGATGACGCCGAAATTGGCGGCGGGGGCGGCGGCGGATTCGCGCAACAACTCCAAAAAATCGAACAGGCTGACCAAGGCCGCCAAAGCCGCCAGCATCGCCAGCACGGCCACCAGAAAATTCCGGCCGAAATAGACCGAGATGGTGAAGGGCAGGGCGATCATCGCGGCCGGCTGGGGCGCAGCAGCAGCGCGCCGGCGGCGATGCCGGGCAGCAAAATGGTCAGCCAGATCAGCGGCAGCAGCCCCGGGCTGCGCGCCGCGAGGTTGTTCACCCCCAGGCTGAGCGCGACCAGCCCAACCACAATGAAACTCGCCCCCACCGGGCGGACGATGCCGCCATGGCGGCGAAACACGCCGCTTAACGTCGCGACCAGGCCGATCAGGGTAAAACTGAGCGCGCTGAGCGGTGCCGTCAGCCGGCGCTGCGCCTCCACCAGCCATTTATCGCGCTCCGGCGGGGTGAGGCTGGGCGGCGGGCTCAACAATGCCGGCAGGCTGGCCTCGGCGCTGTCGGTCTCATCGGGCGTGCCGGCCTTGGCGGCCTGCGCCAGCGAGATGATGTCCCGTTCAAAGCCCAAAATATCAAGCCGCCCGGTTTTCGCGTCCACCGTCTCGCGCGAGCCGTTTTGCAGCAGCACGGCCGGCCCCGCGGCACTCACCAATAGCTCGCCGGAGCGCGCCAGGATGGTGGCGGGGGCTGATTTGTCCCGCCCATCCTGGATGATGATGCCCTGCAGGCTATCATCCGCCCCGCGCGACTGCACATAGACCGTGAAACCGTCCGAGATCGGCGTGAAAACCCCCGGCTGCAGCAGAAACGCGGCAATCTGGTTGCGGATCTCGAACTCATAGTCGCGGAACGCCGAGAGCGAGGCCGGCACCAGCCCCAAAGTCAGCGCGTAGCCGATCACCGTGGCCGCCAGCCCCAGCGCCAGCGCCGGCTTGGCCAGTGCAAGGTCGGAGAGCCCGGTCGCGCGCATCACCGTCAGCTCCCGGTCCCCGCCCAGCCTTGCATAGACAAACAATACCACGATGAAACAGGTGATCGGCAAAATGGTGGCCACGAACATCGGCACCAGCAGCGAGGTGAGTTTGAGGAACACGAAGGGCGAGAGCCCGTGGCTGACGATGATCTGGATATAGCGCAGCGATTGGGTCAGCCAGATCAGCGCCACCAGCCCGGTGGTGACCAGCACCAGCGCAAGCAAAAGCTGCCCGAATATATAACGGTCGATCCGGTGCAGGGTGCGGCGGCGGCTCATGGCCCGGAGGTTCTGGCGGGGGAAGGCAAGTCAAGCAAGTGGTGGCTTTTTAAAAAAAGCGCCGCAAAAACTTTTATTGACGCCGAGGCGGTGCCGGTGGCGCGGCTATAGCCTTTAAGTCACAAAAGTTTTTTGCTTCTTTTTTTCAAAAAAGAAGCCCTTTCTCCCTCAATTCCTCCCAAAAATATCCCCCAGAATGCTCCCCGCCACGGCCGCGCCGCCGATTTGCTGGGCCGTGCCGGCGGCCTGCTCGCCGCCCAGATACGGCCCGATGGCGTGCGCCAGGTTCGGCATGGTCATGCTCTGCAGCCAGACCTTGCCCGGCCCGGTGAGGCGGGCGATGAACAGCCCGTCCGCGCCGAACAGCGCGTTACGGATGCCGCGCATGAAAACCATGTCGAAATTCACGGTATCCTGGAACATCCCGACATGGCCCGGATGCGCCTGGATGCTCTCGCCCGGCCGCAGATCATACACCACGCTCTCGCCGCCCAGCTCCACGAAGGCGGTGCAGGGGCCGGCCAGGCGCTGCATGATGAAGCCGTTGCCGCCGAACAGCCCGGCGCCGAGCTGGCGCTGAAAGCCGATGGAGAGATTAACCCCCTGGGTCGCGCAGAGAAACCCGTGCTTGTGGATCATGTAGCCATGCCCGGCCGGCACCTCCAGCTGATGGATCGAGCCCGGGATTTTGGCGGCAAAGGCGATCAGCCCAGGGCCGCCGGCCGGGGAATATTCCGTCATGAACAGCCCGCCGCCGGAGAGCGCGCGGCTGAGCGCGCCGAACAGCCCGCGCGCGCCCGCCGTCTGCGTGGTGGTGTGCAACTGCATATTATCCGACATCCAGGCGAACTCACCAGGCTCGGCGATGATCACCTCGCCGGGGTCCAGCCCGATCTGCAGGACGGGCATGGTGGTGCCGGCGATGCTGTGTTTCATGAACGGGCTCCTGATCGTTGTCACGAAACTTAAATTCAGCGTTAAGAAAAATCAAGAAATTTAGTGGAATTAGCGGAATTCCTTAATAAATCTGAAAGAATACATTACAAATACCAAACGGTTACATACGGCAGCGCAATATGTATTGAATGGCAATTTTTCGTCACGACATCTAGATCGAGATGACGGCCATCATGTCTCAGACACTGCAAGAGCGAGGTTTATTATGCGCATTCTGCTGATCGAGGATGACAGGAACATCGCCGGTTTCGTGACCAAAGGTCTGCGCGAAGCCGGGCATAACGTAATCTATACCGACTCCGCACAAACCGGCGGTGAGCGGGCGAGCGGCGAAGCCTTCGACGTTATCATTCTCGACCGCATGCTGCCGGACGTGAATGATGGCTTGAACCTGGTGCGCGGCTGGCGCGCCCAGCAGGTGCAAACACCCGTGATGGTGCTCTCCGTCGTCGGCGACGCCACCGCAAAAGTCTCCGGCCTGCGTGCCGGATGCGACGATTATCTGGCCAAACCCTTCGCCTTCGCCGAATTGCTGGCGCGAGTCGAATGCATCGGCCGCCGTGGCAACTCCAAGCGCGCACCGGCGATGGTGTGATTGAGGGCGGCCAAGTTAGCGTTACTTTTTTGAAAAAAAGTAACCAAAAAACTTTTCTATAAATTTTGTGCGTGCTGTTGAAACCAGCAGAGACCCAAAGTCATCAAAAGTTTTTTTGCTTCTTTTTTTTCAAAAAAAGAAGCGCTTGCCTTACTTACCTTGATATGCGCCGGCTTACGCCGCGGCTTCCAGGTCCAGCGCGTAGCCCGCGGCGCGGACGGTGCGGACGATGTCGATCTCGCCTGGCCCGTTGATGGCCTTGCGCAGCCGGCGGATATGCACGTCCACTGTCCGTGGCTCGACATGGATGTCACGGCCCCACACCGCGTTCAGCACATCCTCGCGCGAGAACACGCGTTTGGGGTGGCGCAGGAAGAATTCCAGCAGCCGGAATTCGGTTGGGCCGAGATGCAATGTGCGGCCGTTGCGCAGCACGCGGTGCGAGGCCGGGTCCAGCGAGATGTCATGAAAATTGAGTTTGAGCTTGGTCGGCACCGCGCCGGCGCGGCGCAGCAGCGCGCGGATGCGCGCGATCAGCGCCTCGGTCGAGAACGGTTTGGTGATATAGTCATCCGCCCCGGTATCCAGCCCGCGCACCGCGTCCTGCTCCTCGGCGCGCGCGGTGAGCATGATGACCGGCAGCGCGCGCGTCGCCGGCCGGCGGCGCAGTTGGCGGCATAATTCGATGCCGGACATTGTGGGCAGCATCCAGTCCAGCAGCAGTAAATCGGGTGCGGCTTCGGTAATGCGGGTCAGCGCCTCGCCGCCGTCGCCCACATCTTCCACGCGGAAGCCCTGTTTTTCCAGATTATAGCGCAGCAGGGTGACCAGCGGCGCTTCGTCTTCAACGATCAGCACATAGGGCTTGTTGGTATCGTTCATCGCTTACCCGGCGGAGCTGGCGTGGAGATAGGCGGAGGTGAGATCGCCTTTCGGGCGGAAATCCGGCAGGGTCTCGCCGGTCACCGCGTAATAGGTCAGCTCCGCGATGTTGGTGGTATGATCGCCGATCCGTTCGAGGTTCTTGGCGATGAACAGCAGATGCGTGCAGGCGGTGATGCTGCGCGCATCCTCCATCATATAGGTGATCAGCTCACGGAAGATCGTGTTGTAAAGATCATCCACCGCCTGGTCCGCGCGCCAAACCGCGATGGCCTTTTGCGGGTCGGCCTCGCCCACGGCGTCGATGCTCGATTTCAGATTTTGCTGCACCAAGGCCGCCATTTGCCCAAGACCGGAGAGCGAGAACGAGCTCGCCACCTGGTTGATCACCAGGCTGCGCTTGGCGATGTTGGCGGCGTAGTCGCCCATCCGCTCCAAATCCGTGATCACCTTCAGCGCTTGCACGACCTGGCGCAGATCATCCGCTACCGGCTGGCGCAGCGCCAATAACTGCACCGCGAATTGCTCGACCGCGCGCTCCTCCACATCGATCTTCGGGTCGGCCTCCACCACCCGCGTCGCCAAAGTCGCGTCGCGCTCCAGCAGCGCCGTGGCGGCATCCGCCACCGCGCGCTCCACCAGGCCACCCATGCCGGCGATCATGTCGCGGAGTTTTTTGAGGTCAACCTCGAAGCTGGTGACGATATGTTTCGGTTCGTTCGGCATGGGATTGTCCTTAGAAGGAAGCGGTCGCTTTTTTAAAAAAAAGCTCCGCAAAAAATTTTTGTTTATGCTGGCGCGCTGCTGGTGAAATTGGCTGTCCCCAAGCAGACCAAACGTTTTTCTGGGGCCTGGCGTGCCGATGACGAAGCGGCGACGCTGCGCCGTCTGGATCGGTCCGCCAAAGAAGGTTTAAAAAAGAAACCGATTGCTGACCTTCCAACATCCTACCCAAAGCGCCCTGTGATATATTCCTGCGTTTTGCGTTCGCGCGGCGCGGTGAAGATCTGGCTGGACGGCCCAACCTCCACCAGCTCGCCCAGATAGAAAAACGCCACCTGGTCCGCGCAGCGGCCGGCCTGCTGCATGTTATGGGTCACGATGATGATGGTGAAATCCTTTTTCAGCTCATCCACCAGCTCTTCGATTTTCAACGTGCTGATCGGGTCGAGCGCCGAGGTCGGCTCGTCCAGCAGCAGCACCTCCGGCCGCACGGCGATCGAGCGCGCGATGCAGAGCCGCTGCTGCTGCCCGCCTGAAAGCCCGATGGCGGAGGCGGAAAGCCGGTCTTTCACCTCGTTCCACAAAGCCGCCCGGGTCAGCGCCCATTCCACCCGGTCATCAAGCTCGGATTTGGAGAGTTTTTCGTGCAGGCGGACGCCGAACACGACGTTCTCGTAGATCGATTTGGGGAACGGCGTCGGCTTCTGGAACACCATGCCGACGCGCCGGCGCAGCCGGTTGAGGTCCACGCTGGCGCCGATGATATTATCGCCGCCGATCATCACCTCACCCTCGGCGCGCTGGCCGGGATAGAGGTCGTACATCCGGTTGAGCACCCGCAGCAGGGTGGATTTGCCGCAGCCCGAGGGCCCGATCATCGCGGTGGTCTTACGGTCCGCGTAGTCGATATTGATGTTCTTCAGCGCATGCGTCGCGCCGTAGTAGAAATTCAGGTTCTTGATCGAGACGCGGGGGCCCGTCCCGGCGTCCAGATGTTCGGGGCTGAGGGGAGGCGCCGTTTCGGCCATGGGGTGACTCGCGATTTCCATAAGCGCCTCCTTAGGCGGGTTTCGTGACACTACGATGACAGTACGATGAAGCTTCTATGACGTGCGGCGGGTTGTTAATTTTATTAGCGGGTTGCCCGCCATTGCGGTAGTCTGCTGCAAAATCCGGAGGGAGACCATGACCTATAATGAATTCTGGCTGCGCTATTTGCGGGCCCACGCAAAACGGGAAACCCGCGCTTTGCATTATTGCGGCAGCGCGCTGGCGCTCATGTGCCTGGTGCTCGCTTTGCTCACCCGCAACGCCTGGTGGCTGCTCGGCGCCCCGCTGGTGGGCTACGGCTTTGCCTGGACCGCGCATTACCGCGTGGAGCATAACCGGCCGGAGACCTTTGGCCACCCGCTCTGGTCGCTGGTCTCGGATTTCAGGATGTTCTTCCTCTTCCTCGCCGGCGGCCTGGCGCCGGAGCTGCGCAAGGCTGGAATCGGCTAGCAAGGCAGGCAATTATTTGTGAAGCTTGGCGGGCGCGCTCCACCAGCACCGCCCGCCAGGAATTAAAAGTTTTTGGCGTCGCTTTTTTTCAAAAAAGCGACAGCTTACTTACTTCACCACCTTCGGCGGCAGCGCCGTGGCAATGGAGAGCTCCTTCAGCCGTGCCGGTGTGGTGGGGGCCGGGGCGCCCATCATCAAATCCTCGCCCTGCTGGTTGAGCGGGAAGGCGATGACCTCGCGGATATTCGGCTCGTCGGCGAGCAGCATCACGATCCGGTCGATCCCCGGGGCGGAGCCGCCATGCGGCGGCGCGCCGAAGCGGAAGGCGTTGAGCATGCCGCCGAAGCGGGCCTCCACCTCCTCGGCGGGGTAGCCCGCAATTTCAAAGGCTTTCAGCATCACCTCCGGCCGGTGGTTACGGATGGCGCCGGAGGAGAGCTCAAAGCCGTTGCAAACGATATCGTATTGGAAGGCTTTGATGGTCAGCGGGTCCTGGGTCTCCAGCGCCTCCAGCCCGCCTTGCGGCATCGAGAACGGGTTGTGCGAGAACTCGATCTTCTTCGCCTCCTCGTCATATTCGTACATCGGGAAATCGACGATCCAGCAGAATTTGAAGCAGCCCGGCTCGATCAGCCCGAGGTCCTGGCCGAGCTTGATGCGCACGCGGCCGGCGAATTTGGCGGCGTCCAGCTTCTTGCCGGCGGCGAAGAACACGGCGTCTCCGGCCTGCAGGCCGCAGGCGGCGCGAATTTGCTCGGCGCGTTCGGGGGCAAGGTTTTTCGCGATCGGCCCCTGCGGCCCAGCCTCGGCGAAGGTGATATAGCCGAGCCCGCCCGCACCTTCGGCGCGCGCCCAGTCGTTCAGCTTGTCGAAGAAGCTGCGCGGGTTGGCGCCGGCGCCGGGTGCCGGAATGGCGCGCACAATGCCGCCGCCGGCGATGATTTTCGCGAACAGCCCAAATTCTGAGTCGCGGAACGCCTCGGTCACGTCGGTAATGATCAGCGGGTTGCGCAGATCCGGCTTGTCGATGCCGTATTTGAGCAT
>Ga0116230_10006129_pt1 | contig 11833 bp, 7 predicted proteins | sample S1TSphfallax_3_FD_88678 | JGI IMG/M metagenome (GOLD analysis project Ga0116230, IMG submission 88678) | Host-associated microbial communities from peat moss isolated from Minnesota, USA - S1T2_Fd - Sphagnum fallax MG | ecosystem: Host-associated > Plants > Peat moss > Unclassified | place: USA...
AGACTGCACAGTGCTTCCTCCACACAAAAACAGGCAGACATGGATTTTGTTGTTTCTGCTCTCTGGATGTGAACTGGAAACTGTGGAGTTAAACTAGGTTTTGACATCTTGCATGAAAAAGAGCACAGTGAAAGCAGACATAGGAGCAGATGAGTAGATCACACACAACAAAACAAATTACAAAAACCTGGCAAAATAAATCAGAGAGATGAAAGTGTAAATCTCATCAATAGTAAGGGGTTAAACACTTCCTGGGGTTATTTTGTGCAACCTGGCAGTGACATGAAAAAGAGTGGCACAATCTATAAATGAACCTCCTAGATGCAGCAAAACCTACCAGCCTTTCTGGTCACAGGTTTCGAACAAAGTTGAAATAAAATTTGAAGACGCAATCACAATAGCTCAAGTGATAACAAAGCTCCAACAAATGCCAAGATACTTTGCCTGAACTTCCAATTCACAATTCATGGGGATCAACTGCAGTAACAACATAAGGGACAAAACAAGAGAAAGGTCAGTTGTCCATACAATGGCCAGGTTCAAGCAGGTTGGCAGCCAACAGTGAATTGGTCTAACAAGAATTGTACATGTGGTCAAATGATTTGGATGCTAATACTCAGGTGTACCTATTTTACACTATCAGCCTCATCTCAAGACTTCCCAGTAGTACACTCAATGTAAAAATCCTCGAGGGATTTCTGTAACTTCTTTCTGAGACCTGTTTCATCAAAACTGCCAGAGAGTTTCTGCCATAATTGAGAAAGAATCCGACTGGAAGAGTTCTGTGAGAATTCCTCAAACCGCTTCTTATGTTTAGAATTAAAGCTATCAAACTCATCTGAATTGTCAGAAGCAGTCCACCCCTTAAGATGCAAAACTCTATAATAGACAATTGCATGTGCTGCACATGCACTGAATGGGAGGTACCTCCCATCTTTGATGTTCAGTGAAAATGATTGAGACAAAGACACATTTTGCTCTCGTCTATGCGAGGTTTCATGATCAGTTTCATTGGATTCCCACAAGGCAAATTTACTCATCATTGTTGTTTCCTTGATCAGAGGAATCTCCCAGATGCTACGCATGCACTTTGTGGTGAAGATCCCTGACTGCGTTAAGGTGTGATGCCCAGTCAACCTCCTGAAGGGTGCTATGTCAATGGTCATTCCTTTCCTGCCCAAAATTGATGCAATCTTGCAGATGATGCAAGCCGTCTTTTGTATGCTGGAAAATGTTTTGATTACCTCTGTGCTTCTCAAAAGAGCCCCGTGATCCATTTGTGTTAGAGACAACCTGCCCCTTGATGATTGATTGGGGAGGTTATCCAAAAATGGCTCTTGGTAACTTTTTGCCATGTCTATCGTGCTGCTCAAACAGTGTGATGGGATCGTGATAAAGTGAACTTGTCCAGATGATGTGGACACATCTGGAAATAGGAAACCACGATTGCCCAGAAAATTCCTTTCCAAGAACTCACCAGTGGGGTCCTTCTCAGGGTTTGTCAAAATCAGAATCTGGAGTGGAACTTCATGTTTTTTCAAGATCTCGTTCAAACGTTTCCACTCAATTTTGATACTTTCAAACACTTCATACAGGAGCCATACAACATGAACCCTATTCAATGTTTCCACCTTTTGGAAAGTCCTCCAATTTCTGGAATCTTCAGTTCTCAAGTCCCCTTGCCAAGATTCAAGCCACCTTTTGGAAGTCAACAGTGAGTTCCTTTCTGCCAAGAATGAGTCAATCTGTTCAAACAACCCTTGCTGGCCAATGCATTTGCTTGCAGCATGGATGCGGAGTGAAGCTCTGCAGTGCTTCCACTCTTTGTTGATATCCAAGCCAATCTCTGAAGTTGACCCCAAATTGGGCCTGTTACCATCAAGCACATCATGGTTCCTGAAGCAAAGATTCTTCATGAATAGTTCTGTACTTGAACTTCTCACAACAAGCACTCTGGTAATGGTTTCACCATCATGTAGCGGTGATGCTATCACCTTACCCCTGGAAATAAAGCCAAACCAAAACAATGTTCAGGGACAAGGGAAGACACTGGATTACAAGTTTTTCCAAACCTTGTGCAAACTGCTTCAACTAATAATATTTCATACTTGTACACACCTTACAAAGAGTTGAAATCAAGGGATAAATTATAGCATAACTGATGATGCACAAACAAGCAGAAACAATCTTGAACTAACCAATGGACATGCTCAATGTGCTAGCAAAATTGCATGAATTGTATGCAAGTAGTCAGTTATTGAACTGATAGATTGAGGAATTTTGTTAGGTGATCACCTGGTTCCGTGGTTGTCTGGCTGCTTATTTGAAAGCAAACGCATAAAAGGTTGGAGACAAGTGATTCCTAAGCTGAATGCTTTTGCAAGCTTGAGGCTGGTGCACATCTCAGAGAATGTTGGTCGCTTATCCGGCGATTGCTCCCAGCATCTGCTGATGCAGGTGCTGATATAGTCAGGACAATCTTGTGGAAAAACTGGTCGAAATTTTGGATCTTGTATTTTAGCATGGATTCTTCCAATCTTGGATTCCTGGTGGAATGGCTCCTCACCAGATAAAACCTGGTAACAAACCATAGAGAAGCTCCACACATCTGCCTTGGGAGGAAAGTTTGGAGTTCCGTCTGGTTGTCGCGCTTGAGTCCCAAAGATCACCTCAGGTGCAGCATATCTTGTTGTGCCCTGGTTAGGAGTTTGTTGTGAGAAGGTTGCGCTATTGAGGTAATTTTTTGCCGCCCCGAAGTCTCCTAGCTTCACATGGATGTAACTGGATTCACCAAAGTTTTCAGGTTGCATAAGAATGTTGGATGGCTTGAGGTCCCTATGGACGATCTTGTTATGGTGCAAATAGCGCATGGCCTTCGCTATTTGCAGCATGACGTCAATGGCCACATGTAAATCCAATTTTTTGCGAGAAACATGTTTCTCAAGGTCTTCAGGCATCCTCTGCATTATTATGTGGGATTTCTCCTCCTCCGTCCAATACCAGAGGGACTGAACAATGTGTGGATGATTGCACCGTCTCAAAATTCTGTATTCGTCCTCAAGATTTTTCTGTTTAGGGACCTTCCATGCACACTCCTGGTTCCCTAACCAAGTAACCGCATGGACATCGGCGTATCCACCGCTGCTCAAAAGTTCGCCCCTCTTTTTAGGCTGCAATTGCACAGCTACCTCTGGAGCAACCTGGTCATCACCTCCTTGCATTCTTGACAACAAACAGATAGCAAGAACGTACTGGCGGCTGTTGGTGTTACCTTTCTTCTTCACTTCCTCGAGCCTAGAAAGTAGGTCTTTCCTGTCACTTTTAGCCGCCTTTTGTAAAGAACTAAGTTCTTTTGACAGCTTCTCAAGCAGGGTTTCTTGCTTTCTCATTGCGCTCTCTACCTTGCCAAGAAGTTCAGGTTCTCCCATGTTCGAATCGGCTGCAACCTTCAGCACACTAACCCACCATGCCAGGTCAAGTTCCATCTCTACTACATCCTCTTCTACATTTGCCATGGTTATCGCTACCTCAAGCCATTCATCGCGGGCTTCTTTGAATGTGCATTTTTGCACAAGAACCTCCACACGTTTCACTACCAAGTACAATTCTTTAAGAACGATTTTCGCGTCGTTTGGCTCCGACTCCGGTGCACGAACAATGCTTTTGTAACGACTTTCTAACGAAGCCTTCAACTTTGAAAGCTTTCGGTCTACGTAACCACACAGCTGCTTGTTGAGCTGAACGCCACGATCAATACGGTCATGGATCCCCTTAATCGTTGCTAAGAGTTTTTCGAACTCTGTTGGGTTGGAAGAAGATTCCACTCCAATGATTCTGGAAAGGAAAGTGGAATTCCAGCGACCACCAGTTTCCGCCATGACCTTGGCCACATTGCCCAAGATGTTCATTATGAACCTCAAGAGTTGTACAAAGGGCAGGGCTACTACTTTCATGCTAGAGACTGAAAGCACAATCCCAAATGTGAGATTTGTCTAAGCTCTTGTGCCTCAAAAGGCTTGGGCACCAAATATAAGTATCATCATCGTTCCACCGTTGTAGCCACAACGATAGCAATAGTCGAGTTCAAAGGAGATGAAAGAACTCCATGAATCCAAAAAGAAACAATAACTTTCTGGCTGAGAAGAACTCCAAAATCAAAGAAAGAAGACACAATCTAAAATAGCAACGATAAAACAGACACCCCACTCTTGGTTTCTCAACGCTTTTGGGTCCATTTCAATAGCGCCAGAATCAATCTACGAGGATGGTAGATCAACAATCTCCTCATTCTTCAATTGCAAGTTTGTGACATGATCAATTTTTGACAAGCAGAATAGGAATTTGGCGACACCTTCCACTGGAAAACTGAGAAAAACATGAACCCTGGAGTTACCTAACATAAAACCTTCTACACTCCACCAAGAGACATTTTTGCATCCTAGTGCGCAAATTGATGCAAAAAGCTTTAAGGTTGTCAAAGATGCAAAACACAAGAGGGGGGGGATGACGCCTCTTAACTAAAACTTCGCAACAAAGTTCAAAGCATCAACCCCTTGAACAAACCTTGCATAACACTCCACCAAGCTAATAATACTCATAGTGTGCAGAGCTTGTGTAAGAAACAATTTGACATAGTTACCAAGAAAGCATGAAACCCTTCCAACAAGCCTAGGAACACTCCACCAACAAAACTCTCCTAGTTGTCAAGTCATTCCACTAGGAATGAATGCTCTTTGGATCTCTTAGTGTTGACTTTAACAAAGATATGTGACTCATCAAGTGCTCCTTGTGATAAGGGAGGTTCAAACCAGTGTTGGGCAGATATAACTTTTTTTTTAAAATCCGCCAGTTCTGGTTATTTTTATTTTTATTTTAAGAATCAATTGTAATATCCTTTAAGGATATCATAAAAAAATAAAAATCTAATGCCAGATTTCAATATGACCGAATATTCATCGCCATTAATATCTGTTAGATAACCCTAGCATTCCGGATACCAAGATAAACAATGTTTTTTTCAAAAGTATTTTACAAATTACAAGTCCAAAAGTTCATCTCATTCAAATTCATCTTCATATAGTTCTAATTTATCTTGGGTGACCAATATTCACAAAATGTGGGGCGAGGACTCAAGCTATCACCTCATCCTATGCCCCTATTTTGGGAATGCCCCCACCTTGGGGCTTTATATGCTACATGTAAAGAGAGAGAGAGAGAGAAAAAAACCTGGTAAATAAAAATCAAGGATGAGAATCCTTCCATCAAAAGTACAAGGCAAATGACAACACAAGTAAACACAACCCAAATAAAAAACAAAAGCAAACAATCAATTTTTTTTAAATCAGGTAAAAACCATATGCAAAGAAGAGTCACAACTGAAAAATGACAATCAACAACAACAAAGACGACTTAAAATGAAAAGGTTGTCATCTGCCACAAATTGGCTAGTGGCAAAAGCACTTTGCGATTTTTTTTCTTTGCATTTGAATACACCTGCCAGCCTAGCAGCTTCATTTGTTAATCAAAGGAGTGTTGCTTTTGAGATATTTTGCTTTGCATTTTAATACACCTGCCAGCCTACCAGCTTCATTTGTTAGTCAAAAGAGTGTGCAGCTAATCACATGCAAACCTTCCACTATTTGAATTTAGAAACTTGTTGTGCTTTATGTTGGGGAAGGCCTACTCCCATTGGCCTCCCTTAATTTTTGAGCCGACAACCCCAGGCTACCACCCTCAAAATTATAGGAGGCCTTGGGGAGCATGTATTACCTTGTGCAAAAGCACCTCTTGGGGGTGGAAGATGCTTTCATCAATCAAAGGGACCTCCACCACTGAAATAAAAATCCTTTCATACTTTGTGCTGGAAACTTGGAAGGGCTCATGTGGACCTCCCCTAATTTTGGGCATGTACCCTTGGGCTACCATGCTCCAGGCTACAACCCTCAAATTAGGGGAGCCGTGGAGAGCAGGCCTTCCCTTTACTCAGGTGCTTTTGAGGCTAGATATTTCTTCACGCATCAATTATAATTTTTACTATTTAAAGGAAAAACCCCATGGTACTTTTGTCACATAGGCCATGTTTTACTTCTTGGGCCCATGTTGTCCCATAGCAATTGGTGGAGTCAATAGTTCCCATCCTTGTTCCCACAGCACTGCATTATTTTCAGACCGCTGTAACCACTTTGGTCTAAGCCAGCCAGGGTGAACTAAACCTAACCTAACCCTAAACTTCCACTTGTACCTTCACCTTCTTGAGTAAGGCCTCTTTAAGAGTCGATAATTAATGGAAAAAATTTAAATTTGGACTCAGATAGTCTAAATTTAATTTAGTCTAGGGATGTGATATCTATAATGTTTAGAAGGAACCCAAAACCAATTGGGGTTTTTACGATGGTATCAGCAGCCCTTTTTTTACTGGCGCATTTTTGTCAAAAACCGAAATTACAAAATAAAAATTGAAGTGTTTTTGAAGGTTTTCAATCATTAGAAGTGAGCAAAATATTATTTAAAAAAATCTCAGATCCCTATGATTTGCATTCCAATGTGTAGCCAAATGTATAGAAGGATGATTAAAGACTTATATTTCATATTTAAATTATAGCCAGATTTATCTAAATCTTCCTAAGAACTATTATCACTTTTTTTTCCTTTACATCTTTCTATGGATGGTCACCACTGTGGCTCCAAAGGAAAAGTCCTTAAAGAAAAACACTGGGTACCCAGTGTAGGTACTGGTTCGTCCAAGCCAGACCTTAAATTGGAAGCCTTCAGTGCCCTTCAATAGCATCTAGTCTTTCTAGTGAAGATCCAAAAAACATTTGTCACATGTGAAGGGCACAGATTGGCCTTCATATAAACTACTTGATTTGTCAAACATATCATATAATTCACACCATTTGTCAGATAGCATGTTTTAGGTATGCAATTTTGGTGAGGGTGAACCACCACCGTAATTGTCGGTACCTTCACCTTTGAGTGAGGCCCTTTTTAGTGACCATATTAAGCTCAAAAAATGTTGAATTTGAACTCAGGGATGGTGGTGGACGCTGATTTAGTTGAGGCATAGAATTTTGAAATCTTTACCACAATACCGAGGCAGGTCCTGCTTCAGGCAAGGCTACAATTTCAATGGAGAAATGTAATTATATGGGGTAGTTTGAGTGCCCCTTTTCCTGCATTGCGACAAGTTGCTAATTTCAAAATGGTTTCTAATTGTATATTTGAGCTGTTGAAAGAAGCTTTCATTATAATTTATGCTTGTGTTGGACTTCAGTTGTTTGTGTCCACTGTCGGTATATATGTGTGTTTGTGGTAGTGCCAGAACATCTAGAAGGTTGTCAAAAGGTTAAGCATGCATGTGCGAAGTTTTTGTGAAGGTTCATTTCCCTGCAGTTTCAGCACGACTGACTTTTTTGGTGGGGTTTTCGACTAGATTCTTTTTGTTGTCCTCATGGGTAATAAAAGTGGTTCAAGATCGTGAAGCTCAAAAGGAGCATCTGAGTATTAAATAATCTTTTCCACACAAGCTGGGAAATCGTGCTCTTTTGTTCTAAAAACTGAAATTCTGATGTTTAATTTCTCAGTTTTGGCATGGCTGAAAATAGACCCATCATTTTGCAACCATCAGAGTCCCCTAATTACAAGTTACAAGCAACCTGTTTGTTGGCCTTGCCTACCAAGGCAAGGATATTGTGTTTAGATTCATTGTAGAGTATAGTGGTGGCTTAATGAATTTTGGCCTGTATGCAATAGATCTATTTTCATATGAAGATTTTTGAAAGATGCTATTTTGGCTTGGGTTGAAACTTGAGATTAGTTATAGAGTTCTAATATCTTGAAGGATATTGGTTTCTTTTAGAGGATTTTTTGAAGATTATATTTTTCCATGGTGAAATATTTGAGATTTTATAAATCTTCTTTAGCCTTAAGATACTTTTTAATGTAATTGGCAAGGCCATAGTGTGACACACCCCTTGTTCTTCCATTACAATTGTTTTGGTACATGATTAAACCAATCATGCCAATTCATGCACAAGTGGCAGATGGATTTATTCTACCACATTGCACAAACTAATGTGCCAGTTGTAAATTGCAGCTCATTACATCCCCTCTTCTTACCACGTTCTAGTAGTGGGTATGGATTAGTCTTTAAATTATCTGATGTTGCCATTATTCTATGGGAAGGTTCATTTCAGCACGCAAGTGTCCAAATCAATTAATTTTAGGGTACCAGGCAATTTTCAAAGTCAAAGTTAGAGCTTTTAAGGTTTGACAAATGGGGCTTTCAAAAACAATTTCGACTTTTGTTCTCAATTTATGTCTTATATCCATTACCTTTTTGTCTTGTATCAATTCCATAAGATATCTTGAAATTATTCAACATAGTGGAGTTATAACCTTAAATGGATGTATGGAGTAAATGTGAAAGGTTTGGAAAGGAAAAGGGAAAGTGAAGAGAAAGTTGATGTGTGCTTTGTGAACCAACAATTATTTCATTGGCACTAGTGTGTGTTTTATGTTTTAATGCTTTTGTAGGAGGGAGGCTATAAGTAGTTGGGTGGAAAATACAAAGATGTTGACCATGCTTATTTGGAGATGATGTGGGATTGATGTAACAAGTCATGAGTTTAATTTTGGACCAATTTTCTCATTTTCATTACTCCAATCTAAATTCTTTAGAATATTCATTTATATAGATTACAAATTCCTATACAATTATCAAAATTCATTATTTGTTTTTGAAACACGTTTTCGAACATGTTGGACCCACACCAAGATTCCTCAACGAGTCCAAATTGAGGTGGATACATGAATTTGTGGTGAAGACGCCACAAGGCAACAACATGAATTGTCACATTTGACTCCCTCACAAAAGTCCTATCATAGTTAGGTCACATGACAAAGTCATGGGGACTTAAGGCAATTAAAGTCTTGGACTTGAGAGGAGGTTTGCAAGAATCTAACATTAGATTTGTTTACTTATAGATGATTGTCGCATCTTGGATGTGAGTTGAATGAATGTAATTTAACAACGGCATATGTTTGGGCATGTGCAACTAGGTTAGACTAAAATCATGCCTCGAAATTTGGACAAGCATATGAGGAGCTTGGAATAAAAAGGCACATCAATTCATATTAACACAAGCTTTTAAGAAATTTGTGGAATGTTGTAGAGGAGACAATTGAAAAAATGAAAACCAAGCATCAAAACATCCCCATAGAAAGTTTGGTCCAAAAAGATGACCATGTAATAATTCCTATTAAAGAAAAGTTAGTCAAAATGATTACTAAAAACAACATGAAATTCAAGGAAAGAAGAGAGGATACCATAGCTCATGTCGTACAACTTGAGTTTCTTACCCAAAAAAAAGCATGTTTGCAAAAAGAAATAACCCACCAAGGTGTAGCTTGAAGAATTTACCAAAAAAAAACTTTAGATCAATTTGTGAAGGTAGTTGAAAATTGTGCCATCAAAAAGATTCAAAGGACCCTTGAGAGAGAAGCTTTGGCCAAACAAACTATCACTAACAAAGAAGGTGAAATGAAAATCCAACATGAATTTATTTACTTTTGGTCCAAAAAATCAAAAAAAAATTTACATTAGTCTTTTGAAGGAGGTGAAGGTGTTAAGAGTTCAAACATTAACTCAAAAGGTTCCCAAAGACACCACTCTCAACATAAAACAAAACATCAAAGGAAGCAATATGAATGATTGAGCCTTCTTTGTACAGGGCCCAAATTTGTAAACTGCAACAACAGTGCAACAAAAGATTTTGTCTTTTGCCAAAGTATTTGAAACAATTTGGATTATAATGTTTAAGCAATAGTTAAAGATTGGTTCTTCCTCCCTTTGGATGTAGTGCTTGAAACTTGGCAGAAATTACCCCTACCAAGGGCCATAATGACTAAATTGTTAGGTACCTGCATAAGGATGGAACATGTATTTAATTAATTTTGGACTTTAAAAAAGTCCAGAAATAGAAATAAACAATTTGGAGCAAAACAATTATCATAAACAATGTGGATTGAATTATTTTTTATTAAGAACCAAATGACCACTAGGTGCATCACAATTTTTTAAAGAGTGAAAAAGTAATGAATTAAAACCTAGAGCCACCCTCAAGGTCAAAATGTTTTTACAAAAAATTTGGATGAGAACTAAGTGGTCACCAAGTGGAATACAACCCTTTTAATCAATGAAATAGAGTTGAATTAAAACCTGATAACCACTAGCAACATCACAATGATTATATTGATTTAGAAAGAGTTTAATGAAAACCTAATGAACACCAAGTGGAAGACAATTTTTTTAAGGATTGAAAAAAAGTTGAATCAGGGCCTAAAGGCCACCCAGAAGATCACAATGCTTATATGGATTCGAAATTATTTAAATGAGATGTGAATCGCCACCAAGTGGAACACAACCCTTTTAAGTTGAATTAGAATCTAACAGCCACCCATATGATCACAATACTTAAATGAATCAAAAAAGACTTGAATGAGAATTTGGTGGCCATCAAATAGGATCATAATACTTATAGGGATTCAAAAATAATTAAATGATAATTTAGTGGTCACTAGGTGGATGACAACCCTTTTGAAGAGTGAAAACAATAAAAACAAATTTACTTGTAAAACATTGAAATGAATAGGCAAAAAATTGGGGATCCAAATAAATAAAATTCATATACATACATCAAGTTTTTATCAAATGTTTGTATCATTTGAATCAAAACTAGAAAATTTGAATTTACAAGTTTGCAAACTCTAAAAATGAAATTTTCACATATTGTTAACACTTTTAAAACGTTCGACATTGTCTAACAATTAAATATGCAACTACATTAACATTGTTTTGAAACAAAATTTTGATTGGATGACATCATTTTCTACTTTTCATAGCTACAATCGTATTTGCTCAGTTTATAAACAATGATATGAATTAACTACAAATAAAACTCAATAATTGAATATTGTAAGAATACATAATTTTAAAAAAAAACCATCAAAGACATCAATTAATTGTTTTCAAGGTGTAAAGGTTCAAAATGTATACTTAAATGACATGTGGTAATTCTACCATCCCCACTATCACTCTTCATGGATTGCATAAACCAAGAATAATTTGGTGAAGAAGAATTCAAACGTGGCTTCAAACATTTGACAATCATTTAATAATGGATGTTAACTAGTAATCCAATCAATGTTGGCCACAAATGAGATGCAAGGTCTAAGCACTAAACCTTGTTCCTCAATAACTTTTGTTTTCTAATGGACTCAATGAAAGACCATTTCATTGAAAATTTCAAAGTTGGGTTCATTGACAATGAACAATGTTTGGTCTTCTTTCCCATATGGAAGTCCTCAACAAGCAAAATACACATCTCAAAGGGCATAAGCATGGTAAAGTATGTCAATCAAAAACACTTATTAATTTTTTGGAAAGTATCCATAAAATATGGCTTAATATATTGAAATTGAAAGCACTTGCTAATGTTTTGGAAAACATCCATAAATTATACCTTAATATATTGAATTCATGAATATTATTTAAAGTAATGATCACACTAAGAAGTTCTTTGATTTTTTGCATAATATTGAATAATCACATGTTTAAATATGCATTTAAGTATATTTCAAATTGATAAAAGCCTAATGTGTATGGATATAGTTTCAACTTTTCATAAAGTTTTAATGTAAAAATATTTTCGAAAATTTTGAACAACCAACCAATTCAAAACATACTTTTCATCCATTTTTCTTATATAGAAATTCTTCAAACTTTATGTTCAACTTACAATAAACTCAATGAAGTGTTCTATGATTTCAAAAT
>Ga0116230_10006130_pt1 | contig 11832 bp, 9 predicted proteins | sample S1TSphfallax_3_FD_88678 | JGI IMG/M metagenome (GOLD analysis project Ga0116230, IMG submission 88678) | Host-associated microbial communities from peat moss isolated from Minnesota, USA - S1T2_Fd - Sphagnum fallax MG | ecosystem: Host-associated > Plants > Peat moss > Unclassified | place: USA...
GCTACTGAGCCTGGTTTTATTCTACTGGTATGCATTAATCTTTGGATGGCTTGCTGTAAACAAGACCTTTGGCTGGTTTGCAAATTTCTTCTATATGATTGCCGTAATCTGCGCCCTGGCAAACGTTGATAGGAGAGTCATATGCGGACCGGCAATCGCCGCTCTGGTCTTGGCAGCCTCTGCAATCACTTTGTATGGACAAGACCTCTATCCTTCAGGCTCGCCTCCAACGATGACGCTATACCGTCTGCGTGAAGGATTCTATATCTGGTGCTTGAGCATAGCAGCGCTTTATTCTTGTTTGGTAGTTGCATGGCTATCAAACCGTACCAAAAAACCGAGCTAGTCGATCTGATTATGCAGGCAATAATATCGGTTTGTTTTCTGCCGCTGATTGATATAGAGCTTCCATTATTTTCTGGTCTTTCAGTCCTTCTTCGCCTGGAGTATGCGGCTCTTTGTCGTTCATGATGCAATCGGCCATGTGGTCCATTTCCAGAGCAAATTGGTTTTTTTGTGCCAATTTTGGTTGTTGATAAAGCTCGATTTTGCCTTTAGCTTCGGATAGCTGCATGGCCAGGCCATCATATGAAAAAGCCGGATCCATACCAAACCAGGCTCTCTCGGCAAAAACTCGGTATTGACGCGATTCGTGGTAGCCATATCCGGCGCCACAATTTGCCAGTACACCACTGGGGAATCTCAACTGGAAAGCAATATTTTCTTCTACTTCAGCAAAGCGCGGGTCATTTGGAGTGCTGTACGTACTGGCAAAAACTTGACTTGGTTCTTCGCCAAGCATAGCTCTTATCGTATTGAGACAATATATGCCAATGTCAGGCAGGGCACCGCCGCCGGCGAGAGATTTCTTCTGCCTCCACTGATTAGGGTCGCCTTGATTTTGACCATTTGTGGCTTCGATCATCTTGACCGCGCCGTAAGTTTTTTCGCGCACAAGTTTGCGTATGTAAGAGTTTGTCGGCTCGTACTGGATGCGATAAGCAATCATCAACTTGCGATTGTTTTCTTTACAGGCGTCGATCATTGTCTGACAGTCCTTGACGCTTGTGGCCATCGGCTTTTCGCATAAAACATGCTTACCGGCTTTGGCAGCGCGTATTGTGTATTCACAGTGCATAGAATTTGGCAGGACAATATAAACCGCGTCGATGTCTGGATTGTTGGCTATCTGATCATATGTTTCGTAACTGTAGATATTTTTTTGATCGATGTTGTACATGTCGGCGACTTTTTGAGCTTTGTCCTTGTGGCCTGATACTAATGCGGTGACGCGCGAAGAGTGGCTAAGGGCAAAGGCTGGCAAGATTTCTTCCAGAGTCAAGTGTCCCAGGCCGACGAGAGCAAAGCGGACTCTTTTGTCCATTGGAAGTGGTGTCGGAGGGCCCGAAGTTTCTCGTTCGCTTTTTGCAGTAAGCTCGTCGAGACCGAATGCTTCTGTGCTTTTATTTTGCGCAGAGGCCTCTAGTATAGATTGACCCGCGATGCTGGATAAGACTAATAACTTGCTGGCGTCAGTAAAAAAGTCACGACGATTGATTTTGTTTGGCACTTTTTATAGGCCTCCAGGCGCGATCAATAATACGGTTAGCTTTTGAGACCTGTCCTTCTGGCGTTAGTTCCTATTCCTATTAGAAAGTCTGTATGGGAACTGTTCGATGCCCGTGTGGTCGGTTGGAAAGTAAATACTGCAGTGTTTAGCCATTTTTGGAGGCTGATATGCAACATTTCCAGAGAGACCCTCAAGAGGGTTTTAACGTCCTTACTCGCACTAAAAGGAGCGAAGTCGCCACAATTGTTATAGAACCGGGCGATAGTGAAGGTGGACCGACTACAAATGCATTCAAGGCTGGACTATTTTCGCTTAAATTAGGTCTATCCACTGGTAAACTCCTGCGAGGGCTAACCCAGTCATTTTGCCTCTCGCAGGATTGCTCGCGTCCTTCAAACGACAATTTCGATAATGTTGTTTTCACAACCTATCAAGCAAGGCCTTATCGGTTTATTCCGCCTGTACGGCCAAATCCGCCGCCATTTCCGCCAAGTACGCCGCCGCCTCGGGTTTGCACGGGGGCTGGGTTGTTGGCACCCACTATTCCGGGTGTCGGTCCGCCGCCGGCCTTACCGGGTTGAGCACCAGCGCTCACGTTAGTCCCAGCTCCTGCGCCTGCCATGGTGGCGTTTGGACTGCCCTTGCCTGCCGTGCCCATCTCGGCGGGGTTCATGGTCCGTCTGGTCGGAGTGGTGCCGCCTGTAGCCGCTGGGCTGCCAGTGCCGGCTCCTACACCGCCTGCCGCTGGCTGGCCCTGAGCTAATCCAGGAAGCGCTGTAAGTATTGTCGTTGTCGCAGCAATCAAAATAGAAGTTTTCATATCGTAGCCTCCAGAGTACTCACCACTAACTACGTGGGTGTGTGGTGCACAAAGTGCCAGTAAAATGAAGCGTGAACACACTTTTTAACATACTGCAAAACCAAGATGCCAAATATTTTGATCTTGATGATCTGCCTGAGCCTAATTAGATTAGGCTTAGGTGACTTACCAGCGATGTGTTATGACGGCATTCAAAGAGCCAAGGCCAAATAAAATTGTTATTGCATTTGCAAAAATGATTTTGCCATTCTGGCTCAAATTTAAAGAACATCTGACGATTGATATTTTATGCAGTCAGGCCAATCGCAAGACTTTCGCGCTGAGCAAAAGAGCAGTGATTTTATTGAATCATCCTGATCGGCAGGATCCTTTTGTTATAGTCAAGCTGGCAAGCGATATGCGCGAGGAGGTCTATTGTATAGCGGCTCGTGAATGTTTTGATTGGGACAATGGTTGGAGAGGGTGGCTTTTTCAGAGGCTTGGATGTTATTCGGTAGCAAGGGGCAAGGCCGATTTTCATAGCATCGCCACAACCGAAAAAATATTGCGTGATGGTCGGCGCAAACTTGTAATCTTTCCGGAAGCTGAGATTACAGCCGATGAAAATACAGTGCATGACCTTCACAAAGCCATATTTCATGTGCTTCTCAATGTACAGAGTGAATTGCCGCCTGCAGACGCCGCGAGCGTAGAAAAGTCAGTCCAAATTTTTCCCGCGGCTATCAAACTTGCTCTTGTCGGTGATTTGACTGACGCAGTAGCTGTGCCTCTTCATAAAATCGAATCCAGGCTGGCATTAAATCCTCCTGCTTCCACGGATGTTTTGCAGAGAATCGATCAGGTTGTCGATGCTTATCTCAGCCTTGTTTTGCGCACCTATGATTGTGCCAAACCAGACTCTAAATTAGAACAGTTGGCCGAAGAGACATCTATATTTCTTCTCCAAAAGATAGAGTTAAGACTGGGCGCATCAATTGATGCAGACCTCAGTCCTACAGATAAGCTATACGCCTTACGCAATATGGCGGAGCAAAAGATCGATGCGGCATCAGTGGCTATTGTCCCTGATGTATTTCATTGTGCCGGTGTCCCAAAATCAAGTTTGCGCAGTGATTTTGAAAGGGTCGAGCGATTATTGATATTGCAGCGTATGTTGCAGCACCAATCGTCTGAAATACAGCGTTGTCGCATTTTAGATTTTATAGAAAGTGAACTTTTTGGCACGATCTCCGCCAAAGGACAGCAAAGCTGTAAGGTCGAGCTGGGCCAAGCGATAGCGGTTGCGTCGTTTGTCGATAAATATGTGCAAGTCAAAGAAGACGGTGTTGCAGCCCTGAGTGAGGACTTCAGAGTAAAGTTGCAGCAAATGGTCGCTGCCGGCAGTCCCTAAGCTATTGCCGCGGTCGGTACAGACTCAGCGGCGATTGGTCTAATGCACGGCACGGAACTGAGCACGCCGATACGGCTTCTCTAAAAGCCGTACCGGCAGCTACTCCATCCCTTGCCTAGTTTTTTGCAGCCAACACCGGCTCTTCCTCACCCAGATGTTGCAGATCGGTAATTATGTCCGCACCCTTTGGATGCCAGTTTAGTTCTTTTTGTGTGATCTCACTGGTTGCGGCAAGATCCCAGCCGGCAAACATCGCCATGGTGCCAAAGTAGGCTGGAGCTTGCTCCGGCGTCTTTGATACTACCGGCAGGTTGAGCCGTTTGCCCAGTGTTTCCGCCATATCTTTTATCGGTACGCCTTCTTCGGCGATAGCGTGAAATTTGGTTTGCTTGCCACTATATTCTAAAACCAGCCTGTAGAGCCTGGCGGCATCAAGGACATGCACCGCTGCAAAGCGATTTTTGCCCTCACCTATATAGGCAAATTCGCCTTTGTCTTTGGCTATTGCAATAAACATCGTTATCAGCCCTTGCTTCGAGCGATTGTGTACCTGAGGCAAGCGCACAACTCTACCAATCACTCCCGCTTTTGTGACCTCGGCAAGTGCTTCTTCCGGTGAACGAGGGTAGATGTCGGAAGCAGAGGGTGGATCCTCGGTCTCATCTTTGACCTTTCCCACACCAGCAGTTATGACTAGAGGTTTTTTTGTGCCGACAAGAGCTTCGCCCAGCGCTCTGATGGCGTTTCTCTCCACTTCTGAGTTAGCGGCAAATTTTGTAAAATCATGATTGAAAGCCAGATTTATGACTCCGTCGCAGGCCTGGGCACCGGATTTCAGGCTTGCCAGGTCTTCAAGCGAGCCTCTGAGCACTTCGCCGCCATTTTTAGATATCTGTGCTGCAGCTTCATCACTTCTGGCTAGACCAAGGACTGTGTGGCCGGCAGAAGTCAATTCTTTAATTAAATGGGTGCCAATAAATCCACTAGCACCTGTCACAAAAACGCGCATAAGGAACCTCCCAAATTTGATGTCCTTATTTTCTTCCCCTTGGCTATCCGGGTAAAGTAGTGTCGTTATACGGGTATAAAAACTAACTGGCTTTGACGGTTGAACCGAGAAAAAGCGGTCCACTTCGCTGTCTCTTGCAAGCTTCACCGTCCGATCTTGTCTTGCAAATGCTGGTGCAGGGTTTTTTTCAAAGTATTAACCAGCGCTTTTTTCCTGTCTCCGGTGGCGGGGGAAATTTCGGCGCAGAAGCCTTTATAGATGATCATAAAAACCTCGGCGGTCCATTCAGCTTCGGCTCTGGATAAATTGGCATTTTTCTTTTGCAAAAGATTGGCAAATTTGACGTCAAAGGCAGCTCTTATGGCGTGTTTGGCAGCCTTTGATTCATTTGAAAGCGGCGCTTCGATTAAAAGCGTTAAAAAAGCCGGATGTGTCTTATTGAAGTCGAGCATCGGATCGATTACCGCATCGATTATGGCCGCCGTGTCCAGTGAAGATAGAGAATCAAAATCTACTCCTGCATTTGCTTGTCGCAGCTGCTCAGCATAAAAGAGAGAGAGCTGGTTGGCGATGTCTTCTTTATTGAGGAAAAACTGATAAAGGGTGGCGGGAGAAACATCGGCAGCGGCTGCTATTTGATTAGTGGTAGCAGCGTTATAGCCCTCCTTCGTAAAAACTGTCTCGGCGGCCGCCAAGAGGCTTTTGATGCGGGCTTCTCCTCGCGCCTGGCGTTTGCGCTCGGGCAAGACTTTCGTCTTGTCTTGGCGCTTTGACTCTGGTCCGGCGGACAAAAGCGAAACTCCTTAAAAATGTAAGCGATTACTTGCATAAACCATTTTTGTAAGTTTATACTTGCATTGTACCAAACCAGTGTTGAGGTTAAAACATGCGCTTATTTATAACAGGAGCCAGCGGTTACGTTGGCAGCGTTCTCACAGAAAAAGCCGTAAAAGCTGGCCATGAGGTGATTGGGCTGGCTCGCAGCCAGGCTTCAGCTGACAAAATCGAGAAACTCGGGGGCAAGGCTTTGCGAGGTACTTTGCAGGATCTGGATTTGCTCTCCAAAACTGCAGCCACAGCTGATGCCGTTTTACATTTAGGATTTGTGCATGAATTTGACAGACCCTATCCAGAGCTTCTGGCAATCGATATAGCCTCCATAGAGGCTCTTGCCACGCCACTTAAGGGCACCAACAAAGTCTTGATCACTACATCCGGCACCTCTGTAGTCACACCAATCGAAGGGCAGGAAACGACCGAAGACTCACCAGTTGCGCCCCAGCACGAGCAGTTGAGAGTGCGGTCTGAAAAAGCTACCCTGGAATTTGCCAAACATGGGGTGCGAGCCATAGTTATCCGACTTGCAGCTTTTGTATACGGCAGAGGCGGTAGTTATTTTGTGCCGATCACCATTCAGGCTGCTGCCAAACATGGCTTTGTGCCTTATTTTGGTGATGGTCAGCATATGCTTACAGCTGCCGACGTCGATGATGCGGCCGAGCTCTATTTAAAAGCTCTCGAGCACGGTAAAGCCGGTGAACTGTTCAATTGCAGTACGGAGACTACTGTTCGCTTCAAAGATTTTGCTGAGACGATTGGCAGAGCCCTGTCTATCCCTACAAAAAGCGTTGATGCAAAAACACTTGACTCTCTTGTCGGACCATTTGTGGGAATGATGAGCAGTTCGGAAAGCCGCGCTTCCAGTGCCAAAGCTCACAAGGAGCTTGGTTGGAAGCCATCGCCGCGCTATGGCTTGCTCGACGATATAGAAAAAGGCTCGTATCAACCAATGGTGCAGCAGCTGCGCAAAGAATTTGCCACAGTGAAATAAATTACAGCCGCTCAGCGTCAGTGCAAAAATCACCGTTCAGTTTTGGATGGTGATTTTTGTTTTTGTAACTCTGTTCTGAGCGACTTGAAAAATATCTCTTCTTGCCTTGGCGCAAGCATCTTATCTATTTAACAGGCGCGGTCTGCGCCACTTCCGCCGCCTGTGCCAGCATCCACTTTTTAATTCTTTCGCCCAGGCGCTCTTGCCGCAATAATTGCAGACTCATACCTTCTTCCATACGAGCAACCGCTGATTGGCAATTTTCCATCGGATGAGTTGCAAACCAGGTGCGCACCTCAGATTCTTCTTTGCGACTGTGGACATTGCTGGCCGCGTGGGGGAGACTGCGCAGGCTGTCTTGAGGATATTTGCGCATGATTTCAGCCCAGTGTGCCTCTATGTAAGGCCAACCTACCGCTCTGCTTTCTCTTTTTGCCGCTACCGCTATTAACAAGTCCAGACCATCTAGAAGTCGCACATCTTTGCTCATAGCAAATGCGATTGTTCTTCTGGTCAATTGTTTGTCGCGGAAGCCTGACAGGCTGCTAAGGGCTCGATCCCTGTCCTCTGGGTTTTGAGCTTTTTTGTAGAGTGCAATAATTTCATCATACTGCTTTGTGCCACCATTGAAGGTGACGATATTGAGTAAGGTCTCCATGATATTTGGGCTAACCGATTTGTGGTCTGTTTCATATTCGGTGAGCTTTTCAGATGCTTCTTTGATCGTTTCTGCATCCTGACCGTATGTGCCCAGGAGTGTTAATGCAGCCGAGCGTAACTGTTTTTGATCTTCCTTCTCGCCCGGCTGTTCAGACCAGCCGAGCTGTCTTTTTAAAGGTCCTATTCTCTCCCTTACCAGTTTTTCGTATGGTTGCTTAGCGCTGCCCGTCATATAAGTATGAGCTGTCGAATAGTATCTGACAAATTCCGCCAGGACGAGAGGATCATTTTCTTGAGGCAGATGAAGAGCAAAATTATAGATGTCCTCAATCGGCACTTTGCCGCTCAAAGTCAAAGCATTGGCATCTGACATGATGATCAATTTTTCTTCGACTGTGAGAGATTCAAAATTGTCTTGCAGCTTTTTCAAAAGCGCTGTACTGTAGCATGTATGGTAATAGCCCATACCGCTGGCATTTACTACAATCGCCGGCCAATTTTTGGGCAAACGCATTAGAGCTTCTTTTGTGCTCAATATTTTGGCTACATGCTTTTTGTCTTTTGTCTGTGCCTCTCCTTTATTGGTCTCTTCCACGACCTGTCCCAGAGGTCTTATGGCAATAGGAATAAGCCACTGTAATTTATCATTTTTGTCATCATCAAGCGGGAAAAAGCGCTTTTGCGACGCCAGGATCGAATGACCATCTTCCTTGAGACTGACAGTTACAAGTGGCACACCGGGCTGATAAATGAACGTTTTCATTATTTGAGCGACCGGGACGGTGGGCGCGCAAGCGGCTATGGCATTCCATAAATCTTCGGTGCTGGCATTAGAAAACGAATGATCATATAGATATTTGTGCACGCCTTTTTGAAAAACTTCTTTGCCTACAAACGCTTCCAGCATGCGCAGGACTGACTCTCCTTTATCGTACGTGATATTGTCAAACATCTCATCTATTTGACCAGCTTTAGTGACGTCGGCGTGGATGGCTCTTGTTGTGCGCAGGCTATCGGTGCTCATGCCACCACGAGCTGCCACAGTTTCTGTTATGACACGCCATTCGGGATGCAGGGCGTCCGATGCTTTTGTCGCCATCCAGGTGGCGAAGGCTTCGTTGAGCCAGAGTGCGTCCCACCAGCGCATAGTGACCAGATCACCAAACCATTGATGGGCTATTTCGTGGGCTATAACCGAAGTGATATCCTTTTTTGTCGATAGGCTGTTTCGTTTTTCATCGGCTAAAAGAAGCGAATCATTAAAAGTAATCGCTCCCAAATTTTCCATGCCGCCTGCTTCAAAATCAGGTATGGCAATCAAATCCAGCTTTTTGTTGGGATAGGGCAGGCCAAAATATTCTTTTTCAAATGCCAGTGCTTTGGCCGCCTGGTCCAGGGCGTATTGACCTAAATGTTCTTTACCATCGACGGCCCAGACTTTGAGCGGCATATCGGCGACTGTAATTTCACCAGTCGATTTAAACTCTCCAATGACGAGGGCGACGAGATAAGATGACATTTTTGGCGTGGCTTCAAAAGTCACCACTTTTTTGTTTTTCAGTTCTTCTTCGCTAGCTACCGGGCTGTTTGAGATCGCTACAAAATTTGCCGGGATGATGGCTTTGATTTTAAAAGTAGCTTTAAATTCCGGCTCGTCAAAACAGGGAAACATCCTTCTGCAATTGGTGGGCTCCATCTGGGTGGCGCATAGCCAGTGCTTTATATGGTTCTTGTCTTGAAAAGAAGAGCGGTAAAAACCTTCCAGCTTGCCATTTAACTTGCCACTAAATTTGCAGAAAAGTTTGTATGTACCGGCGGCAATCTCAGTTTTTAAAACCAGTTTTAAGCGCTCGGTATTGTCGTCAGGTATGATTTTGCTGACTGTAATTGACTGGCCTTCGGCGTCGGATTTATCGCCGCCGTCAAAGTTCGTAAGTTTTGCCTCGGACACTTTGAGCTCATTGCTGTTGAGAAAAATATGGTGGCATGGTTTGGCCACAGTGATGATGATTGATTCCGAGCCTGTGAAAGTGAAGTTTTTGAGGTCGGGCTCGACGGTCAAATCGTAACTTTCCGGCATGACGTCTTTAGTCAGACGCATGATCGGACTGTTGTTGGATTCTGCCTCTTCTTTCTGGTTGTTGTGCTCTTTAGCAGCAGAATAAGATTTATCGGTGCTCTGCACTATGGCTGAATATTTTGCAAAAGCAGCCGGCAGAAAGGAGTGCGTTAAGGTCAATGATGCCAGTGACGCGGTCAGGGCCAGACCCAATCTTCTTTTTGTTCTAAACATTTTGCGCTCCCAGCGGCCAGGCGAGCGCTCCGGCAAAACCGGCCGGTAGATCTAGAGGTGTAGTTTGCCACTTCTGGCCAAAATATTTTAGAGATTGTTTGAAAGCTCTCTGATTTAAATGATCAAGGCCGCTCAGACCGTTGCCTGAAGCTTTTAAGAGAGCTTCTTTTGCTGTCCACAGCGCAAAAAATATATTTGCTTTATCAGCGAGGGGCAAATGCCTGATCAAATCCTGCTCTTCTTTATGCAGCACGTCTGCAATGAGAGCATCGCTGATTATGCTTTCATCTATAAACTCCAGGTCGATACCAATCTCTAAGTTTTCACTAAATGCGTATATTACATACTGACGAGAATAGGCCAGGCTAAACTTGAGCTTTTGCCAGTCGGCATCGGCTAAAAACGGCTTACCCAGCGGTGTGCTTTGTAAGCAAATGTCCCCGGGTCTGAGGCTTGTGATTTGTGATAACTGATGGCGTAAAAGAGCCCGACCCACTATTCTTGATTTAAAGAGTTTATCGTTTTTAGCCGCTCTTGCCCGGTCTAATTCATCAGAGCTTAGTACGTCGCACAGTGCTTCCACTTCGGTGTTGGAAAGTTCGTCAATCTTATATGTGCGCAGGATCAGGCCGGTTGGAGCAATCTTAGGAATTGCTCGATCTAAAGACGGGAGTGCGTCAAATACAGTGCGGCTCGCAGCCTTAACTAATGTTGAGCTAGCGGGCGGCATCGCTGTTCCTCGATTGGGCCCGCACAGGTGATCCTATCCAGCGCCCGGCGTCGGCCGATAGTGTCTCACCCTTTAGCACCAGAGATAGTGGCGCCAGCACGGAGTCGTCTCGCAAAAGCGTGTCGTATAAGATCAAGCTAAAGGCACCAACCGAGCATCTTTCACGCAATTTTACATAGGACATTTTCATGACGCGATCTTCAAAAAGATGCGTTTGCAGATCGCAATCGGTATTGATATAGCAATCGTTGCCGATATCGATCAGGTCAAACTCTGTCATAAAAGTAGAGTCAAAATAGACACGTTTGCCGACTTTGGCGCCAAGGGCGCGGAAGTACCAGGAAATAAAGGGAGTGCCGCGCAGCATGCCGACAAAAGTCGGTGTGGCCAGGTAATCATGCAAGGCGGTAACCAGTTCGGAGCGCCAGACAAAAGTGCTCCACAATGGGCTCTCACCGGCTTTGTAGCGCCCTATCACCAGCCATTTCATCAGCACGGTAAAAACGGTGGCCACCAGTCCCAGCAGAACAGTAAAAAATGGGAAGACCAGTATAAATTCGCGCCATTCTAGATAGCCGCCCACATGCGATGCCAGATACATCAGCACTATGCTGGTGGCAATCAGCACTGAGCCGGGCAATATCATGCGCATGAGTTCAATCGCACCGCGGATGATGTAGAGGCGTTTGGGCGGGTTGTATGTGAGCTCATCGGCAAACTGTGTGTTGACCGGACGGTTGGGCAGATAAACGGCCGGCGAGCCCATCCATGATGCGTCATAACGGCTGCGGTCCTGTTCATTGCTGGGAGGAATGGACAGACAGCCAATCAAACATTTCTCGCCCAACTCCGAGCCGCCGGGTATGACAGCGCTGTTTCCGACAAAAGACTGGGCGCCGATTTTGACCGGCAATAGTTCGAGAAATTCGTCATGCACTCTGGCTGCTCCTACGCTGGCGGCGTCAGCGATAAAAGACTCCTCGCCCAGTTCCAGCAGGTCCGGAGTAAAGTGCATGATGGTCGAAACTTCAGCTTTTTTGCCCAGACGTGCGCCCAGCATGCGCAACCAGGGCGCTAAGTACAGTGTGGCGTAAGCTGGGAAAAGCAAATCGAGACTTGTGTGCAAAAGCCGATCGCAAAACCAGTGACGCATGTAGAAGCTGCTGTGTACTGCGTGACGACCGGCTGTGACCTTGCCCAGAAGCATCCATTTTGCCGCGACAATTTGCATGGCGAAGAAAAGCATAAAGGAGCCCACTACTATAGGGGCCACCGCCATGCTGACATACCATTCGTTATTGTTGTCCACCCAGGCCAGGAAAAGCATGCCGGGCAGAGCTGCGATAAGGGGAAAAAGTGCCAGGGCGGGAAAAGCGATGGAGTACAAAAATGCCACCATCAGCTTGCTTTGTGGTGCTTCACTTTTGATCTCCGGGCTGACCCTGGAGGTTTTAACCGGTCTTGCTGGAGACCCTGCCCATGTCTGGCCACTGGGTATGGTGGCACCCTCGGGCAGCAAAGAAAGAGGA
>Ga0116230_10006131_pt1 | contig 11831 bp, 7 predicted proteins | sample S1TSphfallax_3_FD_88678 | JGI IMG/M metagenome (GOLD analysis project Ga0116230, IMG submission 88678) | Host-associated microbial communities from peat moss isolated from Minnesota, USA - S1T2_Fd - Sphagnum fallax MG | ecosystem: Host-associated > Plants > Peat moss > Unclassified | place: USA...
CCCCGCCATCATCAGCGTGGACATCAGCGTCAGCGTGTGCAGCACCAGTTGGCGGTGCGAGAAATACACGCCCTTCGGCATCCCGGTTGTGCCGGTGGTATAGAAGGTGGTGGCGGTGCTGTTTTCGTCGAAATCCGGAAAATCGTAGGACGCGGGTGCGGCGGACAGCAGCGCCTCGTACTCGCCGGCGTATTTGTCGCCGTAATCGCCATCATCGGCGATGCCGTCATCGGTCAGGCAGATCACCGATTTCATGCGCGGCAGACGGTCGCGAATCTGCTTGCAATAGGGAAAAAAATCCTTGTTGACGAGCAGGATTTCCGCCTCCGCGTGGTCGACCGTGTAGGCGATCTGGTCCGGGCTGAGCCGAATGTTCACCATCATCAGCACCGCACCCAGCGCGGGGATGGCGAAATAGGATTCCAAATAGCGGTGGCTGTCCCAGTCCATCACGGCGATCCGCGTGCCGTGTTTCGCGCCAAGTGCCGACAGCGCGCCGGCCAGCCGGTGTACGCGTTCGGCGAATTGCGGGTAGGAAAACCGCTGCTCGCCGCGATACACGATCTGCCTGGCGGAGGCCTGGGCGATCGGCGTTTTTAGGATGTTCTTGATCAGCAGCTGATAGTCATGCGCGGGCATGGCGTGCTCCTAAATTTTTTTTGTGCCTGGACGTTGCCGCGGATAATGCCGGAATCACGGCTTTTTACAAGCGACCGGCGTTTTACAAGCGACCGGGGTCCGGTCAGGCCGGATGCGTCCGGCGGATCAGCTCGATCGCCCTCTCGAACGCCGCGTCCGCGTCCATGCCGGTGGTGTCGAACAACACGGCGTCCGCGGCCGGCCGCAGCGGCGCCGCCGCGCGGTTCGCGTCCGCTTCGTCGCGCGCCGCGAGATCCGCTTGCACCGCGGCGATGCCGACAGTCTCGCCGCGGCCGGTCAACTCGGCGTGCCGGCGGGCGGCGCGCGCTTCCAGGCTGGCGGTGACGAACAGTTTCACCTCGGCGTGCGGGAACACGATGGTGCCGATATCCCGTCCGTCCAGCACCGCGCCGTGCCGGCCGCCATAGCGCCGCTGGTAGTCCAGCAACGCCGCCCGAACGCCGGGGATCGAGGCGACCTGGCTCGCCGCTCTGTCCGCCTCGGCGCTGCGCAGGTCGGGCCGCCGCAGATCCGCCTCCGCCAGCCGTTCCGCCGCCGCGATCGCCGCCGCCGGGTCCGCCGGGTTCGCGCCGGCATCCAGCACCAGCCGGCCAACCGCGCGGTACAACAGCCCGGTGTCCAGATACGGTAGCCCGAGCGCCGCGGCGATACGGCGCGCCAGGGTGCCCTTGCCGGCCGCCGCCGGCCCGTCGATCGCGACGATCACGGCGATTCTATCGCCGCACCGAGCCGTCGCATCAGCGGCACGAAGCCGGGGAAACTGGTGTCGATGAAGCTGGAATCGTCGATCCGCATCGGGGCGGCGGTGACCTGGCCCAACACCAGCGCGCTCATCGCCAGCCGGTGGTCCATGTGGGTTTCCACCAGCCCGCCGCCCGGCGGGCGGGTCATGCCGTGGATGATCAGGTCATCGCCCTCGATTTCGACCCGCACGCCGCCGGCCCGCAGCAAGGCGCCGGTCGCGGCCAGCCGGTCGCTCTCCTTCACCCGCAGCTCGGAGAGGCCGCGCAGCCGCGACGTGCCGCGCGCCAGGGCGCAGGCGACCGCCAGGACCGGATATTCGTCGATCATGCTGGGGGCGCGCTCCGGCGGCACGTCGACCGCCGTGAGCTCGGTGGCGTCCACCATCACGTCGCCCACGCTCTCACCGCCCTGGGTACGGAAATTCCGGACGGTCAGGTCGGCACCCATCTCCCGCAGGGTCTCGAACAGCCCGGTCCGCAGCGGATTCAGCCCGACTCCGTTGATGCTCAGTTGCGAGCCCGGCACCAGCAGCGCCGCGACCAGCGGGAACGCCGCGGAGGACGGATCGCCCGGCACGACGACGTTCGCGGCGCGCAGCTCCGGCTGCCCGGTGAGCCGGATGATCCGGCCGCCGCCGTGCTGAGAGACCGTCAGCGCCGCTCCGAAATGCCGCAGCATGTTTTCGGAATGGTCACGGGTGGGCGCTGGCTCCTCGACCTCGGTGAGCCCGCGCGCGTTCAGCCCGGCCAGCAGAATCGCGGATTTCACCTGCGCGGATGCCACCGGCAGCGTGTAGGTGATCGGCAGCGCGTCCCGCGCGCCAACGATGGTGAGCGGCAGGAGGCCGCCCGGGCGGGCGGTGAAGTCCGCGCCGCAAGCCCGCAGCGGCTCGATCACGCGGCGCATCGGCCGCTTGCGCAGCGAGGCGTCGCCGGTCATGACGGCGCAAAAATCGTGGCTCGCCAGAATGCCGCACAGCAGCCGCGCCGCGGTGCCGGAATTGCCCATGTCCAGCACGTCCTCCGGCGGCGTGAGCCCGCCGATCCCGCGCCCCGCCACCAGCCAGTCCGCGCCGTCGCGGCGTATCTCGACCCCCAATGCCCGCATCGCCGCCGCGGTGCGCAACACGTCCTCGCCCTCCAGCAGGCCGGTGATCCTTGTCTCGCCCACCGCCAGGCCCGCGAACATCAGCGCGCGGTGGCTGATCGACTTATCGCCAGGAACGGTGATGCCGCCGGTCAGGGGGGCGACCGGCCGGCTGGCCAGCAAGGGCCGGGTTCTCGGAGACTCCATGGCGGTGGCGATTAGCACGCTCGCACTGGTTTGACATAGCCAGCGGCGCATGGCATCGCGCCGCCCTTGCTGAATCCGACTCCGACAGAGGTGCCCATGGCGAAAGCGCAACTCGGCGAAAAACACACCTGCGTGTCCTGCGGCACGCGGTTTTTCGACCTTGGCAAAAACCCCGCGATCTGCCCGAAATGCGCGACCGAACAGCCCGCCGAACAGCCGCGGCTGAAACGTCAGGCGCCGATGCCCGAGGAAGCCAAGAAAATCGTGAAACCCGTCGTTGTCGATCCCGATGAGGTCGACGTCGAGGTTGCCGAGGACGAAGCCGACGAGGACATTCTGGAAGACGCCGACGATCTGGACGACGACGCCGACGTTATTGATGCGGACATCGACGTTCAACCCGAAGCCGACGATCCGGAGCGTTGAAAATTCAGCTCCGGAGTGGGCTGTGATAGGGGACCCCTACGGCGTGGGGGACCACGCGAGGCCGGGCCGGAGGATGGGGATTTGTTTCGGGGCTGACCAGGCGCCGAGGGTGGTCACGTTCAGCGTCAGCGGCGGGGTCACGTTCGGCAGGAGGGTGGTTTGCAGGGCTAGGTCGTTGTCCGGGATGTCGATGCTGCCGCCGGCGTTGGCGGTGCCGTCCGCGCCGCTCAGGCTCGCGCTGGTCAGGTTGAAATTGCCGTGGGTGAAGGCGCCGGCGACGGTCAGGCCGGCGAAATTGGTGGCGCCGCCGAGGGCCGCGATCCGCAGCGCATCGAACCGGTCCGGGCGTTTCAGGGCCTGCGCCAGCCCGGTCAGGCTGAAGCCGTACAATGTCCCGTCGGTCGCGGTGAGGCTGGCGGCGCCGGCCAGCGTGGCGGCCCACGTCGCCTGCGCGTAGCCGCTGGCGGTCAGGTTGGCCTGCCCGGACAGCGTGCCGGTGGCGATGGCGAACGGGAAGCCGACCGGGAGCGTGATCTGGCTGGCATCGGCCCCGGCGAGTTTCAGGTTGGCGGTGATCACCGGCGCCTGGGCGCCGGATTTAGCCGTGGCGGCGTCCAGGCTGCCGGAGAGCGTGCCGCCGGCCAGGGCGGCCCGCGCGATATTCAGGCTGACATGATCGCCGGTCAAAGTCGCGGTGACGGCGGTGGGGCCGAGAATTTCCCGGCCCGCCAGCCAGACCTGGTTTGCGTATAATGAGATGCTGCCGCGCGCATCGGCCAGCTGCGCCCAGGGCATGACGATGTTCGCCGGTCGCGGCGGCAGGGCCAGCGTATCGGCGTCGATCTGCGCGGTGATCTGGCGGTCCGGCGTGACGAGAACGCGCCCGTCGGCGGTCAGGTCACCGAGCGAGAGCACGAAATCCGGCAGCCCCATCCGCGCCGGGCTGTAGAGCATGTCGGCGCGCAGCGCGATCGACCCGGCGCCCGGCCAGGCGAGGCTGGAGGGCAGCGCGAGCGCGCCGAGTGCCGCGATCGCGTTCGGATGGCGGAGGGTGAGCGGACCCGCCGCGGTTTGTTGCGGGATGTTCAGCACGGGTGCCGCGGTGACGCTGATCGGCCCGAGGGTTGCGACCGCGCTGGTGGCGAGCGCGGTCACCGGCCCTTCGGCCCGCATGGCGGCGCTGAGCGGCGCGTCGCTGATCGCGGCCGGGGGCGTCCAGGCGGCCGGCAGCAGCGCTGCCAGCGGCGCCGCCGAGGGCACGCTCAGCACCGCCGAAGCGGTGGTGACGTCGCCATCCGGCGCGAGCCGGAAGCCGCCTTCCGCCATTCCGCCGTACAGGCCGAAGGCGAGCCGGCGTACGTTCAACTGGCCGTCCCAGGCGGCGTCCAGCAGCAGATGATTCAGCTGCAGATGGCCGAGCGTCGCGCGATCGGCGGTGACCTCTCCGTCCGCGCTGAACCCGGACATTTGCGCGGCGGCGGCGGCGCGGAGCAGGTTGGCGGCGGGGGCGAGATCGATCTGGTCGAAATGCAAGGCGCCCGCGGCGGCGGTGACACCCGCGTTGCGGTTCAGGATCAAATCGCCGCTGAAATCGTCGGGTCCGGCCTGGCCTGACAGGCCGGCCAGCACCAGGCGCGCCGGATCGCCGCCGAACCGGGCGGCGATCCGGGCGTTGGCCCAAGCGGCCGGGAGGCCGGCGGCGGGCACCAGGGCAGGCAGGTCCGCCGTGCCGAGGCTGAACTGCCCGGCCAGCGCGCCGCCGGAATCGACCGTGCCGGTCAGGTTGAAGACGCTGTCGCCAGGCAGCGTCGCCGCGATCTGCCGCAGCGCGATGCCAGCCGGCCCGAAGCCGATTTCCGCCGCCAGCGCCGGAACCGCGAAACCATCCAGGGTGGAATCGGTCGCCGTCAGGGTCAGATGGCCGGCCACGGCGGCGGCGGCGGCGCGGACGGAACGCGGGACCGCGAGGTCGAGCCCGGTGCCGTTCAGCTTCAGGGTCAGCGCCGGGGGTGTGAGCGCCAGCACGGCGCTGCCGGTGAGTTGGGCCGCCCCCTGCGCCACCTGGATCGCGGTCGCGCTCAGTGCGGTGCCATCCGCCCGCACGTTGCCGGTAAAGGTGGTCGGCGCCATGCCTGCCGGGCTGGCGGAGCCGCTCAGCGTGCCGGCGGCGACACCTGCCGGGTTCAGCGTGCCCTCGAAATGGGCGTCGAATTTTTGCGGATCGTCGCCGGCGGCGCTCACCGAAAGCGCCGCCCGTGCCGAACTGTCAGGAGTCTCCAGGCTGACGCTGACGGTCAGCGGGACATTGACGAAACGGCCGGTCCCGGTGATCGCGACGGTGCCGCCGCCGCCGGTGTAGATGTCCGCGTTGACGCCGGTGAACACGATCCGGCCCAGGCTGATCGTGCCGCCCTTGATGCTTGCGTGCAGCGCCGCCAGCCAGGGCGGCGGCGCCACCGCCTTCGGTCCGCCCGGCAGCGGCCAGGGAAACGCGATCGACGGCGCGTCCAGCGTCAGCGTGCGGGCGGCGAGCCGGCCCTGCAGCAGCGCCGGCATGGCGATGTCCAGCGTCAATGAGCGCGCGGTGATGGTCTCCCGCGCCGGCCCGGCGATCGTCACGTCCTGCGCGATTAAGCGCGGCGAGGGCGTGAAGGCGAGCGAGAGATTGCCGCGGATCGTCACCTCCCGGCCGGTGAGCGATGAGGCCAGCGCCTCGATCGTCGCGCGATGCGCGCCGGAGGCGACGAAGGCCGGCAACGCCAGAATGACGGCGGCGAGGATTGCCAGCAGGAACAGCGGGATCAGCCAGAGCAGCCGGCGGCTCATGTCACGCCGAAGCCGCCGCCGCCGGGTGTTTCGATGATGAAGGCGTCGCCTTCCCGCAGTTCGGCGACCGCGCAGCCGGCGAGCGCCTCGATCCCGCCATCCGCGCGTTCGACGGACTGGCGGCCGGTGGCGCCGGCGGCGCCGCCGGCCAGGCCGAACGGCGGGATTGTTCGCCGTGACGACACGATCGTCGCCGTCATCGGCGCCAGGAACCGGATTTTTCGCACAGCACCGTTGCCGCCATGGAACCTGCCGGCGCCGCCGGAGTTTTGCCGGATCGAAAATTCCTCGACCCGCACCGGATAACGCAGTTCGAGGATCTCCGGGTCGGTGATTCGCGTATTGGTCATGTGGGTATGGACGGCGGAACAGCCGTCGAAGCCGGGGCCGGCGCCAGCACCACCGCAGATCGTCTCGTAATACTGCCGGGTTGAATCGCCGAACAGAAAATTGTTCATCGTCGCCTGGGCGGAGGCGCAGGCGCCGAGCGCGCCGAGAAGTGCCGCGGTGACCGCCTGGCTGACCTCGGTATTGCCGGCGACGACCGCCGCCCCCGGCGCCGGCGACAGGAACGTGCCGTCGGGGATGATGATGTTGAGCGGCTTCAGGCAGCCCTCGTTCAGCGGAATGTCGGCGCCGACCAGGCAGCGGAACGCGTACAGCACGGCGGCGCGGGTCACCGCCGGTGGCGCGTTGAAATTATTTTTTTGCCCCGCCCCGGTGCCGGAAAAATCGATGGTGGCGCTGTTGGCGGCGCGGTCGATTGCGACCTTCACGCGCAGCGGCGTGCCGTCATCCATCGTGACGTCGAAGGCGCCGTCTGTCAATTTCGCGATCACGGCGCGGATCGCGGCCTCCGCGTTCGCCATCACGTGGCCCATATAGGCGTTCACCACGTCCCATCCGTAGCGCGCGATCACCGCGTTCAGCGCCATGACGCCGGCCGCGTTGGCGGCGATCTGCGCGGCGATGTCGGCGACGTTCTGGTCCGGATTGCGCGCCGGATATTTGCCGCCCGCCAGAACCGCCCGGAACGCGGCCTCGCGGAATTCGCCTTGCGACAGGAGGAGCAGATTGTCGATCACCACGCCTTCTTCTTCCAGCGTGGTGGAGAATGGCGGCGTGGAGCCGGGGGTGAGGCCGCCGATATCGGCGTGGTGGCCGCGGCAGGCGACGAAAAACCGGATTGTCGTGCCGGCCTGATCGAACACCGGCGTGATCAGCGTGATGTCGGGCAGATGCGTGCCGCCGGCGTACGGATTGTTCAGCGCCACCGCGTCGCCAGGGCGCAGCGTGGCGCCGCGTTGCGCGATGACGTGGCGGACCGAGGCGCCCATGGCGCCGAGATGCACCGGCACGTGCGGCGCGTTGGCGATCAACCCCCCTTGCGCATCGAAAATCGCGCAGGAGAAGTCCAGCCGCTCCTTGATGTTGACGCTCTGCGCGGTGTTGCGCAGCACCACGCCGGCCTGCTCGGCGATCGCCATGAACAGGTTGTTGAACAGTTCCAGCAGGACCGGGTCGGGCCTGCCGGCGTCAATCTGCAACGCGCGCCGGGCTGCCACGCGGCGCAGCAGCAGATGATTGCGCGATGTCACCTCGGCCTGCCAGCCGGGCTCGATCACGGTCGTCGCATTGGCCTCGCGGATCAGCGCCGGGCCGCTGATCCGATCCCCCGCGCAAAGCGCGGTTCGCTCGAACACCGGCGCTTGGTGCGTGGCCCCCGCGGTGAACATGCCGACGATGTCGACCGGCTCTGGCCCGCCATCGGCGCGCGCCGGAATTTTTGGCTCGTCGATCGCCTCGCCCGCGGCCGCCGCCTCGACCGACACCATCTCCGCGATCAATTGTTTGTCCGGCGTGACGAAGCCGAACAGTTTTTTGTGGGCGGCGGCGAAATCGTTTTGAATCGCACCGAAGTCGCCAAAGGCGACCGGCAGCGCACTATCCGTGCCGGCGTAGCGAAGGTGCACGAACCGCCTGGTGGCGATCGCCGCCGGGTCGACGCCCTGGGCGCGCAATTCCGCGGTCGCCTCCGCTTCCAGCGCCGCCGCCGTCGCGGCAAGTTCCGTTATCGCGGCTTCACTGAACGGTATTTCCACGGCCTGCTCACGGAGCCTCAAAAAATCCGCGAGGCCCATGCCGTAGGCGGACAGCACGCCGGCCAGCGGATGGATCAGAACCTGGTCCATGCCAAGCTCGTCGGCGACCAGGCAGGCGTGCTGTCCGCCGGCGCCGCCGAAGCAGGCGAGGACGAAATCCGCCGGGTCGTGGCCCTTCTGCACGGAAATCTGCCGGATTGCGTGCGCCATGTTGGCGACCGCGATCCGGATGAATCCTTCCGCCAGTTGCCGGGCAGTTTGCGGCGTTCCGGTTGCGGCGGCGACCTGTTCGGCCAGGGCCGCGAATGTTCGCGCCACGATGTCGGCGTCCAGCGTCTCGGTTCCGTCGGCGCCGAAAATCGCCGGAAAATGCTTCGGCTGCAATTTGCCGACGCAGATATTGGCGTCCGTCACCGTCAGCGGACCGCCGTTGCGGTAGGACGCCGGTCCCGGCTGCGCGCCGGCACTGGCCGGGCCGACGCGCAGGCGTGCGCCGTCGAACGCCAGGATCGAGCCGCCGCCGGCGGCCACCGTATTGATCGCCAGCATCGGGGCGCGCAGCCGCACGCCGGCGATTTCGGTCTCGAAGCTGCGCTCGAACGCGCCGTCGTACAGCGCGACGTCGGTCGAGGTGCCGCCCATGTCGAAGCCGATCACGCGGTTAAACCCGGCGATCGCGGCGGTGCGCGCCGCCCCTACGATGCCGCCGGCCGGGCCGGACAGGATCGCGTCCTTGCCGGAAAAGTTCCGGGCGTCCGCCAGGCCGCCATTGGACTGCATGAAATACAGTTTTGCGCCGCCCAGGCCCGTGGCCACCTGATCGACATAGCGGCGCAGCACGGGTGAGAGATAGGCATCCGCCACGGTGGTGTCGCCGCGCGGCACCAGCCGCAGCAGCGGGCTCGCCTGGTGGCTGAGCGAGACCTGCGCGAAGCCCGCCGCCCGGGCGAGCTCGCCGAGGCGCTGCTCCTGCGCCGGGAATTTCCAGGCGTGGATGAGGGCGATCGCGACCGCCTCGATCCCGTCCGCTTTCGCTGCATCCAGCACCGCCAGCACTGCCGCCTCGTCCAGGGCTGAGATTTCGGTGCCGTCGACGCCGACCCTGCCGTCGACCTCCGCCACCCGCTCGTACAGCATCGACGGCAAACGGATATCGAGATCGAACAGCCGGGGGCGGGCCTGATTGCCGATCCGCAACAGATCGGCGAAGCCGCGGTTGATCAGCAGCAGTGTGCGGGCGCCCCGGCGCTCCAGGAGGGCGTTGGTGGCGACGGTGGTGCCCATTTTCACCGCCGCGATCGCCGCCGGCGGGATCGGTTCGGTGGCGCCGAGGCCGAGCAGAGCGCGGATCCCGGCCACCGCCGCGTCCGCGTAGCGGCCCGGATTCTCCGAAAGCAACTTGCGCGTGTGCAGCCGGCCGGCCGGATCGCGCGCCACCAGATCGGTGAACGTGCCGCCGCGATCGATCCAGAAATGCCAGCCCGCCATGCGCCCGGTGATGTCCGATTGTTGGGTTGGGTTCAAGGCCGGCCCCATGTTAGAAGGATCGGATGAGCTATTGGGGCAAGATTCTTGGGGGCATGGCGGGCTTCGCCGTCGGCGGCCCATTCGGCGCGCTGGTGGGCGCTGCCTTTGGACACGCCGCGGATGAGGGCGTGGTGACCACGATGGCGGAGCGGATCGGCACCGCCATGCCGTTTGAATCAGCCCGGGTCGCCGCCCTGCTGGGGCGCCGCGACCAGTTGTTCGCGATCAGCGTGACCGTGCTGGCGGCGAAACTGGCGAAATGCGACGGGCCGGTGAGCCGCCGCGAGATCGACGCGTTCCGGCAGAGTTTTCGCATCCCCGAGAGCAGCGTGAGCGAAATCGGCCGGTTGTTCGACAACGCCCGGGATTCGCCGGATGGGTTCGAGAGCTACGCCGACCAGCTCGGCCAGCATTTTGCCGATAATCGTGTGGTGTTGGAGCAGGTGCTGGCGGGGCTGCAGCATGTCGCCCGGGCGGACGGTCCGATCACGCCGGCGGAATCGGATTTTTTGGGTCGCGTCGCCCACGGGTTCGGCGTCGATCTGGACAGCGCGCAGCGGGCCGGCCGCGCCGCCGTCAATTCCCCCGCCGACGACGCCTACGCCGTGCTTGGCATCGACCGGCAGGCGACGGGTGAGCAAATCCGGGCGCGCTGGAAGGTCCTGATGCGGGAAAACCATCCGGACAGCCTGGCCTCGCGCGGGGTGCCGGCGGAATTCATCGCCGCCGCGTCCGACCGGGTGGCGCGGATCAACGCCGCCTATGACCGCATCAAGCGGGACCGGAAACTTTGATTCGTTCGCCCTCGGCGAATTGCGACGAGCGGCCGGCGGATGCGGCGATCGACCATCTGGTCCTGCACTACACCGGCATGAAGACCGCCGCGGCGGCGCTGGCGCGCTTACGCGATCCGGCGGCGAAAGTGTCCTCGCACTACATGGTGGATGAGGACGGAACGGTCTATGCGCTGGTTGATGAGCGGTTGCGGGCCTGGCACGCCGGGATCAGCTGCTGGCGCGGCGTGCGCGGCCTGAACGACCGCTCGGTCGGGATCGAGATCGTCAATCCCGGCCATGAATGGGGTTATCGGCGGTTTCCGGACGCGCAGATGGCGGCGGTGGCGGCGTTGTGCGGCGGCGTGCTGGGCCGCCACCCGATTCCGGCGCGCAACGTGGTCGCGCATGCGGATGTCGCGCCGGACCGCAAGCAGGACCCGGGTGAGCTGTTCGACTGGCAATGTCTGGCCGGGCGGGGGATCGGGCTATGGACCGATGATTTTGCGCCGCCTGGTGATCTCGCCGGCGATCTCGCCGCGATCGGCTACGACGTGTCGCTGCCGATGGCCGCCGTGATCAGCGCCTTTCAGCGGCATTTTCTGCCTGACAATGTGACCGGCGAGCCCGATCCGGCCACCGCCGGTCGCGCCGCTTCCGTGAAGAGGCTGGCGGATCGATCTTAGCGCCCATGGTCTTATAACGTTGCTGGATGCCACCACGGTGCAGCTCGGCAACGTCATGATTATCGTGGCGCGTTTCGTGTTCCGGGCGGCGGTTGACCAAACCGCCGGAGCCAGCGAAGAGGACTGATCCAGACGGTCGGACGGCCGCTGCCGGAGCAAAATCCGGTGGAGGAAAGTCCGGGCTCCACGGAAATACGGTGCCGGCTAACGGCCGGCGGGGGCGACCCCAGGGACAGTGCCACAGAAAGCAAACCGCCATTCCCGCGCAAGCGCGAACGGTAAGGGTGAAACGGTGCGGTAAGAGCGCACCGCGGCCTTGGTGACAGGGCTGGCAGGGTAAACCCCACCGGGAGCAAGACCGAATAGGGGCGGCCGGCATCTTGCGGCGACGCAAGGATGCGGGAGCATTTCCGATCCGCCGCCCGGGTTGGTCGCGCGAGGCCGGCGGCAACGCCGGTCCCAGAGGAATGGCCGTCCACCATCGCAAGATGCGGACAGAACCCGGCTTACAGACCGTCTGGATTTTTCTCGTTCCGTGGCGGGCGGGCAGGAACAAAACAGCAACATGACTTTTGAAAGTTGCTGTTAACAACTCGGTGATTCGCAACGAGTCGCCGGCGGATCATCCTCCGAATCTGTCCGATTCTCTTTGCCTCCCATAAAATTCCATGTTATCCCATGCTTGCCCGTATCCTACCATATCGTCACCGCAGGGACACCAATTTCGTCGATGAGCCAGTTTCTTGGCACGCATCAGAACCGGCTCGATGCCAAAGGCCGCGTGTCGGTCCCGG
>Ga0116230_10006132_pt1 | contig 11830 bp, 10 predicted proteins | sample S1TSphfallax_3_FD_88678 | JGI IMG/M metagenome (GOLD analysis project Ga0116230, IMG submission 88678) | Host-associated microbial communities from peat moss isolated from Minnesota, USA - S1T2_Fd - Sphagnum fallax MG | ecosystem: Host-associated > Plants > Peat moss > Unclassified | place...
AAGCTGACGAAGCCGGGCACCTTGTGCAGCTGACTGTCGCGCCCGATCCAGCGTTCCTCGAAGGCCCCCGTTTCGGTCTTGATCACGCGAAAGCGGTTCATCGCCACGTACATTGCCATCATCGGGTCTCCCGGCATTTCCAGAGCCCATCCTACAGCACGGCTTGATGCCGATCCATGGCCGGGCCAAACCGCTGGGATGGAAGCGGAGCGCAACATGATGCGGCTATCACGGACACCCGGGATGACGCCTTGGCGGACGGGAATCGTGCATCTCGGCCTCGGCGCCTTCGCCCGCGCGCATCTCGCCGTCTACACAGAGGATACGCAGAGCCCGGAGTGGGGCATCCTGGGCGCGAGCCTGCAGCGGCCGGACCAGCGCGACCTGCTGGCGCCCCAGGATTGCCTCTATACGGCGGTCGAGCGCGGACCCGAGGGTGCGACCACGCGGGTCGTCACCTGCCTCACGGGCGTTCTCGTGGCGCCCGAGGACCCCGAGGCGGTTCTGGCCGCCATGAGCGCGGAAAGCACGCGCATCGTCACGCTGACGATCACGGAGAAGGGCTACTGCCATGACCCGGCGACCGGGCGGCTGAACCTCGCGCACCCGACCATCGCGCACGACCTCGCCCACCCGGAAGCGCCGCGCGGCGCGATCGGCTTCCTGGTGGAGGCGCTGCGCCGCCGCAGGGCGGCGGGGTTGCGGCCCTTCACCGTGCTGTGCTGCGACAACCTGCCCGCCAATGGCCGCGTCGTCGCGAAGCTGGTTGAAGCCTTCGCCACCCAACGGGAAGCTGGGCTCGCCGCCTGGATCGCCGCCGAGGCGCGGTTCCCCTGTTCGATGGTGGATCGCATCGTCCCGGCCACGACGCCTGCCGATGTGGCGGAGGTGGCGGCGCTGACGGGCTTCGCCGATGCGGCGCCGGTCGTCCACGAGCCGTTCCGCCAATGGGTGATCGAGGATCGCTTCGTCGATGGCGCCCGCCCGCACTGGGAGGCCGCCGGCGCGCAGTTCGTCACCGAGGTCGAGCCCTTCGAGCACATGAAGCTGCGGCTGCTCAACGGGGCGCATTCGGCGCTGGCCTATCTCGGCTATCTCGGCGGCTACGAGACGATCGCGGAGACGATGGCCGATCCCGGCTATGCGGGGTTTGTGGAGCGCCTGTGGCGGGACGAGATCGTGCCCGTCGTGCCGCCGCCGCCCGGGACCGATCTGCTCGCCTATGTCGCCGCCTTGGAGGCGCGGTTCCGCAACCCGGCGATCCGCCATCGTACCTGGCAGATTGCCATGGACGGCTCGCAGAAGCTGCCGCAGCGGCTGCTGGGCACCATCCGCGAGCGGCTGGAGCGCCACCTCCCTCTGCCGTGCCTGGCGCTCGTGATCGGGGGCTGGATTCGCTATGTGAGCGGTGCCGATGAGCGGGGCGAACCGATCGACGTGCGCGACCCGCTTGCCGAGAGGTTGCGCGCCGTGCAGGCGGAATGGCCGGAGGATCCGGCGGGGCGGGTGAAGGCCGTGCTCGCGATAGAGCAGATTTTCGGGCCGGATCTGCCGGCCGACCGGCGGTTCGTGGCAGCCGTGACGGCGGCCTACGAGGACCTTTGCAGGCGCGGCGCGCGCGCGGCGGTGACGGCTTCAGCCTGACAAGGATGCAGGAGGCGCCATGACAACCGTTTCCGCCGTCGTGCTCGCGGCAGGCCTATCTTCCCGCATGGGCGGCCCGCACAAACTGCTGCTCGATATCGGTGGCGAGCCGATGCTCCGCCGGGTGGTTCGCACAGTGCTCGACGCGGGCGCTTGCGAGGTTGTCGTCGTCACCGGGTATCGCGCGGAACAGATCGTGGCCGCGCTCGATGGCCTGCCGGTACGCTTCGTCCACAACCCGGCTTACGCCGAGGGCCAGCGAGGCTCAGTCGTGGCCGGGGTGCGGGCGCTGACCGTCTTCTGCCATGCGGTGATGATCGTGCTCGGCGACCAGCCCCTGCTGACGCCGTCGGCTCTCGGGCGGCTGATCGCGGCCTTCGGCTCGGCGCCGGACGGACGCTCCATCCTGGTCCCGACCAGCGGCGGCGAGCGGGGCAACCCCGTCCTCTTCGCCGCCACCCACATCCCCGAGATCCGGGCAGGCGCGATGAAGGTGGGCTCCGGCGGCCTGATCGAATCCTACCCGGACCAGGTCGCGCTGATCGAGATGGCGGATGACGCCTTCACCCAGGACTGCGACACGCCGGAGGACTATGCGATCGTACAGGCGCGGCTCGCAGCGGCGTCGTGATGGTCGACGCTCTCCTCTGGACCGGGATAGCCGATTGGCCGCACGCTCCCTATTTGTGACCGCGCATGATGCGCCATCGCGGGGCGCTCACGTTTGGGGGCAATGGCGATGGCTGACGTGACACAGGATGCCGAGGACATTCTCGGCCAGGTGCAGGCCTGGCGCGAGGCGGGCGAGCAGGTCGCGCTGGCGACCGTCGTCGCGACCTGGGGGAGTTCGCCGCGCCCCGCCGGCAGCCAGATGGCGGTGACGCGCACGGGCCGCATCGTCGGCTCGGTCAGCGGCGGCTGCGTGGAAAGCGCCGTCACCGCGGCGGCGATGGAGACGCTAGCCGAGCGGCGGCCCCAGCTGCTCGACTACGGCATCTCCAGCGAGCGCGCCTGGGAGGTGGGACTGGCCTGCGGCGGCCAATTGCAGGTCTTCGTGGAAGAGGTGGAATGACGCCGGAGATCCGCGCGGCGCTCATCCGTGCCAGGGCCGGGAACTTTCCCATCGTGCTGGCGACGCGCCTCGCCGGCGGCGCGCAGATGCTCCTGCCCAGCGAGACGGGGTCCGCCGCTCTGAACGAGGCCGCGGCCCGCGCGCTCGGCACCGATACCAGCACGGCGGTCGAGATCGACGGGGAACGCTGGTTCCTCCAAGTGCATAACCTGCCGTTGCGCCTGTTTCTGATCGGGGCGGTGCATATTTCGCAGGCGCTGGTGCGGCTTGCGGCACCCCTCGGGCTAGGCGCGATCGTGGTCGACCCGCGGCCAGCCTTGGCGACGGAAGAGCGCTTTCCCGGCACCACCCTGATGCGGGACTGGCCGGACGAGGCGCTGGACCGGGCGCGGCTCGATGCCCGTTGCGCCGTCGTGGCCCTCACCCATGACCCGAAGCTCGACGACCCGGCGCTGGACCGCGCGTTGCGCTCGCCCGCCTTCTACATCGGCGCCCTTGGCTCCCGGCGGTCACATGCGGCGCGGCTGGAGCGGCTCGCGGAACTCGGCCACGCCCCCAAAAGCCTCGCCCGCATCCATGGCCCCGTGGGGCTTCCCATCAAGGCCGTCACCGCGCCCGAGATCGCGCTCTCGATCCTGGCCGAGCTGGTCGCGATCCGTCGCGGCGGCCAAGGGCGGTAGCATCCTTGTGCACCCCGGCCTCCACGGGCTGATCGGGCTTGGCGGCGGAAAGCCCAGCCAGCCGCGCGCCGGGCGTCCGGGGAATCACGGTATCGATCAGGACTGTCATGTGGTTCCCAGTCTCGCCCCCTGAGGCTCGGGCTCCGCGACCGATGCGGGCCGCGTTTCGGGCATAGCCAGGAGCACCGCGAGGAGCGCCGCGACCCCGGCGGCGCTGAGCGCGATGAAGCCCATGCGCAGGCCGTACCGATCGACGATCCAGCCGGCGAGCGTCGTGCTGAAGGTGGCGCCGAGGCTGGCGGCAAGGCCGAAGGAGCCGATGGCAAGGTTGAGGAATCCGGTCCTCCGCGTGAGGTCCGCCGCTGTCAGTGGAATCATCACGCCGATGACGGCCGCGCTGACGCCATCCAGCAACTCGATCCCGATCAAGGGAACCGCGCCCGGAAGCGTCGCCAACAGCAAGCCCCGCAGCGGCAGCGCCGCGAACCCGGCCAGGAGCACAGGCCGCCGCCCCCAACGCTGCGCCGCCCGCCCAACCCACGGCGCGAACAGCACCACGACGACCTGAAGTGCCACGATGGAGCCGGTCGTCGCCAGCCCGGCTGCCTCGTGACGGGCCGCCAGCGCGTTGAGAGCAACCGGCAACATCGCCGCATTGGCGAGCGTGAACAGGGCCACGCAGATGGCAAAGGTGTGCATGTGCAGATCGAAAAACACCTGCCATGGGCGCGCGGGACGCTCGGCCGCCGGCAGGCGAGCCGGATGGTCGACCGGGGCGTCCTGGGGCTTCGCCCTCAGGAGCAAGAGAGAGCCCAGCGCCGGGAGGGTCATCGCCGCGCCCAGGACGAACACCGCCTGATGTGAGATGTGATAGGCGACGAGGCCGAAGAAGGCGGCGGCGGCGGCATTGCCGAGCGACGCGTAGCGGGCGTTGGTGCCGACGCGCTCGCCGAAAGCGTTGTGGCCGAACAGGTTGAGGGTGAGGGCCGCTACGGCGAGGCTGAGCACGGCGGCCCCGAAGCCATAGAGGATTTCGGCGCACCAGACGGTGGCGTGGCTTGGCCACAAGGCCATGACAAGCGCGCTGAGCCCGAGCGCGCCCAGGCTGGCGGCGCACAGGAGTGTTTTCCGGTGCACGTGATCGACGAGAAAACCGGCCGGGACCTGGCTCGCGACGCTCGTGATCGCGCCGAGGCTGAGCGCAAGACCCACCTCCCCCTGAGTCCAGCCGGATCGCGTCAGATAGACCGGGAGGAAGGGTCCGAACCCGGTCTGCACCGCTGCCATGAGGAAGTTGAGGGCACTGAGGCCGATCGACGTTGAGCGGAGAGGAGAGGCGTCGCTCAAGCAGGGGTCCCCGAGCAGTGAAGGCCGATGTTCTCCCTTCTATAGGAGACGGGAGCGCCCGTCTCTGAGATAAAGGCCGCGATGAACCGCCCCGAAGGCCCAAACGAGACGCTGCGGGCATTGTCGATCCCGCCCGGCCGCCTGTTCGATGTGCGCGCCTATGGCGCTGCCGGCGATGGCAGGACGATCGACAGCGGGGCGATCAACCGCGCCATTGAGGCTGCAAGCGACGCCGGCGGCGGGACGGTGGTGTTCCCGGCGGGACAGTATGCGAGCTATTCCATCCGGCTGCGCAGCCGCGTCAGGCTCTATCTCGATCGTGGCGCCGTCATTATCGCGGCGGAACCACCGCCGGCGGCCAGTGCAACGGGCGGCTACGACCTGCCCGAGGACAACATCGCAGCGCGCTATCCCTACCAGGATTTCGGCCACAGCCATTGGCGCAACAGCCTGATATGGGGAATCGGCCTGCACGACATCGCCATCGAGGGCGAGGGCCTGATCTGGGGTCGCGGGCTGGTCAACGGCGATTTCGAGCCTGGCCGCCCGCCTGCCATGCAGCCTGGCGTCGGCAACAAGGCGATCGCGCTCAACGGCTGCCACAACGTCGTCCTGAAGGATTTTTCGATCCTGAAGGCGGGCCACTTCGGTGTCCTTGCAACGGGCACGAGCGCGATGCGGATCGAAGGGCTGAAGATCGACACCAACCGGGATGGCCTGAACCTGGACTGTTGCCGCGATGTGCGGGTGATCCGCTGCCGGATCAATTCCCCGAATGATGACGGGATATGCCTGAAGAGCACCTACGCGCTCGGCCGCCCGGTGCTCACCGAGGACGTCCTGATCGCCGATTGCTGGGTCACGGGTGATTATGAGTTCGGCTCGACGCTGGATGGCAGCTACCGGCCGCTGGGGAATCCGGCCCGCGCGAACGTCACCCATCGCACGGGCCGCATCAAGCTCGGGACGGAGTCGAATGGCGGCTTCCGCACTATCGTCATGACGAACAACGTGCTGCAAAGCTGTCGCGGCGTTGCGCTGGAGACGGTCGATGGCGGCGTTCTGGAGGATGTCCGGATCAGGGGCCTGACAATGCGCGACGTACGCCATGCGCCGATCTATATCCGGCTTGGCGCGCGGCTGAATGGGCCGCCCGGATCCGTTCCGGGAACGCTGCGCGGCATCAGCATACGGGATGTCGATTGCGAGCAGCGATACTCGTCGATGCCGATGATCGTGAGTGGCATTCCGGGGCATCTGATCGAGGATGTCGAGATGCGCGATATTCATCTGAGAACGAGGGGCGGCGGCACCTGGCGGATGGCCGCGATCCTTCCGCCGGAGGCCGTCGCCTCCTATCCGGATCCCGAAAGTTTCGGCGTCGACCTGCCCGCCTGCGGGCTGTTCGCCCGCCATGTGAAGGGGCTTGATGTGAGGCGGTTCACCGTCGACTGCGTGCGCCCCGATGTCCGGCCAGCCGCCTGGCTGCAGGACATCGCGGGAGGGCAGGTTTCCGTCCGGCGCGCCACCGGCACGAGGGCGAGGCCGCTCGTCCGGCGTTTCGGCGATGTCCGCGCATTTCGGGACAGTGCTCATGGATGAGCCTGCACTGATCAAAGAGCTGTCCGCTTTTGCGGAGTCACGATGGCACCGCGGGCGGTTGATTGCCTTCTCGGGCGTCGAGGGGCAGACCGATTACGCAAACGGCCTGGCGATACGGACGGTGGAAGGCCCCGCGGGCCTCGAGATCGTGCGTCCCGATACGGCACGCATCCTTTTTTCGGAGCCGCCTGAGACGGATATTATCGTCGCCAGTGATTTCTTTTCGTTCCGATCTGCGAATGGCCGGACGAGTGGTTGCCTTCTGGACGCGCATCATCTTCTGATTTTCGGCCCCGCCGCATTGGCCGGCGCGAGCGCGGCGTTCCGTTCCGCGTCCAAAGAGGGGCGCTATCTTATCGGATCCGCCGCTCGGTTTGATCCGTCCCTCCTGGATGCCGATTTCAGTGCAGCCTTTGCCGCGCGCAGCCGCTGGGTTCTCGGCCAGCCGCTGCTGAGCCAGTTCTCCGGTCCGAGGCGACGCACACTATTCCGGGCGCTCTCGGTGATGAAAGGGCAGATCAGTTCGGCCGAAGGGGCGATCCGTCACCGCTGGAGCACGCCCGATCGCTGGCCGCACAAGGATATGTGGCTCTGGGATTCCGTGTTTCACGCCATCGGCTGGCGCCATGTCGACCAGGCGCTCGCCGCCGAGATGATCGACGCGGTCTTCGATGGGCAGAGGGCCGACGGCTTCGTGTCGCACCAGCTGTCACCGATCCAGGGGCCATCAACGATCACGCAGCCACCCCTTCTCGCCTACGGCGTCAAGCTCGTGAACGATATTGCACCCGACGCCGAATGGCTGCGGCGCCATTACGGGAAGCTTGCCGCTTACGTCGCGTGGGACCTGGAAAATCGCGATCAGGATCGCGATGGGCTGGTCGACTGGCTCATCGAGGGCGATCCCGCCTCGCGGAGCGGCGAGAGCGGAATGGACAATTCACCCCGCTTCGATTTTCATTATCCGACGCAACTGGCTGCGGTGGACTTCAACGCCTATCTTGCCTTGGAGTGCGAGACCCTGGCGGGGTTCGCCGCCGTGCTCGGCTACACGAAGGATGTCGAGCTATGGCAGCGGCGGCATGACCGGCTTTGTCATCTGATCAACGCGCATCTCTGGTCCGAGGAGCATCAGTTCTATTGTGACTACGATGCGGCGGCCGGTGACCTGTCGCCGGTACTCTCCAGCGCGGGGTTCCTGCCGCTGATCTGCGGCGCCGCGACCCCGGCGCGGGCAGCGGCGCTGGCGCGGCATCTGCGCGACCCCGAGATGTTCGGTACCGCCTTCCCGGTGCCTTCCATCGCGGCGCGCGACACTGCGCATTATGCAAAAGACATGTGGCGCGGTCCGAGCTGGGTGAACGTCAACTGGTTGATCGCCCGAGGCCTTGAACGCTACGCCCGACATGGCGCCGACTTCGCCGCCCTGGCGCGGGCGATCGACGCCGCGACAGTAAGGGAGATCGAGCGCAGTTGCGGAAGCTACGGTACGTTCTTCGAGTATTTCGATGATCGGGGCGTGGTCGAGCCGCCACAACTGCTCCGCAAGGGCAGCTGCAATCCGGAGAACCCATTTCGCCAGGTGATCCACGATTATGGTTGGACGACGACGCTCTACGTCGATCTCGTGGCCTTTCCCTCACCGATAAAAGCCATTGCGCCGATGAGGCAGTTTCGCCCGATGCGCGCCCCGCCCGATATCCTCCAGGACAACGCGCATGATGGTCAGAACCCCACCTGATCCCCGCCTTTGAGCGCAAGCAACGCCCGCGCCTCATCCGGGCTTGCAAGCTCAAGGCCCAGACCTTCCAGAATCTGGCGCACATTGCGCACCTGGGCCGCATTGCTCTCGGCGAACTTGCCGGGGCCGATCCAGAGGCTGTCCTCCAGCCCCACGCGCACATGCGAACCCATCGCCGCCGCCATCGCCGCGATCGGCATCTGATTGCGCCCCGCACCGAGCACCGACCATTGATAGGCGTCGCCGAATAACCGGTCCGCCGTGCGCCGCATATGCAGCACGTCCTCCGGATGGGGACCGATGCCGCCCAGGATACCGAAAACTGTCTGCACAAAGAGCGGAGGCGTCACCAGCTTGCGGTCGAGCATATGAGCGAGGTTGTAGAGGTGGCCAACGTCATAGCACTCGAATTCGAACTTCGTGCCATTGCCGCCCATCGCCTGCAGTGCAAATTCGATGTCCTTGAACGTGTTCCGGAAGATCAGGTCACGACTATTCTCCAGAAACTCCCGCTCCCACGGATGCTTGAACTCGCGGAAGCGATCGAGCATCGGGAACAGCCCGAAGTTCATCGACCCCATGTTGAGCGAGGCGACCTCCGGCTTGAAGGTCGTGGAGGGCCGGATCCGCTCCTCGATGCCCATGAACGGGCTACCGCCGCTGGTGAGGTTCAGCACGGCGTTGGTTGATTGCTTGATCCGCGACAGGAAGGGCGCGAAGGCCTCAGGCCGCTGGTCCGGGCGGCCGGTTATGGGATCGCGCGCATGCAGATGCAACACGGCGGCACCCGCCTCCGCGGCACCGATGGCCGCCTCGGCAATCTCATCCGCCGTGACCGGCAAGTAAGGCGACATCGAGGGCGTGTGGATGGCGCCTGTGACGGCGCAGGTCACGATCACTTTTCTGGCCGCTGCCATGGAACCCGTCCCTCTCAATCAGTGCCTTACGAGATAATCATGATTGCATTGGCGCGCGATAACTCTCGAAATTCCCGCAAACGCCGATCGACTGGCCGGAAACGTGCGCGGCGCGATCGGAGGCGAGAAAGAGTGCCATGTCGGCGATTTCTTCCATCTCGACCATGCTGTGCATGGATATGTTGTGGAGGACTGTTGGGATATACTCATCATAGGAGAGGCCACGCGCACGCGCCTGTTCCTCCATCACGCGCCGCCCGCGCGGGCCATTGACAAGACCAGGCATGATGGCGTTGACGCGAATGTTGTATTCACCAAGCTCGACCGCCAAGGCATCCGTCAATCCGCGGACGGCATATTTGCTGGTCGAATACGGTGAGCGAAGCGGCATTCCCAAACGGCCCGCCGTCGACGACATGTTGAGGATCACACCCTCCTTCTGCCGCTTCATCAGTCGCGCCGCTCGTCTTGCCATGAAGAACAGGCCATCGACGTTCACACCGATGGTCTGCGCCCATTCGGCATCGGTGATGTCATCCACCATCTTTGTCGGGCCGGATACGCCGGCGTTGTTGACGAGCACATCAACGCCACCGGCCTCGGCCTCCACCCTGTCAAAGAACGCGTCGACCTGCGCCGAATCCGAGACATCGGCATAGGCCGCAAACAGAGCCGGATGATGCCCTTCAAGGGCCGCGAGTGCGTTACGGTCCACGTCGCAGACGAAGACGAGCGCGCCCTCGCCCAGGAATCGTTCGGCAGTGACACGCCCGATTCCGCCAGCACCCGCACTGATGACGACGCGCTTGCCCGACAATCCAAGGTCCATGGCTTGGCTTCCTCATTTATCGCCGGCGCTGCACCGCAACACGAGCCGCGCCCGCATTTCGTTCGAGCTTGCCCTCACACATGCCACGGCGCCCGGAAGATCGTCAATCTATGCCGCCATCCCGAGGGGAACGCGCGCCACCTCGGAGCACCCCGAGCCGCGGAGGGATATGGCGAAGAGTGGAGACGCCGAAAGGCGAGAGGCTCAGGCCTTCGTCGGAATATTATTTGACAAAAACAATCCGCGGCTGCGTTGCAGGTGCACGCGCATCGCCTCGGCAGCCGCGCTCTCATCATGAGCGATAATCGCATCAAGAATGATCCTGTGCTCCTCCAGCGTGACCGTCTCGTGCCCCTTCCAGAGCAGGAGGCTTGCATGAAACATGCTCAGCCAATGCAGCATCGCGCGACTGACAGCTTCCAGCACCGCGTTGCCCGTTATCGAGGCGATCGTCGTGTGAAACTCCATGTCGGCCGCGACAAAGCGGCCGGAGTCCTTCGTCAGATAAGAAGCCTGACGGCTAAGTGCTGAACGGAGCCGCTCGATATCGGCTGGCTGCGCCATGCGAGCGGCTTCCCGCACCATACCGATCTCGAAGAAAATGCGCGCTTCCTGCAGTTGCGTCAGCGATTGCGGCTGGGTCGCCAGAATGTGCCGCGCGGCATGCTCGATCTGCCCGATCACGTCGGCAACGGTCGGTTGCGAGACCCGCGCCCGCTCGCCGTGCGTGATGATGATGAGGCCAAGCTTTTCCAGCCGCTGCATGGCTTCCCGGATGGCAGGCCGGCCAACGCCATAAGCGGCCATCAACTCCCGTTCCGAGGGTATGTGCGCATTTGGCACGTAGCCGCCTGTCTCGATCTCCTTGAGCAGGCGATCGAAAACCTCGTCCGACAATTTGCGGCGAACGATCTTGCGTCTGGGGATGACCTCGCGCCGGCGCTCCGGCCGAGGCGCCGACGCTTTTTTCTCGGGTGTAAGGACTTTCGTATCCGCCGCCATCGGCTCCCTGTGATCGTCGTGGTGGTCGATAGCACTGGTAGCCAATGCCTCGGGATGCGGCAACTCCGGCTATGATCCTTGCGGCGCGACCACCGTGTTACGCTCCGCCGAGTCATAAGCGGCCATGACGAGGCCATAGGTTCTGAGGTTGTCGGCGCCCGATGTCTCCGGCTCCGTCCCACTTTGCCAGGCACTCACCCAGTGGCGCTGCAGGTTGAGCACGCTCTCCTGCACGACATGCCAGGGCTTGGCCGCCCAGGCCGGGGCCTCCGGCTCGACCGATTTTTCCTCCACGACGCCGTGCGACGTGATGCGGAGGCGATAGTCCTCCAGCAGTTCTATCGTGCCATGCGCGCCTTCGATGCGCAGGATGGTCTGGGGAAAGAGCTCCGGCAACCGCCGGCTCGAATAGCTGCAGTCGACAATGCTGGTGCCGCCGCCTTCATGACGGATGACGGTGGTGGCCACATCCTCTCCCGCGATATTCGGATTGACCTGCTGCGTGACGCAGTAGAGCGTCCGCGCCTCGCCCATCATGGCGCGGCAAACATCCAGGATGTGAATGCCAAGATCGATGAGAATGAACCGTTTCTCTGTGGCGAGATAGGGTTGGCCAGCGTAGACGTCATACCCGCTGCGGAAGGAAAATTGGGCGAAGTGCGGGGTGCCGATGCGCCCCTCGGCCAAAGCCGTACGCGCCGCGAGGATGGGCGTCTGGAACCGGAAATTCTCGTGCACCATCAGGCGGACGCCGGCGGCACGGCAGGTCTCGACGATGGCCACGCAATCCTCCCAGCTTGGCGCCAGTGGCTTCTGGACAATCACATGCACGCCGTGATCCGACGCGAGCGTGACAAGCTCGCGATGCGTCTCCATCGTCGTCACGATATCGACGAAGTCGAGCTGCTCGGTGCTGAGCATGACCTCCGGGTCACTATAGGCGCGGCCGGCTTCGAACCGGTCCCGCGCCGCCTCCGCGCGATCAGGATCGCGGTC
>Ga0116230_10006133_pt1 | contig 11830 bp, 8 predicted proteins | sample S1TSphfallax_3_FD_88678 | JGI IMG/M metagenome (GOLD analysis project Ga0116230, IMG submission 88678) | Host-associated microbial communities from peat moss isolated from Minnesota, USA - S1T2_Fd - Sphagnum fallax MG | ecosystem: Host-associated > Plants > Peat moss > Unclassified | place: USA...
AAAAAAAATCTTCAAAAACTATTGATTCCAAATCATTTTTGCAAAGAATTTAGAACCTGTCTAATTTAAGATTAGGTCTAATTTCATCTCCACCATAGTTTGGCCTGTGCTGTTAGCCCAAGTGTTACCACTTCCTCAACTGATTTTTTTTTCCTTCCAAAACCTGGTTTTTTTGAAATTTTTTTGAATTTTTAGTGGTAGAAATCACTTTAAAAACCAATATCTCTCCCACATTCTGAATCCAAATCTTACCAAATAAATTCCATTAAATCCTGCTCATCAAGATCTTTCGAACAACACCCAAGGCACATTCCAATTCCTCCAAAAAATTTCAGCTACGATTTAATATTATTTAATTTTCAGTGAAAAAATCATTCAATATTCAAGAACTTTTACACCGCAACCCCATGCAGCCCTCCTCATTGAAAGCTTTCCAAAGACACCAAGAACACACGATCTGAAGCATCCCAGTTCGGTGAATTTCATAACTACAAAACAAAACAAACCACCATGCTTCGTAGATATATAGATTATACCTAACCAAATAAACTTTTTCATGGTATTTGTTTCTCCAATTAATAATGCACATAGTAGTTGAAGACAGAGGAGATTTTGTAATGTTAATATATTTTAATTTTGTAATGTTAATAGATTTTGTAATATACTAAAACTTAGATATTAATTATGTTAATATGTTAATTAGAACTTGAACTTGTTTAAAATGGGGAGGGGGGGGGGGCAACATCCCTGGTTCAAGTTCTAATTCAAAGTAGCCTAGTGACCAAAAATCTTTGTTGTTGAACACGAGAATGGTTTTTTGAAAAAAATATATATATATTATTGTTGAATCTATACCACCTCAGACCTTAATGTTACGGAATGGTTCTGCTCCTCGCCTGCCATGTTGGGTGTGTCATGAAGCCTGGCATTGTTTGCCTGGCACCATACCCAACATAATGAGCAGGGGATTTGACCATTCCATGGTACGTAACGCCATGTCGGGGCCTTCTTATTATTACCTTATACTCTAAACAAATGGCTTAGTTACGGATCTTCCTCCTGAGTGGATCATGAGGTCACCAGATATATGACTCAAAACATTAGCTTCTTGGGTGTGAGAACAAATTGGGCCCCTCCGAAGTGCTTTGGGCTCCTTGATTTTCTCAAGCCATCTCTTGTATCTTCTCTCCATTGATTGCCATGCAGACTTTCCAAGTGGTGGGGGCGCGGGGGTGTCATTCATGTGTACTCACTCACTCAGTCTGTGCATGGAATTTTCGTGTGTAGCACACAAACTTTTCTGACTTGTTGTGGTTCCATGTAAGAAGTTAGAACACTCTCTCTGTATTCAGAGATGAGAGACAAATCGCAATTCTTGTGGATTTCAAGGGAATTTTGGTTTGTAGTTTGTACCCCCACAGAGGCTTAGCTACACGGTGTGGTTCTTCTTCCTGGCTTTTGTTTTGTTCTATGTACTTTCCTCCGCAAGGAAACAACTAAGTACAATCTTCTTGACATGAAAGACCAAAACAAAAACAAAAAAAAAATTGTAATTCTTTGTGTTATTTCAAAGGATTTTTTTATTTTTTTTTGAAATTAAGACAAAGCAAACAACTATGTACTTTCCCACTTGAAAAACACTGATTTCTATGTCCTCATAATAATATATTTTTCAAATGCTAAGTGGAAGAAGAAGTTGCTATAGGTACACAAAGCTGCTAACTTGCAATGACAAAGGTAATAAGCTACAAACAACAACAAGCTGCTAACTTACAACAACAAAAGCTGGCAGAGTGGGGGGGGGAGGAGAGGGGGGAGAGGACAACAGTTCACAGCTTAGTACTAATTTCTACTCACTAATTAATGAGCTTCCCACTACTGCATCATCAGTTTCCATGTCCTTTTGTTTCCTGGCCATAGTGAAGCAGCACCCACCAGCGCACCATCCACTGGATGTCTGTTATTACTCAGTTGTGGATGAACCTCAACTGAGGTCAAATATTTGGTGAAATAGGTCTCATTATATAGGTAGGTAGGTAGGAAAATAGCTAGGTAACTAACTACTAGATAAGTAGTAAATGGTTTATACATAGGTAGTAAGTGCTTTTTTTTTACTACCTACCTACCTACAGACTAACTAACAACCTGCTTGTGAGTTAATAGTAAAAGGGTAGTTAAAAAAAAAAAAAAAAAAAGCAACTGAGCTAAACCACCATGGTTAACTAGGGAACTGAAACCCAACAGAATACTGTTTCCTTACCACTTATCATCCATCCATCCCTCACAGTTGGTTGCACTGGTGGGTGCTGGTTCACTGTGTTTCCTCCCCCCCCCCAACCCAAAGCCTGGAAACCAGTCCAGTGGAGGGGGGGTGCAAGAAACCTGTTCCCTTACTGACACTGAAACCATCACAAATCTCAAGCACTGAAACTATCACAAAGCTCAAGCTGTTGGGTTTCAGACAACCTTGAAAAGATGAGTGCTGGCTAGGCCACTGCTGCTGCTGCTGTTGTCTCTCTCTATTCAGGACTCTCTCATCTCACACAACAACATAACCTGCAATTGCCGACAGTTCAATGCAATATCTGAAAGATTGTGTGGGGTCAGAGTGATAAGTGAAATTCTACTGCAATTCTCAATGGTCAAAATAGTCACACCACCACCAGCACAACATGAGAGATGGAAGTTTAAGGTTTAGGCTTAGTCCAGCTAACCAGCATGCATGTGTTTACCTTCCTTAATTAGTTCATTAGAACAGAATGTGGTTTTTCTAACACAAATGTGCCATTATCTAATGTCAAAAATTGTCATTTTAATATCATATATATGTCACAATTAATGTCACATATTGTATTACATTTGTAATGAATGAATTCACAAAGTTTACCTCACACATGTGTCATGCATGACCCACAACATTTTCAAACACTAATGTCAAATTGCCATTTCAATATCATATATGTCACAATAAACATCATATATTGTACATTGTAATGGACGAATTCACAAAGTTTATCTCTCTCACGTGTCATGAGCCACAACATTTTGTGTTAGAAAACCCACATTCTCTCGTAGTCGATGTTGTTGTGTTTACTACCTTACCTACAAACACCCAATAATCCATACCTAGTTACTAATCATTTAGTACTACTAACAACCCACTAGCCCATAGGTACTAAATTAACATTTAGTATTGACAACCCATTTACTCCTTACCTAGTAGCTAACCATCTACATGCATCTACTTACCTACCTAGTGGTTACTTATTGTCTTGCCTACTTACCTACCTTCAAAGAACTACCCTTTTTTAACTACCAGATGAGGCTACCTAGGTGAAACCTAATGCCAACTCTATTATTGTTCATCCTCAATTGAGTCATAACAAGCTTCCAATAGATGGTGCAGTTGTGTCTATTGATTCACTTTGGCCCAAGGATTGGCACATAGGTAAGATTTGAGCCTTTTGTTACCACTATCTATCTTCAACTTTAATCCAATTGAGGCAATTTGGGCTTGGATGGAATGACAATGGATCCAATGCCTTATTGAAGGTCAAGTTGACCATTCTTCTATATGAATGGCTCATGTTTCTTGAAATTGTGTTTCATGGATGCAAAGATGTTAGACTTGTATTGTGTTTTCCAAATCCAAATGTGTTAATGGATGTAAGGATCATAATTGTATGGTAACTTTTGAAATCCATATATATGTTGTTTTATTGACAAATTATTTTTGGTGTGTAATTTTAGAATTGTTGATGAATTGAAGAAGCATAAGAAATATGTTAGTACTACATGATATGAATACTCTTAAGCAAGGTTTTTCTCTTCTTATTTCTTGATTTTGTGTGAGGTAGGGAGTGCAAGCTAAGGTGGAACCAAAAAATCAACACTTGAATATATCACTCAAAATTCAATTCTCTTTTGAGCACTACAAGGATTAGGTAAAGAGCAAAAACAATCCGTCAATTCCAAATATTTACTTTTATTTATTTTTTACCCCACTTGAAGATAATTTCTTTATACACATATGCATAAACCCAATACAAAATGAATATTTTTTCATAGCAATATGAACTTTTGAAAAGACTCATATTTTTAACACTAAATACTTTTTAATAAAAATTCATTAAAGATAACTTACAATTGACATGTTCCAAACATTTCAAAATAAAATTTTATTGATACATTGTTCAACTAAAATGGAGTCCTTAATAATCTTAATATCAATCATTAAATCATTTTTAAATTCATACATATAACTTGATATCTTGGGTGAAAGTCCATGAGTTTCACTTTACAAGTCTGTAAATCTTTCAAATTTGTAAATCATGCATAGCAACTCCATACATCATATGCATACTCAAATCAATAATCTCAAACTAAATCCCTACTGAAAATTGTTAACATGTAAAATACAAAATAAGGATTGAATTTGTACCCATATCACATAAAGTATCATTATGACACACTAAAAGTAGTCCATTGTAACTTGCATTGATCCTAGACTCATACTAGCAATCATCCAAAAGAGGAATCAACCAAATTTGTCTATAGGTCAAAAGAGAAAACACACAAAAATTTATGAATCCTACTATATTTTGGCAAATCTGCTAGAACCTATTGTCTAGGCTTAAACATGGTGATTTCAAAACAAAATCCTCAAAATCTGGTGACTTTGGAGCAATAATTCCTATAATATGAGTCCCACAGGATTTCTTTTGATTGCCAAGAAATTATCATCCAAATAATCTCATCCAATAATTTCCACAATTTTGATAAACCCTAGTTTTCATGCAGATGACACCAGCATTTGTCCATATATCATCCATTTAGCACTTAGTACTTTCCTTGTGTCTGCCCAAACCTTGGTCCACACTCCACACACAGCCCCATTAACAGATGGCAGAAATCTTATTATTGGTGCACTTATCATATCATATAAGCACATCCTTCCATAAACTTGTAAGGAAAACAATTAAATCTAACTAGAAACACATTTTGCAGGTAACAGAGTCCAAATATGAACTGACCCATTTTTCATTGTTGGCACCAAGAAAAAGTCTGATTACAAGGGACAAATTTGTGCCCCACCAGTGCATCCTAAATGGTGCACTCGCACTTAACCTAACTGGCCATGGGGTTAGTCGCTGGCAATAGATAGAAACAATACTGTAACAAAATGTGTCATTGTACATCAAGTGATTTCACTGGATTTTGAATGAATTCATTGGTTGCAATGAATGAGACCTAATAAGGAAAGAGTGAATTCTTCATTTGAATGAATTCATTGGTTGCAATCAATGAGACCTAGTAAGGAAAGAGTGAATTCTTCAATTCATCTCATGAATGGGGACTAATGAACTACACCCACATTGTATAGTGGTTCAACATACACTTATACCTTGATAATTGCATGCTTTACGTAAGCCAGACTTGGGTGGGTATTTTCTTTTGTTGATAACCCTCGTTTTTTATTTTTCTGAAATTTTGAAATCAAAAGACTGCCCAATGCAATCCAGTTGTCTGAAGGAAATGATCAGAATTAGAGAATTGTCATTAGTTCCGGGTTTCTCAAAAACTCAAGGAACTGATGGTTCTCATGAAAGAGCTGACAAAGAACCGTGGGTTTCTCGGGTAGTCATTCCAGGGTTTTTTCCTTTCAAAAAAACTAAATTAGAGAAGGGCAGTTATGTATCAAAACTGGATCTCTGATGTTATGAGAACCGCAGTTAGGATATTAGAGAACCGCCTCAATAATCAACCAGGGTTTGGTGTGATATTTGATACCCACATAACATTGCTTTTATATGTACACCTCAATATGACTTTGACATCGAGGTATAAAGCAATGTTGTGCGAACATGTAGAATTGCACCAAACCCCAATGGTTTATCCAGGCATTTCTATCACCAAGCTCTACACATTCTCTTGAGTCTAGGACACCTTGACCTTAGAAATAGGTGATCTTCAAGCATTACATTATATATACAAACAACTAGTGGATTTAGAATTAGCTGAAAAGATGATGTACTTTTGGACCTAAGGCTTATTTCTTTCAAAGAAATACTCCATACTTGTGGAAGAGATCTATTGCTATCAACTTTTAGTTTAATTGTAATTTTAAATCTTACCTAAAGAAATACAAGTTGTTATGTATATATAATAAATGAGGTAATCTGAACTATATAATATAATGTAATATAATATAATATAATAATTCCAAAGTGGAGTGTCAGTTGTGAGCATCCCAAGAAAGATTTGTCAATAAATGGCGACCTGTTATTAGAACATGTCCCCAAAAAAAACCCTTTTGTAATCTGGCTACCTACAGCAGCCAGGAGTGGTCATCTGGCAAAACTGATCCCAAATATCTCTTTTTTGATGAAATGCTTTTTTTAGAAAACAATGAATATTTTAACATAATATCCTTTCTTTCCAAAAATAAAATTTAAAAATTAACAACAATGCAGAATTTTTCACCCAAAAAAAACACTAAATCTGAATTATGAAGTTTAGGTTTACATAATTAAAGAATAATTATATTTGAAACTATTAGGCCCACTTTAGACAAGGGTCCAGGATCAAATTTCCTAGGAACCAATTTGGACTGATTTGAAGCAAATTGAATCCTTGAGTTGGACTATAATACCTTGGTCCCTAGCCTCATTCTTACTTAGTTCTCCAAATTTGGTCCGAACCAACCAATTGATTTTCCCTCCAAAACACATGCCATGTAGGTTTAGCCTCAATTTGCCACTTTGTGGTCTTGGACCCTCGTCTAAAGGCCTTGGGACCAATTTAAAGCTTTCAACCAATAAGATTGCTTGAATTCAATGGGGTCCCTGGACCTTGGACCCTCGTCTAAAGTCGCCCTAAGTGGACAAATCGATGCAAATACCATATCACAACATGGAGCTTATGTGATTAACTCTATTTTATACTAAGTCCAATAAGTGCACTTTAGCACAGGCCACACTTATGCCCCTCTAGGCACAAGCTTTTAAAGCATTTGCTTTTATGTCCATAAGGGTGGCCAGTTCTAAGCTTTTTTGGGTACTCACACTTCTATTAAAAAAAAAACCTATTCACAAAAGGAAGGACAGGCCAGACAGATGCTTCATTTTCACCATGTGCAAACCCGCACCCATCAGTGCACCGCGATGGATGGATGGATGGATGATACATGGATAAGAAACACTTTTTCCATTGTATTCCTATCCTGGTTAACTATACGAACCATCCACACACATCTACTCACCTAAATAGCCACCAAAGTCGAAGCTCAAATTAACCACAACAACTAAGTGAGTCACAATAGGTTTCCAATGGATGATGCATTGGTGAGCACGGGGTCATGGTGACCAATGTTGGCTAGCTGAAGGCCAAATTTGGGCAGCTCCTCTAGCCATTCTTGTCCAGGGAAAAAAAAATTTGCAAAATCGATCGCATGGCTAGACTTGATGCAAAATCAATCGCGTGGCTAGACTTGATGCCAAAAAAATAATTTAATTTTTTTTTCTTCAAAACTAGCTATGTATCTTTTCAGGGTTGTTTTTGTTTCAGGAGGCTACCCTACCGAGGCATCTTTTCAGGGTTAACTAGCCAACAACAACAAAGACCCAAACAAAATATGCTCATCTCATGAGGCAAAAAGGATCTCAGAAGAAACTGCTTTTCCTTTAGGAAACAATGAATACAAAAAGAAAAAGCCCATCATCCATCAGGTTGACTTGACTCAGTAAATCAGAGGGCCAAATTTCTTTTACTATCTGTAAGGGAGGCCCACTTGAGCCAGTGGAGTCAGTTGCCAAAGGACCATCTCTCCAGCTTCTCTCTCTCTCTCTCTCTCTCTCTGTGTCTGTCTGTGTCTGTCTGTGTCTGCAAATCAACTCATCAAAAGCAATGGCATAGACAAAAATGGCAGCACCTTGAACAGTAATTTTAGAATTAGTACATGGTTTGGGGTTCATTCCATTTCACTGGCAAACCCTTTGACTGGAGATGCTGAACAAATGGATTCAACACCACTTAACCCTTTAAATGTCAGAGTGGACCAACTTGGTCAGCTTTTTTCCAGTGTATATTTTGGCTTTCTCTGACCTTTTTTTAAGGGTTAAAAACTTACTAGCAATGAATGACATTGCACGAGTGAGTGAGTGAGTGAGCTTCCCGAGTGAGCCAAGCCATACAACAAGTGTACTTGAGTAGTAGAGTTACTTTTGGCGCAAGTGGGAAAAGAAAGACATTTAGTTGTGCACCTGGTATTGCAAACGATGATCACACTGAAAAAAAAAATTTCAGCCGTGTGTGTCATTGTTGTTGGCACAATTGGCAATTGTGTAGACAACAACAATCAGTTGTGCACCTGACTGTTTTGTAATCGTTTGATCAGGCTGATCAAACAAAGGAGGCAAACCAAGAGTTCATGGCACAATTGGCAATTGGAGAAACACAATTTACTTGTGCACCTCTGACAATATCAGCAAACAATGATGGATGCTGAAAAGACTTCTGAGAAAGTAAGGATGGAGAGTGTGTGTGTATTCAGTACTGCTCTTTGCATAAGCTTGCCTCATGCCCTTGCCCCCCATTCACTACATGATCTGGTGCCACATGCTGGTATGCACCAGTTGTCATACGGGTATCAGAAATGGGCACCAAACCGCTGTTGGTTATCAGGGTGGGTAATCAATCTTTGATCTGGTCACTGAGAGACCACAAAGATGCCCATAGTTCTTTGCTGGTTCTTTCATGAAACCCACCAGTTTGTTCTTTGAGTTTTTGAAAGAACCCAAAGGAACTGCACATGTTTCAATTCTTCCTCTCACACCCCCCAAAACCAGAATGGGGAGTTCTTTGATTTTTCAACTTCCAAAAAACCAGAACCAGGGGTTTGTTATTAACAAAATCAAATACCCATCGCACAAGATTGGTATGCACAGGTTGGATCCACTTGAGCAACCAAAGCTCAGCTGCAATCTCAAGCCATCTCAAAGCTTTCAGTTTAGAGGCTTGGGGTTGGGGAAGTTGAGGTAAATTTATCTTTGAAAAAGTATAATTTATAATCTCTTTGAATACAAATAGGATGCTTAGAATTGGATTATGAAATAAGTATTCTCAATTTCAATAAAATATTTATTTCATAGTGTATGAAATAATGCCCTGTTTATCTCTTGTGGAATTCCATAAAATATACAAAGAGTGAACTCCCCTAGCTTCAATATCCATTATGCTGGAAAACAACGGTCTTCAAGTTTTCAACCACTACAAATGGCAAATACAAAAGAAATGTAATGTAATATTTCTTGTACATAATAAGAACGTTTGCCAAGTCTTTTGTAGCTACTAAATCCTAGACCATTTTGTAAGCATCATTTTGTTCTTTGAATTTTTTTTTGCAACTATCTCAATTGTTTCTACACACATTAATTTTTTGAGTATTAGAACTAGCACTTTCTTTTCACGTACTACAATGCCCCAACTAACCAAGACAACATATACACTCAGCAAAAGTTCTATGCTATTCTAATTGTTTAGAAGTAGAGAAAAAACTGCCTCATGAAATTATTGTTGTTGGGCAGGTTGGTGAGATTATCTCAAGGTTTGAGTGCAAGGGCTTTGTTCTGAAAGGATTGAAGCTTTTCCAGACACCTGAAAAGCTCGCACAGGTAAAAGTTCTAAGCAAGATTATCAAAACACCTCTGTCTATCACACTCTGTTCTGTTGCATATATCTTCACAGAATCTAAAAATCAGATTATTATGATTCTGCCCCCAGATTGAATTTGTTGGAGGCTTGAGCTCCTTTGGGAGCTGCTTTTGCAGACTCATGACTTTGAGCTGAAGGAGAAGCAATTCTATCCAAAGCTTGTCAAGTATATCATATCCAGCCCTGTCATTTGCATGGTGTGTGTTTTTTCTTTGTTGCATTTCCAATTGTGATGCTGGAAAATGGTTTGGAACTTGTATGTATTCCAATATGGCTTCATTTGTCACATCATGATTTTGTCTTGGCTTCTCTCAAGTGTAGGATGCCTTCTTCTGCAGAATGTCAGTAGGATGGATGCCTTCAGACAACATCTTAATCCTTTACCACGTAGCGCTCAATCAATCACATGGGTGGTAGGCATGGGAAGCACCTGGAGTGGTTGCATCTGCACAAAAGCTCATAGTAGTGACAAACCCCCTCCAAGTGGAACCTGGTACAATCCATGGGGATTTCAGGATTGAAGTTGGAAAGTGAGCTTCACATCTGCAAAGCTGTGATTGTGTCAGCTTTCATTGTGCAGGTGTCTTTTCAAGTCAGCAGTAATTTCCAAGGTCTCTGGCCTGACTGACCTAATTCTGGTTGTTCATTATCTGATATTGTTATTTGGCTTGTAGCAGCAAATGTGGTGCATGGGAGTAATGGCCCTGAGAATGGAGAACAAGAAATTGGTGCAACATCTTCTAAGCTTCCAGCTTCTCATGCTGAATTAACTGGTTTGTCCTTTCTCTGGTGCAAAGAGGTTGCAAGGAGCAGGCTTGAACCTCACATTGTTTACGCTGAGGTTCTGACACATGGAAATGGGTGGATGGGTGCCTACAGCTCTTTGGATTAAGGACAGCAAATTGGTAGATTGGGCGCAACAAATCATACCTTGGCTTCATGAGTAGAGAGGTTCTATGCAACCAAATTTGAAGGCTGCTTATGTTTAGAATTTGGGTCTTGTTCAACCCTTATTACACAAAATCCCAAATACTATTTTGTGGTACTATTGGTTTTACATAACCAATTAAAAGTTACAAGGTGGTTATAAAGTTACAAAGTTATTGGTTATTGGTTTTAAATAACCAATTACAAAGTTAAAACCTACATAATGTCCACAGTTGCATTATCTCATCATGTAGTTTGCAAAATAAAGCTCATCACATAGCACCATGGCATGTAGGGGTAGCCAGTAGCATTAAACAATACCTACGGACAACATGCTGTCATAAGATACTGACTACGAACCATCTTGACCTTTGCTGGATTCAGATATTCATCAACAAAACATTCCTTCAGTGACTCCACAAGCAAATGTTGAAATTCGCTGACCTGTTTGCGATCCTTGGGATATGGCTGGGCTTGCTCCACATATGCTATGCTCGCTACAAACCCATTTTATACCACTGGGAACCCAGAATCAACAATCACAGTCTCAAAGAAAAAAAGAATCATAGGGTTCCTAATTCATATGCATGTGTGACTCCTGGAAAAGGAAAGGAAAGGATGGAGGGCACCTTGAGGTGCATTCAGTTGTCATACAAGGGTGGCAATGGAGCATGTATCATGATGGCGTCGCATGGTTTTCCCAATGACCACTTTCACACATGGAACATCGAGCACCTGCTCCCTCAGTTCCGATTGTTGATCCACAACTGATTAGTGAAAAGTATGCCAACTATGAAATAAAATCACATGGCAGAATGGTCAACAATCAACCTCAAAACACATGTATCCCATCCATAGCACACTGAAAAGTGAAACTCTGTTTTTCACATTCTGATGCTTCAACCATAAACATTCTTCTTACACCAAGAAAATCCCTTATTTCCTCCTGTATTGCAATCCCTAGACCTCTGTAGGCAACTCATCTAGACCACATCATTCTCTTCTTCAACATCATCCAGAAATTAGAAAAGGGTGGGTTGACTTGGACAGGGTTATAAAACCACTCAAGAACCTCAGCTGGAGCACCTTGGTCTTCAGACTTGATGACAGCAAGAGCACCTGAGACATCTGGATCAACACCTACTATGCACGCATTGCTTGTTGGAATTGTCACCTGCCAAAGCAGTGCTGA
>Ga0116230_10006134_pt1 | contig 11828 bp, 9 predicted proteins | sample S1TSphfallax_3_FD_88678 | JGI IMG/M metagenome (GOLD analysis project Ga0116230, IMG submission 88678) | Host-associated microbial communities from peat moss isolated from Minnesota, USA - S1T2_Fd - Sphagnum fallax MG | ecosystem: Host-associated > Plants > Peat moss > Unclassified | place: USA...
AGACATATCAACCTATTAATGGATGAAAATAAATGTAAAATCGATCCAACCAATAGGATGAAATTTCTAATAGTTGCATCATAGTTGTGAGAATGACCAAAATAATTGAAATTTGGTCTTATAATTGCAAATATTCTCAAATCTAGTCGCAAACGACTGCAAGTCGCATGTAGTTGTAAATGGAGTGGTTACATTTTGGCTGATTTTTACTAGTGTTGATGGCCACTAGGTGTTTCTATAAAAAAAGAGCGTAGGATTGAAAAGCCTTATAGTTGCCACATGTTTATTTGACAAACATCCCTTGAATCAAATGTTTGGCAGCCATGAAAAGCTTTTTTATTGACCATTTGTAAAATGAAATGCTTGGTGACCATTAGGTGGGTCCCCAATAAGCATGCCTAAGAAAAAACTCATGGCTATGCTAGGTGTTTCGACAACCAATGTACTTGTGAAGAACGCTTGGCGGCTACTAGACGTTTCTTCATCCAACATCCTTATGTTAAAACACTTGGTGGTCGTCGTGCATTTTTGTGGTAAAGATCCATGGGTAGAAATGCCTAATGGCCATTAAACATTTCTTCGCCCAATATACCCACATAGAAACATCAAGCAATTGCCATGAGCTTGTCCAACAATGATCCATGCGTAATATCACCCAGTAACTATTTAGTGTTTCTACTCCCATTATCCATGTGAAAAAATGCCTAGTTGCCACTAGGTGTTTCTCTGCCCAATGTCCTTGGTAGAAACGTTTAGCAATTGCTAGGCATTTTTGCACCAAAATATCCCTACATAGAATTGCATGGTAGTTGTTAAGTGTTTTTCCATTAAATATCCTTGCATAGAAATGCATGTCAATTGCAAGATGTTTCTGTACCCAATATCATTGTGAATAAACACCTAGCGGCCATAAAGGTTTCTATGTCAAAAATTGTTGTGCAAAAACACCTTATGGCCATCAAGGTTTCTATGGAAAACATCCTTGGGCAAAAATGCCTAGTGATTGCAAAACATTGGTCTTTTGTTGCCATAAATGTTGGTAGGCTTTTCCCACCAAAATGAATGGCTAGAAACACCTAGTGGCCACAAGGTGTTTTTCTTGCCATTATCAATGGCAAAAAATGTTGGGTTTTTAGTAGTATTATACTTCTCATTTATTTAGGCTTTTTGCATGATATGATTATTATTTGCATTCTTCTCAGTTTTAGACCATAATATATAATACATTGATTTTTTAATTAACGAATAAATTACATCCACTGCCCGAAATATATTGTGCATGTTTAATAATCATTGGATATTCTTAATAGCTTGGGAATGCAATTGATGCTAGAAAGGCCATTACATATATTAAGTTGTATTAGTCGGATGAAAATAATGAAAAACATGAAAGGAAAAAAATCAAGTAGGTTTTGAAAAGGAATTATAGCCTACTTAATGAGAGGAGGGAAAGATTATTATTTTTAAAACACAACAAAATATTTGTGCGTTTGACTAAACAAATAAACATTGGCAACTAAGTTCCACAAATGAAAATGTATGTTGCTTGCTCCATACTTGTTTAATTTCTACAACAAGCTACCCATTGGTTCCAAATACTTCAAGCCCAACATACCTTGTGTGGATTTGAATTTGGTTGTGCAATTGAAAGATGTATTGCATGTGGTTGGTTCCACTACTTTTCAATCAAAACTTGAGTTCACAAACTACTAAATATTATATTGAAACTACATTCAATATATTGTGAGGTAATCATATGTAAGTCCCAAGGAACATAATTCCAAGCCCTTACGCATATTAAATTCTAGTGTTCTTTCTCCTTAATAGAAAATTGACAAATGTTGTGTAACATATTGTAATTACACATTAACCTTAATTTTAGTAGTGTGTTATTGGGGATATACAGGAAGTCCTAATTCATGAAAGTTGTGTGTGGAAGGCTGAGAATTGTGTGATTATTGAAAAACTAGAATGATGAATTTGGAAAATGACATACCATTTAGGAGTATTCTTGTTGTGAATTGTTGTTTAATCTTCGGATGAAGACATGGAGATTGGGAATTTTTATTGCCTCTCTTCATTGTTTATTGTTAGGCTATGTGTGACCTATAAGTTGAAGAGGGTCTTCAGCATGAGCGAGAGAAATGAAAAGGTAGAAACATGGCTTCATTTGCATTTTTAAAAAAACCAAGAACAATGTAAGCATGGAAGCAAGATAAAGGGAATGAGAGATCAACTTTGCACAATGAGAAAAAAAAGATATGTTTTTAGGACAAGCAGAACTTGAACAATGATTATTCGATTGCTTGGAGTGACAATACAAAAATTCCAAGCAACAAGTCTTTTAGACCTATTTGTTGGTTTGGTGGTGTGGTGTAAGCTAAAAAGTGCAGACCATAAATCACTCCTTGTTGTCGTTGTCTTCGGCATTTTTTGTGGAATTCCAAATGTCCATCACAAATTTCCTTTGAAAACTTATGCATGAGGTTCATCCTCCTTGAAGGAAAATTCACAAACTCAACCCAATCTCACTCCTCTACTTGAAGAACATCATCATTGTGAAAAAGTTCAAGAATGTTATGTGGTTAGAACTCCCTTATCTTGTGACTTTTTGTGCAAAGAGTGGGGCCTCCATTTCGGGTGTAATGATGGATGAATATGTTCCAAACAAAGCTCTACATTGTGTATGATGAAAACCTAAATCCAAATAGTTGGAAATAATAGTTAATATTGCATAAATAATATATTGGATTTTTTAATTTATTTTTTATAACAAAAAATTTATAACATATAATTAGCAACTATGTTTGGCTTGAAGAATTTGTAACCATCCTTCATTATATTTGGGTTCAATGAAATCCAATGAGATAAAACATTGGATTATGTGTCTTCGAGATTGCAAACTTGCATAATTACTTCATGTTCAACTTTTCAATTTTGAATACACTTTTCAAAGTAATTAAAAAAGAAAAAAAGGTAGGTACTTGTAAGTATATTAACTACCTCAAATAACTAATAATAGATTTATTATTGGTCAATTATTCCCGACAAAATAATTGACGTTATAATTAATTATTATTATTTATGAATAATGATCATATATAATTGTACCAAATTAGTTTGAAGAACATACCTTTAAATTGATGAATAACTAATGAATATCTCATAACAAACTATTGCTTAATATATATTTAAATGAAATTTAGATAATAAAACATTGATGGTCAAATACAACTTGGGTTTTCGGCTTTCGGGTTTGAGCTTTAGGGTTTAGGGTTTACAGTTTATGATTTAGATTTGGGGTTTAAAGTTTAAGGTTTATATTCTAGGCTTTATGGTTTACATTTAAGGTTTAGGGTTTATGATTTAGATTTGGGATTTAGGGTTTAAGGTTTATATTCTAGGCTTTATGGTTAAAGGTTTATGGTTTACCAAATTTAGGGTTTACGGTTTAAGTGTTAAGTTTTAAAATGTAAGGTTTACAATTTGGGTTTTATGGTGTGGGGTTTAAGCTTTTAGATTTGGGCTTTGGGCTTTAAGGATTAGGGTTTAGGGTTTAGATTTTGGGCTTTAGGGTTTACAGCTTGGGCTTTAGGGTTTAAGGTTTAGGCTTTAGGCTTTGGGCTTTATGGTTTAAGGTTCAGGGATTAAGGTTTGGGCTTTAAGGTTTATACAATAATCCTTCAAACTTATTATATAAAATAAATATCAATTTCCACTTTAAGCTTGAGGGTTTATAGTTTATGGTTTAAATTTTGGGCTTTAGGGTTTAAGGTTTATGGTTTGGTCTTTCATTTTAGGCTTTACAGTTTAAGCTTTATGATTTGGGTTTTAGGCTTTAAGGTTTAAAATTTAGGTTTTATGGTTTAGGGTTTGGGCTTTAAGATTTACAATTTGGGTTTTACAATTTGGGTTTTAGGCTTAGGGTTTGGGTCAAAACACATAACTAGGAGCCAAAAAGAGCATTGAATGTTTAATAAGTTGAAATCGAACATTTATTTTTTTATTACCATTTTAAACCATAGTAATCATGGCAAGTTATTCATTTCCCCCTCATATCAATGTTAAAGAACTTAGTAGTAAAAATTCATTTGATCCAATTTTAAATTTTGGTTTTAATTTAGAACGTTTGAAAATGTACACCTATTACATTAAATGGAGTCAATTTTGCAAAGGACTATTAAAATGACTCATATAACCAAAGAATTCTCATTGAAAAAAATATAAAAGATATAACATATTAGCCACACTCAAAAAACATTCATACTTTTAAAAATGTGGAATTTTAAGACTTTAAAAATTTAAAGAATATTTAAAAATTGCTTTAGAATTTCAAAGCTTCAAAAGTCCTTTACCACATATAAATGGGTTATAATGTACATGATGTATGAATGAAAGTTAAAGCTTAAAGTATAATAAAACCAAAGATGTGAAATTTTAATTTTTGGTGATGATTTAAAATTTTGATCATTTTTCAAGATGAAACATTAAATTTGTAAAGAATATAGATCTGCACACTTTTTAAAAATCATATTTATTCAATAATGATTAACAAAAAGAAATGATGCATTGGGAAACATTTTAAAAACAAGTTACAAAAAGTTTCATTCAAAAATTCATTTGCATGTAAAAGTTTTTTTTGGGAAAAATGACATCAATCCTTCTCCAAAATAATCCTTTTGGCTCCTAGTTACAAGTTTTAACATGTTTGTGGTTTAGCCTTGATAGTTATAGTTTAGGGTTTAGGGTTTGGGATTTACAATGTGGGGTTTAAGCTTTAGTGTTTTAGCTTTGGGATTCACATGTATGGGGTTTAAACTTTAAGGTTTTGGCTTTAAATCTTGGGCTTGAAGGTTTAGGGTTTACAACTTACAACTTACGATTTAGGGTTTATAGCTTATGGCTTACAGTTTTTGGTTTAGGGTTAAAGGTGTAGGGCTTAAGGGTTTAAGGTTTAAGGTTTGAGTTTAGGGTTTGGGCTCCAGAAGCTTTAGGATTTGGGCTTTAGGGTTTATACAATAACCCTTCAAACATATTGTATAAATAAATATCAATTACCACATGCCATTTTCCTATTTGTTGCACCTTTTTAATTGGTAAAAAATATGGCACATATGTTTACAAACATGATTACCAAATTATGGCTTTGATGATTAAAGACAAATTTTGAAAATAAAATGTTTAATGGATAAACAAATCATCCACTAGTCATGTAGTCATGTGTGGCATTTACAACTATAGATCTAGTCATAAGTCTAAACATATTTGCCAAGGTGTATGTGAATAGGGTGGTTTAATCATTTTACACTTATAATGAATTGCATATGTATATATTCAAATATATAATTTATTAATATTTATTGAGAATTCCTAACACATATAATAACATGTAGCAATTGTAATCACCCAATACAAAAAAACTATCATTGTGACATCAAAAGTGGTCCACCCTAACCTGCATGCACCCACCATTATGACCCAATTTTATCCAATCAATAAATCAAATAAACTAGACATTGTGGGAACAAACTAAAATGAAGGACAACTTAACAACGAGTTTGAATTTGACACATGTTGGCATTTCATGCTGCGCTACAATACCACATATCAATGGCCTATTCAACAAGCCAGTGACACTTGTCTACCACTATTTAGTCCTTGTAATGGTATCATTTGATTATCTAGTTGACAATTAGTCGAATAAGGCCGATCATCAAATTGACACATTTCCATCTACTTTAATAATGACACATGGCATTCAATGAACCTAACATTTGGTGACACATGGTAGATGAAACATGGGTATTTTCAAACTACCACAACACTAACTTAGACACTATAGGTGTCCTAAACAACCTTTGAAGCCTAAGGGATTATAGGAAAGTGTTGAAACATTTACACAATCAACACCTCATTTATCACATCCTTGTAATGAACACACCCACATTTGGGACAAGTGATGTCATTTCTATGCTCTTTTCGAAACAAGACACAACCTTTAGGGCATGCATGAATATTTTCATAATCTAGCCCAAGTTTTTGTGTCAAAGCCCTTGCAACATAATAGATGGTGGGCAAACAATTAGGTTCAGGAAGCAAATGATGTCATAAAGAGTCCAAAAAGCTCATCTGCAAATTTATTTCTCATTCCATGTACCATGCATAGGTTCATAAACAATATTGTTGATGCTAGCTTTGTACATTTGGTGCCTACAAATAATTCCTTCATTGCATCCTCTAAAGCCACTAGGTCAAAATTGTGTTCACTATGGACATCTTTAAAAGACGCATCTCCCAATGATTGTTGGCCCTTGATATCAAAAAGAACTTTTGCAACAGCCTCTATTTCACCCTCATTTGTTTTTCTTTTTAGTCCATTAGCTACCCTAAAAGCATCCTTTATAATATCCACCACCCATTTGCCATTGGCATAGATCATCTAATTGCTAGAACGTGTTAGCCACCATAGCTTGCACATCAATAGCATAGTTGAATGGTTGGTTTTGTTGTTGGGGTGTTGGTCTTTTAAATTCCTCCTCCCATTTTTCATCTGATGAATTTTTGGTTCTTTGACCTTTCCAAACCCTAAATCTAAGATCCCTTCCATTATGGATCAAATGTCCCTTCACATTCCTTCATTATGCGACATGCTTGAATGTAATATTATGTAAGGGCTTGAATCACAATGGGTATCACCTTTTTCTAAGGTTGGGGTTTGAATTCCTTATAAATTATTTAAGATTTTATTTCTTTTTGCACTTTTGTAAATTTAATTTTTTTATGTTCTATGATTGTAACTCTTGTAAGAGTTGGAAAAGCCAAAGGATTGTGGATTCTGATTCTTGAATGGTGCTTTATGAGTTATTTAAAGTAGTACATGATTGCATTTGATCTATAAATTAGAATTTAAAGGTGCTTTTCTATCTTTTTTTGTATCAAGGTGGTGTTTTTCCAAAGAAAATGGAATAAAAAATATTGCCTTCCATGGTAGATGTCCATTTAGATGTTTTTTTACTTGGAAATACTCTTTCAACATTTGTTTTGAATGTTGTGAAGTTGTTTAGGGTTTGACAATTTGGTTTAGGTTTTACTTACAACACTAAGGTTATGTATATTTCTATTATTTATGTTTGTAGATCAATGTCAAATGGTGGTGTTTTTTACAAAAAAGGTTTTGAACCATTATTTCTCATTATGTGCAAATAATCATTTCATGAAAAATTCAAAAATTCACTAGGATGTATGGGTGTTACATTGTCCACTTTTGCTCTACTACAATCTAGGAAATTATGGCGATTGTTTTTTCTATTATGTGTTGTGTAGAATGCAACATTGGATCTCACAAGTTTCCATATTGTTAATTATAGGTTTATTCAACTTTTGAACCATGTTTAATGGAGTTGTGGCTCAAATCAATGCCATCAAATATAACTTCAAATGTCATTTTTTGTGATTACTTTAAATACTTATATAAAGGTCTTAGTTTTTTTGGCTAATTTGTTTACAAAGTATGATGAGATCTAATCTTAAATTGTTCAAGGGCTCTGCACAGTCAAATTGTAGATCTAGAAGCATTAATATCAAATTTCATGTGCATTCCCAAGATCATACAATGATGTCCATTAGGATGTTGGATCTTTAAATCAAAAAATAGTTTATGCTTATTTGATTTGTTCTCATTCTTTTCCTTTTAGATTATTATACAATTGATCAATAATCATGTTATTATTCATTATCTTTGAACAAAAATGATTTGCATCTTCATGAGAAAGTGTTGTGTTTCAATAGATCTAATCATAACATTGTGTTTATGAAGCTACAAACATCAAGAGGAATTCCACTATTATACAAAATTTGAAAACGTAAAGCATGAACCAAAGTTTTTAATTTATTGGCTTTGTTTTTCCTTCTTCTTTTGTTTAATTTGGATTTTTTTTTGGAGATCAACAAACTTTTGCACATGTATTCATCCAAACCCATTTTAGGCTGGTATTAGGGTTGTCACAACATTTGACCATTTGTCTTGATGCAAATTAGTCACATTTGAAACTATTTTATTGATATTTTGTCAAATGAAATCATGATGACCTTATTACCGGTTATCATTCAATTCTGTCATATGATTTAAATGACCATTGATAAGTTTTCAATATTGGAAAAAGACATAAAAAGTGAAGTGAAATGATGAATTAGGTGGGTGGATGGTAGATGCTAAAAAGTTAATAGATTAGAAAAGAGAGAAGAACATGGAGAATTGAAATCTAAACATTTCAGTTGTAATTCTTATCTTTGGCCTAGAGCAATGTTTTTCTCAATGCACAATTGATGTGTAAGAGATTCTAAACCTTAAACAATGCAATCTTGGTAAAGGTTATTTTGAAAAAAATTAGCATCACTACCCAATGTGAAGTTAATATGACCATTTTTACACAAGGTTGTTGCTCATCAAATGGGTTAACCATAAGGGTGACAACACTGACACATAGGTTTTGATTAATAGGTTTGATGAAATTGAGAGGAAGATTGTGTAGTCATGTGTTTACAATGTAAAAAAAAATCATTTATTTTATATATCTTTGATGTGGTTTTTTCTTGTGTTGGGCAACTTTTGAGTTCTACAAACTTAATTATAATATGACTCGCTCCCAAGTTCTTAGTTAGACCCAAGATGGGTCGAAGTTACTCAAAACAACGAAATTGTGAGGAACTCGAGGCACGTTCCCAGCTCTCAGCACTAAAAGGGGTAGAAGGGCGTGCTGAAGCTTTGGGATGGGATTAAGAAAAGTGACAAGCTTTAGTTACTTATTTGAACATGCATCAAACCACCCAACAAGTTGGTTAGTTCATTTTTTGGAGCACCTGTAGTGCTAGGACAAGCCACGGGCAACTTTGGACTCACAAGACTCACCACGGCCCGGACTTGGGGGAAGCCACCACCTTCCCCCATATAGTATTTTCTGTGCCTCTCCGTAGCACCCACATCCAAATGGTTTTTTGTCCCGGGAGTTCGAAGGAGGAGTCCCAAAATTGCCACGGTTTGGATTCTCGCAACTTTGTAGGACTATAATTCTTTGCTTAGACCTCCGATTGGGACGAGGTCTAAAGCAAAGTGGTAGATCTCATCAAAAGCTTTCCAACGGTCTATTGCACTCCATCTGCACACATCCGGGTTGGGTCGATTCTCGACTTTTAATGGTCGGGAGTCAAACTGATAGTTTGACTCCCGACCTTTTTTTATTCCATAACTTGTGTTACGGATGTCTAAATGGCTCATGCAAGCCCATTTTCGACATCTACACTTTGATAACTTTTCAATGATATAAAGAACACTTCAATGCAAGGTGTTTTGACCCCTGCAATCGAACTTTAAAGTTTCGGGAGTCTCGGAGGACTCCCAAGTTCCCATTTCGGGAGTGTGAGTCCCATCATCACACTCTTTCAAAGTAGGGTTGCGACATAATAACTTTGGTTCTTTTTTTCCAAAAATCCCATTTTGGTTCTGGTTTTGAAAAAATGGTAATATTTTTGTTGTGGCTTTGCTTGACTAATTATTGATCATCACTTTTGCGTAAATGTGCAGTTTTTTCCAATATTAAGGATTTTCAAACACAACATGAAAAAATGCATGCCAACAACAATGTGGGATTATTGTGATGGACACACTTATTTCTTTGTTAATATGGTTGTTTTTCCTTTATTTCATGTGTTCAATGAGATTTTTAATTTGGGGAAACAAACAGTAATAAATCGTCAACCATTAATGGACATGGTTTATATATATATATATATATTTAACCTATGTGAGAGACATGTTATAGTGAAAGTTGTCATTGTGTATCAAAACACTGATGAAGTTGACCATGTGATGCTTAGTGAAAATTTGTGGATTTTCAAGGTTTATTCTCTTAAGTGTGAATGAGTATTCAATTTCCCACCCTTCCTTTGTTGAGAATTGGCTTTGCTTGTAAAGCCATGTTTCAGTGGCATTTGAAGTTCCATTTCTTTTCCCAAAGTTAGTGTGATTAATTGACCTCAAGTCATATATGTTTTTGTTTGGTTTGAACTTATGCCGACATCCAATTAAGAGTTTACCATCTTGCTCAACTGCATTCCTTATAACAACTTTTGAATAATTGCATAAGGTGCATGTTGGCAATCAATTTTCACAACCTACAAGGCTATGCTTCACATTCATACCATTGTGGAGGAGTGTCAAATCATGGGTCTTCTTCATAAAATTGATCCCAAGATTAAGAAATTTATGAAGAAGAAAATCTTGTTTGTCAAGAGTGGGGCTACTGTGGTTGTTTGCATCCAGGTATGTATATGTTATGATCAGCAATGGAGATGGTTGACCAGTCTTTTTTTGGGAACATCACCACCCACCAAATTCATTGGGCTTCAAAAGCGTGGACATTTTACACCATGATGAGGCTATATTTCCAAATTCCTACCGTTTCAAAGGTAATCATCACTATAAGCCTTGTTTGATATGATCAAAATTTATCAAAACTAAAAAAAGATTTCAATAAAAACATAATGAAAACAAACTATGCAAACATGTATTTTATCAAACATATGTTATTCATTTGTATGTCAAAATGAAAATTTGAAACCAAAAGAATATTATTCACAACTAACAATATTTTCCAACCAAATTCACCACAATTCAAATTATTTATAACAATAAAATTAAACAAAATTATGAATTTTTTTACAAAAATAAATAAAATCAAACACCAAAACAAATTAATGTTATTTTCAATAATTGGAAAACAATGATTGGTATACATGCTTTACTGGTCCCATCCAAGCTTTATTATTGTGACGATTCTTGTTTTACAAGTTGCTTATTTGCTGATTTCACCCAGTGTTCTTGTGTACCTTTATTACAGAGATCATGTTGCATAGGAAATAATTGAAAAACAAATATTTGTAAACATGCTTTATTGGTTCAGTCCAGGCTCCATTATTGTGATGATTCTTGTTTTGCAACTTGCCTGTTTAATAATTTGACCCAATGTCCTTGTGTAGCTTTATTACAAAGATCATGTTGCATAGGAAATAATCGGAAAACAAATATTCGTAAACATGCTTTATTGGTTCAGTCCAGGCTCCATTATTGTGACGATTCTCGTTTTGCCTATTTGCTGATTTGACCCTGTGTCCTTGTGTAGCTTTATTGCAGAGATCATGTTATAGGGAACTAAATTCCTCAATGGAAAACATTAAACATGCCAAAGGAAATGAATGGAGTTGCACAACACGAACGGGTTTAAGACCGAAACTATGTATGATTACTACATAGTTATGAAATCTATGTTCTTGGTTGTAAAATTATCCTTCCATTCTTCTATTGATTATGTAAGCCTCACCATTCTCCTACCATGAACTACACACAAACAACACCAAAACTATTCAAAACCAAAAGCTTTTAAAATCCCAAAACTTCTATTTTCACAAACTTTGTATTCATAACATAGCTTTTCTACAAATGAAAGTGTTTATCAAGGTCACAAACATCTCTTTAAATACTAACCAAAAGGAAATTAATCAAGAAACTTCCTAAAACTTATCCACCACATGGTTCCCCAAATAATCACAAAGAACAAAATTACGAGGAAACAAAATCACATGGTTCCCTATGTGATTCCACAATTAATCACAAGAAAACAACATCACATGGTTCCCCATGTGATTCCATATTAAATCACAAGAGAAACAACATCACATGGTTCCCCATGTGATTCCACATTAAATCACAAGAGAAACAACATCACATGGTTCCCCATGTGATTCCACATTAAATCACAAGAGAAACAACATCA
>Ga0116230_10006135_pt1 | contig 11827 bp, 6 predicted proteins | sample S1TSphfallax_3_FD_88678 | JGI IMG/M metagenome (GOLD analysis project Ga0116230, IMG submission 88678) | Host-associated microbial communities from peat moss isolated from Minnesota, USA - S1T2_Fd - Sphagnum fallax MG | ecosystem: Host-associated > Plants > Peat moss > Unclassified | place: USA...
GCGGCGCCGGTAGTCGTGCGACCCGCTCCAGGTCGTCGACCTCACGCAAAGAGGGCGCACCCAAAGCCTGGGCCGCCAGTTCACACTCGCGGCGCCGCAGATTGAAGGCGCTCGCGGCGAGCGAGCGCGGCGTGCCGCAGTCGAGCACCAAGATCTCGGAACCCGCGGGTATGGGCAACAGCGATCGCGCGAGGCTGCGCGTATCCAGGAACAGCATGTGCCCCGCGACGCCGATGCTGGCCGCCATCTGGTCCATGATGCCGCAATTGACGAGCGCATAGCGGATCTCCGCGCGCTGCGCAAGCCGGGCGATCTCCACATCGTCGACCGGAAGTGCGAAACGCGTTCTCAACGCGCGCAGAGTCGCGACCTCGAGCGCGGCGCTGCTCGACAGGCCCGCGCCGATCGGTACATCCGAGTCGATATAGACCGAGACCGGCGGTGCCGCATGGCCCGCTTCCCTCAAGACCGCGAGACAGCCCATGACGTAAGCTTCAAAGGCGGCGCCATCGCCGGGGCCGAGTTGTGCGGAAACGACCCGGTCGACCGCATCGCGGCTCTGCGCGACGAACGCCCGGGTCGACTGCGGGATGACCGTCGGCAACACGAACCCATCATTGTAGTCCGTGTGCTCGCCCAGCATATTGACGCGGCCCGGCGCCTCACCCGACGCCTCGGCGGCATAGCCGAAGCTGCGCTCGAAACCGGTCATCGGTCGAGGCTTGCCACCGGGACGGCCTGCAATTCTTTCGCCTTCTCCTCGGGAATGCTGTCGTTGACGAACATCCCCGCCGCGACTTCCGTGCCTGCCAGGTATTTCAGGCGGCCCTGCATCCGGTAGGACGGATAACATTCGGCATGTAAATGGTAGGCGCCCCGCGGCGTTCCGTCGAACGGTGCCTGATACCAGGCCATGATGTACGGCATCGGCTTGTTCCAAAGGCCGTCGTACTTCAGCAAGGTGAGCTTGAGGGCTCGTGCGAGGTCGACGCGCTGCGCCTGGCTGAGTGCTGTGAAATCCGGCACGGCACGTCGCGGCGCGATCCACACCTCATACGGATAGCGCGCCCAAGCCGGAACGAAGGCCACCGCGTGTTCGCCGAGATAGAGGATGCGCCGCACCGCGCCGACCTCGGCCTCGACGAGCGTGGCCAGCAAGGGAGTCGCGTTCGCACGATAGTGTTCCAACTCCTGAGCATGCATGCGCATCGGGATGGGCGGTACGAACGGATACGCATAGATTTGGCCGTGCGGATGGTGCAAGGTGACACCGACCTCGGCCCCCCGATTCTCGAAGGGCAGCACGTAACGGATCTGGGGGCGCGAGCCGAGCACTTGCGTGCGACGCGCCCACACCTCGATCAGCAGTTCGATCCGACCGAGCGGCAACTGGGCCAGGGACGAGTCGCCGTCTTGCGCAAAAACGACCACTTCGCAGTGACCGTCGGCTGCCGCGACGGGAACGATCTGCGCCGGCGGCGGTGCGGCGTTCTCGTGCATCGAGGGAAAAAGATTGTCGAACACGGCGATCTCATAGTCGCCGACCGGCAGCTCCGTTGGCGTCGAGGCATCGTTCGAGGGGCGCAAGGGGTCGTATTCGGGGGGTGGCAGGAACGTCCGCTGTTGACGGTGGGCAGCGTAGGCGACCCATTCGGCGCGCAGCGGATGCCAGCGCAGTTGCGGATCGGGGCGGTGCCCCTGGAGCGCAGCGAAGCCATCCTGCGCGGCGCTTCGGATGGGGGATCTGCTATAGAGGGTGAGCTCGCGACCGTCCGGCTTTTGCAACAGGAATTCATGCATTCGCCGCGATCAATCTCCCTGGACCACTGCCGCGATGCGCTCGAGCGGGACTTTCGGCGTGCGATCCGCGTACAAAAGACCGTTGACCTCCTGGAACGTGTCGCTGAATTGAGTATAACAAAAGCCGCTGAACATCGCGGCGGTGCGAGCGACCTCGATCACCTGGCAGCACATTTGCTCGAATTCTTCGCTCGTCCGTGCCCAGCTGTAGCCCCATGCCGGCGCCGTTTCCTCATTCTGCTTGACGTAGGCGACACCGCCGAATTCCGACAGACAGACCGGCTGGCCCCGATGCGGATAACCGTCGAGCGTCAAAATGCGGCCCCCCGCCCAGCGCCGATCGACCACGTCCTGCGCTTTGACTTCGGGGCCGTATCGCGCTCGCAAGTGCGCGGGGTTGCAGTCGTAGTCATGAATGCCGATGACGTCCGTAGCCGAACTCTCCCAGCCATCGTTGCCGATGACCAGGCGCGACGGGTCGAAGGTCTTCGTCAAATGATAGAAAGCCGCGACGGCGTCGCGTGAAGCGGGAACCGTCGGCAGTCCGGGCACGCCCCAAGACTCGTTGAACGGCACCCACATGATGATGCAGGGATGGCTCACGTCCCTTTCGATTGCTTCGGTCCATTCCTGCAACAAGCGCTTCATGGCCTTGGCGGTGAACCGATAGGCGCTCGGCATCTCGCCGAAGACGAGCAGACCGAGCACATCGGCCCAATACAAATAGCGGGGATCTTCGATCTTTTGATGTTTCCTGACGCCGTTGAAACCCATCGCCTTGGCGAGTTCGACATCGCGCTTGAGCGCCTCGACCGAAGGGGCCGACAGGAGGCTCTCGGGCCAATAGCCTTGATCGAGAACCATGCGCAGCTTGTAGGGGCGTCCGTTCAACAGGATTTTTTCCCGTTGCACGCCGATCGATCGCAGGGCGGTATACGAGGAGACGCTGTCCACGACCGCGCCGCGTTGGAGCAATTGCACTTCGGCGTGGATCAAGGTGGGGCTTTCCGGTGACCACAGCAGCTCGTTGCGGTAGTCATCGATGCCGGGGTCCGACAAACCGATGCGGCGGTGCACTTCGGCGCCGAGGACCGCATAGGCATCGCTCGCGAGCACACGCTCGCCGACACGCAGCGTCACGGCGATCTGCAGCGCGTCGCATTGCGCTCCGGCCAGAAATGCCGAGAACGCAATTTCCCATTGGTCGATGTTGGGAGTCCAGCGCAACGTCTTGATATAGGTCTCTGGCACGAATTCCCACCATACCGGTTGCCAGATCCCGGTCGTGCGCGGGTACCAGATCCCGTGCGGTTGGAGACGCCAGTCCTGCTTGCCCCGGGGCTTCTCCAAGTCGGCGGGTTCGTCTTCCACGAAGACCGTCAAACGCTGCTCTTCCGCAGGGGCGAGCGCGGCGGTGATGTCCGCCAGAAACGGTGTATGGCCGCCCTCGTGCTCCGCGACCGGCATACCGTTGACCCATACGCGGGCGCGATAATCGACCGCGCCGAAATGCAGCAAGACGCGACGGTGGGCTCTGGCCAAGCCGGCGGGGACGGAAAACTCCCGCTCGTACCAACAGGCAGCATGGAACCCTTGATCACCGATGCCGCTCATCGCGCATTCCGGCGCGAAGGGCACATGGATCTGCAGGGGCCAAGCGCGGTCGACGGGTCGAGGATCCGCCGGACGCGAGTCATCGAATGCAAAGCGCCACCGGCCGTCGAGGGATGTCCATTGATCGCGTCGCAGCTGGGGGCGCGGGTAAGTTGGTTCCTGCATCGAGCCTCTCTCTATCTCATCGCCGTTGCGGACCGCAGCCTACATTCACCTCAGAAAGCAGCGGCCAAGATCGTGTCGACCGCCACCGCCTGCCGAGGTTCCTGCGCAATGAATTCCATGATCGTCTTCTCGCACCTGCGCTGGGACTTCGTCTACCAGCGCCCGCAGCATTTGATGACGCGCCTCGCAGCGCATTATCGGGTTCTGTTCGTGGAAGAGCCGGTCCATGAGCCGGGCGCCAGCGCTCCTCGCTGGCAGTTTGTCCGAGCGAGCGAGGGCCTCATCGTGTGCCGACCGCATACGCCCGTTGCGGTCGCGGGCTTCCACGACGATCAGCTCTCGTCGATGCAAACCCTCATGGAAGCCCTCGTGGCCGAATTTCAGGTGCAGCGTCCCCTCGTCTGGTTCTATACGCCGATGGCACTGCCGCTGTTGGCGGGCCTCGATGCAGAGCTCGTGATCTACGATTGCATGGACGAACTGGCGGCGTTCAAGAATGCGCCGCGGCAGCTCGTGCAGCGCGAACATGCGCTGCTCAAGGCGGCGGACCTGGTATTCACAGGCGGAGCGAGTCTTTTCGAGGCCAAGCGTGGCCGGCATCATGCCGTCCATTGCTTCCCGAGCAGCGTCGACCGCGAACACTTCGCGTCGGCCGCCGACCCTGCGATCGAGTGGGAGGCGCAACGGCCGCTTGCGCGCCCCCGACTGGGATTCTTCGGCGTCCTCGACGAGCGGCTCGATGTCGTTCTGCTCGACCGGCTCGCCTCGGAGCGGCCGCAGTGGCAGATCGTGATGGTCGGTCCCGTGGTCAAAATCGATCCGTCGGACCTGCCGCGTCGACCCAACCTGCATTATTTCGGACAACAGCCCTACGACGCGTTGCCCCGCTTCCTGGCAGGATGGGATGTCTGCTTGCTGCCGTTCGCGCTGAACGAGGCGACGCGTTTCATCAGTCCGACCAAGACCCTCGAATACATGGCCGCGGGGAAGCCCATCGTAAGCACGCCGGTGGTCGACGTCGCAAGCGCCCATGGCGGCGTCGTTCGCGTCGCCCAGGGTGAGGAATTCATCGCGCAGTGCGAACAGGCCCTGAATGAGTCGGCCGCAGACCGTGCAAGTCGCTCTGTGCTGATGCGCGAGGCGCTGGCCCGCACCTCGTGGGACCGCACCGTCGAAGAGATGCTCGGGCACATCGAGGCCGCGCGCGACGGCGCTCATCGCGTTGCGCAACCCCCGCCGTCGTTGCCGGATCCGCCGCCGGCCTCGCTCACGCGGGCCCCGCCCGTGGCCATCATCGGGGCTGGGCCGACCGGTCTGAGTGCCGCTTATCATTTAGGTGAGGACGCCCTGTTGTTGGAGCAGCACGACACCGTCGGGGGATGGTGTCGATCGATCTATGATCGTGGCTTTACCTTCGATTATGCGGGCCATATCATGTTTTCGACGGACCCGTACGTGCACGAGCTGTACCAGCTGCTGCTCGGCGACAACGTGCATTGGCAGAACCGCGAAGCGTGGATCTACAGCAAACAGGTCTATACGCGGTATCCGTTTCAGGGGGCCTTGCACGGGCTGCCCGCCGACGTCGTGGCCGAGTGCATCGTTGGCGCCGTGGAGGCGCGCGTCGGGCCCCTGGCCGAGCTCGATGCCGGCCGGACGCGCGCGGGCGCAATGAACTCGCCGAGCGCGTGTAAGTCCGAAGCCATCCTCGATTGTTGTGCCGACGGACTGGCGGAGAGCACCGCGCCGCTGTCTGCGCCGCTGCGCAAGCGGGACGAGGCGGCGCAAAATTTCGAGGAATTCATCTATAAGGTGTGGGGCCGGGGCATCGCACGGCACTTCGCCGTTCCGTACAACCGCAAGTTGTGGGCGGTCCCGCTCGCGAGCATGGAAACCTCCTGGCTCGGTGGCCGGGTGCCGCTGCCGGATCTGCAGGAGATGATCGCCGGCGCCTTGCGGCCGGTCGCGAAACCGATGGGTCCGAATGCGCGCTTCGGCTATCCCTTGCGCGGTGGGTTCCAGGCGCTCATGGATGGGTTTCTCGGCCAGCTCCGCGGACCCTTGAAGTTGGGAGCACGGGTGTCCCGGGTGATCCCCTCGCGCCACAAGCTGATCTTGCAGGACGGAACAGTCCATTCCTACGAGCAGCTGATCAGCACGATGCCGCTGCCGCTGCTGGTCAAAGCGGCAGGCGAGGAGGCGCCCGCCGCCGTCAAGGCAGCGGCGGGCAGGCTGAAACACGTCTCGGTGCGCTGCGTGAACCTCGGTGTCGGCCGGGCGAACCTTACCGACAAGCATTGGATCTATTACCCCGAGCAAGCGCCGGTATTCCACCGCATCTTCGTCCAAGGAAACGCCAGTCCCCATTGCAACGCACCGGCAGGAACCGCGCTCACCTGCGAAATCACCTACTCGCCGGAGAAGCCCTTGCCCTGCGAGGGTCAAGGACTGATCGAGCGCTGCATCGCGGACTGCCTCCAGGTCGGAATCATCGATGCGGCGGATCCGATTCTCGCGAGCAATCAAGTCGACATGCCTCATGCGTACGTCGTCTACGACCACGGTCGACCCGATAACGTCGCGTGCATTCGCGCTTGGGCGCAGGCGCAGGACATCATTCTTGCCGGCCGGTACGGCGAGTGGGAATACTACAACTCGGACCACGCCTTCATTGCGGGCCGACGAGCCGCCGATCAGGCCGCGCTGGCCTTGCGCGAACCCCGCGACAGGCAGTCATCGGTGGCGTCTGCCGGCGGCAACTACCACCAGGATAGCCTGCGGGCCTCGACCTAGAGGGCGCTCGTGGAAGTTTGGGGTGGTATCGAATGCACGATCAATCGTGTCGGCGACGACTGGTTCAACCAGTTGCAGCTGAGCGGCCACGCGGTCCGAAGCGACGATCTCGAACTGATCGCGCAACTCGGGATACGCACGCTGCGCTACCCGATTCTCTGGGAAGCGACTGCGCCGGACGCTGCGGGCGTTTTTGATTGGCGCTGGGCGGATCAGCGGCTGCGGAAACTGCGCGAGCTGTCGATCGCCCCCATCGTCGGGCTGGTCCATCATGGCAGCGGCCCGCGCTACACGAGCCTCTTGGATGATACGTTCGCGTCCGGACTTGCGGCGTTCGCAGGCCGCGTGGCCGAGCGCTTTCCCTGGATCGATCGCTTTACGCCCGTGAACGAACCATTGACGACCGCCCGTTTCAGCGGGCTCTATGGTCTCTGGCATCCGCACGGTCGCTCCGATCAGTGCTTCGCCAGAGCGTTCATGAACCAGTGCCGCGCCACGGTCCTCGCGATGCAGGCGGTGCGGCGTTGCAACCCCGCTGCCCGGCTCGTCCAGACGGAAGACCTCGGAACCACGTACAGCACGCCATACCTGCGGTATCAGGCCGATTTCGAAAACGATCGGCGCTGGCTCACCTGGGACCTGCTCTGCGGGCGCGTCGGCCCCGACCATGCGCTCTTCCCGTTCCTGCTGCGCAGCGGCATCCCGCGTCAGGAACTCGATTGGTTCATCGAAAACTCCTGTCCTCCCGAGATCATTGGCATCAACCATTACGTCACGAGCGATCGCTTTCTGGACGACCGTATCACTCGCTATGCAGAGGAACGTATCGGGGGAAATCATCAAGATCGGTACGTCGATGTCGAAGCGGTACGGGTGCTGAGCGGCGACTACGACGGATTTGCTGTCTTGGGCGAAGCCTACCGGCGCTACGGACTGCCGGTGGCTTTGACCGAAGTGCACCTCGGCTGCACGCGGGAGGAGCAGCTGCGCTGGCTGCAGGGCGCCTGGCGCGCCGCAAACACCGCCGCGGAGGCAGGTTGCGACGTGCGCGCCGTCACCTCCTGGGCCCTCTTCGGGGCCTTCAACTGGGACACCTTGCTCACCCGGCAAGGGTCATACGAGCCGGGGGCATTCGATGTGCGTAGTCCGAGGCCTCGCCCGACGGCAATCGCTCGGCTGATCCGGGAGCTCGCCGCAGGCGCTGAAGGCAAGGCCATTGTCAGCGACGGCCCCGGATGGTGGGACCGGCCGGAGCGATTATTTTCGGTCGATTCTGCGAAAGAGCGCCGCCACGCGAGGCATCTTCCTGACACGAAAGCAGCGCCTCTATTGATCTGCGGAGGCGGAGGGTCTTTAGGCCGTGCCCTTGCGGCCGCGTGCCTCGAGCGGGGCCTCGCTTGTCGCTCGGTCATGAGAAGCGAACTGGATATTTGCGACCGCGCGTCCGTGAGCCGCCTCGTCAGGGAGCTGGAGCCGTGGGCCATCGTCAATGCGGCAGGTTTTACGCGTGTGGACGACGCCCAGCGGCAACCTGCCGAGTGTTTCCGGCAGAACGTAACCGGAGCGGCCCTCCTGATGGAGCTCGCGCGCGAGCGGGACATCCCCTTGGTCACATTCTCGTCCGATATGGTCTTCGATGGTGTACGGCGCTCCGCGTACGTCGAGAGCAGCCGCACGTCGCCGCTCAACGAATATGGCCGAAGCAAGGAGGCTGCCGAGCGCAGGGTGCTGCAGTACCGCCAGACCCTTTGCATCAGAACGGCGACTTTTTTCGGCTGTTGGGAGCGCGGCGATTTCCTCTCGGAATCGCTCCAGGCGCTCGCGCAAGGACGCCGCATCGGCGCTGCCAGCGATGTCGTGATGTCGCCGTGTTATCTACCCGACCTCGCCGGCGCCTGCCTGGACCTCTTGCTCGATGGTGAGCGCGGCGTTTTTCATGTGACGAACGATGGATGCGTGTCCTGGTTCGATTTCACCCGCGCGGCTGCCGAGGTTCTCGGTGTGGCGAGCGACGCACTGCAGCCGCGACGACTCGACGACATGCATTGGACTGCTCAGCGGCCGCTCTTCAGTGCGCTGCGCAGCGAACGTGCATCATTGATGCCTGGCTTGGAGTCCGCGTTGCGGCGCTACGCGGTAACGGCGTGCAGGGTCCCGAGCTGGCGCGGCGGCGAACGAAAAGCCGGGAATGGAACGCGATGAGCCAGGCTCGGTGGTCGGCCGCGAATCTGGTGACCGAACCAATCACCGACGAACGCAACGGCCTCGCTGCCTCGCGCCTTCCGCCGGCGGGTTCCGCGACCAGGCACTTCGCCGGCCCCCGCCAATTCATCTGGCATTACCTGCACGAGCGTCGCCACGAATTCCTGCTGCTGCTCGTGCTCGTGATCGCGGCGGCCGTCTGCGCGGTGGTGATGCAATATCAGATGAAGCGATTGGTCGATGCGATGGCGAGCGCGGCGCATTCCTTGCCGGCGGTTTGGTCCGCTTTGTGCATCCTGATCGCGCTGATGGCCGCGGAGAGCATCTTGTGGCGCTCGAGCGCGTGGCTCATCTGTCGTGCCACCATCGGCGCGGGGGTCCAGATACGTCTCGATCTGTTCAATCATCTTGCCGGGCATTCGCTTCGCTACTTCGCGGAAAACCTCGCCGGTTCCTTGGGTCAGCGCATCACCGGAACGGCCGGGAACTTCGGGGCGCTCGCCAACACCGTCGTTTGGCGCATCGTTCCGCCGGTCGTTGATTACATCGGCGCGCTGGTCATCTTCAGCCTGGTCGATCTACCCATGGCCGGCATGTTGGGGGCCTGCGTCGCGTGCGCCACCGCAGCACTGTTGCTGGCGGGACGCCGCGGGCGGCGGCTCCATTCGACCTATTTCGAACTGGGCAGCCGAGTCGCGGGCAACCTCATAGACGTGATATCCAACATGTGGGCGGTCAAGGTCTTCAGCGCGCGCGCGCGCGAGGCCAACCGATTGCATGCGCAGTTCGCGGACGAAGCTGTGGCACAGCGGACGAGTTGGATGTATACCGAGAGGACGAGGACCTTGTACGATCTGGCCGTGTGGGCCGCCGCCTCGGCGATGACGTTCTGGGCGGTGAAAGCCTGGGATCGGCACACCATCACTCCCGGCGATGTCGTCATCATCACGGCCCTTACGTTCCGCGTCTTGCACGGCTCGCGGGACGTGGCGCTGGCGTTGGTGGACGTCAGTCTGCAGTACGGCTACGTGGACGACACGCTGCGTGCCATCGGTCAGACTCATGGTCTCGTCGACCCGCCGTTTGCCGCCGCGAACGTCGATGGACCCGGCAGGGTCGTCTTCAGGGATGTGACCTTCGGGTACGATCCCCAGGATCCGGTGTTGCGCCACATCAACCTTGACATCAGGCCGGGCGAAAAGGTGGGCATAGTTGGCGCCTCCGGGGCGGGCAAGAGCACCATACTTCATTTGATCCAGCGTCTCTTTGCTCCCCAATCCGGTGAGATTACGATCGATGGGAGATCGGTCGAGACGTATGCCCAGGATAGCCTGCGCTGCGCACTTGCGGTGGTCCCGCAGGATGCAAGTCTTTTCCATCGAACGATCATGGAGAACATTCGCTTCGCGCGGCCGCTGGCGACGGATGAAGAGGTTTATGCCGCCGCGCGTGCCGCCGAATGCGAGGAATTCGTGCAACAGCTGCCGGACGGGTTCGCCACCTTGGTCGGGGAGCGCGGGGTGAAGCTGTCCGGTGGCCAGCGGCAACGCATCGGCATCGCCCGGGCGTTTCTGAAAAATGCGCGAATACTGATACTCGATGAAGCCACTTCCGCCCTGGACAGCGCCGCGGAGCTCCAAATCCAGAACAGCATCACGCGTTTGCTCGCGAGTCATACCGTCATCGCGGTCGCCCACCGGCTGTCGGCGCTGTCGAGATACGACAGGATTCTCGTCATCGACCAGGGTCGCATCGTCGAGGACGGCCCGCCGATGGAGCTGCGCAATCGCGGCACGCTCTTTCGTTCGATGTGGCGTCTGCAAACCGAAGGCATTCCCATCCAATCACCACGCTAGCCGCCGGAGGAAGTACGACCTACTTCGGTATCGAAATGGCCAGCGAGCTGTAGATAGACGTACCAGGCGACGCGGGTGGTCGACATCGCCGTCCTGACCCCACCCGGTCACGGCAAATAACTGAATCGCCTGTCCCCAGGGCTCGCCTCGCAGCTGTGCCGCGATCTCATAACCGCTGACCTCCGGCATGCCGATATCGAGGAGTGCCACATCAGGACGAAACGACTGCGCAAGGAGAAGCGCTGCGCGACCATGATAAACAACCCGAACATCGTGGCCCCCCATTTGCAGCAGCGTCGCCAGACTATCGCGACCCAAGGCGGTCGTGCTGCCGAAGAGCGTGTACTTTGCTATCGGGGCTCCGCCACTGATCTGCAGTGGCGTCCAAATGGGCCCCGGCGCGACCGCGTTGACGCGAATTCCTCGGGGGCCTAATTGCTTGGCGAGCGACTTCACGTAATTCATCGTAGCTGCCTTCGTCTGCGCGTAGTCGTACAAATCCGGATCGGGGTCGTAGGCTTGCTCGGAGATCGTTCCGATGATGCAGGAGCCTTCCGTCAAATGCGGGAGGGCGGCTTTGATAATGTAGAACGGCGCATAAATATTGGTTTTCATCGTGGCGTCGAAATCTTCGTCGCTGATGTCGAGGATCGAGGGTTTTGCCTGCTGCCGGCCTGCGTTGCAAACGATAATATCGAGCCCGCCGAGTTTCTGGCGGGCCTCATCCACCAAGCGTTGGCAAAAAGCGCTATCCCGCAGGTCTCCCGGTATCGGCACGCCAAGCCGCCCCGCTCGCTGTATCAGTTCGATCACCTCTCGGGCATCGGGTTCTGCCGCGGGCAGGTAATTGATCGCAACATCAGCCCCGTCGCGGGCGTACGCGATCGCGGCGGCGCTGCCCATCCCGGAGTCCCCGCCGGTGATCAGCGCGCGGCGACCGGCGAGGCGGCTCGAGCCGCGGAAGGTCAGTTCACCGTGATCGGGCTTTGGCGTCATTTTTCCCGCAAGACCGGGCCAAGGCTGCGTTTGTTCTTGAAACGGCGGGGCCGGGAATTTCGTCCTGGGATCGGACTTGGCCACGGGCGCCGGTACGCCTGCAGATCCCTGCGACTGCTTTGCGCCAGCCACACCGGCCGCAGCGCTCGCGATTCCGATACCCAAAAGCCCGACAGCTTGCCTCCGAGACACTGAATTACCCGACCCGTCGTCTATTGCTGTAGCCCTCATTTTGATGGTGGGGCCAAAGATTCCGGGAGATCTCGTCCGCGGGGGGTTAGGAAAAGCGATCCTCTCTTTGTCAGCGGCCGCCTTGAGTTGCCAATGCCTCAACGGTGGCCGCCGAGCGCCGCGCGTCCGTTCGGCTTGCGGATGGATTCGGAATTCCTACCCTTTGGGAA
>Ga0116230_10006136_pt1 | contig 11826 bp, 9 predicted proteins | sample S1TSphfallax_3_FD_88678 | JGI IMG/M metagenome (GOLD analysis project Ga0116230, IMG submission 88678) | Host-associated microbial communities from peat moss isolated from Minnesota, USA - S1T2_Fd - Sphagnum fallax MG | ecosystem: Host-associated > Plants > Peat moss > Unclassified | place: USA...
GACCAAAATAGTTGAAATTTGATCTTGTAGTTGCAATATTCCCAAATCTAGTCGCAAATGACTACAAGTCGCATGTAGTCGTAAATGGACTAGTTACATTTTGACTGATTTCTACTAGTGATATCACTTGAACATTTTGAATGTCCTTTCCAAGTATAGTTTTGTACATGACATCCAACCCACTAATAAGCATTGGTATATTATTCAATAAGCTTCAAAGAGTGAACAAACCATGGTTTTAGGGATAACCATTTACCAAAAATAAGTTCATTTGGAAAGTTTCGTTGAATGAGGTTTTTTGTGTGATGAATTTCATCCATTTTTATTTCATTCATGTCCATGTGGCAGAATATTCTTCCATATCATTTTAGATTGTAGCTTACATGGCAAGGAATATTCAAAAAATATGTTGTCCATGTCATCAAAATATTTTAAAAAAAGATTTTATCATGCTCACGTGCTCACGCTCACACGCTCACAAGATAACATTGTTGCAACAACAACATCCCAATTATTACTTACTTTCAATATATGTCATGGTTTTTTGGCTTGCAAGATGGAGATTGTGAACCATGATAAGAAAAATACAAGGTGTAATCTCACAAACAAAAACCATAGTAAATGTAATTAATGTTTGGTTTTTCATGTTTGAATGTCAAAAAATTATATTATATTATAAGTCTATAATGTGTTTACATGACGATGTTTCTAATATATTATGGGAAAATGTGGTTGCATGAAAAATAATCAAAGTAATTATATAACAATATCACCAATGTTTTCATTGTTTTTTTCATTTTTAAGGGACTTGAAATGCTTTCAAATTGATATATCATAACACTTGGGTAGGTTCAACATAAATGTTTTGAATAATTTTGGACATTTTGGTAGGTAAGGAATAAAATTATTAAGTCCACAATAAATATCACAACTCTCATATGAACCTTATGGTTAACAAATTCACAATTTTTGCATTTGTTTATACTAGGCCAAGGTCTGATTATGATTGCCTTTAAATTTGAAATTTTGGAATTTTCAAAATAGAAGGTTAATGATTTCTCAAAATTTTAGCAAAATAAAAAATAATTCAATTTATGTTGAAAGCCATCCATGTACTATAATGTTGTAGTCTTTACCATTCTATTTTTTTTTGACAATGTTTTTTCATTTTTTCACTTTAAAATAAAACATTCTTTTAAAATTTTGGCTATAGTTGATTTCAACATTTTTTTCATGTGAAAATTTTCATAAAATTCATTCTTGTGATTCTATAAAAAAAATATTTTGTCACAATATACTTTACTTTTTTTTTGAAACACCAAAAAAAAGTTAGTCCAAGTTAGTTCCACTAAATTTATATCCTTTGTTTCATGTAAGCAATGTTTTTTATGTGGCAAATAATTTTCACCATTTTGGTAAAAAAGAAATGGCCCAACACCATCTAAAAAGGATTTTTTTGGAAAAAAATGACCTAAATTCAGTAGATTTTTAGTTTTTTTAAACCACCAAACTTTTACCTTAGGCTTTAGTAAATAGGGCCACTATATAGAAGGATTTTGAAAATTGTCTACTATGATATATGTTTTGTAGCCATATATTGTTATTAATGGTTGCCATTCTTGTAACATTGAATTTTTTTTATAAAAAAAACATTGCATGTAAATAATTGCAATACATTAATTATTACTTTTACAATATCTAATAACCATTTATTGTTAAATATATAGTCTTCGGATGTTCATTTCATTGTGAATATGGTAACATCATGAAATTCTTTTTTGTTGAAATGGGGAAAAAAATGTTAAATAATTTTGCACTATTTAGACATACCACACCACCAAACTTTACAAAAAGTAATCAAACAATCAATAACAATGTCAAACAAATACATATTATTATTATGTAGATAACATGGTTAAATACATAATGATAATGATCCAAAGTTGGGGTACTACATGTTGATGTTGCTACCCTAAGTTAAATCTCTCATTTAAAAAATAAATAAAATTAATAGTTCAATAGTAATGTCAAACAAATCAATATTATTATTTTGTATTTTTAATGGTTTGGTACACAATGATAGCAATTCAAACTTAAGGCATCATATATGTTGTTACATCACAAATTTAACATATGACAAATTAATAATGAAAATTATGCGAAGTTCGTTTATTCATAAGTTCATACATTTTAAACATGAATATCATGCGTTGAAAACACATTTGACACACGGATGTGTGTGTTTATGGACAAAATACAAGCCTATGAATGAATGAATGTCACATGAATTTTGCATCTTCCTACACTATTAGTATTCCTATTTTTTCAAATTGACCAAGTTGATTACATGGGTTTTTTTTACTAAAGGACATGTATTTTTTACTAGAGACCAAGGGTTTGAATGACAATGGGTATGTTTTTATTAATCAATTTGATTATACTGACCAATTTGACAATTAGTCAAACTAAACATCTAGTCAAATTGGACTTAAAAATATCACCTAGTCAAATTGGTTAGTGGCCTAGTCAACAGGACCACCCAATCTAGTCAAATTGGCAAGTGCCCCAGGCAAAGGACACCTATTATATTCAATCAATAAGGCTAACTAAGTAGGCCTAATCAAAGTGGCCAATTGCCTAGTAAAAAAGGTCAATTACAAATTGTAATGTTAATTGGGTATCTTGGGATTACATTTAACTTTTTGATTATGTTTGACCAATTAGAAAAAAATTGGAAATTGTAAAATGAATCATAACCAAATTAATTACAATTAAACAATATATATATGTATGTATGGATTATTTAACTATGGTTAAATTGACTATATTGAAATTAATTATGGCTCAACTACCTATGAAAAAATAATTAAAATATAAATTAACCATAATTTGTTTAGTTGTATATGTTTTAACCATGGTTAAATTAACCATGATTCATTTATCCATAATTAATTATTCCATCATTTTTTGGCCATATTTTGTTTAATTATGGTTAGTTTAGCCATAAGTAGTTTAACAATTACAAATAATTTAACCATGGTCAATTTAACAATATTTTGTTTAATTTTAATAAGTTTTGCCATGATAATTTTTTTAGCATAATCACTTTAAACATTACAAGTTGGGCCATTGTTGGTTTTGCCATAATGAATTTAATCATGGTTACTATAAGCATAACTAAATTAGCTTTGTTTATTTTTCACATATTATTATTTCACCCTAGTAAATTTAACCATAATCAATAAACTTATAATTAATTTAAAATCATTGTTAATTTAGCCATGGCTAGTTTTGCCATAATTATTTCACTCATGTTTATTTTAACCAAATTCATTTGATTCATGGTTAGTAGTTTAACCATTTTGAGTTTAGCCATAATTATTTCATTCATGTTTATTTTAGTCATAGTTAGTTTTTGCATAATTGGTTTTACCATAAAATATATTTTCATTAATTAGTTTAACCATGTTGACTTTATTATTTGTTAGTTTAACTAAATTTATTTACTCATGGTTAGTTTAACCATTTCTATTTTAATCATGTTTAATTTTGCCATAATTATTTTAATAATTTTGATTTTAACCATGTTTATTTCATTCATGTTAATTTTAGTCACAATTAGTTTTTACATAATTGGTTTAGCCTTTATTCATCAATTAGTTTAACCATATTAATTTTATTAGTGGTTAGTTTAACCAAATTTATTTACTCATGATTAGTTTAACCATTTCTAGTTTAGCCATGGTTAATTTCTGCATAATTGGTTTTGTCATAAAATATATATTCATTAGTTAGTTTAGGCACATTAATTTAATTAGTAATTAATTTAGCCAAATTAATTTACTCATGGTTAGTTTAACCATTTTTAGTTTAGCCATGGTTAATTTTTCCATAAATCTAACCATCTTGATTTAAACCATAATTATTTCATTCATGTTTATTTTAGCCATAATTCATTTATGCATAGTTGGTTCAGCCATAAAATATTTATTCATTGGTTAGCTTAACGATATTAACTTTATTTGTGGTTAGTTTAGCCATGATTGGTTTAACTATGAATTATTTATTATTTAGTTATTTTGGCCATATTTATTTTATTCATAGTTGGTTCAATCATTTTTAGTTTAGTCATAAAATATTTATTCATTGGTTAGTTTGGCCATATGTACTTTACTTAGTGTTAGTTTAGTTATATTTATCCATTGGTTAACTTGACCCCCCCTTTTTTTTCCATCTTCAATTTCACCATATTTATTTAAATATGGTTAATTGAACCATATTTGGTTCAATCATGATTAATTTTCCATAATTATTTTTAATTTTTGGTTGGTTTAGCCATTACTAGTTTAATAATCATTAATCTTGCCATAATTATTTTAGTTGTGGTTTGTTTAAACATTATTTTATCAATCATTAGTTTTGCCATAATAAAAATTTCCTAGGTTAAATTAGCCACTTATTTAACTTATGTAATGTAAATATGTGCCTAAATTTTTTTAATACAATTAGCTTATATGTAGGTGTATTTATTTATACATACCCTACCTATACTCCCCCTATTTACCTATATTTTAACCTATAAGTGACCTAATTATATAGACTAGGGTAGGCCATTTATATACCTATGACAAATAACTAGTTGGTTAACTAGTTATTTACCTAAAATACATGAATGAATGTGTAATTAAATAGTTAAATATTACTTATTACTAATTTTTATTTCAATTTAATTAACATACGTATTTACCTACATCTTTATTTATTTATTTAATTTATGTATCTTATATAGTTATTTAATAATAATGTCATGTGAACTGAAAGGCTTTAGTGTTGCATGGACATGAAAATGTTTTTCCCTCCCAAAAATTTGTCCCATTTTGTTTGTCATCCTTTCCAAATGATGAGCAATATAAATGGATGCACCATAAACATCTAAAACATTATAAATATTTATTAAAAAAAAGTCATTTGGGATGAACCAATTGAAAAGGTTCAACCTTAAAGGCCAAATTCAAATGAAATAAAATTTTCCTACCTAGGTCATCTAGGTGTAGGCTTAATCTAGATGGTGTACATTTAAGCTTAGTAAAGGTCATAACTTAAATTGCATGAGCCTACTTTAAGCTTCTATAACTAGTTGTTAATTATAGGCTCTTAGACTTAGACCTAGGAGTTTAGGTTGTAGGTTCTTAAACATAAAGATCTTAGGAATAGGTATCTAATTTTAGATATAACCTAGGTTATTTAGGTTCTATCCATGTGGCATAGCATAGTGGCTGATGTTTAAATGTCACGTGGCATAACCTAAATGGCCAATGTTTAAATGTTAAGTGGCATAGCTTAAATGGCCAATGTTTAAATGTCAAGTGGCATAACCTAAGTGGCCAATGTTTAGATGTCACATGGCTTAACTTGGGTGGTCGTTGTTTAATTGCCACATGACATTTGCTTAATCAAAATGGTGTTTGACTAGTCAAAAAATCATTTGATTATTATATTGACTAGTCAAATGTACTAGTCGAAATGACTAATAAAAAATGCCAACTCAAGCTTGGTCAAAAAGTACATGACTAGTCACAATGGACATGTTTGAAACAACTTGTCCAAATTGACTAAAAGGTTTTTTTAACGCATGTCCAAAATAGGTCTTTTTTGACAAAAAATTCTAATTTTAAAAAAAAGGAATTTTAGTTATGCTATAAATTCATGTTTCAAATGTGTTTTCAATTTGCATAATATTAATATGTAAAATGTATGAATTATGAATGAACAAATTTTTCATGATTTCCGTTACTAAATCATGAGATGCAAAATTTATGATGCTACATTAGAATTTTCATTTATTCCAATAATTGATTTTGATTATCCACATTTTGAAAACTTCTTGCATTGAAAATAGTTGATTTTTAAAAAATCAACATTTATTGAAAACAATTTTATTATTGTCAGAATGGTAAAAGTGCAATAATAATTTTCATTTGTACACTTTTGGTATCATTTTGATAACATTTAGCAAAATAGTTATAACCATTATTCAATTTTAAGTATTTAACATTTAAAAAAAACTACCAATGGAATTATTCTTCTTATCATTTTCAATATATTGATATACAAATTTGTAACTAATTTTTAAAACAATAACGACCATTTAAAAGCTAGGTTTTGTAAACAAACTTGAAAATATTTGAAAAATATTTGAAAATGACATTTTTTGAAAAAAATCTAACACAAGAATCAATATAATAATATATTGAAGTTCTAAAATAAATTTGAATAATTTTTCAAAGTATGTTTCCAAGATGTTTCCAAATAAACAATAAATAAGTAAAAAGCAATAGGATGCCTTTTAATGTGTTTGTATGGACCTTTTTACATAATATTATAGTTTAACATTTTTTTTCACAAATATTTTTGGCCATTGTTAAAATTATGAACTTCTAATCCATCACCTTTTGTAACCAATTTTAATTTTCCACATCATCTTGGCAAGTAAGTTCCCATTGCAATTAAAAAATTCAATGTGATAATAGAAAATGAGTTTAGAATAAAGTTTATTTAACAATTTTTAACATGCCACCCATGTGCAAAATACAATCATTAATCACCTTGTATGTGAAATCCATGTGTTTATTATGCAAAAAGTTTGTGAACTTAAAGCTACAATTTAAAACAAATGTGTAAATTCTAGTTTGGTTGAATTTCAAACCTCTTCAAGAAATATTTCCATTTTCTTTTGCAACCACGAATTCCCCATTTTACTTACACATTATAGCCAACATGCATTTTGTTATAGGGTCTCATCACAACATTATTAACATTAAGAGCTACCTCTAATTTCTTTTATACAAAAAACATTTTGTCTCTCATGTACCTTAAAATTTTCAACAAATATCCAAAATTGTTATCACAATGTATGAAATATTAATGCTAATTTTTGTAAATGATATAATACTAGAAGATGCATGTTCACATCATGGTAGGACCCAATTTAATTGTGTTTGTGTAAATGAATAGACCATTTTGATCCAAAATCATAGTGTTGTTCATTGAACAATTTGTTTTTTGCCATTAAATTAGGTCTATGTGGGCTCATTCATTAAGGGTTTTCAAATTTCATTCATTGTCCCATTAATGAATCCAATATAATTTGTTAGATCTTACAATTAGCTATTTAAAGTGTAATTTTCTTAAATTTTGGCCAAAGATCCTAATCCATAAGTGCATGACTCATAAATGCATGAATTAGAAAACAATGTGGATTTAGATCAATTCCACCATGATCTTGGCATTGGGATCATGATCAAGGTTAAGGGCACAAGAAAAAACACAAGCCAAATTTTTTTTTAGAACTCACATACATTTTCACAAGTGTGGGAAAATGTAAAGGAAATGACTTTCAAGCAATCCCAAGTGAAAATCATTTGGGAATTGGAATCCCAAAATGTCTTGAATTTTTGGGACAATAGTATAGAGGTCAAACCTTGTGTAAATCAAACTTTCTTCATATCTTTGGAATGATCTTTAAATGTAAATATTGAAAATAGGCTTATAATTTACATTTGAAGATCTAAATTTCAAAATTTCACCACAAAACGTCAAAAATCAAATTGACAATTTGATTCTCGACCATTGAAACCTAGAAACTAAAAGTTAAATGACCTTTGAATTAATCGTACAATATGGTGTTTGAAAACCCTTCAATGGTTATAGTTTCTCCTTTCAAAGTTCAATCAAAGCTTGTATGTGAGAGTTATGAACTTGCAAAGTTTCGAGATTCATAACTTGACAATTTTCAAAACTCTTAATTCAATGTAATGTTTGTCACCAATTACATGGAAGCCCCCAAAACGGGAAGGTAGGTGACAATTACATCACACCATAACAAAATCATCAAAAAAATATTATGAAAAAATAAAACATTGTCTTTTCACCATTGACAAAAATACGCACACAACGCTAGTTAACTCTAGAATAATCCTCCACCTTAACCTACCTACTAATCTCCTTAGAGGCTAGAACACATGTGCTTGTTAAAAACATTCCAAGTAACCATACCAACCTTCATTGTGGAGATCCCATACACATAATAAACTATAGTGAGGAAAGTGGTGTCTCTTCCCAAAGGTTTGGGCTATGTGAATAAAATGAGTTTAAGCTGCCCATGATGAAAGTTTTGACATTAATTACCTCCAACTTGCCATGTTTACCAATTTATTGTTTGGTTTGTGTAGGTTAATTTGCTTGTCAATTTACATTAGCACCTTCATTTTAATCCCAACCAAGAGTTATTGCATTGCCTTCTAACCCCCAAATGCATGTAACTAAGGAGCACCCTAGGTTGCATTTTGTTACAACTATGGAAATTGATAAAATATTTAGGGCATTTACCATTTGACAAGCCCAAGGGTGTATCTAATTTCACATAACAACATCATACATGGTCACATTATTGTGCTCCATGTATGAAATAAAGTTGAAAAACATTTATTAAGGTTAACTTTGATAACTTGCTTAATATAATTTGAATATCATATGTCATCCCATGGCCAAATTAGGTTTGATCCTTAACCCCATTTCTAAAACATGATCTAAACCTTTTAATAGACCCAAATCGTAAACCTTGTAATGGCAAAAATAAACTTTAAATAAACTTTAACCTTAAAATATGGTCAATAATTTTAAACTTGACCTTACATTTTTCACCAATTTAAAAAATCAGAACCATAAATATGATTTAAAAAATAACTTAATAAATAAATCTTAAATCTTATCTACAACCCAAAAATTGACTTAAACCCCAACCCTAAATTGTGATTAGTAACTTTAATGTTGACCCTAATGTTAATATTAAAACTTGGACCTATTGTTTAACTTGCAACTTTGGGGTCACATCAATCAAATAAGGGGTTCAATTCTACACATAACATGTGTGGTGATTATATGAGTCACAACAAAAGCCAATTCATCAAAATTTACTAAAGTGAAATTGGTCAAATTCAATGTTGAGGTGCTTCACATTCTAACCAATCCATCAATTAGGAATAATAATAGTTGAATTCACAAATTCATTACCCCCTCTTCCATTTCATGTGTATTGAGAAAAGACCCACAAGTTGGTAGCAACAAATGCACATTGAAAAAAATGATACCCTTTTGATCCATATCCTTAAACATTTTCTCATTGTTTGAGGATTAATTAAAATCATTGAATTCTTAAAAGAGGAGTCATGGGTAAAGTTTGAAAAAAATTCCATATGCTCAAGTGAAGAGAGAAAGACTTTGGGAAGAATTCTTCCTCGTATAATCTCCATGCAAATATTTGTGTAGGTCTTAAACTTTTACCTTCTACCTAACATACATCTAAACCCACCCATTTAGGGTTGACTTTTAACTTAATCCTTTCACATACACACAAACCTTAACTTCAAAATTTGGTTTGTAAAGATAATTTCATCCCTAACCTTAAACCATGATCCATAACCTTAACCCCAAAACATGATTTTAAACTATTAAACCCTTTACATGGGCACAAAATAAACCCTTAAAATCATGACACTGGGACCTCATGTTCAACCAAAATTGTTATTTATCATGGTGGGTAGCACTAACTTAAAACCAACTTAAACAAACTTTTGTTATCATCTAGGCCAACCCTATTCATGTGAAATGGGCTTTACTCAATCTCTCATTTCAAGCAATGTTGTGTATATGCATATCGGTGCCATCTCTTATCATATATATTGTTTCATTGCACACTAACCTTTTAACAATGTATTGTTCTTTCTAGCCAATTACTTGCATTATGCATTGGATTCTAATTTGGAATTGAGTATGAAAATGGATTATAATGGTCTTCTAGATGTTTTTGTGTTTGCCTAAGGTATTGTTGTAATGCTCTCCTTTCACATTGGAATTTAGTTGCACATACAACCACCACAAGGGCACAAATGGGGAAAAAAAAACACATTCATGTTTCAACAACAAACTTTAAAAGTGGCAAGAAGAATGTCAAAAATCTTCTCATACGAAGGGTTAAGGTTCTTCATTAAATGGAAAGATTAGATTGCAACCCTAGATAGAGGAGGCACAAGCCATGTCCATGGCATTGACTTAGCACTTAGGCAACATGGAAGAAGCATGCACTTTGTCTAAATGGTGTATGCTTGAGCATGTTCAATTGGGTCCCTTCCTATCTTCACCCTCTATGTCCTAAACAAATTACAATGCAACTTGTGATCTCCTTAGGAAAGAATCCATGTCATATGGAGGGAATGAAAGAACCTCATGTTTGACAAACACAAATTCGACTACAATATGTTAATCAAGCCACCTTAAATCTATTGAATCCTTACATCATGAAGTACTTTTTCTGGTCATAGATGCTACCCCTATGAAGGAGGGCTTATGAAAGATTGTGTTTATCCACCCCTGTTTTCTTTTCCTGGATCACACACAAGCATAGAACTAGTTGCGATGGGTATGAAGTTTGATGTTGGGCATCAACCTAAAAGCTCACCTTCCACAAAGTTTGCTTGGCATCTCTCTCTCTCTCTCTCTCTCTCTCTATATATATATATATATGTAATGTGTGTGTGTGTGTGTTATACAAGGGTCCTCATGGATCAGGCCTCAACTATGAGTGCTCTCCTGGCCAGGTCTGTTTGGAAACAATTGGATCCCTTATGGTGCATGGCACCAGGCTTGAAAATTCACAGGTGATGGACAACTTACCGCTGGGTGAGATATTTTCACAATTTGAGATTGTAGTAATAATCTTGTTAATTTTCTTTGTTCTAGATGCATGGGGAGAAGAGTTTGATAGTTGCACCAGCTCTGGTCTACTCACAGTTGAATAAGATGTCAAGTGAGACAGTTAAACATTTTGGAGAAACTGTAAAGGCTGGTGGTAGGATGCTGGTTGTATCGTCCCTGTAGAGAAAAGTGATGGGTGAGTTGGAAATTGCATTAGGAAGGGTTTCCGAATTGATGTAGTCTATAATGAATTTCTTCAATCCTGGTATTGGCATGACAATGCCAATAACTGTCATATAAGACAATTATGGAAGATAAACCCATTCCATTTCAGCAGCAGCTCATGGAACATACTAGAGTGAGAACTAAATATTACCCAACTTTGCTCATTCTATCTCAAGCATCATACAGATCAAGTGCATTATGACAAATATCTATGAAGTTGCAGTGAAATCTCCACAAAAACAATTTGAAGGTAACACAACAATGCGAGTAGGCATAACCTTATGAAAGAAAGTCGCTCACAAAGTATCACACCATCACCTTCATCATGAATAGCATTGACAAGTTGCCATGACTACCGACCGACTTCATTAGCTCCTGACAGTGGGTGCAGATAAGCATATAACAATCCGCCCAAAATCTGAGCAAACCATTACAAAATCTCCATCCCGTGACAAAAGACATTCTGTTTGCCACTGGGAGCCACAGAATGAGCTTCCTGATTATACCACATCTCAGAAGAGAAAATTGCACCACCCAGTGAAGAATTCAGAGCACAATGTGAGAGAAAGAACCTTTGGTTTGATGGAGTCCAACTTGAGGACAAGTTTGTTGCTAGGGAGGGCCCAGCAAGAGGACTGCTCAGAGATGCAGCAGTCTAGATCAGCTACATACTTAACACGGCATCTTGCTCCAACTCCACTGTCTGTCTCTTCCTCTGTTGAATACATGTGTTTAGCAATTCAGGACACTAAATTCACAGCCTCAGAAGCTGCAAAGGCTAAGAAGTAATGTGATCAAATTGCAGCAATATGAGAACACATTCCTTACTAAAAAAAACTGTTGCCTGAA
>Ga0116230_10006141_pt1 | contig 11823 bp, 10 predicted proteins | sample S1TSphfallax_3_FD_88678 | JGI IMG/M metagenome (GOLD analysis project Ga0116230, IMG submission 88678) | Host-associated microbial communities from peat moss isolated from Minnesota, USA - S1T2_Fd - Sphagnum fallax MG | ecosystem: Host-associated > Plants > Peat moss > Unclassified | place...
CTTTACTTCGCTCGTGCCTGTCCTTTTGATCGCTGCATAATCCGGCCCGCCATAGACCGGGCTTTCACGCATTGCCACCAATCGCGGCAGACTGATATCGCCCTTCGTACCGGCTGCGATGCGCCGCACCGTGCCGCCCGTCGCCTCGGCCAAGGGTTTCAATTTGTCCGGCGTCGAGACGACTTCCTGGAACTCGCGCGGGTTCTCCGGCCCGACATTGGCCAGAACCGACAATGGACCATCGCTCAACCGGTAAAGCCCGATCTCATCCGTCTTGAGGCGCGCACGCGACAAGCCGGGCTCCGCTTGCGTCAGCGTGATCGTCTGTTCCTTGCCAGAGGGCGAGGTGACTTTCACCGGCGGGATCGTGTCCTTCAAGCTCTGGCGCTCGATCAAAAGGTCATGGCCTTGGACGCTGGCGCGCAGCGCTTCCTCTTCCAAATCGGGTTCTTTCATCAGCCAATGCGCGAGGCGGCGCGAGAGATCGAGATGCGGGCCGCCGCCTTCGAAACCCCGCGCCCAGAGCCACATCTGATCGGTGAGCAAAAGCGCGACCCGGCCCTTGCCCTCGCGCGAAAGCACGAGCAATGGCTTCGCGTCGGCTCCCGATAATACGCTGGTGCCGCGCGCAACATCGGCATTCACTTGCCGGAACCATTGGCTCCAAGCAGGCGGCGTTTGATCTGCGCCCGCTAGACCGCGCGTGACGGGATGTTTGGCGCCATCCGCTGTGACCGCGGCCCGGAAGGCATGTTCTGTCAGGCTGCCGTCGGGACGCGCCGGGGCGATGCGGCCAAGCGCCGAATAGAAGAGCCCTTCAGGCCGTGCGAAATCCGGCCCCGCCGCCAAAAGAAGCGCGCCGCCCTCGCGCACATAGCGCACGATATTTTCAAGATAAATCGTCGGCAGGACGCTTTGGTTCGAATAGCGGTCGAAGATGATCAGATCGAAATCCGTGATCTTACGGCCGAAGAGATCGGCGGTCGGAAAGGCGATCAGCGACAATTCATTGATCGGCGTACCATCCTGCTTTTCCGGCGGCCGCAAAATCGTGAAATGCACCAATTCGACATTGGCATCCGACTTCAAGAGGTTGCGCCACATGCGCTCGCCCTGGTGCGGCTCGCCTGAGACAAGCAGAACTTTCAGCTTGTCGCGCACGCCGTCGATCGTCAGCACGGCCTTATTGTTGATTGCGGTGAGTTCGTCTGGCAGCGCATCGACTTCGATCTCGACAACATTCTGGCCGCCATGTTCGATCCGCACCGGAATGCGGATACGCTCGCCCGGACGCGCCGTGACATTGGCAATTGGGTTGCCGTCACGGCGCACATGCAGCACCACAGGCTCATTCGTGTTGCGTGTATCGTCAACGCGCAATTCGATCGTCTGATCCTTGCCGACAATGCCAAAGCGCGGCGCCTCCAGAAGCTCGATGCGCCGGTCACGCTCGCCCTCATGGCCGGTGATCAGCGCATGCAGCGGCGCCTTGATACCAAGCGCCTCCGCGTCTTTGGGAATATCATGCACGACGCCGTCGGTGATCATGAAAACGCCGCCGACCCGCTCGGCCGGGACATCGGCGAGACCAGCGTTCAAAGCCGAAAAGAGCTGGGTGCCATCGCTGCCGGCATCGGTCCGCGCGCTCTCGATGACGCGGACATCGACGTTACTTAAAGCGTTAAGGCTTTTAACGAGCGCGTCTTTCGCCTTTTCCGTCTGCTCCGGACGCTCGCCAATGGTCTGGCTGCCGCTGCGATCAACGACGACCGCGATAACATCCTTCAGTGGATTGCGGTCTTCGCGGATGATCGCGGGATCGGTCAAGGCCAGCAGCAAAAGCGCAAAACCAAGGGCGCGCAGCGCCGTGCCCCTCCGGCGGGCGTAAAATCCAAGGCCAACGACGGCGAGCGCGCAAAGTCCCAGGACTGCGAAAAGCGGCCAAGGCAGAAGCGGCGTGAAGGACAGGTTGAAATCGCTCATCGTTTCCCGGTCTCAAGGCAAGCGGCGCTTTACACCGGCAATAGCCGGAAAGCACCAGACGGCCAAATTACGGCTTTCGTTCGTCTTAGCCTCATTAAAGCTCTTCTATGGACGCTAAACAGCCTTTTGCGGCTAGGGGCTTGCAACAAGCTCAGGCACAAGTCATTTTATTCTTATGGCTATTCCGATTGACCACACACGCGAGAATTTTCAAACCGACCTCAGTGCCCTCAGCAATCTGAGCGAGAGATCGCGCGAGATCTTCCGCCGCATTGTCGAATCCTATCTTGACCGGGGCGAGCCGATGGGTTCGCGGCAATTGTCTCGGCTTTTGCCGATGACTTTATCCCCCGCCTCCGTCCGTAACGTGATGCAGGACCTTGAGGAGCTTGGGCTGATCTACGCGCCGCACACGAGCGCGGGCCGTCTGCCAACCGAGCTTGGCTTGAGGTTTTTCGTCGATGCCCTTCTTGAACTTGGCGACATCGGCAAGGAAGAGCGTGAACGCATTGACGCGAAGGCCATGGCCGCGTCGCAGGAAACGACGGTGGAAGGCGTGCTCGGCGAAGCCGCGACCATGCTGTCTGGCCTTACCCGCAGCGCGGGGATCGTCGTAACGAGCAAGGATAATATCAAGCTCAAACATATTGAGTTTCTGCGGCTCGAGCCCGAGCGCGGGCTTGCCATCCTCGTCGGCGAGGACGGATCGGTTGAAAACCGCATTGTGCCCATCCCGCGCGGCCTGCCGCCCTCAGCCCTGATCGAAGCCGGCAATTACCTGAATTCGCGCATCAAAGGCCGCACGCTCGCGGAGGTCAAAAGCGAGATCGAAACCTCGCGTCAGCTGGCTGAATCGGAACTTGGCGAACTGACGGCGCGGCTTGTGAGCGCTGGCCTTGCAAGCTGGAGCGAATATGCGGCGGGTCATACCCCGCAGCTGATCGTGCGCGGCCAGGCCCATCTGCTGGAAGATTTGACCGCGATCGAGGAGCTTGAACGGATCCGGCTGCTTTTCGCCGATCTCGAAACCAAAAAGGATGTGATCGACCTTTTGAGCCGTGCTGAGGGCGGTGAAGGCGTGCGCATCTTTATAGGTTCGGAAAATAAGCTTTTCTCGCTCTCTGGATCGTCGATGATCGCGGCGCCGTTTCACGATCCGCAACAGCGTATCGTCGGGGTTCTCGGCGTCATCGGCCCGACACGGCTGAATTATGCCCGCGTCGTCCCGATGGTCGCCTATACGTCGAAAGTCGTCGCAAGGCTCATGCAGGGGCGCTGAACGCGACACCCTCACCTCACGATCAGCACCGTCTTCGCGGAAAGGCGCGGCAGAAGCCGCCGCAAATCGGCTGGCCTGAGAGCGATACATCCGGCGGTCGGCGCCAGATCGCCGTGCGCACAATGTAGAAAGATCGCGCTGCCGCGCTTTTTGCGGCGCGGTTGCAAATTATATCCGAGCACGATGACTACGTCATAGAGGCGGTCATCCCGCCACATTTTTTCATGTCCAGCGGAAAAAGGCAGTTTGACCGGTCTATTGTAAACGGCGGATGCGGAATCATCGCACCAGCCCATATTGGGACGCAAAGGCTGCGACAATTGCCAAGCTTTTGGGCGGGGGCCTCGATCAGGCCTGTAAAAACCATAAAGAAGCGGCCAAGATCCGGCTGGTGTGGCGCGATCACCCTCCCGCTTATCGTGTGAAATGCCGGAAGCGCCAATCGCACAAGGCAGAATCAGGGCGCCGGCGCGAAGAATACCTTGCGGATGAACTGACTTTTCACCGGTATTTGCCTTTTTCGTGACAATAAGCCGCTGCATAGCTTTTGGTGACTTTTGGGGGCGTCCCTGCTTCGAAGGAGCGGAAGTCCCGTAAAAACCAGCATATCCCGAGGTTGCCGGGGCTTTCCGCCGTTTCCTCTTGCAAGGAACGCTTGTATTGGCCACGCTATCGAATAGACCGCGCATCCCCCAGGCCGTCCCCCTTTTCGGCTTCACGCGGTTCCACAAGGATTTATCCATGACGCAGGTTCGCAAGATCCTGATTGCCGACGACGACGAAGATCTCCGCGCGGCTTTGGGTGAACAAATTGCTTTGCACGAAGAATTTTCCGCCGTCCATGCTGCGACAGGCCAAGCCGCGCTGGCAACCGCGGAGTCTGAACAGCCCGATCTCGTTTTGATGGATGTCGGCCTCCCGGATATGGACGGGCGCGATGCCGTCCGGATTTTGCGGGAAAAGGGCTTTACCGCGCCGATCATCATGCTGACGGCACAAGATTCCGACGCGGATACGGTCCAAGGGCTTGAATCGGGCGCCAATGATTATGTGACAAAGCCCTTCCGGTTTTCGGTTTTGCTGGCCCGGATGCGGGCGCATCTGCGCCAGCATGAGGCCTCCGACGATGCGCAGTTTCAGATCGGGCAATATGCCTTTCAGCCGGGCTCGAAACATCTGATCAACGAAAAAGGCAGCAAGCTTCGGCTCACCGAAAAAGAAACCGCGATTCTGCGCTTCCTTTATCGCGCTGGCCGCTCCGTGGTGACACGCGATGTGCTCTTGCGCGAGGTGTGGGGTTATAATTCGAATGTCTCCACTCATACTTTGGAGACGCATATTTACCGTCTGCGTCAGAAGATCGAACCTGATCCTGCAAAGGCCCAGCTCCTCATCACAGAAGCGGGCGGCTATAAGCTGATCCCATAATCATTTAGGTTAAAACCCCTTTAGACAAAGACTCATGGCTCTCGACGACGACGTCCGTAATCTTGCACGTAATGCGGCTTTCTCGGAGCTTGAACCCGAGGCCCTGCGGCTGCTTGCCTTTTCCGCCGAGACGCGGATTTTGCGTGCTGGGGATGTATTGTTCCGGCGCGGCGAAATGGCAGATGGCGGCTTCGTCATCCTGAGCGGTTCGATCGCTCTGACAACTCAAAATGATGGCAGCGAAGCGGAGCGTATCCTCGGCCCGCAAAGTGTAATCGGCAATCTCGCAATGATTGCGGAAACGCGGCGCCCCGCCACGGCTATGGCCCGCGAGCCATCAAGCGTCCTTAAAATCTCCCGGACGTTGTTTCATCGTATTTTAGAGGAGTTTCCACAAAGCGCTGAGCGCCTGCGGCTGCGGATGGCAAAAAATCTGCAAATTTTTGCCGGAGAGCTGACGCAATCTCGGGGTCTTAAAGGTTAGGCGATCCCGGCGAGCCAAGCCGCCCGGTTCAGCCGCGATCCAGCTAAAAATCAAAATGTGTGATCACTGGAACATGGTCGGATGGCCGTTCCCATCCACGGCTCTCGCGCAAGACGCTCATGCCGCCTAAATGCGGCGCAAGGCTTTGGCTAACCCATATATGGTCGAGCCTGCGGCCTTTATCAGCCTTTGCCCAATCCGCCGCGCGATAGCTCCACCACGTATAAAGCTTCTCCTGCGGCGGCACATAATGGCGCAAGGCGTCGAACCAAGGACCCGCCTTAAAGACAAGGCCCAATCTTTCGACTTCAACCGGCGTGTGGCTCACAATCTTTAAAAGCGCTTTATGGCTCCAGACGTCGTGTTCGAGCGGCGCAATATTGAGGTCACCGACCATGATCGCATGTTCATGCGCGATCTTTTCAGCCCCCATCCAGCTCGCCATTTCGTCAAGAAATGCGAGCTTATGCGCGAATTTCGGATTGATGTCCGGGTCCGGCTCATCGCCGCCAGCGGGCACGTAGAAATTATGCAGCGCGATCGGCTTTGCCCCATCGGGCGTGACATTCACACTGATGTGGCGCGCATCCCCTTTGTCGCAGAAATCACGCTTGGCGATGGCCGTCAAAGGCAGTTTCGAGATAATCGCAACGCCATGATATCCCTTTTGGCCATTGATCGCGACATGCGGATAACCAGCCTTGTGAAATTCAGAAAGCGGGAATTCGGAATCGCGGCATTTGGTTTCCTGAAGGCATAGGATGTCAGGCGCATGTTCAGCAAGAAGCCGGGTGACAAGTCCGATACGCAACCGGACTGAATTAATGTTCCACGTGGCGAGCGTCAGCCGCATCACAAAATTCCTGCGATTTTAATTGCTTGGATTCACCACGCCTCTTGCGCCGCTGCAAGCGCGAAGCTGCCTCGCCCACACTTTTACGGGACTGCGCAAAGAAAAACGGCGCCCGGTGTTACACCGGGCGCCCAAAAGAGCGAACGTGGCCGGGAGGGGGGCCGGCACCAGTTCAACAGAACCAAACGGGGGATAGGCTCGCTGAACTAATCGCTCAATAATGGGGAAATGGGAAGCATATCCCCGCGCGGCAAGGCAGCTCAAAAAAACGTGAGAGGCTTTTTCAATTCGCATCCGCCGGATGCTCGGCCGGCGGCGGGGCGAGACCAAAAAGCCAGGGATCCGGCTTTTTGGTCAAATCCACGTTGAACAAGGAAACTAAGGTCTCATAGCCCTGCGGATCGGTGATCTGCCATTGCTTCAACGTGAACTTCACTGGATCGAACATCAGTTTTATAAAAGATGTTCCTCCGAAGGTCTGTTTATCTTCAATCAGGATAGAGACGGCGTTGGCGTCGCTCGTCACATTGATGACTTGTGCATCCCGCGACAGATCGATCTTATCCTTGAGCAGAAATTTCAGCGGCGTCTGACTGATGAAATAGACATCTTTGGTGCCAAGCTTACGATCGACCACGGCAACCGACATGCCGTCGGCGACAATTTCCAGCGTCGCAGGCAGCGCATATTCGAAGCGGAGCTTTCCGGGCCGCTGCACATAGATCTTGCCTTCAGACCGCCTTCCATCGCCGCCGATCTGTACGAAATCGCCGATCATGGTGGAATTCGTGCTGAAGTAGGCATTGGCTTTCTGAATGGCCGTAGCCGCGTCTATGGGCGGCGGCGGAGGTGGCGCGGGAACCTGCTTCGAAGCCGCTGCTGGCTTAGGGTTGAGATTGAGCGGCGCGTTTTCTGCCTGAGCCGCTGCCGCTGCCAAGGCGCAGCCGAGCACGCTCAGTATCAGAAAAAGGCGATCCGCACGCTTCATGACAACGCCTCTTGAGATCACGATGATTTTTCAGACGCAGCCCACCGGAAAAGCTTCTTGAGGCGTTGGACGTATCCAATGTCTCCAAGAAACGCGATGAACTCAACTTTTGACCGTCCGACCCGATAGACTGCCCTTGTGGCGTGAATAGGACTTTCTCAGAGCCGTCTCAAGCATCCAGCCATAGTGGAATGAATTCAGCCTTGAAACGCGGCGGCTGTGGACAAAATACGGTACCGGCGGGAAGAGGCCAAATGTGCAGGTGGAAGTGAGCCAAGATAAGACAAGCCAGTAAAGCTGTTCTTCAATGCCTAAAAGCAAATTCTGCTTCAGCTTAATATTGAGCGTCTTCGCAGCGCTCACGGCAGCTGCGCAAGCTGCCATCAAGCCGGGAGCTTGCCATTTACAGGATATTTCACCGGCGGTGAACGGCGTCACCCTGCACCAGATCGCAAGGTCTATTGAAGCCGATAAGCCCCCGCTACGGATAAAGTCTGGCAGACTTCTAAATGTCGGTTCAAAAATCGATCCCCGGCAAAAGCTCAAACCGGTCACGGCTGAGTTGGTTAAGGCGCTCCCTGAATATAGCGGCTATGCCTATTTTCTAACGAAAGCCTATGCCGTTATCGTGCACCCGCCTACACGCCGGATTGCTTATCTCATGCCGTTTTGTCCGATATCGCAGTGACAACCTGCCTTGAGTTAAATTGCTCCCGCGCACCATTGCGCCAGGATAGTCACAGCTGATGCAACTCTGGCCACTTGTTCTCATTAATAGTGCAGGCGGATTTCCGCGATCAGCTATGGAGGCGGACGGTGCCGGAGTTTCATAGAATGACGAAAGTGCTTGCCGTCATGGCGCTGATGCCCTTTCCTGCATGGGCTGCGGGTTTCAAATGTCCCGTGGCCGGCGCCCCCAAAGGGAGCAGCAAACTTAATTTAAGCTCGGCGGGAGATGCCAGGACTCCAGCCCAGAATCAGCGAACCATTACGCACCGCTATTGAAGAAATGAAAATGGAAGGCACAAAAAGCGGCGAAATTGTCGATAAGCTTGTTGTTGCTTATTGCTCTCGCATCGCGCCGGAGACCAGCCTTTCAGACAAAGGAAAGGCGGAGCTTGTCCGCCGCTTCGCGTCGAATCTCGCCAGCGTCGTTTACAGGGGGCAGGCCAGCGATCAAGAAGATATCCTTGTCAATGTGCCTGTGCCTTCGTCTTTGTATGGCCAGCTTCAAAAAGCTGCCCAAAACGCAAATGTGAGCCAGGATATGTGGATCGGCGAAGCCATTAAGCAGCAGCTCGCTAAGCCTTAGCTAGTTCGTGAGGCCGCCGCTGCGTGTTGGCAGAATCTAGGCCTCGCGGGCAAGATCGAAGGCGCCGCGATCGACTCCGCCGCCAACCAATATGGCGCGCTTGCCCGAATGGTTGGGCGCGCCGACAACCCCTTCTTCTTCCATCCGCTCGACCAGCGAGGCCGCTTTATTATAGCCAACGGAAAGCCGCCGCTGGATATAGCTTGTCGAACATTTGCGGTCGCGCAGCACGATTGCAACAGCGCGATCATAGAGATCGCCAGCTTCCTCCGCGTCCATGCTGCCGGGCGCCGGCCGCTCGCCTTCATCGGCAGCGCCAGCATCAACATCGGCCGTAATTGTGTCGAGGTATTCCGGCTGCCCTTGGCTTTTCAGATGCGCGACGACCTTTTCGACCTCGTTATCCGAGACGAAGGGGCCATGGACACGTGAAATCCTGCCGCCGCCTGCCATATAGAGCATATCGCCCTGGCCAAGCAGCTGCTCGGCGCCCTGTTCGCCCAAAATGGTGCGGCTATCGATCTTTGACGTCACCTGGAAAGAAATACGAGTCGGGAAATTCGCTTTGATCGTGCCGGTGATGACATCGACCGACGGCCTTTGCGTCGCCATGATCAAGTGGATGCCGGCCGCGCGCGCCATTTGCGCCAAGCGCTGAATGGCGCCTTCGATATCTTTGCCCGCCACCATCATCAGATCGGCCATTTCATCGACGATCACGACGATATAAGGCAGCGGCGCGAGGTCCATGACCTCCTGCTCGTAGATGGCCTCACCTGTTTCGTGGTCAAAGCCTGTCTGCACCGTGCGGGTGATGGTTTCCTTCTTGGCAATGGCTTGAACGACGCGCGCGTTGAACCCATCGATATTGCGGACGCCCAATTTCGACATCGCTTTGTAGCGATCCTCCATCTCGCGGACCGCCCATTTGAGCGCAACAACGGCTTTCTTCGGGTCGGTCACAACCGGCGTCAGCAAATGTGGAATGCCGTCATAGACGGACAATTCGAGCATTTTCGGATCGACCATGATCAGCCGGCATTCGGACGGTTTCAGCCGGTAGAGCAGGCTCAAGATCATTGTATTGATTGCAACCGATTTACCCGAACCAGTCGTGCCCGCGACGAGAAGATGCGGCATCTTCGCGAGATCGACGATGATTGGCTCGCCGCCGATCGTTTTGCCAAGTGCGATTGCGAGGCTGTACTTCGATTTCTCGAAATCTTCGCTGGCGAGCAGTTCCCGCAAGAAGACCGTCTCACGCCGCTGATTGGGAAGCTCGACGCCGATCGCGTTGCGGCCCTGGACAACGGCAACGCGCGCCGAGACGGCGGACATCGACCGCGCGATGTCATCTGCCAGGCCGATCACGCGCGAGGATTTGATTCCGGGTGCCGGTTCAAGTTCATAAAGCGTGACGACCGGACCGGGCCGGACATTGATGATCGCGCCCTTAACGCCGAAATCCTCAAGCACGCCTTCAAGAAGACGGGCATTTTGTTCAAGCGCTTCCTCGGAGAGTTTGCCCGCCGCGGCCGCCTGTTTCTTTGCCTCGGCCAGAATTAAAAGCGGCGGCAGCTGATAAGACGGAGGCCCAAGACGGTCGAGAAGCGAAGGCTGCGCTTCCTTCGCGATCCGGTTTCCGCTTTTCAGCGGCGCCGCGCCTGGGCGGACGCGGCTTGGGCCGGCTGCCTCCTCTTCCTCACCCCATTCCGCTGCCTGCTTCGCGGCGCGTGTGGCGGGCGGCGCATAGACGCTTGCATCGAAAGGCGTATCGAACCGGGGTTCGACCCGTTCCTCGGGCCATATGGCATCGTCAAAAGAGTCAGGAAAACCAGCGTCACGCGCTGCCGCCTGCCAAGGCGCAGGGCCCGGAGGCAATGTCTTTTTACGGCGGGGAAGACGCCGTTTAATGGCGGCCTTGAGGCTGAGACCCGCATGAATGAGCGCGCCAAGCGAGATTAATCCGAGGCCTGGCTCGCCATCTGCGTCCTCATCGGCGGCGCGGGCGCTTGCGCGTGGCACGGGGGTGAACTCGTCTTCATCCTCATCCACGGCTTCGAAATTATCCCTGCCATTGAGCTTTACCGAGGCGGATAGGCAGAGAATCGCAAAGCCCGCGAAGAAAAGCGCGACCACCAGCACACCGGAGCCGGAAAACATCTTATGCGGCAGGGCGAGCATAGCATCGCCAATCACGCCGCCAAGGCCCGTCGGCAAAGGCCAGCGCGTGGTGATGGGCAGAGCCGAGGCAAATCCCGCGACGGACACGCCGCCCAGGATCCAAAGCGTGAGACGCATTTTCAGCCGTTCGAGACGGCGCGCGGTCAAAAGGCGCCACCCCCAGAAAGCCAGAGGTGTAAGAAAGGCCACGGCGGAGAGACCGAGCATTTGCATGATCAGATCGGCGGCGATCGCGCCTGGCCCGCCGAGGATATTGCGGATGGGACCTTGAGTCGCGTGATTGAAGCTCGGATCCTGGACCGACCAAGTGGCAAGCGCCATTCCAAGGATGCCGGTGCCGATGACCAAGGCGAGGCCAGTGGCTTCCGCGGTGCGGCGCACGGCAAAGGCCCGCAGGGGGTCGGGAATATGGTCGATCGCAACGAAGAGAAGACTCGTCCGCATCCGCTACACTTGCTCTTGGGGACCAATTGGCCAGCATTAAGCAAATTAGGCGGCGGCGGTTAAAGGCGATTTAACCCTAACGCGGATTGGCGGACGATCATGTGCGGATGAGGCAGCTTTAAGCGTGTTTTCAATGAGATAAGCAAAGCAAACAAATTAATGGGAAGGAATTCCCATTCTTTAATGGCGGCAGAATTCAATGAATGAGCCTGGATGCGAGTTCGTTAACTCAAGGCCGCGCGTAGCCAGCGCGACCGTGCGCGGGATTGGCCGTTTACCTTCTTCGTAATAGGCAACCATACGGCGGCTGAGGCCTAATGCCTTGGCTGCTGTATCGAGCGTGAAGGCATGGCGTTTACGCCATGCCTGAAAGGCCTCCGCGCTCATGGTCGCGCCAGATTGTTCCTGCGCCAGCCGCCAGAGCGTATCATTGGCCAGGTCAATGTCCTCGTTCCAGACGAGATCGGTGCCATGCTCACCGGGATGCACCTGACGAAACAGTTTCGGGTCAGTGCGTAGAGGTGCAAAGACCTTGAAGGTGTGAATGATACCGGAAAGATCGATCGTGTTTTCATCGCCGCTTATCCACTGCACGCGGAGCGTAAAGGGCGCTTCCGCAGCTTCAACGGCTCGGATGCGCGGCAGCGTCTTCTTCGGCATCGTCATCCTCTTTCGTTCAATTCAGCCCATTTGAGGTCAAGCTCCTGCCGGTGATCTTTCGCCCATGCGATTGCTTCTGCGATCATGGCCGCGCGAACCTCGCCAGCGAAGACAGCTAAATCCGAAATCCTCACGAGCACCTGAAAATCGATTCCAACGATATGGAAATGCGGCGGGTGATGATCGTCGGCGTACATGCGAACGCTTA
>Ga0116230_10006144_pt1 | contig 11820 bp, 10 predicted proteins | sample S1TSphfallax_3_FD_88678 | JGI IMG/M metagenome (GOLD analysis project Ga0116230, IMG submission 88678) | Host-associated microbial communities from peat moss isolated from Minnesota, USA - S1T2_Fd - Sphagnum fallax MG | ecosystem: Host-associated > Plants > Peat moss > Unclassified | place...
AATCACAATACAACCATTATATTGTGAAAGGGGGCCAAAGGGAAGCATGAATAAGTTCATGCCATTGCCAAAAATGGCAAAGAACATAGGGTGGCAATAAATTTCTTGCAACCATGAGAGAGGCTGCATTGCACCCTTTATCATTGAGTTGTAGAAATGCAAAACTACTTGTGAGTTCTGCTATTGAAAAAGATGATAACATTCAATTAAAATTTATATATTTAAAGCCCGTATGCCTTTAAAAACCCCCCCCCCCCGGGACAGTTTGTGAAAGTTTTTGGTAGCACTTCAACACTAATTAAGTCAGTTCATTACTCACTATTTCAACCTCTTTTTCATTTTTTTAACATATTACAGGCATCTCTATAGAATATTGTGATAAAATTCAAAAATCCAAACCCAATAATTTTTAAATCCTAGCCCGTGAAAATCATGGGCATCTTAACTAGTATTTAATATTTAATATATTACCTTAATAGCAAAATAATACAATTGGTGACATCAAACATATTAATTAATATTTAATAGTTAATATTTCGCATAATATTTAACCTATTCTCCAGACCATCTATCCATGCATTGTGCAATATTGAATTTTTACTTTTATTGTCTTTTTTCCCATTAATTTGGTTTATTTGATACATTAAGTAGGATAGTGACATCTGGCATGGTGCATATAATTACATATGCAAGAAATTACATTTAGTCATTGAGAAAAAATATTTCTTATTATGTTTATGATAATATCTCGAGCAATGGTATTCATTATGTAATCCGATATGTAATTAGCCTAATGTTCCAACATATAATCAGCTTAATGTAATCAACTTGTAATCAAAACCACCAATTATTCCCACAATATCATTTTAGACTTTATATAATATAATCATTTCACAAGGAACCCATAAGAGATTTTAGATGTTTTTACTTTTCATATAATAGCAACCAGGACATATGTTGTTGTCTGGTTGTCACAATCAAAAATATATATTTAAATTGACTTTAAGATATCACATCAAATACTATATTTTAATTGACTTTAGAAATATCACATTGGAGAATATGTTTTAGTTCACTAAAAAATATCACATCATTTCAATGTGCAATTTTACAAACACATACATGAGTAGTTGTTTCCACTATTCTTTTTTGTAAATTGAATGTTTTAGGGGGAAAAAATAAAAACTACAAATTGAGTTGTTTTTATATAATTTTATTTTTTAATATATTGGTATACATATCTTAAAATTTTAAAATAAATATAAAGAATAAAAAGTATCAAAAACATTTTGAAACAATTGTAACCAAACCTTCTTTTTTAAAAAACATTATTACAACTTCTTAAATTTTTTTGAAAAACTACATAAATTTTTAATAAATTTTGAACACAAATTTTAACATAATATATATATTTTTAATTGAGATTGTTTAAAGATCATTTTCAAAATATTTAAAAATAAACACATATTGAATAGTCACCTAAAGGGGCAGATGTGACTCATAATAGCCTGATTGGACCTTTCATAACCATTCCATACTTGTTCAATAGTCAATAAATGAAAATGATAGTAGGTTGTGGGACCAATATAGTGTGAAAATAGTTTATAATAGGTTTTGTTTTCCCCTAATAGTGATAGGAATAGAGTCAAGAGAATATATTTAAAAAGATATCACATTAGATGTCATTAATTATTATTATGAAGTGATGTGGCTATCTAATCAAGATAATGGAACATGAGTTCTTTAAGTATTATGTGATGTCACTACATATTGTAGACTATTGACATATAGAATTTTCTGATTGTGAGAACATCAAATTAGAGAATATGTTTTCAATATTTATCTTCTATAATTCACACAAAACAACACTAGATCATTGATTTTTCAAATTATGAAGTTACATTTTGAAGCTTGTTGAAATGATAGGAATATGAAAATGAAAGTGATGATTTAAAAGTGATGTGGCTACATTTTTCTTTTTTTGTAATTCTTAAAAAATGGAAAAAAATAAATATTAAATGACTTAACTTTTAATTTTCTAATTACGTAATGATGATGGTGTATGTCAATAAACTTTCATATATTTTGAATTTTGTATTCCTTATTAAATGACTTTGAAATCTAACATAAACACAAGATTTGTGTTCCTTAAAATTAAGAAAACATTCAATAATTAATTTTTAATATTTTAATTCAATATTATTTTATTGTCAAATTATATGAGAACGTATAATATGAGAGTCTTCTTCTAACTCTATATTCAAGATTTTAATTAATAATTCAAGATCTCTTAAAATCTAAAGTAATTAAGTCTACTTGGGAGCACCATTCTAAAGGTTGAAATATTTCATTTAAATGTGAATAAATAGTTTTATAATTCAATATTTGTTAGTTGATGTGACTTAAATTTTTGCTTGTATAATATTTCAATAGTCCACATTTTCAACAAAGTGATGTGACTAGATATGATGGTGGAAATTCCCATTTATTATTAATATACACATGCATATATTATAGCTCGTACTATCAATAATAACCATATTATATCTATCTAAATTTTCATAACCATTTCATACCAAATCAATAAGTGAATATGATAATAGGTTGTGTGATGCCAATAATTATGTAAAAATATTTAATATTATGTTTTATTTTGCCCCTAATAGTTATAAGAATCAAATCAAGAAAATAGATTTTGGAAGATATCACATTAGAGGTCACTAATTTATATTATGAAATGATGTGACTATGTAACCAAGATAATGAAACATGAGTTTTAAAAGGATAATGTGATGTCATTTTGATGAAAAGTGCTATTCAAAAGATTTCAAACCAATGAAATATATATTTCAAATTCATTACAAATCAATCATGCATATTATAAAAAAAATTCAAATCAATGTTACATACATTTGAAACCATTTAAAATCTGCAATATCTTCATCCAAAATCTTCACCCAAAATAATAAAATGAATGGCACATGCTTTTGAAAATATTTCAAACTTGACACGATCTACCCAAAACAAAAAAATCAATCATCCATACTTTTGAGAAAAATCTAATTTTATGATGTATAGTTCTCCCCAAAAATTGAACTTATATTCATACCCATCAAAACACGAAGATTTAAATAGAACTAACATTAAATTATATCTAAAAATCTGTAAAATCTCAAAATCACTCTTTTACATCATCTCGTACTCATGCAAGGCCCATGCATATTCGACACCATGTTAGACTTTAACAACCTTGTGTTATACTTTCATAGTTTTTTTGCATTAAGACTTTGAAATGATTTGGACTTGTATGCACATGGACTTTGCTACCATAACACAATGGGTATAGAATGAAACATTAAGTGCTTTACATATAGCCCAGCACAATTAATTGATCACTTCACTCACATTCACAAGAATTGAATACATGTAGTGAATTTCATTAAACAATTTGTTTCACAACATGACATTATAATGACAATTCTTAATCATTAAGCAATAAAATTTGATTTGAAATCATTGGTAATACTAACCTCAATATTTTTACCTTGAACAATATGAGTCATCCAACCCTCTTGGTTTGCTTACCATTGGATGAATTCCATCATTTATCTTTTGTTTGTAACTTTGAGTTTTTTTAAATGTACAGTTGCCACAACTTCACAAGCAAGCCTTGTTAAAACCAATACTTCCTCTGGAGCATTTTTCAAACTTTTGAATGTTTCCACCACACAAAATATGTTATCCAACTTTTTCCATCTTCAAAGTAGTTCAAAGGAACCATAATATGATCTACTAAACTTCCATTCCAAATTCTGACATGGAAGTAATTTTGATTTTCTCTTGTTAGTCATGGAGTGGATTGGAGGCAACATTAGTAATTGAAAATGTAAAACCTCAAAAAAGAAGCTATTTAATGACCTTGTGTGAGGGGTCTCAAGTTAATGATTCAGTGTACTAATGAAGACTCCCATTTCTATCACAACAATTTGATGTAAGATGATCGTTGCAAATACACCGAGTGCAATTTGAAAATGGATGCTTGTTGAAGGTATCATTGAGAACTTCTTCCTCACAGTTTCAATGTTTTCTGGTTCCTTACAATGTCAAGTTGAACATTGTCAAAGGCAAATGATGCAAGATAACATGAATCCTTGGGTGGATCCACATGGACCATCTCCTGGTTCAGCACTTGCAAAGGATGTGGGAGGATTGACATACTGGAGAGAGAAGATTGATGTGCATTACGATCTCAACATTTGCTCCACTGTGCAAGCAATCGTGTGCGCTGCACCAAGCTGGCCAGTAAATGATGGTCTCTTTTGCCGCAGGCTAATGAGACGTTGGTGCATGGAATGCAAACGAGATGGTGCATTAAGGTATTCAGCAGCCATAGCTGCCACTTCAACTGGCTCAATGTTGCCAATTAACTCTGGGACCACTTCCTCACCTGCCCACCTGCAGAAACACCCAAAGATCCCTGAGTGAATCTCAGAGTCTGAATTCCCTGCATTGGCATTGGATTAGTGCATAGTGTCAGAGATAGCAGCATAGTACCTGTTTGGCCATGAGATGAAGCCTGCAGTCTTCAGCAGAGCAAGGTTCACTAAGTGTGCCACAGTATCACCAATCCAGCCTGGGACTGCTGCAAGTAGACCAACTACCCCTCCTGTTGCACCTTTAAACATCTGTCCCGAATCCAGCAAATCTATTCAAATCACTTTCAATTTCAAGAGATGGTTGCATGTGGTGCATTAAACTGATAAAGTGAGAAATGTACTGGGAAGAGTCTTCTGACTGTGGCCTTGCAACTGTGGTGACCATGCAAACTTCAAATAGCCAGAGGATGGAGGGATAGGTAGATTGTGCAAACCTCAAGAGCATGAGTTGGAAGGACAATGAACATAGGAATGCCTAAGGATCCAAGCTCTGCAGTATTAGTGCCAACCTGCATAGTCATCTCCCACAAATGTACTCAGCTGGTTGTCATCTTCACCAATGGTGTACAAAGTTGCTGAATGTGCCAGAGAGGATGGACAAAGTTATCACCAACTGTAACAGGACTAGTAACAAAAAGAATGCTTGCAAGCAAGATATCTGATGGAAACTACTAGAGTTAGTCACTTGGTGAAGCCTGCAAGGTGTGGTTGAATGCCATCACAAAACTGCAGATACTGTTGTCATAGGGCAGAGCTGATGCAGCAACAGAAGACCTCAGAACTGCAAATCTTAATGGCTACAGAGCAAGAGGACAGGCAAGTACCGTAGTGAGGCACAAGTTGCATTGTTGGTACACTGTGTATGGGGGAAACTGTTGCCATATCTCTATATGCACTTGGCCCTTTGTCAGAAGTTCCCCCACTGGCCCATCTTTCAAAAATTGTGGGCTTTCCTTTGCCCCTCTATCCTCAAATTGCTTCATGGAATCTGGTTGAATTTCCTTTGACTGATTCAAGACAAGGTTCCCTGCAGCCCATTTAAAGCGGGCAATAAGGGGATTCAGACATGGGTCAGCATGACGGGCCAGCACATCCAGGCTGACAGTTGGAGCTAATGGCAGCACAAACCGCACGTGGCCCTCCAACCTATCCTGCCACCCTACCCTCCCTTCATAAGTTTGCACCACACTATACATACAACCTGATCTAGACCAGATACTATTGCTTGATTGGACCTGCTGCTATTTGATCCAAGGAGATGAAGGGAGATCACCACATTTGCTAAAGGCTGCTGATTGTGGTTGAAACTCATTCCTGATTTGCTTTTCAATCACAGTCCCCACAGACAAGAAAGACAAGAATTTATCCTGAATCCATGCACTGTGTGCAAATGAGAGAGGGATGCATGTAGGAAAGGGGGAGCATAAGCAGCTTGTAATTAATTACCGTTGATGAAGATGCTCCGCAACTGCAATAAAGTAAGGGACTCCTATTGCAAGCTTTGCATCCTGCACATGGTAATCAACAGACTCGGTGACAGAGTGGCTATGTAGGCTATACTAAAACAAGAGATCCATTCTCTCTCTTGCAAAACTATAAGTTCTAGGAAACACTGGAGTTTCGTATGATAGGAAGCAGTTCATTCCAATAACTAAGATTGTACACTAAAATGAATGTGCCAAACCTAGAGATGATTGAACAGCCTATTAGAGCGTAAAATCAGAAGTGGTGGACAAATGTCCCAAGTATCAACAATCCTACTAGTGTTCACCTTAGACCCTGGCAGCAGCCCAACCACTGGCACTGACTCCTCAGCTGTCATGGCTGCAGACTGATTTCCTGAAAGAGGTGGCCAATGAGGCAACCCTGTGATGGATGTTGCAACTGCATCAGCAAATAGATCTCCAACTACTTGGCACTGTGTGCGGGCCCATTTTGGCACTTTAGAGAGCATCTCATCTGAGTGCAATAAGTAAGCGTCCACCAGACTACTCATCCATCCCAACATCAACACAAGAACAACTTAGAGGAAAGGTGGTTGAGGGGTCCAATAACAAATCCTGCAGCAAGACTCTCCTTTGTCTGTGCTGTCTTCACATTCTAATTTCTTCCAAACACAGAGACTTGCAGCTGGAATGGCTGACTTGAATCTCTAGCCCCAGATGACAAATAATGTAAAAATACCAATTTCAGATTGTTTGGCTTTTCTAAGACTTAAATGTGCTAAAAAAAACTGCTAAACCAGAGGTCAAGAGAGTGGAGTAAAGAAGTTGAACAAACCCAGGCCATCGCACAGCATCTTCAGTGTAAACCAGTGTTCTATAACCCAACCTGTATCCCAGTACCAGCTGCCTCCCATTACCCCAAAAAACCATCCATAATATCCATATCAGCAATGATCCACCCTATTATCACCATCAAAAGCTTGTGTAAATTCAGAGTCCTGCCATAATGCTGCAATTCTATGATACCCAACTGTACCTTCTCTCTTCTTTGCTCTATCGAACTTATGAGAAGTAATTGCATTGGTTGTTGATCTTGTCCCTACTGCATCTGCTTTTTATAAACTGCATGTCCTTGTGTGGTACTGCTTGGAGGATGAGATACCATGAAGGACAAGAGCTAGTACCGCATTAAATTGGTCACCACCCAGAAATATGCATAATCCTTGTTTCCGCCAGTCCCAATTTTGCAAACTACGCCCGAGTAAAAGTAGCTGCCAGAAACCTTCTGGGCCCTGGCCAGGATCAGGCAGAAACCATCAAAGAATGTGCAGCACAAAGAGATGCACCATTCAATTCCTTGTGTGTGTGCATGGGCATGAACTGCAAATGTGGTTGTTTTGTTTTAGCGGTAATGGGGTGTATTTTAGTGGGACATCGCACAGTCAAGAAAGCTTGATTGCCAATGCAAACAATGAGTAGGTACACAAAAATTCAATGAGACAACATCTGTCATTGTTTATGCTGAAATTTGGAAAGGCACAACAACATACCTGACATCTATCAATCTCATCAAACGTTAGGAGTAGCTGCAATTCACTGCCAGAGGCATGTGGGCAGGGCGCCAACACAACCTACCCAGACAACCACATTATTTCCCCCTCAGTCCTCAATGAACATAAGCTGATCAATCAAGATCAAATGTAGGGTTTAGGGTGAGAGGGTTTTGGCTCTGTGAGAAATGCTCAATGATGGATCCTAAACCTTTTAGAAGGCAGCAGAGTCAGTCTTTGTTCAATAGTATTCAATCCACACCTTGACGAACACCAAAAAGGAGGTAATGTCCATCTGTTGAAGCTCAACTGCCTCTAATAACCATTTACAAGACAAAAGGTCAGCAGATAAGCAAAAAAAAAGAAAGTTAACAACCATGCAAAACACACCGATATGCGAATGTCAGAGAAATGCTTGTTGGTATGCTGTCGCAAAGCTGTCACCACTGGCTTCACCCATGCAGCAACCTCGCCTGGACCATTGGTCAGAATCACAATATCGAATTGATTGTTATTGATTGCTGCAGGCAGTTGTGCTGCTCCATTGTTGTTGTTGCAGTTAGATGGACTTGTGACTGCTGCTTCTACTACTACTCTGCCTTTTTCGGTCCATCTTGTCCTCCTCCAACCTTCTGTTCACGAACTCAGAGAAGCAGAGGACGCATGTGCAATCAAAACTTTTTGCGGATTTCATGCACCATTATTCTTGATACCAAAGAGCAAATCTCATGTGGCTGAAAAGAAACAAACGGCCAATACATCCTCCCTTCACAAACAAACAAGGATTGCCCAGAACCAAGAATTTTTCCCCCTAGGTCACCACTGGAAGCTTAAGATATGTCAGCTTAAGATAGTCTTCTGTGCAAAATCCACAACAACAACACCATGGTCCACTAGCCTCAGAGCACAAGGGACTATCTTTGTATCATCTTTCAAGGACTTTGCAAGGATGGGCATGAGGCTAGGGTTTTGATTCTGCATACATTGCATTGCAAAAACACTGCAGAAAAATCCAAAGCACAACAACAAAAGCATGTCAGCAAGCTTTCAGCAAGTGAGAGTTGGATTTCTTATTATTACTTGGTCCTTGTGAAGTGTTGTGCACGGATCTTCGCTCTCTAAGAGCTTGCTTTTGGAAGGTCGAGACCTGCTTAGAAAAATGTCTTCTTCGTTCCGGAGGAGATTGAGGAAAAGTCGTCCGGTCCACTGCAGAAGTGCTGATGGAGTATGACACGCCCCGGTGCAATGGCATTGTGCATGATGCAGCAGCACGATGGCGATGCCATAGGTTAGCCATTCAGATCTGCAGCAATAACAATGTCTTCTCAAATTCTTCCGACTCTTGTACACCTGACGAGAGATTGATGAGCTTTCTTATCAGAATGGTGGCAGGGAGCTGTTGTTTCTAGGGCTTTCGTGTCCGTGTGTTTCTTCTTCTCTTTGTTGTTTCTTCTTCTAACTTAATACTATGCGCCACTGTTACGGTTGTTCATAGCCCGATCTTGCTTGTTTCAATGTATTATTGTGTGGATTTCTAAGGTAAACTGGAGAGAAGGAGAGAAAGAAGGAGAGCATAGCAGCAGTCATGGCCTGCAGATTGAGAGCAGAGCAGTGGGCATGGAGCCTGCGGATTGAGCGCAGAGCAGAAGTCATGGAGTCTGTGGATTGGAGATCAGCAGTCATGAAGCCTGTGGATTTTCGAACCTCTCCCCGATGATCGATGAGGACAAGCACCGCATGTCCACCATATCGACCACCTTCAAGTCCGTGACAGGTTAGTCGCTGTGTGTTTGGCTCGGTTTTTGGACGAAGATGTTTCTTCTATTTTACGAGGAGCTTTTCCTCTCCTCCCTGCTTCCATACGCTGGTTGTAGGGAGAAAGAAAGGAGGAACTTTGTTGTGTGTAACCCGAAGCACAAACCATGCAGAGCCTTTGGAGTTCCAAGCCTTTACTTTGAAAACATCAATTTTGTTTATGAAGACATTCCTAGTCCAGTTTTTTTGGCAAGCTTTTTTTGTCAAATCTAAATGGTGAGCAGTTTCCTTGTTTAAAGGAGGATACAACCAGGGAGCTCAAATCAGAAGCAATATCATACAATGGCATGTATGGAATCATCAAGTTGTGCTTCCTAAGATGGGAAGAATTACTTAAGCCATCATTTGCAAACAAACTCAAATGTCTTCCTTCTGGTGCCAGTCACTAGGTTGCCCATGCTTACTACTCACTTTTGTGCACATTATGGCAGCATTACTGGGAGCAAAGATTCAGTAGAATTTAAATACACCTTTTGTTTTTGGACCGTTTTGTGATCTGGATCCAAACTAGCCCTTACATCTCACAGACATACAGGTAGCCACTTAGACAATAGAACATCCATTTGCAATTGGAAAACTTTTGTGTCCACTAACAGGTTTGGTGGTGAAGTACATCCTCATTCTCGTAGTGAAGGTGGTGATAGCTCTTCAGGCCGGGTTGGCATAGCATTCAGCTCCTCTGTAAAAAGGAATGGTAAGCTTTCAACCTCTGACATGTGCTCTGACTCAAGCTCAAGCTTGGACTCATCCTCAGAGGCAAGGGGCCCATGCTTGGCTGCTGCTCGGACAACTCGGTCTTGCACAGCAGATGTGTTGGGTGATGTCACCAGCTGCAGTGTACCTGACTCTGCCTGCCCTGAAATCCCCAAGAGACCTTGCATGGCAAGCGAGAGTGGTCTTTGCAAAATTCTGGCAGCCATCAATATGTGAGGTAAGCAAAATCCTGAACAGAATCTGGTCTAGCAAATTTTTTATTCAATGCATCCTGAAGAGGGCTTCTTGAGTCATTCCTATGTATAAGAACACAGCTCCAACATAGCATCAGACTCCCTGGAATGCAAAAGATAAAGTATACCTGAAATCTGCTTTCACATCCTCAAAACTGTCATATGCTTTTGCCCTTGAGTAGACCACCTGTAGTAGATAATCTGCCTTATAAGTACATTATCATTATCAATCTACAGAACCCCTTGGACCTATTTATTCACAGCAGTCCAGAGAAAGATTCAAATCAGGGCACTTCCAGCTCTTAGTCCTGGCCTGACCACCTGCTTCTATGAGAACCCTAGCACCATGAAATAGTTACTACCATATTCACCATCTCAGTTACCAAACCATATTTCAAGTCAATGTAGATATGTATCATACCTGGCTTATGCCGATAACTCCAATTAATTGCAAGGTTTTCTCCCACTCTGCTCACAGGGACAAATATCTGATCAGGCAGTTGTGCTAAGGCGAGAGTGAACCAACAGCCACGAGAACACTGTGAAGAATGGATGGTGAGTGGACAGGAAACACTTTTCCATTGGGTTCCAGTTCCTTAGGTAAGCAGCTCAGTTGCTGTTTTTCCTTCCCACCTACTAACAACCCAATCACCCTTACCTGCATACTAATCATTGAAATGCATCTATATGCTTATTAGCCACCTATTGTACTACAAACTGATGGACCTACCTACATACCTACAGTACCTATTTTTTGGAGCATAGGCTCTTGAGGTGAAACTCAATGTCAACTCAGTTGGGGTTCATCCACACTTGAGTCATTACAGGCTTCCAATGGATGGTGTGCTGGCTGTTGGTTCACTCTGGTCAGGCATGCTAGGAGAGTGTCACAAAATCAAAATTTGCACATTTGTCATCCAATAGCCTCCAAATCAAATGTGATCTGTATTGAGTTTTAACATCTATTGAATCTATAGACCGCAAATCGATGAATGTGGTAAAGAAGTGCATACCAATTGCTGCATAGAGCCCTGCCACTACGCCCTGTACACATCCAAAGTTGAATCCATCAGCACATATTCTTATACAAAACATCTTGACTTTGGTGAGCACTAGAAAGAGAATTTAAGAGCTGAATTTTGCAGAGAAAGGAACACAAAGAAAGAGAATTTAAGAGCCAAATTCCTCTTTCACATACCATGCACACTAAAAGCACCCCCTCTGCAGTGGGTTTTACTTCCCCAATAAAATCTTCTGTGTCCTGCATGTGCAAGTAAAATAACATGTAAGTACACAGCTTGAAAACCATCTCTTATATAATTACAACAGTGTGTCTGTCCGTCCAGGTGTCGATCTTGATTTCAGGACCTCGACGGACGGACAGGACCAGGTCTTGAAATCGAGGTCCCTAGATGGAAGAGGGTTTAGGCCGGGCCGGGCAGGGGCACCCACGGGCCCGGGCCGGAAAAAACGGGGTTCTGGAAAACGGGGTTCGGGAGAACGGGCGGCCAGACAGGGCAGGGCGGGGCAGGGGGCAGGGCAAGGCGGGCAGGGCAGGGGCCAAATAAAGAGTAAAAGATAAGGAAAAATAAAACTTCTAAAACTTCACACTGGCGGCCGAAGGTCA
>Ga0116230_10006145_pt1 | contig 11818 bp, 4 predicted proteins | sample S1TSphfallax_3_FD_88678 | JGI IMG/M metagenome (GOLD analysis project Ga0116230, IMG submission 88678) | Host-associated microbial communities from peat moss isolated from Minnesota, USA - S1T2_Fd - Sphagnum fallax MG | ecosystem: Host-associated > Plants > Peat moss > Unclassified | place: USA...
ACCTATATCTATAGGCAATTTGAAATCTTCTCTCCAACACTTGAATTTGTCAGGGTGCTGGTGGTTAGAAGGGCTACCTACATCTATTGGTGAATTGATTGTTCTCCAACATTTGGATTTATCACTTTGCATGAAATTGAAAGAACTACTTACATCTATTGGCAAGTTGGTTGTACTCCAACATCTAGATTTATCAGGTTGCTTTGAATTGAGAGAACTACCTACATCTATTAACGAATTGAAAGCTTTCCAATGGCTAAAGTTGTGTGATTGTTCAATGTTGAAAGAATTACCTATGTTTAGTGGTGAATTGATTCCTCTCCAATAATTAACAATGTCAAAGTGTGGAGAATTGAAAGAACTACTTACATCTATTGATCAATTGATTAATCTTGAATAGTTCAATTTGTTTGCATGTTCAAAGTTGAAAGAATTACTTGAATCTATTGGCTAATTAAATAACCTTCAATATTTGTATTTGTCAGGTTGTTGTGAATTGAAAGAGGTGCACACATTTATCAGCAAATTAATTACTCTTCAACACCTTGAGTTGTCATGTTTATTGAAATTAGAAAAACTACCTACATCTATCGACCAATTAATTATTCTCCAACACTTAGATTTGTCATGATGTTCAAAGTTGAAAAAACTACCTACATCTATTGGTCAATTGAGAGGTCTAGAAAACCTAGATTTGTCAAAATGCTCAAATTTGAAAGAGGTTCCTACATGTATTAGCCAATTGCCTTCTCTTCAACTCTTAGATTTGACAAGTTGTTAAGATTTAAAAGAGCTACCTACATCTATTAGCCAATTGACTTCTCCTCGTGGGTACCAAAAATTGTGAAGGTAACTAAAATTGAAATAAATACCTACATATATTAGTCATTTGAATGGTCTTAAATACCTAGATTTGTAAGAATGCTCAAATTTGAAAGCAATCCCTATTTACCAATGTTGTATAATTCTTCTTTTTTTAGAAAACCTTTAATTCTATTTATGAATTTTTTTAATTTGAAAAAACCTATGGTTTCAATTCAAAAAAAATAAATTTAATTGTTAGGGACTTGGGTCTAATTCTTCTCCTAGTTCTTCACATTCAAGGCTTTCATTTCTCAATTTTGCAAAAGCAAATTTTAGGCAAGTTTGGTTTTACCTACCTAAAACATAGTCCAAAATTGATTTTTTTCTAATTATAACTTACTAGCATGGTATAACCACGAAAAAAGTGACCACTTATATCAACTACATGCTCACCATGCCCCTTGCTTCCCTTGAAACATAAATAAATAAATAAATAAGAATATAAGAAATTACATCTTGAAACATGTTCCAAAAATACCTACATGTTTAATGCCCCCCCCCTCCCCTAACCCAACCCCCATATTTATTACTTAAATTTTTGTGGGGTTGAAAAAAAATCCCCAAACTAAAAACATGTTTAATCCCATTCAAGAAATTATTATTAGTATTACTTAGTTATTTAGCTTAAAATTTTAATGAAAAATCAAAACCTATATAAATTGAGTTTTGGGGTGAATTTCAATTTTGAATCTAGTTCACTTCTAGAAATCATGTTATATTCAACTAGTCAATTTGCAACTACATGTAATTGGTCATTGTTTACAATTGAATTAGTCATGTTTACAACTATAAAATTGCCACCTTATATTTCTTGGACTATAGGGTTTTGTGTGCAATTAATTGTGTACATATGAATCAATATAACTAGTATACATAGGCAAGAACATTTAATATACTTAGGTTAGTATAACTAATGGTGTACGTACACTAGAAAGTTTTTGAAAATAACCACTAATTTTTCAATTACATTTGAATCATAATGGACACATGTGATTGAAATTGTCTATAGTTGCCATGGAAAAGTGCCATAAGATAATTAGTCATAAAAGACATCAAATTATACATATTACATATAATTTATATGAGTATATAAATAAAAATAAAAATAGTATATGTATTATATATTTTCATTTTATGTGTTGTCATTACTTAGGCTAAATATTCCTTAAAGAATATTTGGTCAACAAATCGTGCATTACTAGGGGATGTGGTCCCAGCCATTAGTCATTCCACCCAAATTTGGGTGGAATGAACCTATTCCACTATACTGGTTTTAATAGTAGTTTTGGATTGTGTTAGTGATTGGGGTCGCGTGGCAAAGGACATGTTGCTAGTATGCCACTACACATGCTTAAACCATTAGTTCTAATGATCCATTCCACCTAAAGCTAAAGGAGTGGAATGGTTAGTGTGATATTCCCACTTCATTTTAGTTTGATGGGTTTACATATTACTCTCACACTTTATTACGAAAATTTAATTTGCATTATCATTCATCATTGCAAGGTGCAATACATGCCAGATTCAATATTTAATACTCATGGGTGGTGGGTTTATGGTCCCCATATTAATGAATGTCATTATATCTATATTAGTGACTTAGAGGTCACAACTTGTATAGAAAACCATTGTACATTTGATTCAAATCTTGCAAAATTACCACCTTTTTAATGTTTGATCATAATCACTTCTCACATTGGAATTCACAAACTTAAATCCTTGATAGTTGTTTTACAAATGGCCTAATCACTAATATTTTAATCATTGCCTATAAACATGTTCTAATCCACTCTAGTTTTGGCACATGTCAATTTATTTGCCCACAAGTAGTTTTGGTCACACATAATTAGGTGATTTATACATTATATTTGCTAAGGTGACAATCTACCCTAATCACCAAACATTATGTCATTTGTGTCATGTTGTTAAAGCTTATGTGTCATTAATTCATAAAAACTAATTAGCTTTTGTTAAAACTCAAATCACTGCCCCATCTAAATATGCCACACCCCCATGAATAAGATTGGTCATTTTGACATGTTACTTTATTGTTTTTCACACAACAAAAGTCACTTAAACAACAAGGTGATTTGTACACTGCCATCACTATGGTGACAATCTTTGGTTTGTCACATAGCAAGGTGGGCCATACAATACTTTCGTTGAGGTGACAATGTGCGTTAGTCATTATGCATTATGTCACCCATGATCTCATATCGCTAAGCCTTGTGTATCACTAAATCATAAAGCCTAACTCGATGAAGTCTTGAACAAATCATCATCCCATACATCCCCCAAACATATGTATCCCCATGCATGCATTAAAGGTTTTTCTTAATTTTGGGTCATATTGGGATCTTGGCCATCTCGAATATAACAATGACTATTTTGTAGTCTCATATGATTCCACTAAATCATTCTGACTTTTTTCTTTCTCCATGTCTATGAACATGTAAGCTTGCCTATTGAACCCATCAACATGTATGATTGGGTCAATGGGGTTGATGTAAATTCTATTACAACTCATGGGATTTTGCACCATAACACCACACAATAGGCCATAAGGGCATTTGACATGTTTTTGGTTCCAAATGTGGCCGATGTTTAGAAAATTTGAGAGAAAATTATGAAATTCATGTGAAATAAATTATGTACAAGATTTTATAATCCTTAAAATATTTCATTAGATGCACAAAATTTTCTTTCAAAATTTGTTGGTAGCAGATCAAATGACCCTAAAAAATGATCCTTGGGGCTTGATTTCATCTAAAGCCCCACCTAAACAATTAACTATATGAAAACATTACCTTTTATTACTGAATTTTTTGCCGATTCTCAAATTGTTTCTCCTTTTCCTTAGACATGTTAAAAAATTCCAATAAACATGATGGGGACAAGAAAAAGTTGTGTAAATTTCATTAACAATATAGGCCATCACACATCATAAGGTGTGTTTCAACATGTAGTGGTGCAAAAAAAATCATACATATGTATTGAAACACAACCTATAGCGCAATATTTGAAAGGGAATTAAAACATTATGTAAATTTACCTCAACTTTTCCATGTAGGAATTTCACCTATTTGATGTTCTCATTCACCATCATATCAATGTTTATTACTTAAATCCAACACACTTTTGGACATGCCGCACACAAAGAAAAAGAAGATTGTTTTTCAACCTAGAAACCCACATAAAGTCCTTAGTCATGTCCAAGGAGGAAGGTATTCTCCAACTATCTAGTACCATAATGTGGTTATACTATGCAACTAGTAGCATTATTCAAAAACAATATGTCAAACATTCAAACCTACTATTTATGCATTGTTGAAACAACCCACCTATTTTGTTTTTGACCCAAAAAAGCTTCTAGCCAATTGGGCAGTTGATTGAATTATGATCTAAAGCAAAAACAATTAGGGTGGCACTATTGTTCTTTCAATGTATCCCAACTTCATGATGCTCTAAAGGTAAAAACAAAATAAAAGGAACCATGGCAACCAAGGTCAAAATCCTTACCAAGGACTTCATTTTACATGTGTCCTACATGTATTGGTCTATTAAATATCAAAACTATATTCTAAATGTAGTATTTGGGATTGGATATTAATATTGAGACTAATCATGACTCATATTATAATAAATACCTTTTTTTTGGGCATGAAGACCTAGATTATAATCAAATGTATAATTTTATTTTTAACCATGATGACAAATTTTCAACTTTTCTTACCATTTAGGATGTTCAAAATCAAAATCAACAATATCCGTTAAAAGGATTCAATACATGTGCATTTAAAAATATAAACACATGTGGTGCTTCTTATGAAGTATATTAAATCCCATAATAAATTTGAGAATATTTGATGAAGGTTTGAGTAACAAAAAAACACATTCAAATTTTAGAGTCCTTAAAAGGATCTTGTCAACAAGTGCTTTGTGTATGACAAAGGATTCTAATAACATAGTGAAATGACTCCAATTTCATAGGAGTCCAATTTCATGAGCACCAAAACAAAATTACAATAAATTATTCATAAAATATAGTTAATGGTGAGTTTTCAAAGTAATGTAAATGTAGTTCTAAACATTATCAACAACTTCCTTGGCTCCTTTTACTATGAAGGTACCCCTAAATAAAAAGGGTTTGCTCACTTTAATGTAGCCAATTTGTGCAACAAGGTTTGAACTAAAACCCTTTGTATTCCTTCAATTATTTCCTTTCGTGAACTTACTTGAACAAAAATTTAAAAATCCATAAAATGGTTTGAAATTTATATTGCAAACAACTAAATGTGTTATTACCTTAATGGTTGTGCCCCTTTCTTTATGCTTGATTCAAACCCAACAACAACAACAACAACAATGAAACCAATAACAAACGTGTTCCATTAATCCACCCAAAAAAATTGGGTATATTCAAGATCAAGGACCACAAAAGGACTATCACACATGAAAAACCCTTAGACATATGTAATTTCCAAGGTTGATCAAGATTCAAATTTTTGTTTATTTGCACAATTCAAAATATTTTTTTAAAATAAGAAATCCAAATTAAATGAATTGTGTAAAATAATCAAACATTTGATAAAACATTGATGTCCATTTAAGTATTTAAATAAAAAAGTTTAAGATTGTAACAAAAGCAAAAATGATTTTAAGGACTTGAAAGGATTGTAAAAGCCTATTGAATTCTTGAGCTTTTGGATTCATAAAATGTAAAAAGGCCATATTTACTTATGTTAGCCAATAGGAGACTATGTGAATTAATCTTTACAATAAACAATACCAAATAGTTTGGATTTTTTTAAAGAATATTGGCTATTCACTTAAGGATGTTTAAATTTGGCTAGTTTATGGATTTTGAGGTTGCAAAAAAGGTTGACAACATTAAAGTTAAGGCCCATAATGAAAATCTTGTAAAAATATCCAACCTTATTAAAAAACAGGAATTTTTAAAATTTACCTAGCCTCAAGGACTTTGCCTTTCAAAATCAAGTGTACAATCTTGTGTATGGGGAAATTTGTATCCTCATAGTTGATCAACACTATTGGTTTTAGGTCTTATATGTAATCCAATGGTTCAAATGTTGCAAATTCTTTATCACATGAATGGAAATGGTTTATGACATTATTTATAGATATACGTTGAGGTTGAACCGTTATTTTGTGTACACATACTACCCAAGTTTCAAGCTCAAGGAACAATGCAAAGCTCTAGATCATGCATTGTGGAGCTATGCATTTTGGATCCAAGCAATTATCTATAATCTTCTCATTCTAAAGCATGTGTTCTCATTAAGCCTTTTGTAGATTCTGTGAGTGCATCTCTTCATTTAATTTTAAAGTAAGTTTGTCGATAATTCTACAAAGTTCAAGCACTCAATCCACATAGGTTTTGTTTCTGAAAGCATTGATGAATATCTTTGATGTCGTGAGGGGTTTTGGGAGCTTGTCACTCGTAAGAACTACATAACCTAAGCAAGCAGTTGTACTATTGAAACCTCTTGTGTTTGAGATAAAGCCTTTACCTTCTTACACTGATCGCACAGAATTTGATGACCTTATTGTCTACAAAGTTCTTTTACAAGTGCATCTTTATGGTGTGAATTTCATCCTTGTCAAACCATAGATTTATCATTGTAACTTTAAGAACTTTTGTTTTTGTGTGAGGAAGGTGAATTATGTTTTGAAGGCCTATGTGCATATTGGTGGTTGGTGGATACTGGTTTCATTGGACCAATCAGAGATGGATAGACTTGAAGAGGTGATCTATTTCTTTTCTTGGCATTATGATTTTTCAAGGAACTTGTCAATTTGTTAGTTGCATAAGTAGCAAGTTTACAAGTTTTGTTAAGTTTATGTTTGGTTTACAAGTCATGAAACAACACAAGATCAATCCTTTCGTTTTGTAGTAACTTCTGCAAACAGCTTGTGTTTAGAAGATTTGTTGATATAATAATTTGGTGTAGGTCTTTTAGCATATGCATGGGTCTGCTTATGATTTAAGGTTGTGATTTGTTGGTGCTTTTGATGGGGCATAAGAAGATTCAACAAAGAAATGGACAAGGCACCAAGAAAGCCTTGGAAACACAAGCCACATGAAGGTTGGTGGCAACGGATCAACAATACAAATCTAGGGCTACCAGAAGAGAAACGACTACCCAATGTTAACAAATCCTTACAAATGGTAAGACTACCTACACTAGCGACATAGAAAGGTTAACACCTAGACTTGCAAGTCATTATGGGTTTTGGATTGCATTCTTCACAATTTGGACGACGCTCGCCGTTGATTGATTGGTTCTTTGCATAACTTGGATGTATGTGAAGGCAAGGAAGTGTGGACTATCAAGATAAGAAGGGAGATTCTTGAGATGAAAAGCTAAGTTCCAAGATTAAAAACCGAGTAGTTTTTCAAAATGTGTCATAAATGTTTTATCAATTTGCTGGTGTGGTTTGGTGTGGTTTTTCAATGAGAGGTTTGTTGATGTTTCTTGTGAGGGAAAAATGCCTTAGCATTGTGAAAATTGGTCAAGTAGAGAACTTTGTAACTTTGTTGCGCCTTAGTTCTCTTATAGAAATAGACAAACTATAATGCTTGGTGTGGGGACTAATTGAAGAAGGTGATGAAAACATCAAGGGTTTTGTGAGTAGCTATCATGGCAATTAGGACTATGATGGGGATGAATTTCACAATGATGGGGTGTTGTGGGATTTGGTCTAAAGGGATATGATTGTGTACCAAAACAAATTTGGAATTCTAAAGATGAATTTGTAGTGGGTGATTTAGGTGTTCATTCCTTCTTTTTGTTCAACCTCTTGGGTTTCAAGCAATGGGGGATTATGGCAATGTTCATACTCTAGAACTAGGGGTTGGGTTTATAAATTGCCATGTTTAGATTAATTATGTTCAAGAGAGAGAAGCTAGAGAATATTGGTTCTTCATGGTCCATAATCTATAGTTTAAGTGTTGTGCCTAGTAATTAGGCTTAGCGTTGAATTGTGACACCTCTCTACGAGTTTTTCTGCCCTACATGTTCTCAATGGTGTTCCCAATTGTCTCCATGTTTTTGTTAAGTTGTTTGGTAAAGCATGTCCAATAGCCCAATGTAAACCTTTGCTTGGTCGAGATGAAACTTTGAGGTGCAAGCAGTGCAGCTTGGTAAATAGATGATGTGTTTGAACTCTTTATTGAAGGAAAAATGTGTAGGGTAATGACCAAGAATGGGACTATTTGGAAGTGTGGGCCTTACACAAGGTAAGAGTTGAGCATGGCACCCAAATTTCAAGAATAGCCACCTTAAAGGTCCTTACTCCTTACCATCATTGAGTTTTGACTTGGTTATCAACTTGTTTATTGATAACCAACAAGTTGGTTATTGATTTTTGGGATAATTGGTTAAATTGATAGTTGCCTTGTGTTGAAATTTCAAAAATCTAATAGCCTACCTAGATGACCCAATTACAATTAATCTTTAAACACTAATACAAAAAATTAAAATATAGGAAAAGTAATATTAATAATTTTAATTTATAAATTCTTATAACTAGCTAGGATTTAGAATGATAACACGTGATTAGTTGATAACTTACCCTTATGCATATTTAAGGCTATTACTTTATTTTTTGACAAATTATTTTGCAATTTTTTATTTTTTTTGATATTGAAATTGAAAACTTGTGTGGTCCCAAAATATTTATTAAAAAAACCTACATGGTGGTTATTGTAGTGTTTTTTGAGGTTTAACTAGAATTATATTGTTTTTAAAAATGCCAAAAATTTAGAAAATTAAGGTCCTTTCTTGTTGAAAATTAAGAAAATATTGTTTATTGAAATTGAAATTTCAAAAGAATCCTAGGCAATTTGAAAAAAACATTTCTTCTAGTTAAACACCCCCTAATGAACTTTATCTTGTGCCTTTTATGGGCTTGACAATGAAGCCTTGTGGAGAATTGCGTTATTGTATCACAAGATTTTTAAAGTTTTTCCTTTTTTGACTATGTATGGGATAAATGTAAAAAATATACCATGTTTTTCAATTCCTAATGGTGTGTTAATGGTGAGTGTTATATTTCTTACAAGGGAGGATCTGGGATCAAAACTTGGGTGTGAAGCAAAACATTTGCACAAAACATTGGTGATGAATGACATGTGGATATTTTAGAATTTAAATGAAGTTTTCTCAATTTTGTTTTTTGGGGGGCAATAACACTAGAAGAAAAACATGTATTTTCGACTAGTCTTTGTGACTAAATTTTAGTATTAAGAGACATTGTGCAACTAAAATCCCTTTAGTCACTTAAAACAAGTTGCATGTGATAAATTTGTTGCAAATAAATCTTTTCAATTAAAGTATAAATTTAAGATTCCAAAATAATAATTCGAAATTCAAATATCATTTTTTAGATCAAATATGTTTTTTGAAGTTAAGTAAAAAAAATTCAGAATTGAAATGTCAATTTTTAGATTCAAATAATAATATTGAAAATTAAAATGTCCATTTTAGGACTCAATTAATAATTTTCTGAATTGAAATGTTATATTCGAAAATCCAAAATAATAATTTGGAATTTAAATTTCACTTTTCAAGTCAAATAATTTCTTAAAATTTAAATTTAAAACTTCAGAATTCAAATATCAAATTTCAAGCTCAAATCAAAATATGTAAAATCAAAATGTCGATTTTTAAACTCAATAAATTGTTTTCAAATGAAATATTATTTTCTAGATTTGAAAATAGTAATTTAGAATTCAATTATCAATTTTTAGATCAGATGAGTTTTTTGAATTTAAATAACAATTTCCAGAATTGAAATGTCAATTTTCAGATTCAAATAACAATATTCAAAATTGAAATGTCCATTTTTAGACTCAATTAATTATTTTCAGACTTGGAGTATTAATTTTGAAAATCCAAAATAGTAATTTGGAATTGAAATTTCAGGTTCAAATCAAATGATTATTTAAAATTTTAATGCAAAATTTTCAGAGTTGAAATATAAATTTTCATATTCATATAAAAATATTCAAAAATAAAATGGCCATTTTTATAATCAATTAATAATCTACTGAATTGAAATACTAAATTTTGGATTCGAAAATATTAATTTAGAATTGAAGTATCAATTTTTAGATCAAATAAGCCTTTTTGAATTTAAATTGAAAATATCATATTCAAATCAAAATTTTGAAATTCAAATAATGTTTTGAACAATTGAAACAACAATTTTCAGATTCTAATATCAAGTTTCAAATTTGAATGAAAAATTCAAAGTTCAAATATTAATTTTGAGATTCATTATATGAACAATATACATATGTATGCATATAATATATATAATTTTAATACATACATTAAAATACACCCTTATGTCATTGTAAAATACCTTTAGCATGCAACTAATTTGGTGACTATTGCAACTAATGGGACCTATCAACCTATTAATGGATGAAGATAAATGTAAAATCAATGCAAACAATAGGATGAAATTTCTAATAATTGCATCATAGTTGTGAGAATGACCAAAATAGTTGAAGTTTGGTCTTGTAGTTGTAAATATTCTCAAATCTAGTCATAAATGACTACAAGTCGCATGTAGTTGTAAATGAAGTGGTTACATTTTGGCTGATTTTTAGTAGTGTAAGATGATGAACCTGAAAAGGTATTATGGTATTAGAGAAAAAAATAGTTGGCTAACATTAGTCTTTACTTGGCATAAAGAATTGGTCAAGTTCTTTTTTCATGAATGCACAATGATTACATGGTTGTAATTCATTGGAAAGGAGAGGAAAAGCCTTTAGTGTGAGTTGTTGTCCTCTTTTGAGGCAAAAACTATATTTAAGTAAGGCAACCTATTAAGGTTAATGAACTTTAAACTGTAAGTTGCTTAAAACGAATAGATATTTTTGTGATTGAAACACATTCTTGGTTTCTTAAAATGGTTTCTTAATTAGAATTATTATAATTAATTAGACTAATAACATAATTAACATTAGAAAGTGGGTCCAAATAATAAATTGAGGACAACCATATTGTAGCATACCATTAGTTTCCACATTCAAAACAAAACAAATAATTTATTTTTCTCAAAAACTGAATTTTTTTTAATTTTAAAATTATATGTATTTTCATCATCTATTATAATATTCTGATATGAGTAATGAAATTATTTAGGGTGTAACCTATGATAATTATGATGATTTTCAACATGTCAATTTAATATTTTCACAAAATTTCATTTGAAAATTTGAGGATTATGAAATAAAAAAATTGACCCTAGGGTAAGACATTTAACAAAAAGTGAAGATTCGTTGCAAATTGATTGACAATTTCATATTCTGATTTTAACTACTTTTTTCATTAATCACATTATTATGATATATTGTTCTAGGCCACTCTTGCAACATGCAACCACACAAATTATACATGTCAATATGTTAGTCAATATATATTAGACAACATTATAGCATATATATAATGCATATTGAAAACATGTTGACATATATTGTGTTAGAATAATATATATGATTATAATATATGATTAGCATGTCATCGATTTCCTAATTATGAGTACATGTAGTAGAAGTTAAACAAAAGAAGGTGTAAGATCACAAAATCAGCAACCTTATTATTATTAAGGAAAGAGTTGCTAGGTATAAAGAAATAAAAAGAAAAATAGAAAGACCTGAAGATAGCACTACTAGGAGATGCGGGCCAAGTTCACCTTGTATTTCACTAGGATTTTGAGTGAACTAGGACAGATTCACTGTATGAAATCATGGTAAAACATGTTAACCCCTAGTGACCGGGGACCAGTCGAGAGGACGGGTCAATTAAGCTAGTGAAACAAGATGACAAAAAGTGATGCCCAAATTTAGGTGGAAATTACACCTATTAGTTAAATCAACCTACAACACTAGTCAATTAAGAGGGTTTTTTCACCCATTGTC
>Ga0116230_10006147_pt1 | contig 11817 bp, 8 predicted proteins | sample S1TSphfallax_3_FD_88678 | JGI IMG/M metagenome (GOLD analysis project Ga0116230, IMG submission 88678) | Host-associated microbial communities from peat moss isolated from Minnesota, USA - S1T2_Fd - Sphagnum fallax MG | ecosystem: Host-associated > Plants > Peat moss > Unclassified | place: USA...
AAGGTCGCCCCCAACTGGCGGCTCGAAGGCTCGTACAGCCTGCTGATCGCCAACGCCCACGACACGTCCAAAGGGGTGGTTCCCAATGCCATGGCACTTGCGGATGCCTCTCCGCAGAACCAGTTCCAGTTTCATTCCTACTGGACCGTGATCAAAAACGTGGACTTCAACCAGAGCCTGTATTACGTCCAGGGAACCGGGAACGGAAATGTGCTTGGCGCGGTTGGTCCGCCCCCATCAGCTTACACCCGCGTGGATCTGTCGGTGGTCTGGCATCCGCGCCCGAATCTGGATGTGTCGGTCGGCGTGCAAAATGCATTTGAGCCGCACCACCTGGAGTCCTCATACAACGCCAAAGCGTCCACTTCCGTGGACCGCGCGGTCTATGCCCAGTTCACCTGGAAATTTTGATCGGTCGAACTACCAAGCCAACGTCGCTGTGAAAACAGGAAAAGATGAAAAAGCAAACGGTGATTTTCAGCCGCCTGAGCGAGGCAAGTCTCCTGATCCTGCTGGGATTTGCACAGCCAACCGTTGCTGCCCTGATGGAACCGACCACCCAGCCGGTGACGATGCCAGCAATGGTCCCTTCATCGGAGTCGGTCGACGGCCCGACTACGTCCGCGGTGGCTGGCGTTGGAAGCGATCTGACCGATCTGAGCCTTGAAGACCTGATGAACGTGCAGGTCACCAGCGTGAGCAAAACCAAGGAACCATTGTCGCAGACGCCCGGCGCGGTCACCGTTATCACCCAGGAGGACAATGCCATGGCTCTGGCTGATGCCTCTCCGCAGAACCAGTTCCAGATCCATTCCTACTGGACCGTGATCAAGAATGTCGACTTCAACCAGAGCCTTTATTACGTCCAGGGAACCGGCAACGGAAATGTCCTGGCTGCGGTCGGGCCACCTCCATCGGCATACACCCGCGTGGATTTGTCGGTGGTCTGGCATCCGCTCCCGAACCTGGATGTGTCGCTGGGTGTGCAAAACGCCTTTGAACCGCACCACCTGGAGTCCTCATACAACGCCAAAGCGTCGACTTCAGTGGACCGCGCGGTCTATGCCAAGTTTACCTGGAAATTTTGATCGACTGCGAAGAAAGAAAGCGAGTGGCCCGGATGTGCTGGCGTGGCAAAGGATTCAAACCGCGGATGACGATGCTCGCCGTGTTCGGCGCAGCAATGCTCTGCGGCGCCGACCAGCCGGCGCAGGAATTCAAAGTGAAGGCGGCGTTCCTTTACAACTTCGCGCGATTTGTCGAATGGCCCAGTTTCGCCTTCAAGGATGCCAACTCACCCTTTGTCATTGCCGTGGTTGGCACCGACCCGTTTGACGGCGCGCTGGAACAGGCGGTGAGCGGCAAAACGATCGGGAACCGAAAGGTGGAGATCCGGCATTTTGATTCGGTCGACAAAATCGGAGCCTGCCAGATTCTCTTCGTGCCGGCATCCGATGATGAGTCGGAGAAGCAGATCAACGACAAGGTGAAAAATGACCCGGTGCTCACGGTGGGTGAAAGCGAAAAGTTTGTCAGCGATGGCGGCGGGTCGGTCCGATTCTTCACCGACGACGGCAAGATGCGGTTCGAAATCAGCACCGACGCCACCGATGCCGCCAAGCTCAAGGTGAGTTCCAAGCTCCTGAAACTCGCGAGGATTTTCAAGAAATGAAAAGGTCACTGCTAAAATGGTACGGCAATCTTCCCATTCACCGGAAGCTGATGCTGATCACCACGATCATCAGCGGAGGGTCGCTGGTATTCGCCTGCACGGCTTTCACGGCTTACGACTACATCACATTTCGCCAGGCCATGGTATCCGAGCGGATCGCTTCGGCGGACCTGGTCGGGAACAACTGCACCGCCGCCATCAGTTTTGGCGACCGTGACGCCGCGCAGGAATCGCTTTCGTCCCTGCGCGACAGCCCCGGGTTCATTTACGCGCGCATCCGCGACTCGCAGGGCAATATCTTTGCAACGTTCGACAAGTCGGGCATGGCCGTCTCGGGGCGGAACGCAGACGTGGCACCGGGGACCTTCAAATTCCGGGATGGAATGTTGGTCGTGAGCCGAAGCATTCGCATGGACGGAAAACCCATCGGGGTGATCCGCATCTGCTCGAATTTGAGCCAGCTTCACGAGAGGATGCGGGGATATGTGCTGGCACTGATCGTGGTGCTGATCGCGGGCCTGCTGGCGTCGGTGCTTCTGGTGGGGCGGCTGCAGAAGATCATCACCGGACCGATTTTGAGCCTGGCGCAAACCGCCCGGAAAATCACCGGGGAAAAGATCTATTCCGCCCGCGCCGTCAAGTCCGGCAACGATGAACTGGGAACCTTGATCGACTGCTTCAACGGCATGCTGGAGCAGATCGAGCAGCGCGACGCGCAGCTGACGGAGCATCGAAACCATCTCGAGGAAATGGTCGCACGCCGAACGGTGGAGCTGGAAACCGCCCGCGACAGAGCCGAGGAGGCCAACCGTGCCAAGAGCAATTTCCTGGCCAACATGAGTCACGAAATCCGCACACCCATGACGGCGATTCTGGGTTACGCAGACCTGATGCTTTCGCCCGTGCAGACCATGTCCGACAGGATCAATGCATTGCAGGTGGTGCGCCGCAATGCCCGGCACCTCATGGATCTGATCAATGACATTCTCGACATCAGCAAGATTGAAGCTGAAAAGATGACGGTTGAGAAAATCCCCTGTGACATCGCCCAGACAGCGGTCGAAGTCGCATCCATGCTCAGACCGCGCGCGGTAATCAGGCAGCTGTCGCTGAACGTGGATTTTGTCGGACCGATCCCGACGGAGATTCGGACCGATCCGACTCGGCTCAAACAGGTGCTCATGAATCTCACAGGCAATGCCATCAAGTTCACCGAGTGCGGTGAAATCAGCATCAAAGCTTGGTGCGAGCGTCGTCCCGATGGGAACCGTGTCCTGTTTGCCGTCTCCGACACCGGGATCGGTCTGACCGCCGATCAGATGGCGAAATTGTTCAAACCGTTTGTTCAGGCCGACGAGTCGATGACCCGCAAATATGGCGGGACCGGTCTTGGACTGGTGATCAGCAAACGGCTGGCAGCGTGCATGGGGGGCGACATCACGGTCGTTTCCGAGCCCGGGAAGGGCAGCACATTCACCGTCTGGTTGGACGCCGGGTCACTCGATGGCGTGGCGATGCGGGAGGGCTTGACTGAGTCGATGCTCGCGTTGCCCGAACCGGCGGGCTCGGGTGAAGAAATCGCTTTGCGCGGTCGAATCCTCCTGGCCGAGGATGGCATCGACAACCAGCAGCTGCTGATGATGCATCTCACCCTGGCCGGCGCTGAGGTGGTGCTTGCGGGGAACGGGCGCATCGCAGTGGAGCGGGCGCGGAGTGAGAAGTTCGATGTCATTCTCATGGACATGCAGATGCCGGAGCTGGACGGATATGGTGCAGCCAGCGAACTGCGGCGGTTGGGTTTCACGCTGCCGATCATCGCCCTCACCGCCCATGCCATGAGCGGGGATCGTGCCAAGTGCATCGATGCCGGTTGCACCGACTACCTGACCAAACCGATCGAAAGAGAACTGCTGCTGCGGACAGTCAGCAGTTATTTGCTCAAGGCCCAGGGCAAAACCGGGTATCCCCCGGTCGCAGCCACGCCAACGGGTTTGCAGGCTCCACCGCCAATCCAGACAATTCGCCCGAGTCCCGAGCGTGGGGGATCCTCGAAACGGCAGAACGATGCCAGCAACGCCATGGTGAAGGCGGTGCTTGGATTTGTGTCCCGGCTTCCAGACCGCGTCAGCACCCTGGTTTCGCAGAGCGCCGCTGGCGATCTGGAGGAACTGCGTCGCACGCTTCATCAGATCAAAGGGTCGGGCACCGGATATGGCTTTCCGAAATTAACCGAAACCGCCGCCCGTGCCGAAGCCAGCATTAAAACCCACGCCGAAATTGCAACCGTCAAAGCCCAGGTTGACGAGTTGATCGCCTTGATCCGCAGCACGCAGGGATACAACCCCGCGCAGGAGAAAAGGAGCAACCATGAACCGTCTGCATCCGCAACTCATTGAGGAGATGTCCCATTCTGCGGATCCCAATTCCGCGGATCAGACCGCCTGCCGGGTGGATGCAGAGGAGGTCCGCGCCATGGCTGTACAGAAGCTGCTTGTCATTGATGACTCTGAAGACATCCAGGAGCTGGTCCGCGTGTGGCTGGGGGACGAGTCGTTGGAATTCTTCTCCTGCATCACCGGCGAAGAGGGTCTGCTCGCGGCACCACGGGTGCGCCCCGACCTGATTCTGCTGGACGTCGATCTGCCGGGCATCAATGGCTTTGAAGTATGCCGAAGGCTGAAAACCACCGCCGACACGGCGGATATTCCGATCGTGTTTCTCACCGGAGCCTCGGCAACCGACGAAAAGCTTCAGGGGTTGGAATTGGGCGCAATCGATTACGTGACCAAGCCGTTCGACCCGGCCGAGCTGCGCGCCAGGGTTCGTGCCGCGCTGAACACGAAAAGGCTGATGGATCTTCTGTCCCAAAAGGCGGTGATCCTGCAGGAGAGCGAGGAACGCTTTCGCATTCTGGCTGAAAACTCTTCGGACGTCATTTCCCGCCACAGCCCCGACGGGAGGTTTCGTTACGCGTCTCCCGCTTGCTTTGCGGTTTTTGGGTATGAGCCGCAGGCGATGCTGGGTCGTTCATTGATGGAGTTCGTCCATCCCGAGGATGCCCAGGCCGTGCAGGCATGCTGGGCCATGACCAGGACTCAAGGGGAGGCAAGCACGCTGTGTTTTCGATTTCGGCGCGGTGATGGCCGCTTCGTCTGGCTTGAATCGGGTTGCCGCGTGCTCATCGATCCTGCCACCGGTGCCATCCGCGAAATTCACGCCTCCGCCCGGGACATCACGCTGCGCAAGCAGATGGAGTATCGCGAGCAGATTCGGGCCGACATCTTGCAGATGATCGCGCACGGAAATCCGCTGAATGAAATCCTGCGCGCGTTGATTCTGGCGGTCGAGCAGCAGGAACCCGGGGCCTTCGCCGCCGGAGTCATGCTCAATGGCGGGATGATCCATCACTGCGCGCCCAATCTGCCGCCGGCGATCTCGTTTTCCATCGAGCGCCAGATGTCCAAGCTGATCTCGCGCTACAGTGTTCTCTCGGCACACAGCAGGGAAAAAGTCATCCTTTGCGAACTGCTGACCGACCCGGCATGGGAAACGCTGCGCCAGCCGATTGAACAACTTGGATTGATGTCCTGCTCGTCAATTCTGATTCTGTCAGGGCAACGCGACGCATCGGGGGCATTTTCGCTGTATCGAACGGACAAACAGCATCCGGCCGCTTCAACGGTGGAATTGATGAAACTCGCCAGCGATCTGATCGCTGTCGCCGTGGAGCATCGCCAGCTCACCGATCAGCTGACATTTCAGGCCCGGCATGATTCGCTCACCGGACTGCCCAACAGGACCATGTTTGCCGATCGCCTGGAGCAGGCACTGGCCAATTCCGCACGCAGCGGCAAACCAGGAGCCGTCCTCACCGTGGACGTCGATCGTTTCAAGCATGTCAACGACACCTACGGGCACCAAGCCGGCGATGAAATGCTCTGCCAGGTTGCAAAGCGGCTGGGCCACCGCCTGAGGAAATCCGACACGCTTGCCCGCATGGGGGGGATGAATTTGCCTTGATCCTCAGCGAACTGGCAAATGCCGCCGACGCGGATCTGGTCGCCAAAACGCTGATTCAGGAGTTTGCGACTCCAATCGATCTGCGCGGGCACGAGTTCTTTGTTTCCGTCAGCATGGGATCGGCCGTGTTTTCACAAGACGGCAGCGATTCCAGCACCCTCCTCAAATGCGCCGACTTTGCTCTATACCGGGCAAAGAACGACGGTCGTAACATCTCCCGCGCGTTCACGCCCGACATGAGCGAAGGCGCAGTCGAGCGGCTTGAACTGGAATCGGCGCTGCGCCAAGCCGTCTCCAACCAGGAACTGCGCCTCTATTACCAGCCCAAGGTCGACGCGCCGGGCAATATCGTCGGGCTTGAAGCCTTGGTGCGTTGGAAACATCCAACCCTTGGAATGATCCCTCCAGCCAAGTTTATCGCTCTTGCGGAGGATACTGGTTTGATTCTGCAGATCGGCGGCTGGGTGCTGGAAGAAGCAGCCGCCCAAACCCGCAAGTGGATGAACCAGGGCATTGATATTGTTCCCATCGCCGTCAACGTCTCGACCGTTCAGTTCAAGCAGCCGGATTTCATCACCACCATCTCCAATGTGCTGAGCGGTCCCGGCATGCCAGGCAAGTGGCTGGAGATCGAACTGACCGAAAGCGTGCTGATGCGGAACATGTGCGATGCCGCCGACAAGCTGGCCCGGCTGAAGGATATGCATGTGGATGTCGCCATCGACGATTTTGGAACCGGTTACTCCTCACTGGCGTACCTTCAGCGGCTGTCGATCGACACTCTCAAAATTGATCATTCCTTCATCAGCACGATCGAATCCGAGCGCAGCTCAAAGAGCGGCAAAACAATCATCTCGGCCATTATTTCAATGGCACAAAACCTCGGGTTGAACATCGTTGCCGAAGGTGTGGAAACTCAAGCCCAGCGGCAGTTCCTTCTCGACCTGGGTTGTGATTGGATGCAGGGCTATCTGTTTGGTCGTCCCGAACCAGCAGCATTGATCGAGCCCTTGCTGTGGCGTCGCACCGATCTGTCCATGCAGCGGATGCCCGCCGCGTAGCCACCAGGACGACGAGCCGCCTGAGGCACGGTCCCCCCGACCGTGCGGGTGTCGCTCGAAATCAGAGGATCTCCGCCGGCCAAAACGTTCATAGCCGCCGCCCTTGGGGCCGCGAAGCGTGGTGCGACGAAACGATTTCCATCGCCGAACGCCGCGGGGCGTGAAGGCCGGCGGCTGTGTCAGAGGTGCCAGAGAGACACAGCCAGAGAGACGCAGCCAGAGAGACGCAGCCGCTCGGGCGCTATCTGCTGTCCAGGCTTTCCTGGCCCTCGGCAGACAAAACCAAAGCGCGAAACACCACCGCCCCCCGGCACTTTTTGCATTGGAATTTTCGCCGGCTGGCGCGGTGCCGGGGGACCCACCAGTTGCAGGCGGGGCAGCCGAACTGATACCCCGCCGGCCGCCGGGGCGGGCTGATCACCTTGTCGTCGGTGTAGCACCGCACCGGGCGAGCGCCGATCTGCAGGCAAACCGCCCGCCAGCGCGGGCCATGATGAGCACCCGGCGCCAGTGCATGCGCAATCTCGTGCAGCAGCGTGTCGCGGACCTCTTCGATCGGGTTCAGAAACGTCAGCGACTTGGACAGCGTGATCCGCCGATGGGTGTAATCACACCGGCCAAACCGCCGGCGGGCATGGTCGAAGGAGAAGGACCAGTTTGCCAGCCCATGCTGGTGCATCAGTTGCCGGGCGAGATGTGCCGCTTCGTAGAGGTTCATGGAGAGATTCATCGACGTGATATTTCGCCGTTCGGCCCGCGCGCTTGCCCGCGGTTGCCAGTCTGCTCGCGCAAAAACATCACTTCACCTTCGTCAGCCGATAGATCTGATTCTTATCATCCGCGCTGAACAGGACCGAGCCGTCTTTGTCTTCGGTCACGTCCACAAACCGGGCCATGTAGTGATCGCCCGGATCGCCGACCAATGCGCCCACGAGGGTTGTCGTGCCGCAGGGGTTGTTAGTCATGGGGTCGAACTCGATGCGCTGAATGCAGTAACCGACTTTTCGCGAGCTGTTCCACGAGCCGTGGAAGGCGATGATCGCATCACCAATTTGTCCGGTGAGCTTGTCCTGTTTGGTGAAGGTCCACCCGCAGTTGGCCCAGTGTGCGCCGTTGCACCAGGCGGGGGGAATGGTCTTGGCACACAGTTCCATGATGTCGGGCCGATCGGCGTACTCCAGGCGGGGGATGCGGTTGCCCACCACGAAGGGGTGGCCGTAAAAACCGTCCTGAATGTAATGATTAAACTCATCCGGCGGATTCAGATCCGTCACCGGCTGCTGGTTCTTAAATTCTCCCTTGTGCTCCCCGAGCCGTGCGCCGAAATTGTCCGAGCCGTGATCGCAGCCCCAGATTTCCGTGGTGCCTGGCCGGTACAACAGCTTTTCGGTGTTGCGGATGCCGGAGCAGAAGAGCTTTTTGCCCGAGCCGTCGAGGTTGTAATGCCAGATCTTTTCGCGGTCGTCCCCGGTGTGATCGCTGGCGTTTTGGTCGTCACCGATCGAGGTGTAGAAGCCGTTGTCGTCCACCAGGATCGAGCGATACCAATGCCCGCCGCCCTCGGGCATCGGGCCGCAATCAATGTCGACCACTTCGTCAGCCACGCCATTGTTTTTGGTGCTGCGGGCCTTGTGGACCGAGCCGGATTCGGTGAACCACAGCCAGCCCTTGTACCACTGCAGGCCATGCACCTTGGCCTCGCTGGGGCATTTCACAAATGTGGTGATGTTTTTGTAAACACCCTCGGCATCGGGATCGCGCAGGCAGACGATCCGGCCCCGGTCGGGCTGGGAAACATAAATCTCGCCATCGGGCCCCAGCTCGATGAACCGCGCCTGGCCAAAATGCTCGGCCACCAGCGTCACCTTGTACCCCGGCCGCACCTTGAACTTCGGCACGCCCGGTCCGGTCTCGCCCATTGGCTGGGTCGCAGGGGCGTCGGCGGCATGCACGGTTGAAACCTGGAGAAGCATCACCAGCAGCAGAGCAACGGCTTTAATCACGGGTTTCCTCTTGTATGGATTTCCAACCGACGCCGAATCATAGCCCGGCGCGGGAGAAATTCATGCAAGCGAAAATGGCGGAGTGACTTTCTTACTCCCTCTCCCGGTACTTCGGGAAAGGGCTGGGGTGAGGGTGATTCGGTTCGTCGAAAGTCGCTCGCAAGCGGAAAACACCCTCACCCTCTCCCCGGAATACCGGGTGAGGGAAAAAGAGCATTCCATTCACGGCGAGGCGATCGCCACCGAGGATTTCACATCGGTTGTGTATCCTGTCGCCGGTCCATGCACCAGCGCGGACGCTGCCGTCACGCGTTGGGACAGCAGATTCGTCGCGGGGAAAAATGTTCCCAGCAGCAGCGTCAGAATCGCCGACAGCATCACCGCCAGCACAACAGATGCCGGCTGCGGCAAACGGACCGGGCCCAGATTCGCGCTGGGAACCATTTGCGTTGGTTCGCTGCGCAGGAACATCGCGATCACGATCCTCAGATAATACGCCGCGGAGATGGCGGCATTCACCCACAGCACCAGCGTCAGCCAGGCGAGATGATTGATCTGCCCCGCGGGCAGCGTGAGATAGATCTTGCCGAGGAACCCCACCGTCAGCGGAATTCCGGTCAGGCTGAGGCATGCCACAGTCATCGCCAGTCCCAGGGCAATATGCTTGCGGCCCTGCCCGGCGATGTCCTCGAAGGTTTCGGCGCTGGTTGCCGGGCGATTGTGTCGGCTGGGCAGCAGCTGCAGCACACCGAACGCGGCAACATTGGTGATGCCATACGCAGCCAGGTAAAACAGCACACCCTGAAGAGCCGACGATTGGATCTCCTTGCTGTTGAAATGATTCGCGGCGCTGACCAGCGCCGTGATTCCCACCAGCATGTACCCGGTATGAGCCACCGAGCTGTAAGCCAGCGTGCGCTTGATGTTGAACTGCAGAAGGCCAAGCAGATTGCCGATCGTCATGGTCAACGCGGCAACCACCGCCAGGGTTTTGCAGATCGATTCCGGCACCGCCCAGCTGCCGCCTCCCACCGCGTACAGCACCTTGATGAGGGCGACAAAGCCCGCGGTCTTGGGCACAAACGACAGGAAGGCGGTGACGGGCGTCGCCGCCCCCTGATAGACATCGCCGGCATAATTATGCAGCGGAACGGCCGCCATTTTGAACGCAAACCCGGCAATCAGCATGATGACCGCCATCACCTGCCACTGCGTCCATTTGCCGGCCAGGATCGCGGTGGAGGAGAAATCGTTGGTGACCGAGTGGGGTCCGAACACCTCGGCGATGCGGTCCAATGAGGTGCTGCCGGTGGTGCCATACAGATAGCTGAACCCGAACAGCATCACCGCTGCGCTCATCGCGCCGAGGAAGAAATATTTCAGCCCCGCCTCCTGCGCCACCGGCAGGGGCCGGGAGATGCTGACCATGATGTAGGTCGGGATGCTGGTCAGCTCGATGCCCAGGAAAAGCAGGATCAGATCGTTGGCGGAGGCGACCACGCACAGCCCGGCAAGGCTGAGCAGCAGCAGCGCGAAAATCTCCGAGGTGTCGGTGCCAAAGTCCGATGCGTTCCCGCCGGTTGCCAGCCGATTGGTCGGCATGTTCAGCAACACCAGCAGGATGCCAACCCCGGCAGTGATCAGCTTGATGTACTGGCTGAACGGCTGAATGAGAACCGCCGCCCCGGGGTCCATCTGCGGAATATTCTGCCTGGCCGGGTCGACGCTCAGGCTGGTGTGGAAGCACTGGATGACGAAAACAACGATGACCGCGAGCAGCGCGATTTCAGACGCGATCCGCCGGGCGAAGACGCGATTGGACATCCCCAGGAGAAACAGCACGCAAGCTGCGCCAGCCAGGATGATCTCGGGGAGCATTGCGGTCCACAAAACGTTCATAGCAAACCTTCACAATGACCAGTACGTCGACAAAACGTCCGGACGCCGGTTCTGAGGTACTCCGAAGAGCCGGATTTCCCGGCGTTCGATCCGGCTCTTCGGAGTAGCTCAGAACCGGGGTCTGATGGCATCGAAAACTTATCGCGCCAGCGCCGTGACAACCGGCGCTTGTTTTTCAATCACCGCCTGATCCGCCATTCCCTTTGGCACAACTTCGACAGGTGTCTGAATCAGGATCTTGTCCACCGGTCCCAGAATCCGGGTCAAAATCAGGTTCGGCATCACGCCCAGCAGCACCACAAGGATCGCCAGCGGGGTCAGGATCGCCAGTTCCCGGCCATCGAGATCGACTGACGGCCGCTTCTTTGTTTTCGTTGCCGAGACAACGGTTTCTGCCGCCGGTGTCTTCAAGGGTCCGAACAGAACCTGCCCCACCATCTGCAACAGATAAATCGCGCTGAGAATCACCCCCAGCGCGGCAAGAATGCCAAAGGCCGGGCCAAGATGGGGGATGGCATACGGGCCGATCTTGTCGCCGGTGAACGCGCCGAGAATCGTCAGAAATTCGCTGGCGAATCCATTCAAGCCCGGCAAACCCGCGCTGCTCATGGCAAACAGCACGAGAAAGAAACCCAGCTTCGGCATCACTTTCGCCAGGCCGGCCAGATCATATTGATCGGTGGTGCGATACCGGTCGAAGATCATGCCGACGCAGAGGAACAGAGCGCCGGTGCTGATGCCGTGGTTGACCATGTAGAGCACCGAGCCTTGCAGGCCGATCTCGTTCATGGCCATCAACCCCAGCACGCAAAACCCCAGATGCGAAAAGGATGAATACGCCAGCAGGCGTTTCATGTCGCGCTGCACCCAGGCGATCATTCCGCCGTAGAGAATCCCGATAAGGCTCAGCACGCCAACGATCGTGATCAGCACGCGCAGCGATTGATCTTCCTGATGCGGGCCAATCAGACCGATGGGAATGACCAGCCGAAGGATGCCATAGGTGCCGAGCTTGGGCATGATGCCGGCGAGGATTACCGTGCCCGGCGTTGGCGCCTCGACATACGCAACCGGAAGCCAGGTATGCAGCGGGAAGACCGCTGACTTAACCACAAACGCGGCGAACAAACCCAGGGCGACCCAGAACTGCTCGCGCGAACTG
>Ga0116230_10006149_pt1 | contig 11814 bp, 6 predicted proteins | sample S1TSphfallax_3_FD_88678 | JGI IMG/M metagenome (GOLD analysis project Ga0116230, IMG submission 88678) | Host-associated microbial communities from peat moss isolated from Minnesota, USA - S1T2_Fd - Sphagnum fallax MG | ecosystem: Host-associated > Plants > Peat moss > Unclassified | place: USA...
CCTTCGCCATCAGCGGAACGACCGCGCGCATCGCGTAGAACGTGCCGCTGAGGTTCGTCGCGAGCGTGCGCGACCAGAGGTCGTCGTCGGTCTGCGCGAGCGAGGCACCCGTTCCGATCCCGGCATTATTGACGAGGATTTCGATCGGCCCGCGGGCGGCTTGCGCCTCGGCCAGCGCGGCTTCGAGCGCGACGCGGTCGGTGACGTCGGCCGCGACGACGTGCGCGTGCGCGCTCGCCGGCAACGTCGCCGCATGCCTCTCGACGTCGGCGCGCTCGCGTCCCAACAGCGTGACGCGCAGGCCGGCCTGGGCGAGTGCGGTCGCCGTCGCGGCCCCGATCCCCGTGCCGGCCCCGGTGACGAGCGCGTGCCGGACAGATGAACTCATCGGACGACCTCCGCCGCTTCGGCGGCACGACGCACCGTGCGCAGATACTGATCGCGCCCGGGCAGGTACGAAAGCGGCCACGGCTGCGCAGCGTAGCCGAGCGTGGCGGCGGCGTGGAGCGTGAAATACGGATCCGCGAGATGCGGCCGCCCGAGCGCGACCAGATCGGCTCGACCGGCAGCGATGATGCCGTTGATCTGGTCGGCGTCCGTGATGTTGCCGACCGCCATCGTCGCGATCTGCAGCTCGTTGCGGATCTTATCGGAGAACGGTGTCTGGAACATCCGGCCGTAGACGGGCTTGGCGCGGCGTGAGGTCTGACCGGCCGAGACATCGATGAGGTCGGCGCCGGCGGCGGCGAAGGCGCGCGCGATCTCGACCGCATCGTCCGGGGTCACGCCGTCGTCGACCCAATCGGTCGCCGAGATGCGCACCGACATCGGTTTCCCGCTGGTCCAGTTCTCACGAAGCGCGCGAAAGACTTCGAGCGGGAAGCGCAGCCGGTTTGCGAGCGATCCACCGTAGTCGTCGGTTCGCTTGTTCGTGAGCGGCGTGATAAAACTGGAGAGCAGATAGCCGTGCGCGCAGTGCAGTTCGAGCAGATCGAACCCGGCCGTGATCCCCATGTGTGCGGCGCGCACGAACTGCTTGATCACGCGATCCATGTCGGCACGGGTCATCTCGCGCGGGACCGCATTGCGCTCACCGAAGGCGACCGCCGAGGGACCGATCAGCGGCCAGTTGCCTTCGGCGAGCGGCTCGTCGGGCGACGCCCAGCCGACTTGCGTCGAGCCTTTGGGACCGGCATGGCCGAGTTGCAGCGCGATCTTCGCCGGCGTGTTCGCATGCACGAAGTCGACGATCCGTTTCCAGCCCGCCAGATGCTCGTCACGATACATGCCGGCGCAACCGGGCGAGATCCGTGCATCGGCCGCGACGCACGTCATCTCGGTGAACACCAGGCCCGCGCCGCCCTGCGCCCGAGCACCCAGATGCACGAGATAGAAATCGTCGGGCGTCCCGTCGACGCAGCGATACATGGCCATCGGCGAGACGACGATACGATTTGCAAGTTCGACGTCGCGCAGCCGGAAGGGCAGAAACATCGGCGGGACGGGCGCATCGAGCCCGCTGCGCTGCGCGAGCCAGCGCTCCATGCCGTGGACGTACGCGGCATCGCGAAGGCGCAGATTCTCGTGGCTCAGGCGCTGACTCCGTGAGAGCAGGCTGTACGCGAACTGCTCCGCCTCCAGCGACGCGTAGCGGTCGACGTTCTCGAACCATTCGGTCGAATTCCGCGCGGCGTTCTGGAGCCGCAGCACCTCGACACGACGCTCCGCTTCATAGGCGGCAAATGCCGGCGCGGGTTGCTCGTGCGTGGCGAGCGCGTGTGCGAGACCGATCGCATCTTCGAGCGCGAGCTTCGTCCCCGAGCCGATCGAGAAATGCGCCGTGTGCGCGGCATCGCCGAGCAGCACGATGTTCGCGTGATGCCAGCGCGCGTTGTTCACCTGGACGAACGAGAGCCACGGCGACGCGAGATGCGCGGCGTTGCTCATCAGCGGATGACCACCGAGATAACGCGCAAAGAGCCGCTCGCAGTATGCGATCGAATCGGCCGCACTCATCAGGTCGAGCCCGGCGGCGCGCCACGTTTCCTCGCGGCACTCGACGATGACGGTCGAGGTATCCGCGTCGAATTGATAGGCGTGGATCTGAAACCAGCCGTGGTCGGTCCGCTCGAACGCGAACGTAAACGCCTCGAACGTCTGACGGCAGCCGAGCCACATATAGCGGCAGCGGCGGCCTTCGAGCGTCGTGCCGAACACGGGCGCGTGCGCGCGCCGCGTGGCGCTGTTGGCCCCATCGGCGGCGACGATCACGTCGGCACCGCGAACGTCGACCGCCTCGATTGCGCTGTTGAAACGAACGTCCACGCCGAGCGCAAGCGCACGCTCATGCAAGATTGCTAAGAGCCGTTTGCGTGCGATCCCGGCAAAACCCTGACCGCCGGCGCGGATCGTTCGCCCACGGTAGTTCACGTCGATCGCGTCCCAGCGGACGAACTCATCCGCGATGCGGGCAAAGGTATCGGGATCGGCCGTCGCGATGTTTCCTAACGTCTGGTCCGAAAAGACCACGCCCCACCCGAACGTATCACCGGGCGCATTTCGCTCGTGGACGACGATCGAGGCCGCGGGCTGGACGCGCTTCATCACAATCGCGAAGAACAGACCGGCCGGACCGCCGCCAATCGACACGATACGCATGGGCGAGATCACCGTCCAGCCGCCATTGCGGACACTTTAAGCCTAAAGCATCTGGCTGTCAACGGTTCGGTGAAAGGCATGCCGGGTTCGACTCCGGGCGTCTTGGTTCAGCGTACGAAACTGTTCGAGGAGTAGACGTTCGAACTAAGAACGTACGCTCGTGCTCGAGATCCGGGTTCTCGGCGAGTTTCGACTCATCGAGGACGGTACTTTGCTACGTTTTCGAGCGCCGGATAAAGCGCTCGAGTTATTGGCCTATCTTCTCGTCCATCCCGGGCCGGTCGAACGCGGCCGCATCGCCGAGGTGCTCTGGCCCGACAAAGACGTCGAGGAAGGGCGCACGGAGTTGCGCCGGCACCTCTACTACCTCGCGACGCGCGCGTTGCCTGAGGGCGTAACGTGGATCACCGGCGACAAGCGCACGATCTCGTGGAATCCGGATGCGCCGGCGATCGTCGATCGCGCGCAGTTTCAATCACTCGCTCCGGTCGACCCGATTGCTGCGCTCGGCCAGTATCAGGGTGATCTCTTCCCGGGCCTCGACACCGAATGGATCATCGCCGACCGCGAACACGACCGGCTGCTCGCCGCGGATCTGTGCGCTACCGCCATTGAACGTGCGATGTCGACGGGCAAATACGACGAGGCGATTCTCTTCGCGACACAGCTGACCGCGATCGATCCATGGAACGAAGCCGCCGTGCGCAGCGTGATCGCCGCCCGGAGCGCGAGCGGCGACACGACCGGCGCCGCACACGCCTACAACGATTTCTCACGCCGGCTCGCCGACGAACTCGGCGTCGAACCCGCCCCCGAAACGCGCGCCGCATACGAAGCGGCCGTGCACGTGCCGCGCACGACGCGTGTGGTCGGCACGCGACTCACGAGTTTCGTCGGCCGCGAAGCCGACATCCAGGACCTCGCGGCGCTGCTCGATCGCGCCGCGATCGTGACGCTCACCGGCCCCGGTGGCGTCGGCAAGACGCGCCTCGTGCAAGAACTCTTCCGCACGACGTTCGCGCAATCGTCGCTCAAACTGGCATTCGTCAAACTCGCCGCGATCGGCAACCCGACGTTCGTGCTCAGCACGATCGCGGCGGCCCTCGGCGTGCGCGAAGAACACGACGCAAGCCTCATCGATACGATCGCCGGCGCGCTCGAGCGCACGGACGTGCTCCTCGCCGTGGATAATTGCGAGCACATGCTCGAAGAAACGGCGAGCGCGCTCGAGGCGCTCGCCGTACGCCTTCCGCGGCTGCGCGTCATCGCAACGTCGCGCGAGCCACTCCGGATCGACGGCGAGCAGGTCTTTCGGGTCAATCCGCTCGGTGCCGAAGCCGCCGCGACGCTCTTCTGCGATCGCGCGCGAGCGGCCGGTGCCGTCGACGCGCTCGCGCCGGCCGCGGCGACGAGTATCGCCGCGATTTGCCGCAAGCTCGACGGGTTGCCGCTCGCGATCGAACTCGCGGCGGCGCAGGCGTACGACAAGAAGATCGTCGCGATCGCGAAGAGCCTCGACGAAGACTTTTCGGAGGCGACGGCGCGCCGCACCGCGGATCCCCGTCAGCGGTCGCTACGCGCGCTCCTCGATTGGAGCGTCGACCGGCTCGATCCGCACGAACGCGACGCCTTTGCCGCGCTGGGCGTGTTGATCGGCACGTTCTCCGAGCGCACCGCGGCGGCCGTCTGCGGTACCGGCCCGCCGCTCGAGACGCTCGTCGCGAAGTCGCTCGTCGTGCGCGAGAACGACACCTATTCGCTGCTCGAAACGACGCGCCGGCACGCGGTCGCGCGGCTCGAAGAAGAGCGCGATGCCGGCGCGGTCCGGCTGCGCCACGCCCGGCATGCGCTCGCGCTCGCGCACGAAGCCCAGATCGCCTTCCGCACCGGCCAACGTCCGGCATGGCGCGAACCGTTCATGGCCGAGATGGACAACATCCGCGGCGCGCTCGATTGGGCGCTCGCGCATCGCAAGTCGCGACTCCTAGGGATCGCGCTCGCCGCGGAACTCGACGTGCTGTGGTGGGACGCGTCGCTGGCGGTCGAAGGCGCGCGCTGGATCGAACGCGCGCTCGAGTTACTGCCGCCGGAGGCACCGGCCGCGCTGCGCGCGCGCTGCTGGCTCGCCGCCGCGTGGCTGCGTTCCGAAGGACCCGCGCGCATCGAAGCGGCGGCGAAGACGCTCGGCCTCATCGAGGACCTCGCGAGCGACGCGGAACGTGCGCGGGCATGTTGCGCCTTCGCGCAGAGCGCGCAATACATCGAAGGTCAGCGCGGCGCGATGTCGCGCGCGCTCGACGCTGCGCGTGCGTACGCGGAACGCAGCGGCGACGCCTATTCACTCGCGCTCGCGATGCACCTCACGGGCGACGTGCTCGTCCGGGCGCATCGCGACGCCGAAGCGCACGCGATCTACGACGACGCGGTGAAGCGCTATCGCGCGCTCGGCGACGAACGCGGGACGGCGATGGTGCTCGCGAACATCGCGGAGGGCGCCTTCCGGCGCGGCGAGCTCGGCGAGGCGCTGCGGTACTCGAGCGAGGCGCTCGCGATCATGCGCGCCCGCAACGAGCGGCATTTCGCCCTGTTGCTGCTGGCGAACGTCGCGATGTACGGCGTCGCGGCCGGCGATGCCGTGCGCGCGCGCACGCACTGCGATGAAGGCTACGCGATCGCGCGCGAAGCGGCACTGCCCATGGAGACGGCGATCTTCGTCGCGATCTACGCGATGCTCGCCGCGGCGGAGCGTGACTATCCGCGCGCGGCGCAACTGCTCGGCTGCACGGACCGGATGTATCGCGAGGGCATGTTCTTGCGCGATCATACGGAGAACGTGCTCGTCGAAACGCTCGAGGAGCGACTGCGCAGCGAACTCTCACCCGAAGAGTTCGCGCGCAACCGCCGGATCGGCGAGGCGAGCGATCCCGCCGATCTCGTGATCGTGCACCACGCGCAGCCGGGCGTCGCCGCCGCCACGATCGGCGTTCCTCCGATCGTGCAGCGCCGGCGTCCGGCGTAGCGTCAGTAGCTGACGTTCGGGGCCGGGAAGACGGCGACGCCGGTCGCGTACGGTTCGTACCCGGGCAGCGAGATCGTGCTGAGCACGGTCCCGCTCGTCGTGTACTCGGAGACCGTGCCGCCCGTGTGGAACGAGAGCCAGACGTTCCCGGCGACGTCGGAGGCGACCTGATACGATCCTTGATCCGCGTACGGCACGTAAAACGCGGTCGTCGCGGTCCCGGCGGCGGGATTGATCAGCGCAAACGGGATTCCGCTATCCGTTCCGTAGCTTTGCGCGGCGAAGATCGCGCCGTTCGGTAAGACCGTCATGTAGCTCGGGTCGATGGTGACATTCGAAACGACGGTACTCTGGGCGTGCGTTCCCGCTGCGTACTCGATGATCGAGTTGCCTTCGTTTTCGTAGAGGTTCCCGAGCGCGTCCGTTGCGAGCTGACTCTCGTACGTGCTGTTCGTCACGAGGATGGTGGACGTGGTGCTGCCCGCCGGGAACTCGACGAGGTTGTAATTGTTGTTCGAGTAATCAGCATTCTGAACGTACAGGTTACCGGCGGCATCGACCGCGATCGACGACGGTTCGTCGATATTGCTCGTGAGCGTTTGGGCCGCCGTCGTCGACCCGGCGGGGTACAGCGTCACACTCGAGCCGGAGTAGTTCGTGACGTAGAGCGTTCCGTTGTGATCGACCGCGAGCTGCGGGGCGAAGTACGGGATCGCGATCGTGATGTCGGCCGAGGTGTGTCCGTCGTAGAATCCGTACACCGAGTCGTTGTAACCATCCGAGGCATAGACAACCGCGTGGGCGAGCGCGAGCGGAATCGTTTGCGCGATCGCCGTCGCGCCGCTGCCGCCGGCCGGCGTCGCGGTCACGGTCAGCCCGTACGAACCGGGTGTCACGCCGCTCCCCGCTGCGCCGACGGATGCGATATTCGGCGCGGTCACCGGATTCGGGATCGTCGCGGTGAGCATCTGCGCGTTGCTAGCCGAGACCGCGTACGTCGGCGCGCCGGGACCGACGATCGCATTCCCGTCGGCGTCGAGCGCTTCGAGCGCGAGGAGTTGCGAGGAAGGTCCCCAGAGCCGGAGCCCGCCCGTATCACCGCGCAGATACCCGCCGCCGACCGGCGTGACTTGGATGCTCGCGGGGATGCCGCCGAGCGTGACGGGGATGGTATTCGCCTGACCGGCAACGATCGTGAACGCAAGTGCGTTCGCGGCCGAGAGCGCCGTACCGCCCGGATCTTCCGCGGTCAGGCTCGCCGTATACGATCCCGGCGCGAGCGCGAGCGTGAATTGGCAGAACGTGGATGCAAGCGTGCTGCTGCAGCCGTTCGAGGTCGGCGTGAGCGAGACGGTTTGCGGATATCCGGAGACCGGGGAACCGCCTTGCGTGATGCTGATGAGCATCTGCGCCGTCGCGGGCGACACGTACTGTGCCGAACGCGCGGATGCCGATGCGGTCTTCTTCGGAATCGTGATGCGCAGCGTCGCCGTGCCTTTCGCACCCGGCGCCGCGTGCGTGGCTTGGGTGCCTGCGGCGGGTGCCTGCGGGAGCGCGCGATACCCGCCCCCGCCGCCGCAACCGGCCAAGAGCGTTGCGCTGAGAATCGCCGGTACCGTCGATCGCGCGTTCATCAATTCACCCCGAAGCTGGAGGTCGTGTTGGTGAGGGTGACGCTCGTCGAATTTCCGCCGGTGAAGTCGGTGAGCGTCAGCGTGCAGGTGCCGGCCGCCGGCGCGTTCGTGCTGACGCTGGTCAAGAACGTCGTTGCGTTGGTCGCGGCGGTGGTCGCGATGTGCACGCAGCCTGCGGCTTCCGTTGCCGTGATCGCCTTGTTGTAGGGGCTGTTCGTCCAGCCCACTTCGGTCGCGGTGAACGTCGCGGACGAACCGGTCCCGGTCGCCGCATAGAGGTCGATCTCCGGCTGGCTGCTGCTGTTTTCCGGGCCGCTGTAGACGATCGGCGAAAGCTGCGGCGCAAAGCCGAGCGTGGCGGTAACGCCGGTGGCACTGGCCGTAATCGTCGCGGGGGCGATCGCGAGACCCGTGTACGCGAGGGCGGCCACATCGCGGGAACTCAGCAGCGTTCCGTTCGTCGGGTTGTCGCTACCCGAGGTCACGAGAATCGTCGCACCGGTCGTATCGCTGATCCCGATCGTGACCGGATTGTCATAGGTCCCGAGGATCGTGTTCCCGTCGACGTCGATGACGGTCACGGAGATTATGCCCGTGTACGGCGTTCCGGCCGTCGTCGGTGCAAAGGACAGCTCGATCGAGGCGGGCACACCGTTCAGCGTCACCGACTCGGTGTTCGTGCTGCCGGCAGCGATCGAGTAGGTCGGCGACGCCGTCGAGATCACGTTGCCGTTGGCGTCGTACGTCGTGAGCGTGAACGTGTCGCTGCCGGGCGGGACGGACGGACCGGCCACGCTGCAGCCGTTTGCGCAGGAGCCCGCGCTGATCGTCGTCGTGACGCTCGTCTGCAAGCCGCTCGGGATGCCGCCCGGGGTGACGGAGTCCAGCGTGATCGTCACCGTCGCGATGTCGGCGGTGACGTACTTGGGCGAACGCGTTCCGCTCGCGGCTTTCTTGGTAGCCGCACTGGCGGTTTTCGCCGGAACCTTGAAGACCCAGTTGGTCGCAACGGTGTGCGCGGACGACGACGGTGTCGTCACGCTTCCACCGCTGCCGGATGATTTGATCGCGGCCGGTGCGGAGCTCCCGCCACCCGAACACGCGGCGAGGACGAGCGTTCCGGCTGCGGCGAGGACCAGGGCTTTGAACGAGGCCAGTGTTTTCATGGAATGCCGTCCTTTCAGTGACGTCGGGTGTGCGATTGGATGGTGAAGCCGGCCGTCGTCACGGTGATCGCAACCGTGGCGCTTTGGCCGTGCGTGTCCGCGAAGGTGGCGCTGCACGTTCCGGACGCGAGTCCCGTGACGGTGAACGTCACGCTCGGTCCCGCCGCGGAGGCGGGCGCGATCGTCGCGATCGACGAGCACATGTTGGTCTGCGAGAAGTCGGCCGTGTCGCCGGTCTCTTGCGCGAGGATCGTCGCGGCGTTGGCAGCGCCGAGCCCGTACACGCTCAGTGACGCCGGGTTCACGCTGAAGACACCCGGCGGCGGAGCCGTCGGTGTCGGCGTCGGCGTGTTCGTCGGCGACGGTGACGGTGACGTCCCCGGCGACGGTGACGTCACCGGCGACGGCGATGCACCCGGCGACGGCGACGCGCTCGGCGTGCTCGTGACCGCGACGCCGAACGAGGTCGTATTGCCGAGCGTATCGCTCACGGAGATCGTCGCCGATCCCATGCCGACGGCCGTGATCGTGAACGTGCCGCTCCCGGTCGCCGCGAGCACGCGGCGCGCCGATGACGACGCACCGCTCGATGCGACCGCCGCAACGGTCGCCACCGCAGTGTTCGATGACGTTGCCGTATAGGCGCCGGTGTAGCCCGGCTCGCTGATGGTGAACGTCGCCGTCGGCGCCGACGCGCTGAGCGTCACGCCGCTCGCCGACGATGCACCGCTCGGCAAGGTGATGTCGATCGGGCTCGACGCCGAAGGCCGCGGTGCGGGCGCGGACGCGACGCCGCCCGACGAACACGCGATCGGCAGAAAGGCGAGTAGCGCGGTGCAGAAACACCGCAAGATACCTGGTCGCAAAACACAGCCTCCATGGCGGGTAGTGCGGCCAAGGTATCAGCGGATCGTCGCCGTTCCGTCGCGGATTCGGGCCCGATCAGATCATATTTCAGGATGTTCGGCACGCTAGCGCGCACAAAGAGCGTCCGATGCGGTGGGCACGAGGAGAGGCAATGGGTGGAAAACGAGGCGGCATACGCGCGGCGGCGCTTTCGATCGTCGTCGCATGCGCTGCGGCCGGATCGCCGGCCGCGGCGGCACCGGAGCGCTGGGCGCCGCCGGGGATCGTTCCGGTCTCCGCGTCCGCCGCGGCGGTGCTGGCGCACGCCGGCGCGCGCGACGGTTCCGTCGCGGGCCGAATCGAGCACGTCCGGATCGTGGCTCCGCCGCAAGCGGCGACCGCGACGGTCGAGGTGCGCGGCCGCGCCTATCGCGCGACGGTCGATCTCGACGGCCATCCGTTCGCGTACGGGGTCGGCGAAGGCATCGGCTGGCGACGCCTGCCGTCGGGGCTGACGCACGTCGTCCGCAGCGATCTCCAGGGCGACGAGCTCGATCGCTGGCCGCGCGCCGTCTACGGCTTCGACATCGACGATTGCCGCGTCGAGGGCCGGACGCGCGACGAGCATCCGCTGATCGTCATCCGCGACGCGCCGGCCGCGGCGCCGCCGCACTGGTTCTTCGTCGATCCCGCGAGCGGCGAGATCGTGCGCGAGATGCAGCGCGACGGGATCCAGGTGGCGACCTTCACGTTCTCCGACTGGCGCGAGACGGACGGCGCGCGACGCCCGTACCGCTGGCACATCGCGGGCGGCGGCCCCGACGCCGACGTCGTCGTCGATGCGGTAACGGCGGCACCGGCGGGCGCCGACATCATCCCGGTCCTCGCCGATCGCACCGAATATTTCCGCAGCAGCGGGACGACGCCGGTTCCGGCCACGTTTGCCGACGACGGAACGATCGTGGTCCCCGTCGTCGTGAACGGCCGCGCCGAACGCTTCGAGCTCGACGACGGCACGACCGAGATCACGATGGATACGGAGGCGGCGGCGCACGCGAACCTGACGGTGCGCTTCGGTCATGCGATCGCCGGCACGATCGACGTGAACGGCATCGTCATGCACGATGTCCCGGTGCTCGTCGTTCGCGATCTCGGACAGATCGGCGGGCTCCTCGGCAACGATTTCTTCGTCGGCCATGTCGTTCACGTCGATTACGCGCAGCACCGCGTCGAGGTCGTGCCGCGCGACGGCTTTACCCCGCCCGCCGGAACGAACGCGATCCCGATGAACGTCGCCGAAGGGCTACCGATCGTCTCCGCCCTGATCGGATCGCAGACCGGGACGCGATTCGCCCTCGATCTCGGCTCGTATCCGGTCTTGCTCGGCGCGCCGTTTTTCGATACGTCGCCGCACGATGCGCTCGGCTTCCGCATGTGGTCCACGACGACCGACACCGAGACGTTTCTCGAAGGGCCGGTGCGGTATCGCGCCGGCGTGTTCGGCGAGGTCGACTTCGCCGGCGCCCACTTCACGGGCCGCAACATCCTGCGCGTCGAGCAGGCACAGCGCGATGCCCTCGCGCTTCCGTTCGACGGGATCCTCGGGACGCGGTACTTGGAGTGGTTCGATCTCTGGTTCGATTACTCGGGCGGCGTCCTCTACGCGCGTCCGCTCTAAGGACGATCAGTCGGCGATATCGAGCCCGACATCGACCGCGGGCGCGCTGTGGGTGAGCGCGCCGACGGAGATGAGATCGACGCCCGTTTCGGCGATCGCGCGCACGGTCGCAAGCGTCACGCCGCCGGAGGCTTCGAGCAGCGCCGCGCCGTTCGCGCGCGCGACCGCGGCGGCGAGATCGGCGAGCGCGAAGTTGTCGAGCAAGATGATGTCCGCACGCGCCGCCAACGCCTCCTCGAGCTGCGCGAGCGTATCGACTTCGACTTCGATCTTCACGAGATGACCGGCGGCGGCACGCGCGGCATCGATCGCCGCGCGTACGCCGCCCGCGATCGCTACGTGGTTGTCTTTGATGAGGATCGCGTCGTCGAGACCGAAGCGGTGGTTCTTCCCGCCACCATGACGGACGGCGGCTTTCTCGAGGGCCCGCATCCCGGGGGTCGTCTTGCGCGTGTCGACGATCGTCGCGCGCGTTCCGGCGACGGCGTCCACGTAGCGACGGGTGGCCGTCGCAACGCCGCAGAGCCGGCCCAGGACGTTGAGTGCGGAGCGCTCCCCGGTCAGCAAGGTGCGTGCGGAACCGGTGATCGTCGCGAGGACGCTTGCGGCTGCAACCGTATCGCCGTCGTGCGCGTGGAAGACGACCTCGATCGCCGGATCGAGCAGCACGAACGTTCGTGCCGCGGCGGCGACGCCGGAGATCGTGCACGCGGAACGCGCGACGATCGCCGCCGATGCCGTGCGATCCACGGGGACGATGGCGCTCGTCGTCAGATCGCCGGCGCGGCCGAGATCCTCACGCAGGGTTGCTTC
>Ga0116230_10006153_pt1 | contig 11812 bp, 10 predicted proteins | sample S1TSphfallax_3_FD_88678 | JGI IMG/M metagenome (GOLD analysis project Ga0116230, IMG submission 88678) | Host-associated microbial communities from peat moss isolated from Minnesota, USA - S1T2_Fd - Sphagnum fallax MG | ecosystem: Host-associated > Plants > Peat moss > Unclassified | place...
AAATCGACAATACGTATATCTCTTTGATAATACGTAGGTGAATAGAAAAATATGTCCTTATAAAATATGTACATGTATATACATATATCAATGTATTTGTAAAATACGTAAATGAATCAAGAAAATATATATGTCTCTTTGAAAGTATGTACATGAATCGAAAATACATACCATCTATCTTGGAATTACATTGGAGTTTTCATTTGATATCATTTTGCAAGTCAATTTTTATCTACTCATCATATTATGCATTATGTTAATCACACTCATAAATTGAAATAGTTTGAATTTTTTATTTTATTTTTGTGCATCCAAAGCACCTAAAGAAGTTTTTTTATTAGTATACAAGTAAGTAAACCCATTTTGCAAGCAAAATGATAGGAGAAAGGATTGACAGGACCTTGAAAATTATTTAATTAACAGTTTTAAGTTGGGACAATTTTTGTTTGATGGGACAATAAGAATTTAGGAAGCATTCTGTTTTCAACAATCGCATGTCATGAACGTAGCTTCCGTTGCAATCATTTTTGCATCCAATGTAAGGAATTTCAACCTGTGATTTAGATGTGGATATTCCAACCCATCGAGAAAGAAAAGTACGCAAGAGATAGAAAAGAATGATCATCGCAACAATTTCGTATAAACAACATTGATCGTTGTCCTACCATTCGAGTAGAAAACAGAGACGTCATTCACACACATAGCTCGTGACAAAGCTACATACAATTGGCCATGGGTGAAAATAGGTTCATGCAAGTAAATGCCAACAATTTTCATGGTCTGACCCTACGCCTTGTTAATGGTCATAACAAATGCCAATTGTAAAGGGAACTGGCACCTTTGTAAGGTGAATGGCCAATTTGAATAGTTTGTTGTCATGGTGATGCACGATATGTTGACAATATTCCCTGCATGCTCACCACCAATGATCTGTGTGACAATCAATTTCCATGCCAGGTGCCAAATGATTAGATAGGTCCCATTACAAAATCTAGAGGCCGCATCAAGATTTCTCAATAAGATAACAAGGACGCCAACTTTGAGGGCCAAGCGATGTGGTGGCATACCTGCTAGAATAATGGTGTTGAAAAATTTTGTGCCAATCACCATAGCCTAGTCACCCCTTGTTTCCACCAAATCTTTCGACAAAAATACGTGCTTTCGCTCGGGCACAGCTTTAGCAATTTAAGTGTTGAGAGAGTTCACAACTATATTTTTTGTTGTCAAAATAGCTCGACCATCCATGTATCCTTGGTTTACGTAATTGATTGCCAGGGCCAAGAAAACAACGTGGATGAAGGTATCTATAGATGGCACTTGATGGATTTCCGGGTATAAGGCGACTTCAACTCAAACTGAAGGCTCCGTGTCGGCTTCTAGTGGAAAATGATCAATGATGGAAGACTTTTGGCAATGATGGAAGACTTTTGGCCATTACCGACTCTCAAAAGGTACTTAACATACAGCTTGGAAAGGGGATTGGCGCACAATCTCATGTTTTTTGTGAGAGTCAAAACGCGCACTTGACGCCACAAAACTGAACACAAAAAGGCCACAAAACGATTGCTGCCCGAGAGCCTCTAGACACCACTAGCGGACATTGTCGAAAATCACCCACGAAGACAACCACTTTACCGCCAAAGGGCAAATCTGGGTGCTACATGATGTTGTGCAAAGTCCGGTCTACTGCCTTGGCATAGTGTCGGTGTTATGCTGGAGCCTCATCCCAAACGATCAACTTTGCTTCTTGGAACAGCTCAATAGAATCGTTCTGCCCAGGTATCGAGCACATTGAGTCCCTACCAATGGTAATTGGGATCTTGAAAATTGAATGTGAGGTCCATCCACCTTCCAATAGGAAAGTTATTATGCCAGAAGAGGCAACCCTAATGGTGACATGTCCATCCCATCGAATCGATGCCAATAACACGCTATATACAAAGGTTTTATCTGACCCACCTAAACCATCTAGGAAAAATACTATGCCTTGGGCTACTGCGTTGAACACTACAGTGACAGTTGTTTCCTGGCAAATGTTGAGTCACGAGAGATTCTAGTCGACATAGCCATGGAGTACGTCTCTATCGTAGTCAAGCTCTGTAGGCAATTAAGGATTGACACATAACATTTCTACAAGCGACAAAGCGAACGACATTTGCAGAAAGTTGTGCAAGCCTTTATCAACACTAATTTGGCCTCAAGGAGTAGTAGGGTGTCGTTGTAGGCATCCTTGGCAGTGCCTCCATTTGTGATGCGTCGATGTCGTGTATTGTGCGACATATCGTCTCAATATCTTTCCCATAACACTTCTGGATTCAAAGGAGAGCATAATAAGAAAAGTCACAAAAGAGATTCCTTAGCCTTTTTGCATCTTGATCGATACATGCTTCTCGCATGCACGTGTCCCATTTTGCGTTGTCCAACAATAATCCCAATGCTCCGCAAGCATCTTGAAACATTGGATGCTCTGTGTCGTCAACAACCCGGAGATGTTCAAAAGAGGTTACGCCCAGTACGATAATAAGTAAGAGGTGGAGGAAGAAGCGTTCAGTAGTGGCAAGTTGTACGAAATACATTCGCCCAATAGTTTTTTCTCCTTGCTGTCGAACCGACCAAACTTTTTCTCGAATTTTCCAAACATGATTAACAGGGAAGTCCGCATACACCACATTCCGCCCATCCGCATGTTGAGCATTATACGCAAAGTAAGTGGTCAAGGTGGTTCTTTGGTAGGCAGCACGCTCCGCCACAATGGCCAAATCTTCATTTTTGTTTAAAATGACTTTGTGTTGTCTTAGCAAATAAACAAACTAATCGAGTGACTGGCAACCATTCCGTATGTTTTTTGAACGAAAGTAAGGAATCAACCCCTTTAACAATGCTCAAATATTGAGGTTAATGTATTGCTAGATCTCGTTTGTTGGATTGGTAATCACCATTACAACACGGTCAATACCTTTATAAACATATCTAAAAAGGTATTTGACACTCCAAATATCGACACACACCTCAACGTTAATATGTGCATTAAACATCTTGGTAAGGTAAGGGTTGTGGGGCACCACCCATTAGTTGTCATACGCAAAGCCATCTGGAGTCTTTCGAAATGTTCGACCATCGTTTCATTGACAGTAGACAGGGTAACCGTCTTCGCCTTATGTTGTATCCTTGGAAAAAGCTCACGAATAACGTTTCTTGCATGCATCGTTGACCATGCAAGGTGCGTTGGGGTATTCTTGGCCACACGGTTCGTGCAACAAACATTTTGTGACCGTTTCAAAAAGAGGTGTGTTCTCTGAAAGAGGAAGCTCCGCCAACACCAAGTGATCTATGTCTTCGGTTGTGGAAACTTTCTGCTATGGAGGAAAGATAAGGAGCAAATGGATGTGAGGTAGGCCTCATTTATGGTATTCCTTTGTCCAAATGTTCCCAATAACTTTGGTGAACAATCCAATTTTTGCCACTCCTTTAAGAAGGGCTTTCACCTTCATCTGAAATACGTGGGTGACCAAATCTGGATGGTCAAAGGCTATTTGGTTGGGCTCGAGCTCCATAACTATTTCTTCCCAATTCGGGTTGCAAGTGAATGTGACGAAGACATCTGGAATTCCTTTGCTCCGCACAATAACCATCACATCTTGATATGTTTGCATCATGAAACGTGGAGAACCAGGAAATGAAACTAGAAAAATAATTTGCTAACCCATTTGCATAGGATCTAATCGAACATCATGTTTGACCATATCTACCAATCCTTGGTAGAGTTTCGCACGAAGTTGAACTTGGTTTAGCACAAAAAAGTTAAAAGTGTTATATTCTGTTTTGGCAGCAACATCGACAATATACTGTTGAAAAAGGCTACCACTGAGATGTAGAGCGGAAAGTTCACCATTAAAATGCAACCTTTGTGCATAGTAAGCCACCATTGACACCCTTGTGCATGCTTCATCCTGATTGTTCTATAGTCGCAAATTTTCAAACCACTCGTCCTCCTCGGCAAGGAAAAGCAATGGGTATTGTAAAAGATCGTAAGAAGGTGCTAGCTTGTTCATCCGTTGTAAACCACCTCCATATTGTCGTTATATAATGACATCGCGATTTCCAACCTCTCTTGGCTTGCCATGAATTATCATTGCAACTTCATTTGCCGTAAAGACATTGTAACGACAAACATTTCCATTTCCCTAGGTTCAACTAACTATAATGCAAATGTGGACCTCCTCTATAAGGTTTGTGATGAGACAGTCAGCTGCATGAACAAAGACGTTTACATAAGGATTGACGCGCCCGAGGATCATGCAAAGTGTCGTCAAATGCGTCAAGCTTAAATTAGGGTTCTACATCTATCAATTCGGACCTTCATTTGTCGCATCATGCACATAGACCTGAAAAAAGCATGATAACTGCCCTTTTGCGAGTTCCATACCACCAATCAAGTGGTAGAATCCTCCTTGCACTTTGTAGGTATGTACTCCTAGTCCGAGTTCAAAGCCCATACTCTAGACCCTTGTGGACGTAAATGCGAATGCAGCATTGTACGAACGAAAATGTTTACGCTCGGCATTTTGTCAATCTTGTAACATCACCATGTACTTTAGTGAAGTGCGAATAGGAGGCAAAAGAATTTTCCCTAAAGCACAACATTTACTATAGTGTGGTCCTCAAAAAGAGCCCCCCGTGCGTTCTTCAATCCAAAGTGAGAGCCACAATGGTTGCATTGCTCATTCAGGCATCTGAGCACTTGTCCATCTACTTGTGGGTTGGCCAAAGGGTACCGCAAATTTCGCAAGGCCATGTGTTGTCCAACCTAAAGTTGATCTTCTGCACACATGACACGACGTTGTTCAACGTGTCGTGTAGCATCTGTCATTAGTCGGGCTTAACGGGCCCGCTTTATTTCAACAACACGTGCTTTCACATGTTGTTCTACATTTTCTAATCATCACTGAGCGTATTAGTCATACAATATGCTTCCTCATGTTAGGCCCCATTACATGTAGCCCTTTCGAGAGCTATTACAGCGCAACAAAGTCTTTCACGTTCTCGAGCAATTATTTACCTTTCTTCGTTGTTTGCATATCTGTGCAACGTTCCACAGCCTCATCTACGATTCTTTCAGTCAGAAGCAAAATGGAATTAGACTCTAAAAACACAATAACATAACTTCATATTTAATTACCATTACGATACGCACAAGTCTAACCTCAAGGTCATCATATCCACAGGCAATGTGGTAGTCGGCAATGTCCATGTCATGCTCAACGCAAATTGAGTGGGCGTGGTCTTCGTAAAGTGGCTGCATGCAAAGCGGACATTCTATGAACATCTTTTGGTCATAAAGGGCACAAATCAAAAGCAGGTCCACCATTTTAAAAAAGAAAACGTTTTGTTAGCTTCACAGTCTGCAATTTAATTATTTGAAAGCAATTTATATATCTCGGATGTAAGGCAAAGGAAAAACGAAACAGAAAAAAAGGTGTTTTGTCAAGAGATGTTATCCTCAGAAGATCTACACGAACCAAAAATGAGTTAGGTTCAAATAAAAAATGCTTCATGATAAACAATTTGAAAAAAACTTATGTACCTTGAATATAAAGCGAGAGAGAAACGAAATAGAAGAAAAGGTGTGTTGTCGGGAGGTATTATTATCAGAAGATCCGCATGAACAAAAAAGAACGTAAAGAACCCCTGAAATAGGTCATTCATTCCTACCAATTCCACCTTGCATGATTTAGGGACATTAATTGCTACTTAATAGACATATCCCAATTTCAAAACCTACAAATGGTTTGCAAAAGACATTGAAGATAAAAGATTGACCCCTCAACGATTGCAATTTTGCCTACACTAGGCTCGTCAATGAGTAGAAGATTGTTCTTTGTTCTCCGAAACAGGATTTGTATGCAGCGTTGGATCTCCTCATCATGACCTATGACAGGGTCCAGTTTTCCTTACTTTGCCATTTTTATTAAATAAATCCCATACTTCTCCAAAACTTCATACTTCACTTTCGAATCTACCACCACCACTAGGAAAAAGGTATTATTAGCACCACAAAAAAGAAAACCCTAACACTATGTGGATACAATTCAGAAGCAAAAATTAAAACCCTAACAAAATGTGGCTACAATCACATAAGCAAATGCGTGAGTCAGAGTCCATGTGGACTCCCCATCACCAATGAATGTGTCACAACCCTAGCCTTGGGCTCGCAACCAAAGCAAAGGTTTGCAAGGGTGCGAGCCAAGTGGAGTGTGAGAGAGTGTGAGAATGAAGACTCACACTCCCAAGTGAACTCCCATTTTGGGAGTTAAAGTCCCAATGGACTCCTGAACCTTCAAAGAGCGATTACAAAGGTCAAAACACCTTGCATTAATGAGTTCCTTATATCATCGGAAAGCTATTGAAGTGTATATCTCTAAAATGGGCTCGCATGACCCACTTGGACATTTGCAACACAAGTTATGGCAAGAAAAAAGGTCGGGAATTTAACTGTTTAATTCCTGACCACAAAAAGTCGGGAATCAACCCGACTTTCGTGCGTGTAGGTGGCGTGTGATAAGTCATTGGAAAGCTCTCAATGAGAGTTGCAACTTTTCTTTAGACCTCATCCCAATCGGAGGTTTGAACATGAAGTTATAGCCCCGCAAAGTTGCAGGAGTTCCAACTTTGGTAGTTTCGAGACTCCCACTTGGGAGTCTCGGGACAAAAAATCATTTGGATGTGAGCCTCGCGGAGAGGTGCAGAGTATACTATATGGGGGAAGGTGGTGGTTTCCCCCAAGTCCGGGCCGTGATGAGTCTTGTGAGTCCAAAGTCGCCCATGGCTTGTCCTAGCACCAAAGGTGCCCCAACATTGTACTAACCAACTTGTGGTTGGTTTGGATGCAAATTCATGTGAGTGAAAAAATTACTTGTCATTCTTCCTAGTCCCATCCTGGAGCTCTAGCACGCCCCTCTACCCCTTAAAGTGTTGAAAGCCAGGGAATGTGCCCCAAACTCCTAACCTTTCCACTGCTTTCTACCTTAGACTCATCTTTGAGTCTAGCAAGGAGCTTGGGAGCGCGTCATAGAAGCAAATGGGTGAGTCAGGGTCCGTGTGAACTCCCCATCACCAACGAATGATTAGGTGAGAGCAAATTCAACACCGATGAGTGGGTGAATGTGTAGCCAAACCACCTCTAACAGGGGACCGAACTCACCACCTTCAATGCATAGAGTGGGAAAGTTATGTGACATCACATGAAATAAGAACACCATCTTGCTCTTTTCCACTTGTGGCTTCACTGCCGCTCGTTTTGGCTAGGGGCTTTCAAGGGACTTGGCGGGGGGGCTCCAACCAATCACGAATTACCGAATCAAAATTTTGCGAACAAACACCAATTATTTTATTGGGATGTAGATTTAGAGGACACATTCTTATACCCATGGATATTTTGAATGTTTATAAATGTAAAAACTTTATTTTTAACCTATGGATATTTAAAATGTTTAAAATGTAAGAACATGCCCCTTATTCCCTACCTCCCCATTTACATATGATTAATTTTATGATCATATAATATTTTAGGATGGGTAAAATTATGATTAGGAAATATACTTTCAAAATGTTAGGCTAGATTTGATTATTCATTTTTTATTTCATGAACTTAAGTTACTACACCTCATCAATTATAATCCCCATTAATTTTCACGATTTATCTTTTATTGTGAATAGCATGTGTTCATAACCCTTCAATGTGTGCAAGTCAATATGATTTTTCATTGTGTTATTGCACTTGAAAATCATTATTTGTCTCTTCCATTAATCATAGCCAATGCAACTTCGTCATTAATCAATTTGTGACAAACACTATTTTTTTAATTTACAATCTTTTATTTTATTAATGTATTAATGATATCATGATTGTTATGTTTTTTCATGACATGCGTTCTCGTGGATGGGTTGTTTTTGGATGGGTTTTTATTCCTACTTTTTATATATACATGGTTTATTTTCTTATTTTAAGAATAATGTCACACCTTAAGATTTTACATATAATCCACAAAAAATTTCCTAACGTATTTAATGGGCATTTTATATTTGTAATTATTTTTCCTAAATAAAAAGAGGGGTTTTATAGTTATTATTAATGAATGCAAGGGATCTTATACTACTTATGTTTATAATTTAAGAATCAGGGATAACTTCTTATATAATTAACATGAATAGTGATAAGAAAACATTTATCATGATCGAGCACACTTTTAACAGTAGGTCAACAAAAAAACATTGTAAAAAAAATGTCTTTTACACCCAAGAACATGACGTTAATTAACCGGGGGGGAGGGGAAAGTTGCGAATAAAAACACATCGTCATTCAAAAAGTTAAGCAATCTAATTCATGAATTTTTGTTTTTTCATCCTTAATGGTTGAAAATGTATTTGATACCAAAATACTAATATTGTCACAACTCTACTTAGTTCAATAATTCAAAAATTCAAAATCAAAATTTTAACATGTTTATGCTAACTTGTTATGGGAATTGAAATGATATTACACAAAGAAGGAGGGTTTGATTTCACTTTGAAAAAAAATCATTACAAAAAAAATTCAAATGGGCAATTTTGAACCTAATGAAACCTTATGAAAGTTTGAAAAAAAATATCACCCTTTATGAAACCTTAATGTATTCAAAGTGAGAACCGATTTGAAAGCATAATTAATTTTCACCTTTTTCTTTAAACTTGTCTAACATCGGTCCAAAGAAGTGCTTCCAGTACGGAATGTTCAATGTTCCAAAAAAATTGTTAATGGGCCAATGAATAAGGTTTTTTCCAAAAAAAATTTATGAACGCACCTATGAATTAATGAATATGAATCGCATGAAGTAAGGTCTATTTTATATTATTTTGAAAGGATAAAAGGGAAAGATAATTTTTTTTCCTTTTCAAGAAAGGGGAGAAATATTTTATTCCCACTTTATTCCTAATATGTTCCCATCATGTTCTAATCAAATTCTTAAATGGTTTTCAAGATTTCAAGTTCCCAAAGTGTTTTCCAAATGTCCCAAATTCATTTGTCAAAATGTTCTTAATAACAACAAGGTTTTATCCATATGGTTTGCCCAAAATTTAATTATCATATATATAAACTAAAAAGGTGAAATCTAGGATAACATAGTTGTTCTTATTTTAGAATTGAAGGTTCAAAAAGGTGTTTTTATTAGGACATGCCCAATGTTCCACGAAAATTGCTAGTGGGTTAATCAATACGATTCTTTTAAAATGAAAATAAAAAGTTGTGTGCACACCCATGATTCAATTAATATGAATGACACAAATATAATTATTAGCACAATAATAATCCCCTATCCATTCAATCAATGAAACCAACCAACCACATTGCATAAAAAAGATTTCCCCTTTCTTAATGCAAAAAAAATAAATTGATATTGAAATTTGATGGTGAATTTTGATATCATGTTTTTTCAATTATACGAATCATAATTGTAATAAATATTATCTTGGTGATGAATAGCTAATAACTAATACTAAATACAACATTTTATTTTACATCAAATGAAAATTCAATAAAACATTTTTATTTTATTTTTGGTAAAAAAAATGAAATCAATGGACACAACCTTGATTGGTTACCATATTAGCATATAAAAAAAGTGAATATTACCCCACAAAAATAAAAACATCCTCAAAATATTTAAATTATGGTGTTAGAGTGAACCAACACCTTTATTGGTACTTGATATTATAATATAAAAATCCAAAACTATAAGGGTTAATTTTTTATTAAATATTTTCTAATACATAGGTAAATTATACAGTCTTATTACAACATAACATTTACAATATTTCTCACTCACATAATCCTCAAACATGAAACTTTTTTTTTTTAGATTGGGATCACTTACACGTCTAAAGTTGAATCTTTATGTGAAATTTACACCCCAAAGTAAAATTCACCACATGTTTAAATATTTTCCTTTATAAGGATCATTAAGTAAATACTATAAGGTTTTCACAATGGTATCAACAATCATTTTTATATTATATTTATTTGTTTAATACTTCTTTTTGACATATAATACTTTTATAACAACTAACAACACCAAACCACTGATTGCAAATTATAAACTTAAAGGTCCAATCAGTACCCCTTAAATATTTGAAATAATGAAATGGATGAATGGTTAATCACATTCATTTACATCTAATCTTCATTTATAATCTTTTTATGTTAAGTCAATTATCACATGTTATTTATAATTTTTCATTTTTTATGAATAAATTTTACATTATTTGGAGTTCAAAATTTAATCAAATCTCCATACTTGATTTCTCATTATTACTAACTCTAGATGGTTATTTAAAATTATTCATAAACCAAACCTTATGCCCTAAACAAAAAAACTATCATTATAAAGCCAATAAGGTTCAATAGTTTATTTCCAATGTTTATTCATAGTATTACCCAAGTCAATAATACAATTATTTATAATGAAAACTCTCAATAATTAATTTGTTGTTATAATATTTTCATATTTTAAAATAAGCTCCTCCATAAATCAAAGCCTTTTTAAAAAAAATTAATAATAATGATAAAATTAAATAATAATATTTCTCTATTACAACACACTTGTAACCACATTATTATTTCTTCTTTTCTTCCCCCCTTTTCATTTCATCTTGTTTTTTCTATTTTGCTTTGTTTTATCCCCTTTCCTTTTATTCTTGATACTATTATAATTCATGATTTTTTTTACTAGGTTTGTTGATAAAAATAACCAACATAATTAGCAAAATGACTAATTATTTGCCTAATAAACAATGGACCATTTGATTGGGTCAAATTTATGTTTAAATTAAAATCATTTCTTGGATTATTATTTAAAAACTTAATATGTACATAAGTAAATAATAATTGGGTTTAAGTAAATTGAAAAAAAAAAAACTTAAGTAGGTAGGTGCTTCTAACCTACCTAACCTAAGTTCATCAAATTACTTTAATTAAACCTATTTACCTTAACCTTTTAAACATGCATATAAATTGCAAATACAATGAATTGAACTCAAACCTTCACAATGATAAATCAAATCTTTACCAATGGACTACACTATCAAAAATGTCAAGTTTTTTTGTTTTGTATGTTTATTTCACATCACAAAATATAATGGTTAAACTTAAATGACAATTAGTCACTACAATTAAATTAAACATAATGACTAAATCATGGTTGAACCTAATGATTTGATATAATACTTCAACATAATGACTAAACATTGATTAAACCTAAATGATAACTTGAAACTAAATCAAATGCTTAAATTTATTGGTTTAATATAACAATTAAACATTATAACTAAATATTGACTAAACCTAATGATTAAACATAACGATTAAGCTTAATAATTTGATATATTAGTTAAACATAATAGCTAAACATTGGTTAAATTTAATAATTAATTTTAATGACCAAACATTGACTACACTTAATAATTAAATATAATAGCTAAACATTGACTAAACCTAATGATTAAATTTAATAACTACACATTGATTAAATTTCACAATTAAAAATTAATTAAATTTAATGATTAAATCTAATAGTTAAACATAAATGACTAAAACTTTACTGAACTTAATTAATAAACCTAATGGTTAAATTTCATAGATAAAATTTGACCAAACTTAATGGCTAAACTTAATTACTAAACCCAAAAAAAGAGACATATTCCTTCCCAAATCCAAAATTTGTAATATCTCGCTATTGTTGATTAAGAGACAAATCCAGAATGATAACTGTATAGGTAA
>Ga0116230_10006154_pt1 | contig 11812 bp, 11 predicted proteins | sample S1TSphfallax_3_FD_88678 | JGI IMG/M metagenome (GOLD analysis project Ga0116230, IMG submission 88678) | Host-associated microbial communities from peat moss isolated from Minnesota, USA - S1T2_Fd - Sphagnum fallax MG | ecosystem: Host-associated > Plants > Peat moss > Unclassified | place...
CTTTGGGGACTTTCAGATCGCCAATCTCCAGATCGGCGTCGGTGTGGAACAGAGTAGCGGGGTTGGCGCCGGCTCTCCAGACCGGGTAATTAGGGTCCTGGGAAATGCGGCCTCCCTCGCCGAAAATCTGACGCCCGCGAACGGAAGGCGCGCCATACTTGATGCTCAGCGTTTTGCCGGCAATGGTTCCGGTGGCCGTCATGGGCGGACTCTGCTGGGCGCTGGCCAGGGAAGCGGTGAGCAAAACGGCGGCAAGGGTGGTGAAGAAGATTTTCATGGCGAAAGGGATGCAGCCACAGTTTATCGGAATCTAAATCAGGCGGCCTGATAATAAGTGGCGTCGTTGGTGCAAAGCCGCAGGAATTTGGGACCCAGCGTCAGGCCCACTTCACTGGCACCGAGGAAAAAATACCCGCCGGGGTTGAGCGTTGTGCGGATCTGATCGACAATCTGGCGCTTGGTGTCGACATCGAAATAGATCAGCACGTTGCGGCACATAATAATGTCGAACGGGCCGAGGCCGCGCCCGATGTTGCGCAGATCCAGCGCCTGGAACCGAACCAGCTTGCGCAAAGCGGGCTTCAATTCCCACAGCAACTGATTGCGGGTGAAGTGCTTGACCAGCATGGTGGCGGGCAGTCCCCTGTTCACTTCCAACTGGGAATATTTCCCTTCGCGCGCTTTTTCGAGCACATTTTCCGCGAGATCGGTGCCGGTGATCGAAATGTCCCAGTCCTGCAAGCCCATTTCGGCGAGCAGCATGGCCAGGCTGTAGGCTTCCTGGCCGGTGGAGGCGGCGGCCGACCAGATAGAAATCTTGCGGGATTCTTTGCGGGCCGCGATGAGCGGAGGCAGAATGGTCTGCTTCAGGGCGTCGAAATGAGCCGGTTCACGAAAGAAATAAGTTTCATTCGTGGTCATGGCCTCAATCACGCGGCGCTGCAACTGAAGAGAGGCAGCCTGGCGCAGCCTGGCGCACAGATCGTCAAGGTTCCGCAGCCCTTCGTCTAAAGCGATCGGCAGGAGCCGGGCTTCCACCAGATAATGCTTCTTGTCATCCAGCACAATGCCCGACTGCTTTCGGATATGCTCCTGAAGAAACTTATAGTTATCCGCCCTGATAACAGGGGCGTCTTTGACTTCCTGCATCAATGCGTCTCCTGTAATCGAAGTTCGTCGCGGCTCATGCGCCGCTGGCACGACTTCAAAATCCGTGGCACAATTTCATCCAAAGGAAGCACGGCGTCGGCGATTTTCGCCTCGGCGATGGCGCGCGGCATTCCCCACACCGCGCTGGTTTCCTCATCCTGGGCAAGGATGGTGGCGCCCGAATTTCGCAGCAGTTTGGCGCCGCGCAAACCGTCGTGCCCCATGCCGGTCAAAATGGCGGCAACCGCCGCACCGCCATAAAGTTTGGAAACCGATTCGAAGAGCACATCCACCGCCGGCCGGCACGAATTTTCCGGTGGCCCCTGGTCGAGCACGATGCGCGGCTGCCGGTCGCCGCTCGCCAGTTCGACACGCATGTGATAGTCTCCAGGGGCCACCAGTATCGATCCGGCTTTGACCGCTTCACCGTCCAGCGCCTCGCGCACGCTGATTTTGGATCGTTCCTGCAAGCGCTCGCATAGCAGCTTGGTAAACAGGGCCGGCATGTGCTGAACGATGAGGATGGGCAGACCGAAATCGCCGGGCAGTTGCGGCAGGATACGGGCCAGCGCCGCGGGTCCGCCGGTCGAAATACCGATTACAACGATTCGCGGTGTATAACTGGCCGGGCGAAACACCGGTTCAATCTTCATGGGTTCAGACTTCAGCGCCGGAATGGCAGGGGCGCGCTCGGTTTCCGCTGTTCGCGGGTCCGGCTGACTCGCCGCCTGCGGCTCAGTATCGCCCGCGAACGAAAAAAACTGCTTTATCTTGGGTGTGAGTTCCGCGCGCAACTTGACTGTCGAATCCTCCAGCGATTTGCCAGCGGCCGTCTTTGTGACATAATCGTCCGCTCCCATGGCCAAAGCTTCAAGCGTGGCCGATGCCCCGCGTTCGGTATGCCGGCTGAGGATAACGACCCGCACAAGCGGCGACAGTTGGCGCAGATGCCGCAAGGCTTCCAGACCGTCCATCTCCGGCATTTCGATATCCATTGTGACGACATCGGGGGACAGCTTGGTCACGCGCTCCAGCGCTTCCCTGCCATTTTCCGCCGTACCCACAACCTCCAGCCACGGCTCGCTTTCGAGCGCCAGGGTCACCAGGCGGCGCATCATCAGGGAGTCGTCCACGACCAGCACGCGCGCCCTCCGGCCCGCTTCGAGAATTCTTTTTGACTTTGCTCCCGCCATTGAATTTTCTAAGCTATGAGCTTTAACAGCCGCAATTTGTCGCCCAAAATCTCCTTGGTGAAAGGCTTCATAACGTACTCGTTGGCGCCCGCTTCGAGGGCTTCCACAATCTGATCCATTTCCGTTCGGGTAGTGACCATGACGACGGCACTCGATGAAAAACGCTCGGCCTTCCGCACTTCGCGCAGAAATTCCAGACCGTTCATCACAGGCATATTCCAGTCCGTCAGAATCAATTCCGGCGCTTGCTCCAATTGCGCCAGCTCTTTCAGAGCCTCGCGGCCATCGGCGGCTTCCGTCACCGAATAGCCAAACTCCTTGAGTGTCCTGGACAGGATCATGCGCGTCGCTTTCGAGTCGTCTACCACCAGAGCGGATGCCATTAATGTCCTTTCTGAGCGCTGCTCGCGCCGGCAAGCTGCATCCTAATGCGTCGGCCCCACGTCGATGGTGCGATCCGTATCCAGCAATAGCAGCAGCGAATCTTTTAACTTATAGACCGACCGGATGAGTTCCCTGGCCTCCGCCCCCAAGTTGTCCGGAGGCGTTTCGATGTTCTCCGGCTCTAAATCAAGCACGTCGCCAATGTCATCGACAATGAGGCTGATTGCCCCTTCTTCGGTGCGCACGATCACATTCATGGGCACGGCCTCGGCTTTCCGGGGCTCAAGATTGAGCCTCCGGCGCATATCGAGAGCGGGAACAATCTGACCGCGCAAATTAATAAGCCCTTCAATGACCGGCGGCGCCAGCGGCACCACCGTCATCTTCTGGCAGCGCAGGACTTCCTGCACCCGGACCACTTCTATTCCGAAGAAGTATTTACCGACGTAAAACGTGGAAACCTGCGTATTCTGCGAGTTTGCGGCGCTTGTTTTGGCTGCCGCGCCGTTGTGGTTGCTAAGCATCGAGTTACTAAGCATGGACCAGTTCCCCCGCTCTCTCCAGATCCGCTATCCGTGAATCACTTGTTGCCATGGCCAGACGCGCAATCGATTCGAGCATCGCCTGACGTTCGAAGCGCAACTGATAGTCGTCGTAAAGAGAGCCGTTGGATTTGCCGGCCGGCATTTCGTTCGCTGCGTTGCCCAACGCCAGAATCGGTATTCGAGCCGAGGCCGTGCGTTTGCGAACCTTCTCCATGCCGGCCGGATCTCCAGCCACCAGATCGCTGCCGATTACCATAATCTGAATGGATTCGCGCTCCACGCGCTGCAACGCCTCGGACGTGCTGCCGGCTTCAAGGACCTCATAACCCGACATTTCAAGCTGGCTCCGCAGCAAGCCGCGATTGAAGGCCGACGACTCCGCCAGCAGCACGGTGCTGACGCTGCGGCTTTCGGGAGCGGCAAAGAATTTCTCGCCGGTTGTTTCGATAATGGATTGCAAATCGAGGAAGTCCGCCACTTTCTTGCCCACCACCGCGGATCCCAAAATTCCCGGCCGGGGCGAGTTGGAACGGCGCATCGTGACTGCTTCGTCGACAATGTCCACGATCTGATCCACGATCAGACCCATCGTGTTTTCTTCATTACTGAAGACGACGACTTGAATAGGATCGGGCTGTTCGGCTTCCTGTGCTGCCGGGGCGAAACTTTGCGGTTCAATGATTGAGGACAAGGCGATGAGCGGCAAGATCTGATCGCGGTATTGCACGACGCGCCGGCCGGCCGCATATTCAACGGACGAGAGGGGAATCTCTTCGAGCCGCGCCACCAGGCCCAGAGGCACCGCCAGCCGTTCGAAAGAACCGCTCTTGAAGAGCAGCAGCCGCTGCTTCTGGCCCTCAGCCGTGGCCGGTTCCCCGGCATCCGAGCGATGCGCTTCGCGCGTGCGATTCAGCACTCCCGACAATTGTCCGATTCCGATGACGTCAAGAATAAGAGCGACCGCGCCATCACCCATAATGGTTGAACCGGAATAGCAGGTAAGCCCCTTCAGTTGCTTACCCATCGGCTTGACAACAATTTCCTGGGTGTCGTTCACACCGTCCACGACCAGTCCGAACTGGCGCTCTTCGGCCTGCAGAACGACAATATTTTTTGCTTCTTCGGAAACGGTGGGCGGCAATTTCAGCACTTCGTTCAAGTAAGCAATCGGCAGCAGAGCGCCGCGCCTACGGTAGACGGGTGCCTGATGCACAAACTCGATTTTGGAAAGGGCGTCACCTTCGAGCCGTATCAGTTCGAGAAGGCTGACCTGGGGAATTACAAAGCGATGGCCGCCGCTGGTGACAAGTAAACCGGGAATAATAGCCAGCGTCAGCGGAATCTTTAGCTTGACTGTTGTGCCCTCGCCCAGCTTGGTGGCAATATCGACAGCGCCGCCGATTTTCTCTACGTTCGATTTCACCACGTCCATGCCCACGCCGCGGCCGGAGACGTTGGTGACCGTCTGGGCGGTGGAAAAGCCCGGCAGGAAGAGCAGCCCAATGGACTCGCGTTCGCTCATGGCGGCTGCTTGTTCGGCGCGAATGAGTCCCTTTTCGATTGCCTTTCGCTTCACGCGCTCGGCATCGATGCCCGCACCGTCGTCGGAGATTTCGATATTGACCTGGCCGCCTTCGTGATACGCCTTCAGTTTCAGCGTGCCTTTGGCGGGTTTGCCCTTTCTGATGCGCGTCTCGGTGTCTTCCACGCCGTGATCGCAGGCGTTGCGGACCATGTGCGTCAGCGGATCTTTGATCGCTTCGATGATCGTTTTGTCGAGTTCCGTGTCAGCGCCTTCCATCTCCAGTTCAAGCTGTTTCCCGAGCGAGTGCGCCACGTCGCGAACCACCCGCGGAAGCTTGTTCCAGATCATGCCAATCGGCTGCATGCGCGTCTTCATGACGCCTTCCTGTAACTCGGACGTAATGAGATTCAGGCGCTGTGAAGTGGCGTTCAACCCGGTGTCGTCGTGCTGGCTGGTAAATTGCAGAATCTGGTTGCGCGCCAGAACCAGTTCGCCCACCAGATTCATAAGTTTGTCCAGCAGGCTGACATCGACGCGAATGGATGAATCGGCAATATTACTGGATTTCTCCACTTCGGCGGGAGGAGGCGGGGTGGTGACGGCCGCTATCACCGGAGTATTCTCTTTCCGGACGGGTGCAGGTGCCTCAGCTATCGCCGGTAAAGATACCTTTTCAGGAGTCGGCGCGACCACTTCAGCCGCTTGTGGAGCAGATGGAGCGGCCTCCGCCGGCTGCGGTTTTGCGCCTGCCGTTTCGCCGCTTGCCACCGCCGTCGCCACCGCAGCCGCGTCCGACGTGGTATCGGCGGCGGTCCGTTCCAGCCGTTCCACCAGTTCCGGGTAGGAATTGTCGCCTTCCTGTCCGGTGGACTCAATCTTGTTCAGGATTTGCCGGACCGCGTCGACGCTTTCTAAAATGACCGAGACCAGATTTCCCGAAACCTGCCGCTGACCGGCGCGCAACTGGCTGAGAATATTTTCGGCGTGATGCGTGATCCCTTCCAGCTTTTCGAAACCGAGAAATCCGCACGTTCCCTTGATGGTGTGAATCGTGCGGAAAATGCTGGCCAGACGCTCCGCCGTCGGATGCCGTTCCAGGTCTACAATCTCGGTGTCCAGCCGGTTGAGATTCTCGTTGCTCTCAATTAAAAATTCACGGATAATCTCATCGTCTTCCAGCACTGGTTCTCAAACTCCTCTGCCCAACCGTCAAGATTGCTGCTGAATTGCCCGGGTATTTCACAACTGTCTTTGCACACCTGTCCTTGCGTTCACATGTCTTCCCGAAGCACGGAATAAGGGCGCATATGCGGGCGCGAACTTTGCTGATAATCCTTGTTCTTCGTCAGGCAGATTTTCAGCTCCATCAGTTCGGTGCCTTTTTCGCTCTGAACATGCAGCGGCACCACCGTCCAGGATTGTTTGCCGATGCTTCTGGTGGCGAAATTACGGCCGAAGATGACGGTCGGTATACTGAGCCCCAGTCCGCCCACCTGTTCTTCCAGTTCGGTCTTGACGTTGCCGTAAATCATGTTGGCCATTTCGGCCATGGCGTCCAGAACATCCTCCGAGACGCCGTCACACTCGGTCATGAGCAGCAGTGACGAGATTTTACAGGCAAGATCGGGCGAGCAACTGATCATTCCCGTGCCCATCCAGGTTCCGGCGAGTCCAATCAGCGCCACCACGCGCTCATTCTCGGTGGGGACATTCTCCTCCATATAAGGTTCGCCGGCCGTTGCTTCCAGGCCGAGCATCATGCCGCAAACATCCTTGGCGGCACTGATCACCGATTTGACTAAGAAATCATCGTCCATAAGTAGTTACCCCTTCCGGCTTGCCGATGAAGCCTTGCGGCGTTTTCCCGGCCCTGTTTATTCTTCGGCTGATTTGAGGCAGGCCAGTACCTTTTCCTTAATTTGTTCCGCCGTAAAGGGCTTGCGCACATAGCCTTTGGCCCCTAACTGAACGGCTTCCATCACCTTTGCCTGGCTGCCCTCGGTGGTGATCATGACCACGGCCAGTTGCTTGTATTTCGGCTGGGCCTTGATTCTCGTCAAAAGCTCTATGCCGTCGACATTCGGCATATTAATGTCGGAAAGCACCAGAGAAACTTCGTTGTCCTCCAGGATTTTCAGTGCCTCCGACCCGTCGTTTGCTTCGTGCAGATTTTTGATTGGCAGGTCTGTCTGCGACAGTACCCTTACCAGAATTTTCCGTATCGCCGCGGAGTCATCGACAATCAGTACGTTCAGATCCATTTAGTAATCCTTTTGCCCAACGCCCTGCTGGCAGGCGTGGGCGGTTTCGAGAGTCACTACTTATATCGTCGGTTCCGCTTTGGCTATATAGACAAAAACAATATTCTGGAGAAAAATGATCTCGACAGCTACTTTCAGAAGGTGGCAACTTATTCATCTCACCCCTTACGACCTATGAAGTTCCTCTCCACTTCCGCCGCTTAGTACATCAGCCACATGCCCGAAACCGAAATTGCTATCGCCCCGAAGCTTAAGGGAATACAAAAGGCAGCGATCTTTCTGATTGCTCTTGGTCCGGCCAGCAGCGCGGGCGTTTTGAAGAAAATGCCCGAGGAAGAGGCCGACCGCATTGTGAAGGCGGTGGCGCGCCTGGAAACTGTTTCATCCGACCAGGTCGAAGAGATTCTGGAAGAGTTTCACCAATACGCTACATCCCAAAAACTTCTGGTGCGGGGAGGCCTTGACTATGCCAACAAGATGCTCGCCGAAGCGTTTGGCGAAGAAACGGCCAGCCGCCTCATTACGCGGCTGAGTAAGTCGCTGGACGGTGACCTGAGCGTCTTTGAAAATTTCCGCAAAGTCGATCCGCAGCAACTGGCCAAGTTTATTCAGGATGAACATCCGCAGACCATCGCACTGATTCTTTGTCATTTGGACCCGGCGCAAGCCGCCCGTCTCATCAGTGCTCTGCCGCTGGAACTTCACAAGGATATTGCGGTTCGGATGGCGGACCTGGATGAAATTTCGCCTGAAGTCGTCCGCAATATAGCGTCGGTGATCGATCAGAAGCTTCGCAATCTGGGCGAGATGAGCCGTGAGCAGTTGGGCGGCGTCCGCTCGGTCGCCAATATGTTCAACCGTCTCGATCCCAATACCTGCAACCAGTTGCTGACCGCGCTCGAGACGGATAATCCGACGCTGTTTGAAAGCGTCCGGCGCTTCATGTTCGTCTTTCGCGACCTGGAAAATCTGGACGATCAGTCCATCAAGACGCTGATTACCAAAGTGGATAGGAAAGCGCTGATTCTGGCCTTAAAAGGCGCCAATGAGTCACTAAGGAACAAGTTTGTTTCCACTCAGTCGGCGCGCGGCGCAGAAATGATGAACGAAGATATCGCCTCTACCGGGCCGGTCAAGCTCAAGGACGTCGATGCGGCCCAGCAGCAAATTATATCCACCGCCCGCGAACTGGAAAAAGAGGGCATAATCAGCCTGAGCGCTTCAGGCAACGAACAAATGATCTCCTGATTCAGCTTGGGACGGTTCAATTTGGAAACCAATTTGGGACAGACGGAGGAACATGAAACCAGACATACCCAGTCCGCCCGGCTACGAAGCCATTGAAGACATCACGATCACACTGCAGGCGGAGCTGGATCACAAGACAGTCCCGTTTGAGCAACTGGTGAATTTAAGCGTTGGCAGCGTGCTGCAATTAGGCCGTCCGACCGGAGAAAACGTGGATCTGTATGCCGAGAATGTGCTGCTTGGCTCAGGCGAAATTCTCATTGTCGATTCGACTCTGGCGGTCCGCATCGCTGATTTGAAGAACAAGCCAACGGAGACCAAACTGCCCTCGACCGGCAAAGGACCTTCAATTGCTCATTAATTTCTCAAGACACACATGTCTTTAAATAAACCAGCTTTCCCATGAATGAAACGCCAACGGAAATCTTCCAGGAATTAATAGAACAGTGGCTTGAGGAATTCGGCCGCGCGGTTGAAATGTTCACCGGGGAAAAACCCGAATTGGCCTCGCAGAGCGCGCCATCGGAACTTTCTGAACCTGAAATCGCCAGCCGAACCTGGTGGAAACAGGTGGTCCAAGGAGAATCTTCCTTTTCCATTTGGGCCGGGGCCACCGAACCGCTCTGGACCGCGCTGGGAGAGGGTGCGGAAGCTCAATCGAGCTTTTTTGAGATGCTCAGCCAGGCCAACTCGGGCACCGCCGCGGTTCTGAGCGCCGGTTTCCCCGCGCCTCTTCGCTGTCAGGACGGCGTCGTTGAGGCGCCTAAACTTCCCCTGGATGTGTCGATTGCCCAGATAAAGGTTGCCTTCCGCGGTTCCGATGCCGGAGTCATTTCCCTGCTGGTTGAAAAGAAAGGTTTGGCGATTCTTAATCCCGATCCGCCGGCGGCTGGCAATGCGGTGTCCGACCGCGAAGCCTATTCCTCTATCAGCGCCAGCCCGCAGATGTTGTCGCGTCTCATGGACCTGCAGCTTCCGGTTTCGGTCCTGCTGGGCCGCGCCACAATCACTATCAAGGACGCGCTAAAGCTGATGTCAGGATCGGTGGTGGAACTCGACCGGCGCGTGGGCGACCACGTTGAAATCATGGTGCATGGAACTATCGTTGCGAAGGGAGAAATTGTTTCCGTCAAAGGCAATTACGGTGTGCGGATTAAAGAGGTTATTAGCCGTCAGGACCGCATCGCCCTGCACGAAGCTGCCTAAGCCTGTGAAAGCCGCTGAATGACGGAAACAGATTTATGAAAAAAGTTCTTTCCCAGGAAGAGATCGACGCCGTATTTCAGGGCACTGCCGCCGAAGCCTCCAAAGAGTCCGCGCCGGAAGTCACTGCCTTTGATCTAAGCCACCTGGACCGTATTCCCAAGTCGCAGCTCCGCGCTATTCACTTGGTCCATGAAAACTTTGTCCGCAATCTCGCGTCCAGTCTTTCCGCTTATCTGCGTTCCTATGTGGGACTGAATCTGGTCAGTCTGGAACAGATTTCTTACTCCGAGTTCATCGACGGGCTCTCCTTCCCTACCTGCATGTCTTACGTCAGCATGTCGCCCTATGAGGGAACCTCCGTGCTCGAGATGAACATGACGCTGATGTTCAGCCTGATGGAACTGCTGATGGGAAGCAAGGGCCGTTCCAGTCTCACCGTTCAGCGCAAGATCACGGATATCGAAAAAGCCATCATGCAGACCCTCCTGCGCGTCATCCTACGCGATTTGCGGGAGGCCTGGAGTTCGGTCGCTCAGATCGATTTCGCCGTCCAGTCGCTGGCCAGTGAACCGCAACTGATGCATGTCATGGCGCCGGCCGAGGCGGTTATTGTCATCGCGGTCGACGTGCGAATCGGGGCTGTCTCCGGGTTGATGAATCTGGCCATTCCGTCTATATTTATCAAGCGCCTGCGCCACAAGTTCGATCAGTTGCAGACCGTCCGAAAAGTGCATCTGCATGAGACCGACCAGCTTCGCATCAGCAGGCTCATTCAGGATGTGGAGCTGAAGTTTAAGGCCGTGCTGGACGGCGGCAGCATAGGCGCGCGTGAATTGGTGGATCTGGAACCCGGCCAAGTCCTGGTTTTTGACCACCCGCTGGACCGCCCCATCAAGGCCACCATCAACGAGTGTGAAAAATGGACGGGGACGATTGCCGCCAGGCAAAACAAACTGGTTTTTCAAACCGCTGCCCCGATAGAGTCGAAGCCCTAAGGTACGGCCAAACTTCCGGGACACCGTCTTCTATGTTAAATTTGTGAAACCGTACATGCCCAATCTCTTCGCGCGCAAGCCGCTCAACCTGCTCTTAGAAGAAGCCCAGGAAACGGGAGAGCATTCGTTAAAGCGAACGCTTGGCGTGCTCCAATTGACCGCGCTGGGCGTGGGTGCGGTGATCGGTGCCGGTATCTTCGTCTTATCCGGTCTTGGGGCGCACTACGCCGGCCCCGGACTGATGCTGTCTTTCGTCCTTTCCGGCCTAGGATGCGCTTTTGCCGGCCTCTGCTACGCCGAGTTTGCGGCCATGATCCCGCTCGCCGGCAGCGCTTACACCTATGCCTACGCCACTTTAGGGGAGATTTTCGCTTGGATCATCGGCTGGGATTTAACGCTGGAATACGCCATGGGTGCCAGCACGGTCTCCTCGGGCTGGTCCAACCATTTTGTTGAGCTGCTGAACATCCTTCATCTGAAGATTCCGCTTTGGCTCGCCTACGATCACTGGACGGCGGTGCGCACCGCGCAGGCGGTGGTGGCCCGGCAAATGGCATTTGCCTCCGACCCGGCGCTGAAACCTGGAACGCAGGCGCTTCTCGACAAGGTGGCCGCTATTTTGGCGGCGCATTCGCCCGACCTGGTCCAGCGCGCGCACGACCTTTTAAATGCCCCGACGATCTTCGGCGTTGAAGTCGGTCTCAACCTGCCAGCCTTCCTGATCGCGCTGGTCATCACCGTAATTCTCACCATCGGAATCAAAGAAAGCGCGCAGTTCAATGCCATTATCGTCATTATCAAAGTGGCGGTCGTTCTGTTTGTGATCGGCCTCGGAATCACGTATGTCAACGCAGGCAATTGGGGTTCCGATTGGGCTCAATTCGCGCCTTTCGGCCTGTCTGGAATCGGCGCGGGCGCCGCCTATATTTTCTTTGCCTACATCGGTTTTGACGCCGTATCCACCACCGCTCAGGAAGCCAAAAACCCGCAGCGCGATCTGCCCATCGCCATCATTGCCTCTTTGCTGATCTGCACGGTCCTTTACATCGGCGTGGCCGGCGTCCTGACCGGCATGGTGCCTTGGCGCGATGTAAACATAGAAGCCCCCATCGCGCGCGCCTTTCTCGACCGCGGCCTGGTCATCCCCTCGAACATTATTACTCTCGGTGCGCTCGCCGGTCTGACCAGCGTGATGCTGGTGATGCTGCTGGGCCAGACGCGCGTGCTCTACTCCATGGCTAAGGACGGATTGCTGCCCGCCAAATTCTTTGCCTCCATCCACCCGCGCTTCCGGACGCCTTCCAAA
>Ga0116230_10006157_pt1 | contig 11808 bp, 8 predicted proteins | sample S1TSphfallax_3_FD_88678 | JGI IMG/M metagenome (GOLD analysis project Ga0116230, IMG submission 88678) | Host-associated microbial communities from peat moss isolated from Minnesota, USA - S1T2_Fd - Sphagnum fallax MG | ecosystem: Host-associated > Plants > Peat moss > Unclassified | place: USA...
AGTTCCGAAGCCTGGTCGCCACCCGACGGCGCACTCCCGAGGAGTGCGACGGCAGCCGCGATCGCAATCGCCCCCCGTTTGAGGGACCGCATGACCCGTGGGACTTCGCGGAGGGCGTGTTGGTTGCCCTCGTTTATGCTATGCGAGCGCACCGATGGTCGGGAAGGAGCCGGCGATGATTCCGCTTGGAGCGCGTCCGAGCCAGCGTTCGATCACCGTTGCGTAGATGCTACGAAAGTCGGTGTTGTATTTCAGATTGCCGTTATCGAGATCGTCGAGCGAGGGATGGCTGCCGTACAGTCCGCCCTTGACGCCGCCGCCGATCAGGAATGCGGGCGCCGCCGTGCCGTGGTCCGTGCCGCGGCTGGCGTTCTCGCCGACGCGGCGGCCGAACTCCGAGAACGTCATCGTGAGCACGCGGCCGTCGTTGCCGTGGGCGGCGAGATCGGCGTAGAACGCCGTCATCCCGTTCGCGAAGTCGGCGAGCAGGCGATCTTGCGTCGCCTTCTGCGTGGTGTGGGTATCGAATGAGCCGAGCGTCACGTAGAGGACGCGCGTGCCGAGTTTCGAGCCGACGATCTGCGCCGCGAGCGCGAGGCTGCGACCGAACGGCGTCGCCGGATAGGTTGCGTCGGTTTTGTAGCCGGCGACGAGGTTCGGAAGTTCTTGCGCGCCGCGCTGCGCGTGATCTTCGATCTCCGCGACGTGCGCGAGATATGGCGAAGCGAACGGCACCCGGTTGTCTTGCACGAACTCGTGAAAGGCCGCGCGGTTCGCGACGTTGCGGTCGCTGGCGAGCCCGTAGCCTTGCAGCTGCTGGATCGCCGGGACGTCGACTTTTTCGCTGACGAGCACTTCGGGCAGCACGTCCGAAAGCGCGACCGCGTTGAAGAGATTGTCGGCGGGAAGATTCGCCTCGTCGAGATAGCGTCCGAGCCAGCCGGTCGAGAGATACTTCTCGGGCGCCGCCGTCTGCCAAATCTCGGTGCCGCGAAAATGCGAGAGCACCGGATCCGGATAGCCGACCCCTTGCACGATCGCGACCTTCCCGGCATCGTAGAGCGCCTTGAGCGGCGTGAGCGCGGGATTGAAACCGATTTGATCGTTCAGGCGCACGACGTCGCCGGCCGCGACGCCGAGCGTCGGCCGATAGCGATAATACGCCGGATTCGCAAACGGAACGATCGTATTCAGACCGTCGTTGCCGCCTTGAAAATTCACGATCACGAGTACGCGATCGGCCGCACCGGGAAGGCCCGGGAGCGGCGCTTGGGCCAGCGCTTCGGCGAAGAGGCTGCCGGTGCTGCCGACGACGGCGAGCCCGCTGACCGCACCGATGAGAAAGTTCGAACGTTTCATTTTTCTCTGTATCCTGGCTACGACAGTTGGTAGGCGGGCATCGCCATGGTGAGGTAGGCGGCGCCGCGGACGCGCTCGTCCGCATTTTCGCCGGAGAGCGAACCGAGCGCGGAGACGCCGGTGCCGCCGAGATACGAGACGAGTTGGCCGATCGATTGCGGCGCGACGTCGCCGAAGAGGATCGTCTGGGTGACGCTCTTTGCGACTTGGAGCGGCTGCATCGAGCTCATCGCACCGCCGAGCCAGCTATCGCCGGTCATCTGGTTGACGAGACCCGAGGCAAAGTTCTCGCGCGTGAGCAGCGTCTGGCTGTTGAGCCAGGCGGCGCCGCCGTCCCATCCTTTGACATTGGGCGGGTAGAACAGCACTTGACCCATCCGGCGCATCGCTTGCAGCGCGATCGGTTTCGCCTGCGGGATCGAAAAGAGCTGATATGCGCCGACGACGAATTCGGCCGGGCTCTTCACCAGCGCGCGATACGCGCGTTCGCTATAGAAGAGGTTGCTGCGCAGCAGGGTCGACATCACGGGCGCGAGTTCAAAATCCTTCGCGCGCAGTTCGCGTGCGACGGCATCGACGAGACCCGGTTCGGGGTCATCGTACACGAAGAAACTGAGCAATTTGGTCGCGAACCAGCGGGCGCAGGCGGGCTGTTGGAAGATGATCGAGACGATCGCCGGACCGTCGAAGTTGCCGGTTTGTCCGAGAAACGTCTTGCTGCCGTCGTCATGACGCTGCGGCAGAAACACTGCCGTGCCGCTCTGCCGATCGATCGACCAGCCCGTGAACGCGCGGGCCGACTCGCGCACGTCATTCTCGCTATAGTTGCCGATCCCGAGCGTGAAGAGCTCCATGAGTTCGCGTGCGTAATTTTCGTTGGGGTGCGCTTTGACGTTTTGCGTATTGTCGAGATAGCGCAGCATCGCGACGTCCTTCGAGACGGCAAGCGTGAGATCGCGAACGTTGCCGAGGGCATTGCGCCGGAAGAGCTGATTCTGATCGACGAGTGCCTGCGTCGTCGTGCCTTTCTCCCACGAGCTCGTGAAGTGCCCGTGCCAGAAGAGCGTCAGTTTCTCTTGCAGCGGCGCGGGCGTCGCGATCATCCGGTCGAGCCACCAGCGTTGCGCCGTCATACGATTTTTCGCGCGCAACTGATTGGCTTGCTTCTTGAGCATCGTGATCTGATCGCTGTTCGCGCCGACTTGCTGCTGGCGCAGCAGCATGAGGTCTTGGCGCGAATAACGTTCGTCCGCGAGCTCCGGATCCGCCGGCAACGCCGCCGCATCGAAACGAACCAGCGTATCGACCGCCGCGTTCATCGATCCGCCCGCAAGGCGCGCGACGTCGGCCGGCGATCCGCCGAAGCCGGCGCGGCGCAGCAGATGCCCCGCCAGACGCTCGTTCCACGGGCCGGAATACGGAGCGAGCGCCGCCGTGAGATCGAGCGATCCGGCGGGACGGTACTGCGCGGGCGACGGTGTAGCGGCGATCGGGGCGTTCATAACGGGGCTCCGTGACGAAGAAGCAGCGGGTGTCGGATGCCATCGTACGGGAGCAGGTCGCGATTCGATAGAGCGCGGGCCCAATTCTAACGCGCGGTTCAGACCCGGGAAGTCGCGCCGGGCGCGCGTAAACGCGCTTGCTATGAGCGTGCTGGCCACCAGAATCGACGAAAAATCCGAAGCATTTACACGCAATCGCGAGGCGATGAGCGTTCTCGTCGACGATCTGCGCGCGGCGCTCGCACGCGCGCGCGGTGGCGGCGGTCCGGTTGCGGTGGAGCGCCACCGCAAGCGCGGCAAGCTGACCGCGCACGAGCGCATCGACCGCCTGGTCGATCCGGGCTCAGCGTTCCTCGAGTTCTCGGCGCTCGCGGCGAACGGTATGTACGACGACGCCGCACCCGCCGCGGGGATCGTTACCGGCATCGGCACGATCTCGGGCGTGATGTGCGCGATCGTCGCCAACGATGCGACGGTCAAAGGCGGCACCTACTATCCAATGACCGTAAAGAAGCATCTGCGCGCGCAAGAGATCGCGGAGCAGAACGGCCTCGCGTGCGTCTATCTCGTCGATTCCGGCGGCGCGTTCTTACCGCTGCAAGCGGACGTCTTCCCGGATCGCGATCATTTCGGACGCATCTTCTTCAATCAAGCGACGATGTCGGCGCAGGGGATTCCGCAGATCGCCGCGGTGATGGGATCGTGCACGGCCGGCGGCGCGTACGTGCCGGCGATGGCCGACGAATCGATCATCGTGAAGGACAACGGCACGATCTTCCTCGGCGGACCGCCGCTCGTGCAAGCCGCGACGGGCGAGATCGTAAGCGCCGAGGAGCTCGGCGGTGCCGACGTTCACACCCGTATCTCGGGCGTCGCCGATCACTACGCCGTCGACGACGAACACGCGCTCGGCCTCGTGCGGCAGATCGTCGCGAACACGAATCGCCGTCCGCATGACCCGTGGCCGATGCGTGAAGCGCAGCCGCCCAAGCGTGATCCGGGCGAACTCTACGGCATCGTGCCGGCCGATAACCGGCAGAGTTACGACGTGCGCGAGATCATTGCACGCATCGTCGACGGCTCCGACTTCGCCGAATTCAAAGCGCGCTACGGGACGACGCTCGTCTGCGGCTTCGCCCACCTCGAGGGCCATCCGGTCGGCATCATCGCAAACAACGGGATTCTTTTCTCCGAGTCCTCGCTCAAAGGCGCGCACTTCATCGAACTCTGCGCGCAGCGCGGCACCCCGCTCGTGTTCTTGCAGAACATCACCGGATTCATGGTCGGCAAGGAGTACGAGAATCGCGGCATCGCCAAGGACGGCGCGAAGCTCGTCACCGCGGTCGCAACGGCGCGCGTGCCGAAGTTCACCGTCGTGATCGGCGGCAGCTTCGGCGCGGGCAACTACGGGATGTGCGGGCGCGCGTATTCGCCCCGTCAGCTCTGGATGTGGCCGAACGCGCGCATCTCCGTGATGGGCGGCGAACAAGCCGCCTCGGTCTTGCTCACCGTCCGTATGGAAGGCGCAAAGGCGCCGCTCAACGCGGCCGAACAAGCGGCCTTCAAGGCACCGATCCTCGAGAAATACGAGGCCGAAGGCAGCCCTTACTATTCGACGGCGCGACTCTGGGACGACGGGATCATCGATCCCCTCGATACCCGTCGCGTCCTCGCCGTCGGGCTCTCCGCGGCGCGCTACCGCGCGGCGGAGCCGCCACGATTCGGCGTTTTCCGGATGTAACGCCGCTTACGCAATTTCATAAGTGCACACCCTAAACAAAAAGCTTGCAAATTTCGCTTGCAGAAGCAGGCGAGCCGTTGATATTCTACCGTTCAAAGGTGATGAGCCCGCCCATCGGCTCGGCCCGGGAAACGCGTATGAGAATTCGGATCACCGCACAGCTCGCGCTTCTGTTCGCGATACCGCTCTCGTCACTCGTCATCGTCGTGGTCTTGGCCGCGGTCGGCTTCGCGCGGCTCGATGCGGCGAAAAACCGGCTCGATGAAATAACCTCCTTCCAAGCCAACGCGCGCGAACTGCTTTTGCATATTTCGGACGCGCGGGTTGCGACGCGTGGCTATATTCTGACCGGCCTGCCGGGCGCCATCGACGTCTATTCTTCGGCAAGCGGCGCCGCATTCCAAGACGTCGAGGCGCTGGTCTCCGAAGAACCGACGATGCCGGGTCTCGAGAACGATGTTGCGGAGCTGTCGAAACTCACCGATGCAATCCTGCGCAGCTCGCAAAGCGAAATCGATCAAGCCCGGCGCGACCGCATGGCAATTCTGACGCATTATGCAACCAACGCGTTCTCGCTGGCGGACCGGACCAGTTTCGGTGCGCTCAGCGACACGGCCGAACGGCTCACTGCGGCAACCAAACTCGAGGCGAGCGTGACCTACGGCCGATTCGATGCGCTCGAGCAGCAACTCGAACGGTTCATGATCGCCGCGGCCGCGATCGCGTTCCTCGCGACGATGGTTTCATTGATTCTCTTTTCGCGCCGTCTGCGCACGAGGCTGCGCGCGGTATCTCGCGCGCTCGCGGCAATTGCGAGCAACGAGTTCACGGCTCTATCGCACGCGCTCGCGATGCTCGCCGAGGGCAACCTGTGCGCGCCGTTCGCAAGCTCTGCGCAGCACCTACCGTCCCGCGGCAGCGACGAGATTTCCGACGTGATCGGCACCTACAACGAGCTTGTCGACGGCTTCGGAACGATCGCATCCGAACTCGCGATCGGTCTGCAAAAACTCCGGCAACTCATTCGCGATGTGGCGCTGACGTCGCGCAGCCTCGCGATCGCGAGCGAACAATCATCGGCTGCCTCCAACCAGGCCAGTGCCGCCGTCGAAGAGATCGCGCGAGCGATCCAGCGCGTCGCCGGTGGCGCTCAAGATCAAGCCGGCCGAATCGCGCAAGCCAGCGCCGCCATCGAAGAATTGGCGCGTGCCGCGCAGCAGATCGCCGAGGCGGCCAATGATTCATCCGACCGGCTCGAATCCGCCGTCGGAGCCGTCGGGCGGCTCGACGGGGAAATCAACTCCGTCGCCGCGCATGGTGCGACGCTGGTTACGTCCGCACGCGAAACGAGCGGCGAAGCGGCGGCGGGAAGCCGGGCCGTTGCTTCCACCCGCGACGCAATGGTCCGGCTGCGCGAGACCTCGCAGCGCGCCGCCGCCGCCATGGTTACCCTCGAAGAGCGCTCGACCGCAGTCGGCGAGATCGTGGCCACGATCGAAGAGATCGCCGACCAAACGAACCTGCTCGCCCTCAACGCCGCCATCGAAGCGGCGCGAGCGGGCGAACATGGCCGCGGCTTTGCAGTCGTCGCGGATGAAGTCCGCAAGCTCGCCGAACGCTCGTCGATCGCGACGCGCGAGATCTCCGCGATTCTCTCGGCCATCCGCACCGAGACGGTGGCCGCCGCTGAGGCGATGCGGATCTCGAGCGACTCCGTCGGCGATGGGCTCGCGCTCGCCGAGCGCGCGGCCCAGGCGCTGGGGGCCGTCGACAATGCCAGCGGAGCGACGACGCGCGTCGCCGGCGAACTCGCAACGCGCACCGCCAGCATGCGCGAAGCATCGGCCACGCTGACCGACAGCGTGAATAGCGTATCGTCGGCGATCGGTGAGAATGCCGCCGCCGCGAACGAGATGAAACTCACGACCCAAAGCGTGACCCAGACCATGGTGCCGATCGCCCAGACCGCCGATCAGCAATCGATGGCCGCGCGCGAGGCGGCGCTCTCATCGAGCGAGCTCGCCGCCGGCGTCCAAGAGATCGACGCCACCGCGCAGGCGCTCCGGGAGCAAGCCACGCGCCTTGACGATCTGTGCGGGGCGTTCGTGTTCGAGAACGAGGCGAACGAGACATCGGGAGAATCGCCGGCCCTCGCGGCGTTCGACCAGGCGCTAGCATTAGTGGGCTAAATCCGCTATCGTCGCATTCATGAGTTTTCGCTCTTGGATGATCGCTCTTAGCGTCGCCGTTCTGGCGTGCCCCGCGGCGTCGGACGCCGCATCTCCCAACACGGTCGTGATCTCGCAAGGCGTCGATGCGGATACGCTCGACCCGATAAAGACCTCGGTGACGCCCTCGGCGAACATCCACGGCCACATTTTCGAGCCGCTCGCGTGGCGCGCGGCCGACGGATCGCTCAAACCGTCGCTCGCGCTCTCTTGGAGGCAGATCTCGCCGCTGGTCTGGGAATTCCGGCTGCGGCACAACGTGACGTTCTCGAACGGCGACCCGTTCACCAGCGCCGACGTCAAGTTCACGATCGAAAAGATCCTCGACCCGGCGTATAAATCGCAGCAAGTCTCGCGCGTGGACACGGTCGCTCGCGTCGATGCCCCGGCGCCCGACATCGTGCGGATCACGACGAAGCGGCCGACGCCGCTCGCCCCGGCGGTGACGCGGTTCATCTATATCGTCGATTCGAAGTATTGGCAAGCCCACGGCGATGCGTACATGGCCGAGCACCCGATCGGCACCGGTCCCTATATCTTGAACGCCTGGCGAAAAGATGACGAACTCGATCTGGACGTCAACCCGCACTACTGGGGACCTGCTCCGTCGATTGCGCACGTCATCTTCCGGCCGATCCCTGACGCGGCGTCGCGCGTTGCCGCCCTCAAAACGGGCGAGTCGGATCTGATCACCAACGTGCCCTTTCAATATGCGCTCGGCCTCACCGGCGGTCAGACGACGCGCATGACCAGCGCGCGCAGCGTACGCGTCCTCTACATCGCGTTTAACACCGTCAAGCCCGGGCCGCAGCAGAACAAGACGCTGCGCCAGGCACTCAACTACGCGATCGACGTTCCCTCGATCATCAAAGCCGTGCTCGGCGGACGGGGCTACGAACTGGGCGAGCCCGTCCCGCCGAACTTCTTCGGCTACGATCCATCGCTCAAACCCTATACGCACGACGATGCGAAAGCGCGCGCGCTGCTGGCGAAAGCGGGCTATCCCGACGGCAAAGGTCTCGCGCTCACGATCAACACGCCGCAGGGCCGCTACAACGCCGACAAAGAGGTCGCCCTCGCGGTGGCGGGTCAGCTGCAAGCCTACGGCATCGCGGTGACCGTGCATTCCGGCGAGTGGGTGAGTTATTTCCGGCAAGCCGGGCAGAAACAACTCGTGAACATGTACGAGCTCGGCTGGGGCAACATCAGCTATGACGCCGGCGACACGATCACGCCGCTGCTCACGACCGACGGCGGCGTTTCCACCTACGCGAACCCCGACCTCGACAAGATCAACGATGCGGCGCGTTACGAGCTCGATCCGAAAAAACGGGCGGCGCTCTATCACAAGGCGATGGCGCTGATCCACGACGAAGCCCCGTGGCTGTTCCTCTTCGAGTACGAGGATCTCTACGCGACCTCGAAGCGCTTGCAGTGGAATGCGCGCCCCGATGAAGCGATCTATGCCTGGGAGATGCACCTGAAGTGAGGCCGTCCCGCGCCGTTGCGCGCTCGACCCGGGCGATGATCGCCACCCCGCACGATCTCGCGACGGCCGCCGGCGCCGACGTCTTGCGCCGCGGCGGCAACGCGGTCGATGCGGCGATCGCCGCCAACGCCGTGCTGGCCGTGGTGTACCCGGCGAGCTGCGGGCTCGGCGGCGATGCGTTCTGGGTCATTCACGATCCGAAGACGGGTCAGGTTTCGTACAACGGTTCGGGGCGCACCCCGCACCGCGCGTCGCTAAGCGATCTTCCCGGCGGCGTGCTGCCGCAACGCGGCGCGCTCAGCGTCACCGTCCCGGGCGCGGTGCGCTCGTGGGAAGATGTCGCGCTCGCGCACGGCACGCGCGGTCTCGACGAACTCCTCGCACCGGCGGAAGCCTATGCGCGCAATGGTTTTGCGCTGGGGAACGTGGTCGCCGACTATTTCGCGCTCAACGCGCCGCTCTTGCGCGAGGATCCTGAGACCACGCGCGTCTTCTTCGGCCGCGGCATCCCGCAGCCCGGTGACCGTGTCGTGAACACCGATCTCGCCGACACGCTCGCGCGCATCCGGCGCGGCGGCGCCGACACGTTCTATACGGGCCAAACCGCCGCGGGCATCGTGAAGACGCTCAACACCGGCGGCAACCGGATGACGCTCGACGATCTCGCTTCGCACCGTACACACGCGACCGAGCCGGTTCGGATGGCATGGAACGGCGGCGAACTGCTCGCGCACCCGCCCAATTCGCAGGGCGCGTGTCTCCTGATGGGTTGCGGGATGCTCGAAGGCGATCGCGGCGCAGATGAATCGCTCTGGCATCATCTCGGCATCGAGGCGATGAAACGGACCCTCGAAATTCGCGATGCGTCGTTCTGCGATCCGGCCTTCGGCGATGCGCACCTCGACGATATTCTGCGGCCTGCAAACCTTGCGAAACTGCGTTCGGAGATCGATCCGGACAGCGTACGCACGGCAGAGTTTATGCCCGCGGGCGGCGGCACGATCTTCCTGTGCGTCGTCGACGAGAACGGAATGGCCGTCTCGCTGATCGAGAGCCTCTACATGAATTTCGGTTCCGGCCTGCTCGCCGAAGGCACGGGTGTCTTCTTGCAGAATCGCGGCGCCTATTTTTCCACGACGCCGGGACACGCGAACGTCTACGCCGGCGGAAAGCGCCCGCTGCACACGCTCTCCCCGCCGATGTTCTTACGCAACGGGAAACCGGAGCTCGTGTTCGGCAACATGGGCGGCGACGGTCAACCGCAGATTCAGTTGCAAGTGCTGCACCATCACTACGACCGCGGCTTCGACGTACAGGCAGCCGTCGATCAACCACGCTGGATCTACGGCCGCCACACCCTCACCGAACGCCCGGACATCGAGCCGAGCGAAGCCGTGATCGTCGAATCGCGCTTCGACCCGGCCGTGATTGCGAGCCTTGAAAGCAAGGGTCACAAAGTCATCCCGCTCGGCCCGTACGACAACGCGATGGGCCACGCCCACGCAATCGCCATCGACCAAGAACGCGGAACGCTCGCCGGCGGCGGCGATCCCCGCGCCGATTCCCTGGCGCTCGGCCTCTAAGAAAAACACTAGTTTCCACTACTTGAGCCACTCCGATCTGACTTCCCATCCCTTCGCAATGTTGTGGAGGCAACTACGTGAAGAAAGTCTATTTCCGAATCATCATCATACTCGGATCTCTCTTGATTTTTCTTACTCACGGAAATGTCAGAGCATTTGGAGGGCTCATCACGCCTGATTGGCAGCACAAAGCGATCTGGGATGAAGATCAAGCCTCTCGTATCGTCGGCACATTCTCTCCAGAACAACGCCGGTTGTATCACATCGGGCTCCTACACATCAGCCACCAACATCAACGTCCCGGACAATACACTATACGCCAAGTGCTTCAGGACGAGAGACGACGAGAGATAAGTCGACAACGGCTGGCTCATAAACCGTTTTCGAAGAAGCTAGATCAAACACGGGTGAGTGCCGATGACCCAACCCGCGGCGTCATAGTTGGAATATCGGTTATAGCCCTCTTCGTCCTAATAGCCATCATATCGAGTAAGGTGAGCGCTGCGGCGAGAAAGCGGCGCGACGCAGCTGTCAAGGCAATTACTGACGAGATCCTCTTGGAACTTTCAACCACGGGATTGAAGACCGTGTCCGCTCCAATAAACCTCGCAGATGGTGAACATTGCTATTTTGCAGGGCATTGCACTTTCGCAATAATGCAAAATGTCGATACCGGTTCGAATAGCGTAGGGGTTTCGTTTCGAATAGCACCGGGAGTCCGGCTAGGAACATCCTATCGACTCCCTCGTGAAAAGTTAGTAAGGATGACGAAGGAGGACTCTGGCGACCTATATCTGACGAACAAACACCTGATCTTCGTCGGCTCGACGACAAGCCAGTCGTTTACTTGGGGCCGTATACTGAAGATCACTCCTTATTTCGACGGCGCACGTTACGAAATAAGCAATCACCGACCAATCCAATTTAGAACTGGCGACGCACGCGCGGCAATTCTCTCACGAGTCCTGATTGACGGCCTCCCGAAGCCTCAGCAAGCGAATCTCACGGAACAAGTGGGCCATCAATAGTCCCGTCGTCGAGGCGCTCAAGAGTCCAGACAACTTCTGGACCGACGTCATCACGCTCGTTCAATCGTACCTTTTCATCTTGTTCGCTGCGTGGAACGACGGTCTGCTCGGATTGCCATCCAACGGCCTTACCTATGGAGTGGAATATCTGATCGCGATTGGAATCGTGATCGAGATATATTTACGTCTGAGATTTACGGAACAGAAATCTTGGTACTTTTATCCACTCCTAATAGTCGATGCTATTTCAGTATTGACCATCATCCCCGCGCTCGGCTTCGTGACATTGGCGCGCGTAATTCGGTTGATCGTCAGCGCGGTGCGGATGCTGCACTTGATTGATAAGATGTCGCGCGTAAAGGGGAACCCATTTACGATTCTCCTTGTCTATCCGCTAATCGTACCCGTAGCCGCAGCCTTGTTCTATGCAGTCGAGGGACACGATAAGCATGCGCAGATCCACAATTTTTTCGAGGCTCTTGTATTGATGCTCTCTTACTCCCTCACGGTGGGACTCGCATCGAATCATCCCGTAACGTATGCCGGCAAGACGATAGCTGGCGTCATGCTGTTGATCGGCATTCTCTGCATATCAATTATCGGGAACGCGCTTAGCGACCGGTATACAATCCTGCGCTCGAGCGAAGTCGAGAAACAAGGCCCCGGGTAAGGTTGGCGCGGGACTCGTCCTCGCGCGAACCCCGAATGATTTTATGGATAAGAGCCGACACGATCGACAATGCATGCCCATCCTTCGAGAGCCCCAGGATGACACTCTGGCGAATCAGGATGACACTGGCGGCGACCCAAGACACATATTGAATCAAATCCCCGCGTACCAGGCGTAGCCGTTGTCTTCCCAGTAGCCGCCGTTGCCG
>Ga0116230_10006158_pt1 | contig 11808 bp, 10 predicted proteins | sample S1TSphfallax_3_FD_88678 | JGI IMG/M metagenome (GOLD analysis project Ga0116230, IMG submission 88678) | Host-associated microbial communities from peat moss isolated from Minnesota, USA - S1T2_Fd - Sphagnum fallax MG | ecosystem: Host-associated > Plants > Peat moss > Unclassified | place...
GCAACGACACGACGCGCCACGCACTGGCGGAACTCAATTCATTCCTGAGCGCGTTGTCGCCATTGGAACTTCGTGACGCCGTAGCGACGGCACCGGCGGCAAAACTTTCGCCTTACCTCGCAAACACGATTGCCGCGATGGTGGAACTCGGTTGCGCCCTCAACAACATACCGGTCCCCACCTGGACGCGTGAAGTTCCGCCGCTCGCCGAGCCGGTGTTCGGCACAAACCTGCTGAGTCTCCGGCTCTACTTGTTGACGCATTCTCCGGCACCGTTTCGACGGCGCAATATCTTCGTCGACTCCAGTTTAGGAGACAGGGTCTAGTGAGCACTGCGCTGACTCCAACTGATATTCGGCGCTTGTTCGATTTGTTGAACGAGGATCTCCGCGAGACCGGCACTCGTGGCGAACTATTTCTAGTCGGTGGTGCCGTCATGTGCCTGGCCTATGCCGCCCGACCGTCCACGATGGTTGTCGATGCAGTTTTTCGGCCGACCGCCAAACTGCGAGAAGCGGCGGCCCGGGTCGCGCTTCGCTTGGGGCTGAATCCAAATTGGCTCAACGACGGCGTTAAGGGCTTCGTGAGCGCCAAGGGCGACTTTGCCGCCTTTCTGGAACTCGACCATTTGCGCATCATGGTGGCCTTGCCCGAATACCTGCTCGCAATGAAATGCCTCGCGATGCGAATCGGCGCGGAGTTTCACGATGAGGATGACGTGCGCTATTTGCTGCGGCACTTGGGACTTCATTCCTACGACCAAGCCATCGAGATCATCGCGAGGTACTACCCGCTCGATCGCTTTCCGCAGAAGACGCTCTATGCCCTTGCGGAGATTCTACCCACGCGCCGCTGAGCGCCATTCCATGAACTCGTCGAGGCGCTGACAAACTTCCTCGGGTCGGATCAAATCCATGACCCCCGGTTTCTCGATCTTCGCCCACCAAGGCAATTCCCCCGGCTCCCGCCCCATGAACTTCCGGGCCGCGTCGGGAAAGCGATCTATGCACCAACGCTGACTCAAATAAGGACCGCTACGCTTCGGGTTGGTTGGCGCATACAGGCCGATCACCGGCGTCCCCACCACCGTGGCCATGTGGGCGGGCCCGGAATCCGGCGTCAGCAAGACGGTCGCCTCACGCAACAGAGCCAGCATTTGCGGCAGCGTATCGCGCCCTACCTGATCGACCGGCGCCGTCTTCGATGCGCGCAGAATCTGATCCGTTGTCGTGCGCTCGATCGCGCTCGGTCCGCCGCACAGCACGACGCGCATGTGCCAGCGCCGCACGGCATGATCGGCCACCTGAGCGTAATACTCGGGCCGCCAATTGCGGAGCGCATGGCTGGAACAGGGGCTGATCAGCAGCGTCGGTTGTGCATCGGGAATGATTTGCTTGGCGTACGCGACCGCGTCCGCCGGCAGCGGTAGATTCCACTCGAGGCTGCGGTCCTTGATGCCTAGCGCTTCGGCGAACCCTAAGAAACTATCGAGCACGTGTTCATGACGTCGCGCGGCGACCTGCTCGTTCATAAAGAGCCACTGCAGATCACGGGCACGCGCACGATCGAAACCAATCTTCCTGGGCGACTTGACGAGTGTACTCAGGAGGCTTGCGCGGAAACTCACGTGAATGTCCAACAGGACGTCGAAGCGGCGGTCCGCGAGCTCGCGGCGCAAGCGCCTGAATTCGGACCAGAAATGGCGCTTGTCGACGGTGATGAATTCGACCCCGGGCAGCAGCGACAGGAGTTTCGCCTCGATGCGGCCGATGATCCACGTGATCTTGACGTCCGGATACGCCTGTTGGAGCGTGCGGATCAGGGGTAGCGCATGGCAGGCGTCGCCGATCGCCGAGAGCCGGATCAGGCAAATCGTTCGAGGCGCGGTCACGGTGGATGTCTTGGAATGGTTCTTGCGGGCGGGCGATCCGTAAGCGGCGATCCTGCTAGCTTTCGGCGCGAGGTGCAAGTACAAGGCTGAACGGGCGTTGCGGCCTTGAATTCGGCTCTGGGGGCCTCAGTTAGCGTCTCTCCAGGGCCAAACAGGGGTTTCCTGTCCGATCCCCTGGGACAGCGTTGCGCGCTCGAGCTCGCGGCACGCGCGGCCAGGTAATGGTAAAATTGGGCCTCAAGCGGTTCATAGGAGTTTGCAGCATGGCTAATTTCCCCAGTAGCAACGCGTCGTTCACCCGCATGGGCAGCGACAGTCGCGCGCAATTCATCACGCGTACCTATACGCATTTGGTGGGTGGCATTCTCGGCTTCGTTCTGGTCGAAATGGCCTTGTTCGAGTCTGGACTCGCGGGTCAGATCGCACGCTTCATGCTCGGCTTCAATTGGTTCCTGATTCTGGGCGCCTTTATGTTGACGGGCTGGCTCGCGACGCGCACCGCACAGACCAGTCAATCCATCGGCATGCAGTATTTTGCCTACGCGGCCTACGTCGTTGCCGAAGCGCTGATCTTTGTGCCTCTGCTCTACATCGCCGATGCCAAGGCGCCGGGCACCATCGACAGCGCGACGCTCGTGACGTTGCTGGGCGCCGGCGGCTTGATGTTCGTCGCCCACCGTACGCGTAAGGATTTTTCGTTCCTGCGCGCGCTCTTGATGTGGGGCGGCATCCTCGCCTTGGTGCTCATGGTTGGCGGCGCGATCTTCGGCTTCCAGTTGGGCACGTGGTTCTCGGTCGCCATGATCGGCTTTGCGGGCGCGGCGGTGTTGTACGACACCTCGAACGTGATCCATCACTACCAGGAGGATCGCTACGTGTCGGCCGCGATGCAGCTGTTCGCGTCGATCGCATTGATGTTCTGGTATGTGCTGCGCGTACTGATGGGCAGCCGCAGCTAAGTGCAACAACGCCGAACTTCGGTTCGGAAATACAAATCGAGGCCGGTCAGTCGCCAAAGACTGGCCGGCCTTTATTATTAGCTCAATCGTTCCAGGCCGGCCATATAGGGCTTGAGCACTGGCGGTACCACGACGCTGCCATCGGCTTGCTGATAGTTCTCGAGCACAGCCACTAGCGTGCGCCCGACCGCAAGTCCCGAGCCGTTCAAGGTATGCACCAATTCCGGCTTGCCGGTGGCCGGGTTGCGCCAGCGTGCCTGCAGACGCCTCGCTTGAAACGATTCGCAGTTACTGCACGAGGAGATTTCCCGATAGCGTTGCTGCGACGGTAACCAGACTTCCAGGTCATAGGTCTTCGCGCTCGCAAAGCCGACGTCGCCCGCGCAGAGCGCGAGAACGCGGTAAGGCAGCTCGAGCGCTTGCAACACGGCCTCGGCATGGCCGGTGAGGGCTTCGAGCGCGGCGTAGGACTCTTCGGGACGCACGATATGGACGAGTTCGACCTTCTCGAACTGGTGCTGGCGAATCATGCCGCGCGTATCCTTGCCGGCCGCCCCCGCCTCGGAGCGGAAACACGGCGTATGCGCGACGTAGCGTAACGGCAGGCTCTCGCTCTCGAGGATCTGGTCGCGGACCAAGTTCGTCACCGGCACTTCGGCCGTCGGGATCAGGAAAAACCCCGGATCGCCGCTGACCGCAAACAAGTCTTGTTCGAATTTCGGTAATTGGCCCGTGCCCACCAGGGCGTTCGCATGCACGAGATAGGGCACACAGGCTTCCCGATAACCGTGCGTACCCACATGTAAATCCAGCATGAACTGCGTCAAGGCGCGATTCAGTCGCGCGAGCGACCCCGTCATCACGACGAAGCGCGCGCCCGAGATCCGGCTCGCAGCCTCGAAATCCATGCCGAGCTTCTCGCCCAACGCGACATGATCTTTGGCTTCGAAGGCCAGTACCGGAGGGTTGCCCCAACGGCGAACCTCGACGTTACTCGCCTCGTCCCGGCCTTCCGGCACGCTCGCATGCAGCATGTTCGGCAAACCCAATTGCAGATCGGCAAGCTCGGCCTGCAGCTTCTGCAACTGCTCATCGACGCCCTTCAGCTGCGCGCCGAGCGCTTCGCCGGCTCCGAGCAGTGCGGCGCTGTCCTCGCCACGCGCCTTCGCGAACCCGACCGCCTTGGCATTGGCATTGCGCTCCGCGCGCAGCCGGTCGGCCTCAATCTGGACGGCCTTGCGCCGCTCTTCGATGGCTGCAAACGCGCCCACGTCGAGCACGAAGCCGCGGCGCGCCAATTGTGCGGCTACTCCGGATAAATCGCTGCGCAGTAGCTTCGGGTCAAGCACGATCGATTCCTTGCGACGAATTCAGGGCCGCCATTGTAAGCGAAGCGGCGACCCGATCACGATTCTCCCGATCAGGAATCGCGTGGGGCGGGTTTACCGCGATCGCGCGCACGGCGCGCCTCAAGCGCTTCGCCGATCTTGATTTCGAGCCCCCGTGGCGCAGGGTTGTAGTAGCGCCGGTCCGGCATGTCATCAGGAAAATAGCGCTCGCCGGCCGCATAGGCATCGGGCTCGTCATGTGCGTAGCGATAGCCCTTGCCGTAGCCGATCTCCTTCATGAGCTTCGTCGGTGCATTGCGAAGATGCAGCGGCACCTCGAGCGAACCCAAGGCGCCGGCGTCGGCGCTGGCGGCTTTGTAGGCCGTGTAGACGGCATTGCTCTTCGCCGCACAGGCCATGAACACGATCGCCTGTGCAATCGCAAGTTCGCCCTCCGGGCTGCCCAAGCGCTCGTAGACCGCACAGGCCTCGAGCGCCAGGGTCAGCGCACGCGGATCCGCATTGCCGATGTCCTCGCTCGCCATGCGCAAGGCACGCCGCGCGATGTACAAGGGATCGCAGCCGCCTGCCAGCATGCGGCACAGCCAATAGAGGGATGCATCCGGATCGCTGCCGCGCACCGACTTGTGCAGGGCCGAGATCTGATCGTAGAAATTCTCGCCGCCCTTGTCGAAGCGCACATAGGTGCTGCCGATCACGGCGCGCGTCGTGTCGAGGTCCAGGCGCCTGGCCGAGCTGCCGACCGCGTCTGTGCCGGCGGGGTCGGCGAGATCAGCGGCGGTCTCGAGCAAGTTCAGCAGGCGACGCGCATCGCCGTCCGCGGCGTTCAGGAGCAGCTCGCGCGCCTGCGGATCGATCTGCAGGTTCAGGGCACCGAGACCGCGCTCGGAATCGCGCAGCGCGCGTTCCAGCAAGCGATCCAAGTCGGCGGCCTGCAGCGACTTGAGCACGTACACGCGCGCACGCGACAGCAGTGCATTATTGACTTCGAACGAGGGATTCTCGGTGGTCGCGCCGACGAAGATCAGCGTGCCGTCCTCGACGTACGGCAGGAACGTATCCTGCTGCGACTTGTTGAAACGATGCACCTCGTCGAGAAACAGCACTGTATCGCGCGTGCCGCGCAGCGCTCGCGCCTGTTCCACGACGGCGCGAATATCCTTGATGCCGGCGAGCACCGCCGACAAGGACACGAACTCCGCGTTGCCGCCGCTCGCGACGAGGCCCGCCAGGGTCGTCTTACCCGTGCCTGGTGGTCCCCACAAGATCATGGAATGAGGCCGCCCGGACTCGAGCGCACGGCGCAAGGGGGCGCCCGGGCCTAACAGGTGGGATTGGCCAACGTATTCGTCGAGAGACTGCGGTCGCAGCCGGTCGGCGAGCGGCCGGTACGTTCCGTCGCCGACCGCCTTCAACGGGAAACCTTCACTTGCCGTCGAGTCCGATCACGTCGACACCGGCCGGCGGCGTGAACGTGAACAGGTCTGGCGGGAATTGCTGATTGCGCTTCGCGTCCGTGAAACTGAGGCGCGTGACTTGATTGAGTTTGTCGGCCAGCGACATCTTGACGAGCTCGCCCTTAAGGAACCCGATGCACACGACCTGAAAATCGCCGTCACGATGTTTGGGTTTCAGCTGGAACCACTCGAGGCCTTCGCTCGCCGGGAGGGAGGTGATATCGAACTGCGCGCCGACGGAGCCCGAACCCGACAGCAGCATCGCCGGCGTGCTCGCAAGGGTGGCATCCATGTCGCGCACATTGGCTTGCGCGAGATCCTTGTCGTAGAACCAGATCTTCTTACCGTCGGCGAGCACCAGCTGCTCCGAAGGCTCCGTGTAATCCCAGCGAAACTTGCCCGGACGCTGCAGGTACAGGTGCCCTGCTGCGCTTCTCAGGATCTTGCCGGCGCCATCGTCGATAGTCTGCTTGAAATCTGCGGACCAACTGGAGAGGCCGGACAGATACTGGTCGACCTGTGTAGCGGGACTCGCCACCGCGCAATGCGAGGTCAGCATCGCGAGCGAACCGAAGAGCGCCGTTAGCCAGGAGACGCATCGACGCGTCGTCGGCTGCGCATGCGTGCGCATCGCCTCAATCCTCGACCGGCGGCGCGGCGCCAAAGATTTCTCGGGAACCGTTCGATTGCAGTGGGCCCACGAGACCCGCGGCCTCCATGCCTTCGACGAGACGCGCAGCGCGGTTGTAGCCGATTTTCAGGCGACGCTGCACGCCGGAGATCGAGGCTTTGCGGGTCTCCGTGACGATTTTAACGGCTTCATCGTAGAGCGGATCTTGTTCGGCATCGGCGACGCCGCCGTCGCCATTTTCGTCATCATCGGACGGAAAGCCGGGGATCGAATTGCGCGGGCCTTCCAGAATTTCGTCGATGTAGACGGGCTCGGACCCCGCCTTGAGGCCGGCGACGACGCGGTGCACTTCTTGATCGGAGACAAAGGCGCCGTGCACGCGCGTCGGAATCGAGGTGCCCGGCGGCAGATAAAGCATATCGCCGTGACCGAGCAGCGACTCGGCGCCGCTCTGGTCGAGGATCGTGCGCGAATCGACTTTAGCGGAAACTTGAAACGCAATGCGCGAGGGAATATTCGCCTTGATCAGACCCGTGATCACGTCGACCGAGGGGCGCTGGGTCGCCAGAATCAAATGGATGCCGGAAGCACGGGCCTTTTGCGCGAGGCGCGCAATCAGCTCTTCGACCTTCTTGCCGACGATCATCATGAGGTCGGCGAGCTCGTCGATGATCACGACCACGAACGGCAGACTGGTGAGCTCCGGCACGTCCTCGGCGACGATGCCGGGAACCCCCTGCATGATCTTCTGCATGCGGATCGGATCCTTGATCGGTTTGCCCGCATCCGCGGCATCTTTGACCTTGCGATTGAAGCCGCCGATGTTGCGCACGCCGAGCGCCGACATGAGCTGATAGCGGCGTTCCATCTCAGCGACGCACCAACGCAAGGCATTCGCGGCTTGTTTCATGTCGGTCACGACCGGCGCCAAGAGATGCGGGATTCCCTCGTAGACCGAGAGCTCGAGCATCTTGGGGTCGATCATGATCATCCGGACATGCTCCGGCGTCGCCTTGTAGACGAGGCTCAGCACCATGGCATTGATGCCCACCGACTTGCCCGAGCCCGTCGTGCCCGCGATCAGCAGATGCGGCATGCGCGCCAAGTCGGCAACGACCGGCACGCCGCCGATATCCTTGCCGAGCGCGAGCGCGAGCGGCGAACTCACATCGTCGTAGGGCTTGGACTTGATGATTTCGCCGAGGGTCACGATTTCGCGCTTCTCGTTCGGGATCTCCAGGCCGATCACGGATTTGCCGGGAATGATCTCGACCACGCGCACGCTGATCGCCGACAGGGCGCGCGCGAGATCCTTGGACAGATTGCTGATCTGGCTGACTTTGACGCCGGGCGCGGGGCGCAGCTCGAAGCGCGTGACCACAGGCCCCGGCTGAACGGCGACCACTTCGGCTTCGACGCCGAAATCCCGCAGTTTCAACTCGACCAGACGCGACATCGCCTCGAGCGCGTCGGCGGAGTACGAGGACTCCCGCACCCCTGGCTCATCGAGCAGGGAAAGCGCCGGTAGCTCGCTGGATTTCGGGGCATCGAACAACGGCACTTGCCGCTCTCGCTCGACCCGCTCGCTCTTTTCGATCACGGGTGCCTGCGGCTCGATGCGCGGCGGCGGACGACTGGCGACCTTCTTTTGCTCCTCGCGAACCACTTCTTGGCGCGCCTGTTTGCGCTGCTGACCGTGGCTGAGTTCGCGGCGTTGATCGATCTTCTGGCGCGCCCATTCGATGGCCTGCAGCGTGCGCGCGCCGAGCTTATCCATGACGTCGAACCAGGAGGTGCCGAGAAACAGAGACACGCCCGCGAACCACAGGCCCAACAGAATGAGTGTCGCGCCGAGGAAACTGAGCCCATGGGCGCTGCCGCGGCCGACCAGTTCGCCGAGCACGCCTCCGGCGCTGTTCGGCAAGGAGCTCCCGTCCCAGTGCAGCGTGGCGAGGCCGCAGCTGGTCGCCAAGGTCAATATAAACCCGGCAGCTCGCAACAGCGCGTTGATGCGCGAACGCGTATCGATGGACGCCTGGTCTTTATGTACCAGCCAGCCCGCGTAGGCGAGCATGCAGGGAAACAGGTAGGCGGGACGGCCGAACAGAAAATAAAAGAACCCGGAAACCCAGGCACCGATGGGACCGATCCAATTGGCGACCGGCCCGGGCTCGCCGGTATCCGCGAAACCCGGATCGCGCGCGCGGTAAGTCAGCAATGCAATCAACAAGATGAGGGCGATCGCACCGAGGACCCATAGAGTACCCTCGCGCAGGGAGCGACTAACGGTGGCCGAGAGCTTCGGCTTCGACCGGCCCTTCTTCGGCTCCGCGCCTTCGGTTAATTCTAGACCCTTAATGATATTTACTTCTTAACTGGTTGAATATTATGTAATAGTAAACGAGTTCGGCAAATCGCGCCAACTCTCGCGCGTCTCCGGCCCGCGGTCTCTTGGCAATTGGCCGGGAGCCCCAAATTTACATACCATGATCGGCAACCGCATCTTGATCCAAAAAAGGAACCGCCACCATGAGCGTCAACCGGCATAGCCGTCTCATCATCCTGGGTTCGGGCCCCGCGGGGTATACCGCCGCCGTCTATGCCGCCAGAGCCAATCGCTCGCCGCTCTTGATCACCGGCCTCGAGCAGGGCGGTCAACTGATGACCACGACCGATGTCGACAACTGGCCCGGCGACGTCGAGGGCCTGCAGGGTCCCGCCTTGATGGAGCGCATGCGCCTGCATGCCGAGCGTTTCAAGACCGACATCGTATTCGACCATATCAACCACGTCGAATTGCGGCAGCGGCCCTTTCGTCTCGTCGGCGATAACGGCGAATACACCTGCGACGCCTTGATCATCGCAACCGGCGCATCGGCCAAATACCTGGGTCTGCCCTCGGAAGAGCTCTACCGCGGCAAGGGCGTCTCGGCCTGCGCGACCTGCGACGGATTCTTTTACCGCGGCAAAGCGGTCGCCGTGGTCGGCGGCGGCAACACGGCGGTCGAAGAGGCGCTCTACCTTTCCAACATTGCCTCGCACGTCACGCTGATTCATCGACGCGACAAGCTGCGCTCCGAGAAAATCTTGCAGGACCGGCTGTTCGGGCTGGAATCCGCGGGCAAAGTCAGCATCGTCTGGAATCATGAAGTCGAGGAGATCCTCGGCGATGCCTCCGGCGTGACCGGCGCCCGGCTGCGCTCGCTGCCGAATCATGCGACGCGCGAGATCCGGGTCGATGGCGTCTTCATCGCAGTGGGCCACCAGCCGAACACGCATCTGTTCGAACACCAACTCGAGATGCGCGGCGGCTATATCGTCGTCAAGGGCGGCAACTCGGGCGATGCCACGGCAACTAGCGTGCGCGGGGTCTTCGCGGCCGGCGACGTCGCCGATCACGTCTATCGCCAGGCGGTGACCTCGGCCGGCACGGGCTGCATGGCGGCGCTCGATGCCGACAAGTTCCTCGAGCACCTCGAGACCGAGTCGCTCGCCACGCGCCGCGCCGCCAACGCGTGACCGTGCAGTCCGGCAAGGCGCGCTTTCTTGCTAGCATCGCGGACATCGACGCGAACAGCTGGAACGCGCTTGCGGGCCGGGAACAACCGTTCCTGCGGCATGAGTTCCTGCTCGCGCTGGAAGAGTCGCGTTGCGCCGTGCCACGCACGGGCTGGGCCGCGCGACATCTCGTCCTCGAGGACGCGACCGGCAAGGCCGTGGGCGCGATGCCCTTGTACGCGAAGGGCCATTCGCGCGGCGAGTTCGTGTTCGACTTTTCCTGGGCGAACGCCTATGCCCAACATGGACTCGACTACTACCCGAAACTGTTGTCGGCCGTGCCGTTCACGCCGGTCAGCGGCAGCCGACTGCTGGTAGGCCCTGGCGACGATGCGCACGCCGTGCGTGCGCGCCTGATCCAAACCGCGCAGGACTACGCGCGCAGCAAGAACTTCTCGTCCTTGCACGTACTGTTCCCAACGCCCAACCAAGGCGCGCAGCTGGTCGCCGCCGGCATGATTCCCAGGCGCGACTGCCAATTTCATTGGTTTAATCAACAATACGCGACGTTCGAGGCTTTTTTGGCGACGTTCACGGCGGAAAAGCGCAAGAAGGCAAAGCGAGAACGGCGTCGGGTGGCCGAGGCCGGCATCGAATTCGACACGCGTTTGGGCGGCGAGATGGACCCCGCCCTGTGGACCACGGTCTACGAATTTTATGCCGATACCTTTCACCGGCATGGCCACTCGCCCTATTTGAATCTCGATTTCTTTCAACGCATTGGACGCTCGATGCCCGAGCAAATCATGCTGAAAATTGCGCGCCACGGCCGGCAGCCCATCGCGGTCGCGATTTTCTTCGTCGGCAGCGACGCCCTGTACGGTCGCTACTGGGGGGCTGGGGGCAATTACCACAGCCTGCATTTTGAAACCTGCTACTACCAGGGCATCGAATATTGCATCGAACACCAGCTGCAGCGTTTCGAACCCGGCACCCAGGGCGAACACAAGGTGCCGCGCGGCTTCGTGCCGAGCTTGACGAGCTCGGCGCACGATATCGTCGATCCGCGCTTTGCGGCCGCGATTCGCGACTTCGCCACACGTGAAGCCCGTGGCGTCGATCAGTACGCCGCGGCCGTCGGCGAGCACGTCCCCTATCATCGCAACGCCGATGAGGAGTTACGCCTCTGAGCAGACTGGTCTGGCTGGGCGAACAGCTCGATCCCGAGTGGTTCCCACCGATCGAGCAGGCGCTTCGCGATCCACCCGGTCTGCTCGCCGCGGGTGGTGATCTGCGCCCCGCCCGCCTGCTCGCGGCCTACGAGCGCGGCGTGTTTCCCTGGTATTCGGCGCAACAGCCGATCCTGTGGTGGTCACCGAACCCGCGCATGGTCTTGTTTCCGGAGGAATTCAAGTGTTCGCGGAGCCTCGCCAAGACGCTGCGCAACGGCGCGTACCAGACACGCGTGGATCACGCGTTCGGCGCAACCATACGCGCCTGCGCCGCACCCCGGGCGTCCGGAGCGGACACCTGGCTCAACGCGGAGATGATCAGCTCCTACGAACAATTGCATGCGCTCGGCTTTGGTCATTCGATCGAGACCTACGAGCACGATGAGCTCGTGGGCGGACTGTATGGGCTGCAGCTCGGCAAGATCTTCTTCGGCGAATCGATGTTCAGCCGGCGCCGCGACGCCTCGAAAGTGGCCCTCGCACGCCTCGTGGAAGAATGTCGCCAACGCGACATCCGGGTCATCGATTGCCAGGTTTCCAGCGGCCATTTGGCAAGTCTCGGGGGGCGCGAACTGCCGCGGCGTGAGTTTGCCGCCCTCCTGGATGCCTATGCGCGACGCGAGCCCAGCGGGCGGTGGGCGGACTTACGCGCTTAAATTGCATTACCTAGGTGCTTTATGCACAATGCGCGCGGTTTCCGGCACACCATAAGGACGCATGTCAAAAGAAGAGGCAATTCAGTTCGAGGGCGAGGTCGTCGAGACGCTGCCGAACACTACGTTTCGCGTCAA
>Ga0116230_10006160_pt1 | contig 11806 bp, 7 predicted proteins | sample S1TSphfallax_3_FD_88678 | JGI IMG/M metagenome (GOLD analysis project Ga0116230, IMG submission 88678) | Host-associated microbial communities from peat moss isolated from Minnesota, USA - S1T2_Fd - Sphagnum fallax MG | ecosystem: Host-associated > Plants > Peat moss > Unclassified | place: USA...
GACGCTTGGCCGCCTCCAGTATCTCGCCGCGGCGGGAGGCACCCTGGCCACGAGGTTTTCGCGTGCGGGCGGGGAGAAGTTCGCTGATGTGCGCCATGCAGTATCTCTGTTCACGAAGCGGCCGGGAATCAACCGGCCAAACGCAAGAAAGGCCTTCTTTTTTGAAAAAAAGAAGCAAAAAACATTTGCTCTCACGCCTTCATCGCCTGGCGCACAGCTACCTACCCTTGCGCGTGTCCCAACAGACAAAAGTTTTTTGGTTCTTTTTTTCAAAAAAGAACATGGTTTTTTTCTCTCTGCTGGGGGCACAGGCCGCACACGCCGCCGCGCCCGAAAGCTGCTTCCACCGCCTCGCCGCCACGCGCAACTTCACCCTCGGCGCCCCGCGCGAGCCCGTCCCCACCCCGGACGGCCGTAGCATCCTGTTCCTGCGCAGCCTCCCCCGCGACACCAAACTCGGCCTTTACGACTATAATCTCGCCACCCACACCGAACGCGCGCTCGCCAAGCCGGACGCCGGCCCCGAGCATCTCAGCGTGCAGGAAAAGGCGCTGCGCGAGCGCACCCGCATGACGCTGACCGGCATCACCGGGTTCGCCCTCAGCGACTCCGGCAGCAAAATCCTGGTCAGCCAAGGCCCCAAGCTCGCCATCATCGACCTGCCGGGAGGTGCCTCCACGCCGGTCCCCGGGGATGGCTGGATCGCCCCGATCCTGTCGCCCGACGGCACCGCCGTCGCCGGCGTGCGCGACAACGACGTTCATGTCGTCGAGCTCGCGACCGGCCGCGACATCGCGCTCACCACCGGCGGCACCGACATCGTCACCCATGGCCTGGTCGATTTTGCCGCCGCCGAGGAGCTGGAGCGCGCCACCGGCCTCTGGTGGAGCCCCGACGGCGCCCAGCTGCTCTACGAAGTCGCCGACAGCACCGGCGTCGAGCGTCACTTCATCGCCGACCCCGAACACCCGCAGCAACAGCCCACCGAGTTCCGCTACCCGCGCGCCGGCACCGACAACGCCAAGCTGCGCTTTGGCCTGATCGCCCGCAACGGCGGCCCCACCACCTGGATCGACTGGGACCACGACACCTACCCATACCTCGCCCGCGCGGTCTGGCGGAAAGACGGCAAGCTCACGCTGGTCCTGCTGACGCGCGCGCAAACCAAGGAAGTGGTCGTTACGGTCGACCCGGCTACCGGCAAGACGTCGCCGCTGCTGACCGAAACCGACAGCGCCTGGCTCAACGTCTCGCCAGAGTATGACCTCGCCGGCGCCGGCCTGCCGCTACCCTACTGGCTGAAAAACGGCGCCGGGTTTCTGTGGGCCGCCGAGCGCGGCGGCCTCTGGCAGCTCGAACTGCACCACGCGGACGGCACGCTCGACCGCGTGCTGACACCCCGCGCCACCCCGTTCATCGCGCTGAACGATGTCGACGAGGCCACCGGCAGCCTCGTCTTCACCGCCCGCCCCAGCCGCATCGACACCGCCCTCTATCGCGTCAAACTCGGTGGTGGCGCGCCGGTGACGCTCGATGCGCGTGCCGGCCTGCACAGCGCTACAGCCGGCCACGACCAGCACGCCGTGCTGGTCGACCAATCCATGCTCGCCGATGGCAGCATGGCGGACAGCGTCATCGACCAGGCCGGCAAGACGCTCGCCATATTGCCGAGCATCGCCGAAAAACCGCCGGCACTGCCGAACATCCTGTTCACGACGGCAGGCAACCTGAACCTGGACGCGCTGCTGGTGCGCCCCGCGCACGCCAAACCAGGCGCGCGCCTGCCGGTGATCCTGTCGGTTTATGCCGGGCCGGGCGTGAAGAATGTCGAGCGCGCGCCGATCCGCTACCTGGAAGACCAGTGCATGGCCGATGCCGGCTTCGCGGTGGTGACGCTGGACGGCCGCGGCACCCCCGGCCGTGACCGCGATTTCGAACGCGCGACAAAATACGACCTGATCGATTTGCCGTTACAGGACCAGATCGACGGCCTGCAGGCGATGGGCCACACATTCCCCGAGCTCGACCTGTCGCGCGCCGGCGTCACCGGCTGGTCGTTCGGCGGCTATTTCACCGCCATGGCCACCATCCGCCGCCCGGATATTTTCAAGGCCGGCGTCGCCGGCGCACCCGTGGTCGATTTCGCCGATTACGACACCGCCTACACCGAACGCTATCTCGGGCTGCCGCAGACCAGCCCCGACGCCTACGCGAAAAGCAACGTGCTGACCTACGCCGACAAGCTCGCGCGCCCGCTGCTGATCATGCACGGCCTGACCGACGACAATGTCTATTTCGAAAACACGGTGAAGCTCACACAAGCCCTGATCCAGGCCGGCAAGCCTTACAACCTGCTGCTGCTCCCCGGCACCCACCTGCTGCCGGACCCGCTCCTCCGCACCCGCGTCAGCGAAATCCGCGTGGCGTTCCTGAAGGAGCATTTGAAGTAATGCCAGCGACCTCGGGCGTGGGCCTGCGCGACGGTGCAAGGAAGATTTGACCACGACGAACACGGAGACCAGAAGGGATAGGCACAACGTAGAGGTGGCAGATCGGAACAGCAAACTGTCATTGCGAACCCTCGCGAGGCAATCCAGGGGTCACACGCCAAATCTCGCCTGTGACCCCTGGATTGCTGCGCCGCGGCTCGCAATGACGTACGCGGTTTCCGTCGCGTTGGGGCAGGTCAAACTCAATGCGGATTGGCATAAGAATGTTCTATTTTCAAAAAAGAACATTCTTACTTGCTTTGCTGCTCCTGCCACTGCGCATAGCTCATCCGTGCGAGGTCGAACCGATCCGTCGTGCGGCAATACATCGACGGCGATCCCATCCGCCCGATCGGTGCAAATCCGTTGATATGTCGCCGCGGTCCCACCAGATGGTCCGCGACGTGAAACATCACCACCTCGCCGATGATCAGCGTATAGGCGCCAAGCGCTTGCGTGCTGTGCAGCTTGCATTCGAGGCTCGCCTGCGCCTGCGCGAGCCGCGGCGCCTTCACGTGCACCGAGGGTGCGGCGTGCAGATCCGCCGCGGTCAGTTCGCTGTCATCGGGCGGAAACTCCACCGCGGATATGTTCATTGCATGCAACAAATCTTCCGTCACCAGGTTCACCACGAAATCGCCGCCCGCCGCGATATTCGCGCCGGTGTCTTTCGGCGACCCGTCCGGGCGGCAGGCGACGCTGATGATCAGGAACAGCGGATCGCTCCCCACGGCGTTGAAGAAACTGAACGGGGCCAGATTGACCACGCCGCTAGGCGCCACACTGGTCACCCAGGCAATCGGCCGGGGTACCACCAAATTCGTCAGCAACTTATAATTGTCGATATTGCTTTGTCCGGCTGGATCGATCTGCATAACACCCCTTGAAGAGCAAAAGTTTTTTGGTTCTTTTTTCAAAAAAGAACATTCCTACGTCCTATCCGCCTGCCCCGGAGACACCGCCCATACCGCCCACAGCACAGCATGGGCCGCACGCATTTTGCCTCCCGCGAGCACCGCCCCTAACCTCACACCATGCCGCCCCTCGCTCAACTCGCCCACCACCTCGCCAGCGGCGCCGCCACCAGCCGCCAACTGATCGAAACCGCCCTGGCCCGCGCGCAGGACCCCGCGGGCGAAGGCGGCCGCAGCTTCATCACGCTCTACGCCGACCAGGCCCGCGCCAGCGCCGACGCGATGGACCGGCTGCGCCGGCACAACCGTCACCCCGGCCCGTATGCCGGCATCCCGGTCAGCATTAAAGACCTGTTCGATATGGCAGGCGAAACCACCACCGCCGGCTCCGCGGTCCTTCGCGAGGCCCCGCCTGCCACCACCACCGCCCCGGCCATCGCCCGCCTGCTCGCGGCCGGCCTGATTCCGATCGGCCGCACCAACATGACCGAGTTCGCCTTCAGCGGCGTCGGCCTGAATCCGCATTACGGCACGCCCAGATCCCCCTGGGACCGCGCCACCGGCCATATTCCCGGCGGCAGTTCGTCCGGCGCCGCCGTGTCCGTGTCCGACGGTTTCGCCGCCGCCGCGATCGGCACCGACACCGGCGGGTCCTGCCGCATCCCGGCGGCATTGTGCGGCATCACCGGCTTCAAGCCGACCGCGCGCCGTGTGACGCTGGCTGGCGCCCTGCCGCTCGCACCCACGCTCGACTCGATCGGCCCGCTGGCCGCCACCGCGCGCTGCTGTGCTTCCATCGACGCCATTCTCGCCGGCGACCCGGCCCGCGCGCTCCCCCAGGCGCATGTCTCCGGCCTGCGCCTGCTGCTGCCCACCAATCTGGCCTTCGACCATCTCGACGCCGCCACCGAACGCGCGCTCGACCGCGCCGTGCAGCGCCTGGATGATTCCGGCGCGCAGATCGACCGCCGCGCCTTGCCCGCCATCGGCCAGATCAACGAGGCACACGCACATGGCGGTTTCGCCGCCGCCGAAGCCTACGCCTGGCACCGAACCCTGCTCGCCACCAGCACCGCCCAGTATGATCCCCGCGTGGCCACCCGCATCGAAACCGGCGCCGCCATGTCCGCCGCCGACTACATCACGCTCGTCCAGGCCCGCGCCCGCATCATCGCGGCATTCGAAGCCGACATGGCGCCCTACGACGCGCTTATCGTCCCCACCGTGCCCATCGCGCCGCCGAAACTCGCCGACTTCGCCACCGACGAGTCCTATCACCGGCTGAATTACCTGCTCCTGCGCAACCCCTCGACGATCAATTTCCTCGACGGCTGCGCCATCAGCCTCCCCTGCCACGCCGAGGGCCAGCCCCCCGCCGGCCTCATGCTCGCCGCACCCGCGCTACACGACGCGCGGCTGCTTGCCATCGCCGACGCCATGGAAATGATTTTAAGAAAGTAAGGAAAATCTTTTGAAAAAAGCACCACAAAATATTTGCTCTTCAGGACCCCGCTCCCGGACTTTCTTCGTGGCTCATTTTCTCACCCGGGCGGCGACGCGCGCAAAACCCTCTCATCGGACCGCAAAATGCAGCTGACCCAGCAACATGAAGCACTCCGCCGCACCGCAGAGCGCTTTATCGACTCCGAAATAAACCCGCACATAGACGCCTGGGAAGCAGATGAAATCTTTCCCGCTCACGATGTGTTCAAGAAACTCGGCAGCCTTGGCCTGCTCGGCATCAACAAGCCGGTCGAGAACGGCGGCCTCGGCCTCGATTATTCCTATGAAGCGGTGTTCAACGAAGCCACCGGCAACATCAATTGCGGCGGCGTGCCGATGGCGATCGGTGTGCAGACCGATATGGCAACCCCGGCGCTGGCCCGCTTCGGCTCCGCAGAGTTGCGCGCCGACTATCTCGCCCCCGCCATCGCCGGCGACATGGTCACCTGCATCGGCGTCTCCGAACCCGGCGCCGGCTCGGATGTCGCCGCCATCAAAACCAGCGCGGTCCGCGATGGTGGCGACTATGTCATCAACGGGTCGAAAATGTGGATCACCAACGGCACGCAGGCCGACTGGATGTGCATGCTCGCCAACACCGGCGACGGCGCCGTGCACCAGAACAAATCGCTGATCATCGTGCCGCTGATGGAAGGCGGCAAACGCGCCAAAGGTGTCTCGGTTGGCAAGAAATTGCGCAAGATGGGCATGCACGCGTCCGACACCGCGCTGCTTTATTTCGATGATGTGCGCGTCCCTGCCCGCAACCTGATCGGCGAGGCGGGCAAAGGTTTCGTCTACCAGATGATGCAGTTCCAGGAGGAACGGCTCTATGCCGCGCTGAAATCCGCCGTCGGCTGCGAACGCATGATCGACGCCACCATCGACTACACGCGTGACCGCAAAACCTTCGGCAAATCGATCCTCGACAACCAGGTCGTGCATTTCCGGCTGGCGGAACTCGCCACCGAAGCGGAAGCGCTGCGCGCGCTGACCTGGAAAGCGATCGATATTCATGTCGGCGGCGGCGATTGCACCAAGCTCGCCAGCATGGCCAAGCTGAAAGGCGGCCGCCTGCAACGCGAAACCGCCGATGCGTGCCTGCAATATTGGGGCGGCATGGGCTATATGGACGAAACCTCGATCAGCCGAAGTTTTCGCGATGGGCGGCTGGGGTCGATCGGCGGCGGGGCGGATGAGATCATGCTGGGGATTATTGCGAAATATATGGGGATTGCGCCGGGAAAGAAGTAAATGTTCTTTTTTGAAAAAAAGAACCAAAAAACTTTTTCTCGTTGCGTCTGGCATCGTTGTGCCCTGGGCGCCCAATGCCAGCCGCACGAGCAAAAGTTTTTTGCTTCTTTTTTTCAAAAAAGAAGTTCTTCCTTTGTTTTTTCAGGAATATAACCGATGTCCGTGCTCACCGTTGAAATCCACCATGCCGTTGCGACCGTCACGCTCAATCGGCCGCAACAGATGAACGCGCTCTCGGCGGAACTGCGCGCCGCCCTCACCGAGAGTTTCGCCGACCTCAACAAAAATCCCTCGGTCCAGGTCGCGATCCTCACCGGCGCCGGCGAGCGCGCCTTCTGTGCCGGGCTCGATTTGAAGGAACTCGGGGGCGGCGCCAGCATCGGCGACACCGTCACCGACGTGAACGATCCGGTTTCGGTGCTGAACCGATTCGAGAAACCGATCATCGGCGCCATCAATGGCGTCGCCATCACCGGCGGCTTCGAACTGGCGCTGGCCTGCGACGTGCTGATCGCCTCCAGCAACGCGCGCTTCGCCGACACGCACGCACGTGTCGGCATCATGCCCGGCTGGGGCCTGAGCCAGAAACTCGCGCGCCTGATCGGCATTTCCCGCGCCAAGGAACTCTCGTTCACCGGCAATTTCCTCGACGCGCAGACCGCACTCGCCTGGGGCCTCGTCAACCACGTGCTGCCCCCGGAAGACCTGCTGCCGCATGCGCAAAAACTCGCCGCCGACATGGCGCAAATCGACGCGGATTTCCTGCGCGCCTATAAACGCCTGATAGATGACGGCTACGCGCTGCCGTTCGGCGACGCGGTGGCGTTGGAACGCACCCGCGGTACGCCGCACAACCGCGCCGTCACGCCCGCATCGATCGAGGCGCGCCGCGCTGCCGTGCAGGCGCGTGGCAGAAGTCAGTAAAAGCGTTCTTTTTTGAAAAAAAGAACCAAAAAACTTTTCCTCGTTGCGTCTGGCATTGGTTTGCCCTGGGCACCTCATGCCAGCCGCACGCGCAAAAGTTTTTTGCTTCTTTTTTTCAAAAAAGAAGTCTTCCTTCTTCTAGCTGAACCACCCCTTCACATCCCGCAACACTTCCCGCGCCGCATTCCGCCCCGGGATCCCGGTCACCCCACCCCCCGGATGGCTCCCCGACCCGCACATATACAACCCCTTCAACGGCCCGCGATAATCGCCGTATCCCAATACCGGCCGGGCCGAAAATAATTGGTCCAGCGACAGCGCGCCATGGAAAATATCACCGCGCAGCAAACCGAACTTTTCCTCCAGCCCCAGCGGCGACAACGCCACCCGCCCCAGCACGCTGGCGCGGAAATTCGGCGCATATTCCGTGACCGTGTCGATGATGTGGTCGGCGACCTCGTCGCGCGCGTCGTGCCAACTGCGCCCATCCGGCAGCACCGGGGCGAAATGCTGGCAGAACAGGCTTGCGACATGCTGCCCCGGCGGCGCCAACGAATCGTCCAGCGTCGACGGGATCAGCATTTCCACGATCGGCCGCCTGGACCAGCCGGTCTCCGACGCATCGCGCCAGGCGCGGTCCATGTAGCCTAGCGTCGGCGCCAGGATGATGCCGGCGGTGTGGTGATCGCCCGGCTCCGGGTGCGCGGTGAAGCGCGGCAATTCCGACAGCGCCACGTTCATCCGGAACGTGCCCGACCCGCCGCGCCAGGCGGCGATACGCGCGCGGAAATCTTCCGGTAACGAATCCTGCGGCAGCAGCCGCTGATACAGTAGCTGCGGATGCACGCCGCTGATCACCCGCCTGGCACGCACCGTACGGCCGCTATCGGTCACCACGCCGACGCTGGCGCCCTGCTCCACCAGCACCTCGCGCACGCCGTCGCCGAGCACGATCTCGGCGCCGGCCTCGGCGGCGGCTGCTTGCATCGCCTGCGTAATGGCGCCCATGCCGCCGATCGCGTGCCCCCACGCGCCGACCCGCCCCTCCACCTCGCCGAACACATGGTGCAGCAGCACATAGGCGCTGCCCGGCGCATACGGGCTGGCGAAATTGCCGACGATGCTGTCGAACCCCAGCAGCGCCTTGATCGCGCTGCCGCGGAACCGTGCGTCCAGCATGTCGCCGGCGGACTTGGTGAACAGATCGAGCAGATCGCGCTGCGTCTCGGCATCCAGCCCATGCATCAGGCGCCCGAGCGACACGCCGCCGAGCAGATCGGCAAACCCGCCTTTCGGCTGCGGCGGCGTGAGATGCAGCACGCGGCGCAGCGGCCCCACCACGCGCTCCAGCATGGAACCGTAACGATTATATGCGTCCACATCCTGCGGCGCGAACCGGGCCAGGGCGGCGCGGTCGGCGTCGGCGTCCACGCCCATGCACAGCGCGCGCCCGTCATCGGTCGGCAGGAAATTGCCCATCCGGCGCAGCACGATGCGCAACCCGTGCCGCTTCAGATCGAGCTCACGGATCACCGCCGGATCGAGCAGGCTGACCGTATAGGCGGCGACCGAATTGCGGAATCCGGGATGAAATTCCTCGGTCACCGCAGCGCCGCCGGCCACCGCGCGACGCTCCACGACAGCCACCTTCAGGCCGCGGCGCGCCAGATAGAACGCGCACACCAGCGCATTATGGCCGGCGCCGATCAGGACGGCGTCATAGACAGATGTGCTCACACCACCGGCCCGTCCCCGGCGCCGATCGTGCGTTGCATGATCACCACATCCAGCCAACGATCGAACTTGCGGCCGGCGGCGCGCAGCACGCCGGTGCGCACGAACCCGAGCGACGCATGCACACCGATCGAACCGATATTATTTGAATCGCCGATCAATGCGAAAATCTGCCGCAAGCCGGCGGCCTCGGCGCGCGCCACCAGCGCCGCCACCAGCGCCTTGCCGACGCCCTGGCCGCGCACGTCGTCCCGCACATAGACACTATCCTCGACCGTGTAACGATAGGCCGCGCGGCTGCGGAACGGACCATAATAGCCGTAGCCGAGCACGCCGGTGGCATCACACACGACCAGCCAGACATGGCCCGCCGCGAGGCCCGCCGCGCGCCGCGCCGCCAATTCCTCGATGCTGGGCGGAATTTCCTCGAACGTGCCGGTGCCGTGCAGCACATGATGGGCGTAAATCGCGGCGATTTCCGGCAGATCGGCGTCCGTCGCATCGCGCACCGCGGGCGGCGCGGCGCGGCCGGCCGGCTCGCCATCCGCAAGCGGGGCATGTGTGCGGGCCGCCGCGGCCGCGTCGTCGTGGCTCTTGATCATGGCAGGCAAAGTCCTCTAGGCGTGGTGCAGCGCGGCGAAACGGCGGTGTCGCGGGCGATTTGTCCCGCCCGGCACGCCGAAAATTATCCCGGTCGAAGGGAATACCGTGTTAAGGGGTACCGACGGAAGCCCGCCCAGGCGGCGCCCGATCCGGTCTGATTCTGCACCGCGGCGAGAGGATTTAGAGTGGATCAAGACATTCAAAGCGCGCCGGGACCGGACGAAAACGGCGGCCCGAACGGCGCGGGCGCCGCGCCGGAATCGTTCACCCCCACCGAGTTGCGCCTGCGCGCGGTGGCCGCCGCCGCCCGTTTCTACGGCGTCGATCTGGACACCAACGACTATCACGGCGCGCCGAACGAGGCGTATCCGTCGCCCGGCTCGCTGGTAAAATGGCTGAACGAGCAGGGCCTGGTGGCCCGCGCGGCCAAGCTGAAATGGGCCAACCTGTTCCGCTTCCGCGAAACCAGCCCGGTGGTCGTGCTGTTGCGGGACGGCACCGCGGGCCTGGTGGTCGGCGCCGACCCGCAGCGCGACATCGTCTGGATCAAGAGCCCCACGGCGCGTGACGCCGAACCGGCGGTCGCGGTGGACCGGCTGCGGCTGGAGCAGGCCTGGGGTGGCGAGGCGATTCTGCTGCGCCGCGCCGTCGGCCAGGCGGAAGGCGAGGCACCGTTCACGTTGGGCTGGATCTGCCGCCAGGTCGCGGCGGAGAAAAAGATCCTGTGGCGCGTGTCCTACGCTTCGCTGGTGCTGTCCGTGCTGCAGATCGTGCCGGCCTTCATCATCATGGGCACCATCAACCGCGTGCTCGAATTCAACAGCGTCAACACCCTGTATCTGATGTTCTGCATCCTGGGTGTGATCATGTTCTTCGACATGCTGCTCGGCTGGGCGCGGCGTGAGCTGATCGCGGTGCTGGGCGCCAATGTCGATGCCAAGCTGAACATCCATGTGTTCGCCCGGCTGCTCGGCCTGAGCCTGGAATTTTTCGAACGCAGCCAGGCCGGCGAAACGATCGGCCGCCTCGGCCAGATCTTCCGCATCCGCGAATTCGTGTCCGGCAAGCTGCTGATGACGCTGCTGGACGGCTGCACGCTGCTGATCATGATCCCGGTGCTGTTCTACATGGCAGCGACGCTGGCCTGGATCACGGTGGCGACGGCCGGCGTGATTGCCGCGGTGGTGGTGGTGTTCCTGCGGCCGGTCGGCAACCTGATCGGCTTGCAGGTGCGGGCCGAGCACCGCAAGGCGGCGGTGATGACCGAAACGGTCGTCGGCATCCGCACGGTGAAGACGCTGGCGCTGGAACCGCAACAGAAGCAGGTGTGGGACGAGCGGGTGGCCGAAGCCACCGGCTGGCGCCTGGCCGCCGCGCGCATGGCCAACTGGCCGCAAACCATCATCGACCCGCTGCAAAGCTTCATGTCGCGCGGCGTGGTGCTGCTCGGCGCCTACCTGGCGCTGGAAGGCAATAGCGGCGTGGACCGCGGCGCGCTGGTGGCATTCATGATCCTGTCCGGCCGGGTCGCGACCCCGCTGGTCGGCTTCGCGCGCCTGATGGAGGATTTCCAGGAGGTCAACACCGGTATCGGCCAGATCGGCAAGGTGCTGAACAATCCGCCGGAAGTGCGCAGCGTCAGCGACGGCATGCGCCCGCGCTTCGAAGGCCGCATCGCGTTCGAGGACCTGACCTTCACCTATCCGCTCGGCTCGCGGCCGGCGCTGAACCGGGTCAATTTCGACGTGCCGCCCGGTACCATGCTGGGCCTGGTCGGCCGGTCCGGCTCGGGCAAATCGACCATCACGCGCCTGCTGCAAGGCATCAACCGCGAGTATTCCGGCGCCGTGAAGATCGACGGCATGGAAATGCGCGAAATCAACCTCGCGCACCTGCGTAAGAGCCTCGGCGTCGTGTTGCAGGATAATTTCCTGTTCCGCGGCACCGTGAAGGACAATATCGTCTCCGGCCGCGCCGGCCTGACGCTGGAGGACGCGGTGCGCGCCGCCCGCCTGGCCGGCGCCGAGGAATTCATCGAGCGCATGCCGCAGGGCTACGACACCTGGATCGAAGAGGGCTCGACCAACATTTCCGGCGGCCAGCGGCAGCGCCTGGCGATCGCGCGCGCGCTGATCACCAACCCGCGCATCATGATCCTGGACGAAGCGACCAGCGCGCTCGACCCGGAATCGGAAGCGCTGGTCAACGCCAACCTGGTGCGCATCGGTAAGGGCCGCACCATGGTCATCGTCTCGCACCGCCTGTCCAGCCTGGTGAATTGCGATCAGATCATCGTCATGGAACGCGGCGAACTGCTGGATATCGCGCCGCATAACGTGCTGGTCGAACGCTGCAGCACCTATCGCACGCTGTGGAACCAGCAGA
>Ga0116230_10006161_pt1 | contig 11806 bp, 10 predicted proteins | sample S1TSphfallax_3_FD_88678 | JGI IMG/M metagenome (GOLD analysis project Ga0116230, IMG submission 88678) | Host-associated microbial communities from peat moss isolated from Minnesota, USA - S1T2_Fd - Sphagnum fallax MG | ecosystem: Host-associated > Plants > Peat moss > Unclassified | place...
GCCAGAAACACGTGCTTCCACACCGACGCCCCATTCGATGCAGGCTTCACATCCTGCACATACAGAACATAGTTCTTGAAGTCTTCATAGAAGACTCTTGGCTGAACCTCGAACGACGCCTGCGTGGTCTTCAGCGAGCTCTCAAGATTTAAGAGAGCCGCGGCCGAGCGCGGCGACACAAAGATCGAATTCACCAGCCCCAGCGCCAGCCCAACCGCGGACACGATCGACACGATGCGCACGAAGTCGAGAGCGCCCATGCCGCTCGCTCGCATCGCCGTGATCTCGCTGTCCGAGGCCAGCCGGCTCAGCCCCAGCAGTATCCCTACCAGAATCGCCATCGGGATCGTCACTGTCAGCGTATTCGGCAGCGTGTACGCGATGATCCGGACGACATCGCCCAGCCCCGCGGAGTTCCGCACCAGAAGCGTCAGGATCTCCGTGAGGTGCTTCATGAACAGCACGAACGTAAACAGCACACCGCCGAGCAGAGCATGAGAAGAGACTTCGCGAAGGATGTAGCGGGTAAGCAGGCGCATCAGATGGTCTGCTCAAGTGTAGCGCGGCACACTGTTGTCATTCCCGAAGGGAATCTGCGGTCGCCTTTGCGGTTGCCTGTTCTATCAGGCGTCCGCCGCGGCAACCCGATCTACTTCCCCTTCACCGCGATCACTTCAATCTCAATCAGAGCCCACGGGGCCGCCAGCGCCGCAACCTGCATCGCCGAGCGCGCTGGCTTGTTCGGCTGCTCCTTCGTTCCGAAGAACTGCGTGTACGAAGCCATCATCCCCGCGAAGTCCAGCTTGCCGCCGAGCGCCGGATCGCCCGCCATGAAGACCGTCATCTTCACTACGTCCTTCATGTCCAGCCCCTGCTCTTTCAGCAGTGTCTGGATCTTCGTCAGCGCGGAGAACGCCTGTGCCTTCGTATCTCCATACACAGCAGGCGTGTTCTTCGCCGGATCGGCAGGCGTCACCGGACTCGCAAGCTGCCCGCTCAGGTAAAGCGTATCGCCCGCCCACACGCCGTTCGCAATGGGGGATTTCTCATTCGGCTGAAGGTGCTTCACCTCTACGCCCTGGGCCTGCACCACGCAGACAGAGACACACGGAACAGCAAGCATCACCGCCGCCATCGCAACCGATCGCATCTTGAACATGAAATTCCTCCGTTGGTACTGACTAAGATAACCCGGAACGGCTCGCCTAAACCACTCCGCATATCGATCGGGCTTTCAGCCCTATAGCAGCGTGCTCGCATGGTCCCCTGGGGCGTTGCCCCAGGCTGGTATAGCTCGGGCCTTCGGCCCGAAAGACTCGCCGCCTGAAATAGTTCGATTATCGGGAGTGACGGAGTCGAAAGACCTCGGCTACCGCCAAACTCAGTGTTGATCTTCACCACCACCCAAAAACAAAAGCCCGGCGACATCGTCGCCGGGCCTCTGTTAATCCACTCGCGAAAAAGTTACGCGAGAACCTTGGTGATCGACTTATCGATCGTATCCTTTGGCACAAATCCCACAATCTGTTCCGCTACCTTGCCATCCTTGAAGATCAGCAGCGCCGGAATCCCACGAATCCCATAACGCATTGGCGTTGCCGTGTTGCTGTCAACGTCCATCTTCATAACCTTGATCTGGCCGTTATACTGCGTCGCCACCTCATCGACCACCGGTGCGAGCGCGCGACACGGGCCGCACCACGCAGCCCAGAAATCTACCATGACAGGCTGTGAAGACTGCAACACTTCCTTCTCAAACGATGAATCATTCACTTCACTGACAAACTGACCTGCCATCGAACTTCCTCCCGCTGCGCTGCCTCTTATATCGTTTCAGGCAGAACGTAGACAACTCCTATAGTAGATGCGGATTCGCTTGGATAGTTTCAACCCGCCAAATATAGGAGGTGTTATCCCGGGAACTGCATGGGTCAGGGTGCCGCTTCAAATATCCCCGCGTAAAGTGAGAACGCCCGGACCTCTGAAGACTCACAGAGGTCAACGGGCGGCGCAGGAGCCCTCCCCAGAACTTCCTACGCTCCCAAAGTTATGGCAGATTACTTTAGCTGTACACATCACTTACGTAACCACCACGGAGGTACCTTTTGAGGTATCCGCCACAATCAACTCGACTTGCCCCGCAATCTCCGCCACAGCGCGGCGGACTTCAGCCGACATCCCGCGCTCATAAATGATCAGAACCGAGGGCCCGGCACCACTCAAGGCAACACCCAGCACCCCCGGACGATCAGCCAGAGGAAGCAGCAGCGGCAGGAGAGGGCACGCCTCGGACCGATACGGCTGATGCAGCCGGTCGCCCATAGCGATCCGCAGAAGGTCTCCGCGTTGTTGCGCAAAAGCCGCGACCAGCAAGGCGGTATGTTGCACATTTGTCACCGCATCGATGCGGCTGTAGCTATCGGGCAGCAATGCCCTGGCCTTTTCTGTCGCCAATCCGACAGAGGGTAGCGCCAGCATCAACCCCCATGTTGACTCCTGGCCGAAGGTAGCGGCAATAACGGCGCTTTTTCCGCTGTCCTCTTTCATCGCGGATGCAGTCATCCCGCCCAGCCAGCACGCCGCCACATTGTCCGGATGCCCTTCCCGCCGGCAGGCCTCTTCCATTGCCTGATAGCCCGTCCATCCCAACCCGCCAAAGTGGTTCGCCAGCAAAACCCCGGCGAGCAGTGCCGCCGCGCTCGACCCGCACCCCATCCCAAGAGGAATCTCATTGTGCAAGAGCAAATGGAGCGCCACAGCCGTCCCGCCCGCGCCTTCCACGACCTCGCGATACGTGTCCAGGATGAGATTCCGCTCAAGCCTCGCGCAGAGATCGCTGTCCCGCCCAGTCGCCTGGATCGCAAACTCTCCATCCGGCGACACAATCGCATCCACCGTCAGGTAAAACGACATGGCCAGCCCAAGCGCATCGAACCCCGGGCCCAGATTCGCCGACGTCGCGGGCAGTCTCAGGTGCAGCCCGCCTCCTGCACTGAAATCACCGCTCATACTGGCTGTGCGACTCGCGCTGTATTCATGCGCGTCTCAAGCTCCCGCAGCACCACATCCATCTCCGCCTCCAGTACAACCGGCGGCTTCATCAGCGCGGAGTGCTCCGCCCACTGCTTGCCGGTCGCTCCCGCAATCTCGGCTGGAGTCAGCAACTCGCCGCGATGGTAGTCGATCGTGTAGTCCGAGTCCTTCAACGTGTGCCCAGTCAGCACGATCACTACGCGCTCTTCCGGAGTGATCTTCCCCTGCGCCACAAACTTCTTCAGCCCGGCCAGCGTCACCGCCGACGCAGGCTCGCACCCGATCCCCTCGGCGCCGATCTGTGCCTTCGCCAGCGCAATCTCCTGCTCGGTCGCCTCTTCCACCCATCCGCCCGTCGATCGCAGCATCTCCACTGTCTTCTTCCAAGAGGCCGGGCTTCCAATCCGGATCGCCGAAGCCCTGGTCTCAGCGACCACCGGCTCTAGCCGGTCGCCGTTCGAATCCTGCATAGCGCGATAGAGCGGGTTCGCCCCGCTCGCCTGCACCACGCTGATCTTGGGCACGCGAGAGATCAGCCCCAGGTGCTTCATCTCCGCGAATCCCTTGCCCAGAGCAGCCCCGTTCGCCAGATTTCCGCCGGGAACGATCACATGCTCCGGCACCTGCCACTCTAACTGCTCGACCATCTCGAAGGCCGGTGTCTTCTGCCCTTCAAGCCGGTACGGATTCACAGAGTTCAGCAGATAGATCGGAAACTTCCGCACCAGCTCCGTCAGAATCTTTACGCAGCCGTCGAAGTCCGTCTTCAACTGGATCGTCAGCGCCCCATAGTCCATCGACTGCGACAGCTTCCCCCAGGCAATCTTGCCCTCAGGAATAAACACAATGCTCCGCAGTCCCGCCCGCGCCGCATAAGCCGCCATCGCCGCCGAGGTGTTGCCCGTCGACGCGCAAGCGACCCACTCAAATCCGCGCTCCGCCGCGACTGAGATCGCCGCCGTCATCCCTGTGTCCTTGAACGATCCCGTCGGGTTCATCCCCTGGTGCTTGGCCAGCAGCCAGTCGACGCCCGCAATCGCCCCGCACTTCGGCATCTCGTACAGCGGAGTATTCCCCTCCCGCAGCGTCACCGCATGGTCGAAGCTCTTCACAATCGGTAGCAGATCGCGAAACCGCCAGACACCGCTCTGGTCGATCGAAAGCGTCGAGGTTCTTCGCTCCTGCCATAGCCACCGCAGAGCGCTTGGATTCGGCAGCCGCGCCGCCCCCCAATCTGAACCAGCCCCCGCATGACTCCCCCGCGAGACGATCCCCGACAAACTCCCCGGCGCAGCCGGAACCGCGCTCCAGGGATAGGTCACCTCGAACAGCCCGCGGCAATGTTCGCAGCGAAAGTCGCTCGCAACCTCGCTCCCGGCGATTCCTCTTCCGCATTCCGTGCATCTTAAGCTATGTGTATCTAATGTCATCGTTCCCCCTAGGGTATCGCAATCGCCGATCGCTCCCCAAACCCGCCTTCCTGCGTATGGTGGCGTTTGCCATAATGGCTCTGGCTTCGATCTCAGTCAGCGCGCAAACCTCTCCATCGCCATCCGAAGCCAAAGAGATCCGGATCGCCGCCGCTGCTGATCTCCAGACCGTCCTTCCCGTCCTCGCGCCTCTCTATGAGAAGAAGACCGGCGTCAAGCTGGTCATCAGCTACGGCTCGTCCGGCAACCTCGCCAAGCAGATCCAGCAGGGTATGCCCGTCGACCTCTTCCTCGGTGCCGACTACACCTTCCCCGAGCAGATCGTCGCCGCCAATCTCGCCGACACTAAGGATGCCATCCCCTACGCCAAGGGCACTCTCGTCCTCTGGACCCGCAAAGACACACCCTTCCAGCCTCTCTCGCTCGACTCTCTCTCCGACCCTCGCGTCCAGAAGATCGCCATCGCCGACGAGATCCGCGCCCCCTACGGCCGCGCCGCCGTCGCCGCCCTCACCCACATGCACCTCTACGACCAGCTCAAGCCCAAGTTCGTCATCGGCGAAAACATCTCCCAGGCCGGCCAGTTCGTCGAGTCCGGCAACGCACAGCTCGGCCTCATCTCGCTCACCATGGCCATGTCCGAGCACTTCAAGCAACTTGGCACCTACGTCCTTGTCCCCAACGTCTACCCCGAGATCCGTCAGTGCGCTGTAGTCCTCGCCAGATCCGAACACCGCACCGAAGCCCACGCCTTCCTCGACTGGCTCCTCTCCTCCGAGATTCAATCCGAACTCCCTAAACTAGGCCTCAGCTCCGTCCGCTAAGCAGTTCTATAAGCTGTAATAAATGTCATCCTGGTTATAACAAGTGTCATCCTGAGCGTTGTTTGGCGCGCTCTTGCGCCAAACGGAGTCGAAGGGTCTGCGGTTCGCGGGTGCCCATGACTCGATTCTGAGACATGGGACGGAAACCCTTCCCCAGCGAACACCACCCCCGCGATAAACTCACACATCATGGATACCGAGGCACTCCTCCTGACGCTGCGGCTCGCCCTCAGCACCACCGCAGTCCTGCTCCTCATCGCGATCCCGCTAGCCTGGTGGATCGCCTCAGGCACTGGCCTCCGCCGCGCCTTTATCCGGGCCGTCGTCGCCCTGCCGCTCGTCCTTCCGCCAACGGTCCTCGGCTTCTATCTTCTGGTTGCTCTCGGCCCGCTCACCGCGCCTGGAAGACTGCTCACCCGCCTGTTGGGCCATCCCGTCGCCTTCAGCTTCTCCGGACTACTGATCGGGTCACTCCTGTACAGTCTTCCCTTCGCCGTCCAACCGCTGGTCTCCGGATTTGCCGCTGTCGACATCGCCCTCATCGAAGCGTCGCTCCTGCTTGGAGCCTCTCCCTTGCGAACCTTCCGGTCAATCGCCCTTCCCCTCGCCCGGCCCTCGCTCCTCACCGCCGCCGTCCTCACCTTCACCCACACCGTCGGCGAGTTCGGCGTCGTCCTCATGCTGGGCGGTAACATTCCCGGAGCGACCCGCACCCTCTCGATCGCCCTCTACGACCAGGTCCAGGACTTCGACTACGCCGCCGCCAACCGCACCTCATCCGTTTTGCTTCTGATCGCGCTCGTATCGCTCCTGGCGATCTACCTCGTTCCCGGCACCATCGGCAAGAGGGACGACCTTGTCTGACATAAAGTCCGAGATAAAGTCTGACCCCGCGCCCCATCTCTCCTTCCAGATGAAGCACTGCCTCGGCGCGTTCTCGCTCGACACAGCCTTCGAACTAACGCAGCCCTGGACCCTCCTCTTCGCTCCATCCGGCGCGGGAAAAACCACCATCCTCCGCGCCATCGCAGGCCTGCTCAGGCCGCATCAAGCCCGCATCGTCTCTTACAGCTCTTACAGCCGGATTTCGCTTCAGAACGGCGAAACGCTGACCGCAGAGCTCGTCCTCACAGACACCGCCGCAGGTACCTTCGTCCGGCCTCACCAGCGCTCCATTCGCATGGTCTCGCAGAACGCCGCCCTTTTTCCACACCTGAGCGTCCTCAAGAACATCCGCTACAGCTTCTTCGACCGGGTCCGCAATCCAGAGGAACGAAAGCAGAACGAAGCCGACCTGAAGGCTATCCTCGCCCTCTGCCGGGTAGAGCACCTCACCGCGAAGATGCCCCCACGGCTCTCTGGAGGCGAACGCCAGCGAGTCGCTCTTGCGCGTTCGCTCGCCGCGTCCAGCTGCACACTTCTCCTGCTCGACGAGCCCTTTACAGGCCTCGACGCCGCCCTCCGCGACGAACTTATCGCCGACCTCCGCGTCTGGCTCGCCCGCCGGAGCATCCCGGTCCTCTCCGTCACCCACGACATCTCCGAAGCCTTCCGGCTCAACGCCGAAGTCCTCAGGCTGGACAACGGACGCATCACCGCCCAGGGCCCAGCCGCCGCCGTCCTCGCCGAAGAGCGCAACCGCCTTCTCGCCCAGCTTCGAGGCGATCATTGACGGAAGGAATTCGCGCCCCGAAACTGCCGTCATTCTGAGCGGAGCGAAGAATCCCCGCATTGCGCTTTTGACTGGGACGACTTCCCTCTCGTAAGAGGAGAAAAGTCACCCCACCATCACCGGCTCCTGCTCCAGCCTCACCCCGAACCGCTCCTCGACCACCCGCCGAATCTCATCCCGCAGCGCCACAATCTCCTCTGCTGTCGCCTCTCCTCGATTCACGACCGCCAGCGTGTGCTTCGACGAGATCCCCGCCCGCCCCTTCGCAAATCCTTTATGAAACCCAGCTTGATCGAGCAGCCACGCCGCCGCCAGCTTCACCCTTCCCGCACCCGCGTCCCAATGCGGAACATCTCCAAATTCCTTAGCGATCGAAGCAAAGACTGCCTGGGTCACCACCGGATTCTTGAAGAACGATCCCGCGCTCCGGCAGTCCGCTTCGCCCTCCACCAGCAGCATCCCCTTGCGATGCCGAATCTCCCGCACCGCGTGATACACCTCCATCGGCCCCGGCATCTTCCCCGCAAAATGCTCCTGCAACTCCGCGTACTTCAGCTCTACAGCTCGCGCCTTATCGAACCGGAACGTCACCCTTACCACGATGTACCGCCCCTTCGCGCTCGTGTTGAAGATGCTCTTCCGATAGCCAAACCCGCACTCCGCCGCGCTCAGACTGACAAAGCTCATCGCCTCTACATCGAGCGCCCGCACCGCCACGATCGTCTCCGCGACCTCCTGCCCATACGCTCCTACGTTCTGTACCGGCGTCCCCCCCACCAGCCCAGGAATCCCCGCCAGGCACTCCACTCCGCTCAGCCCGCGCCCGCACACGTCCAAGACGAACGCATCCCAATCCACCCCGGCCGGAACCCGGCACGTCACAATCCCGTTACTCTCTTCAAACGTTGCCGGCGGCTGGGTCATGGCCATCTGCAACACAACGCCTTTGAAGCCGTTGTCCGCCGCCAAAACATTACTTCCGCCGCCCAGCACGAAGATCGGCAGCTCTTCGTCAAGTGCGAAGTCCACCGCCTCCAGCAGGTCTTCCTTGCTCTCGATCCTCGCCAGGTAACGCGCCGCCCCACCAACCTTCAGCGTCGTCAGCGGACCCAGCGGAATATTCTGTTGCATCTGCACCGCTTGAGACTACAACAGCGGCACCCGTCGAATCATCCACTGGCACGCCAACCCCTCTACCCGTACAATCAGAGATGTCGCGCGCCTGAACCGCTCGCACCCGAACCAGTACCCCCCGAACGAGTAACAAGGAGACCAACCATGTACCCAGAGATGATGCTGATTCCCATGCGCGAGGAACTCTCCCGCGCCGGCCTCAAGGAAGCCCGCACCGCCGCCGATGTCGACCAGGCCCTCGCCGAACCCGGCACCACCATGGTCGTCGTCAACTCCATCTGCGGCTGCGCGGCAGGCAAGATGCGCCCCGGCGTCCGTCTCGCCATGCAGCACACCTCGAAGCCAGACCATGCCGTCACTGTCTTCGCCGGCCAGGACCGCGAAGCCACGGAGAAGGCGCGCAGCTACTTTGGCGGCCATCCGCCCACCTCGCCCGCCATCGCCATCCTGCGCGACGGCCAGCTTGTCTACCTCATGCAGCGCTCAGCCATCGAGGGCTCGACCGCCCCGGCGATCGCCCAGGAACTTGCCCGCGCCTTCGACACCTACTGCGCCAAAACCACCGCATAAATCCTTCGTAACTTATTGCATCCAAAAGGCCGTCATCCGATCAGGATGACGGCCTTTCCCTCACTTGCGCACATTTTCAAGTGTCATCCTGAGCGAAGCGGATCGCGCACCTGCGATCCGCGCAGCCGAAGGATCTGCGGTTCGGGTGCCCCACCCATCGCGTCTTTGTCTCACGCGATGGGTGGGACGCAACTCTTTCCACCGGACACTCCTCAACTTCCAGGCCACATCCGCCGATAATCTATCGAGCCGATGTCTGACCGCGACCATTCCTCGTCCGCACCCCCTGCGCCGCTTCGACTGCAGCACTCCCGCACTCACGCGAAGCCCGACGAGCCCGGCCTCTGCGCGCTTGAAGACTACACCTGTCTCACCGGGGAAAGCTTCGCCATGCGCTCGCTCCGCGCCCAGCTACGCCGCGTCGCGCCGCACTTCCGCATCGCCCTCATCATCGGCGAGACGGGCACCGCCAAGGAGACCGTCGCCCTCGCCCTGCATCGCCTCACCGCCGACTCCGACGCCACCTTCGTCCCCCACAACGCCGCTTCCCTGCTCGCCGCGCTTCAGGAGATATTGGCCCGCCCCGCCCTGCTCAACTTTCCCGAGCCCTCCGCCAGCCGCTCCCGCACCACCCTCTTCCTCGCCGACGTCGGCGACCTCACCCACGTCGAGCAGTCCGAGCTCTTCAAATCCCTCAAGCGTCTCGCCGCCTTCCGCAACGGACCCGAGCGCCCGCGTCTCGTTTTCGCCACCGGTCGCGACCTCCGCGGCCTCTCCGGTGCAGGCCACTTCGACCGCAACCTCTACCGCGCAATCTCCGCAGTGGAGATCCTTCTGCCGCCGCTCCGCTCCCGCCCCGAAGACATCCCATTGATCACCTGCGGCCTGCTCAGCCGCTCCGCCCGCTCCGGCGGCATCTCCAGCGGTGCCTTTGACGGCCTCGCGCTCTCCCGCCTGCAATGCCACGACTGGCCGGGTAACATCCGCGAGCTCGAACGCGTCGTTGAACTCGCACGCCAGCACGCCGGAGATGCCTCAAACGGTGTCGACGGCGTGATCGAAGCCATGCACCTTCCTCAGCTCGGGGAGTTCGCGCGTACAACCACTCAATCCCGCATCGAGGCCCGCGTCGAGCGTCTCGACGACGTCATCCAGAACCACGTCCTCGACGTCCTCATGCGCTGCTCCGGCAACAAGGTCCGCGCCGCCGAGCGCCTCGGCATTAGCCGGTCCACCCTCTACCGGATGCTCGACGCCAGCTCCGCCGCCTCCGCCCTCGACCGCATCGCCTGAGTGCCTTGCGTGACGCACGATAAACTCAGAGAGCCAGCACAATCCGGCTCACTGAGGTCTACTTGAACCGTCTTCTCAGCACCACCGTCTTTACGGTCATCGCCGCAATCCTGACCGTCCCCGCATTCAGCCAGACCCTCCCCCTGGCCGCCCCCGCGCCAGCCTCCGCAGCCGACCGCAGCCGCGAACTCTCGAAGCTCTTCGCCGACATCTGGGAGGACACCCTCAAGCACTCCCCCGAGTACGCCTCTTTCCTCGGCGACAAGCGCTATAACGATCAGCTCTCCGACTACTCCGCCGCCGCCGTCAACGCTTCCCTCGAGCGCGGCCGCAAGTTCATCGAGCAGCTCTCCATGATCGACACCACCGGCCTCTCCGACCAGGAGCAGCTCTCCGCCGAGCTCATGCTCAGCTCCCTCACCCAGGACCAGGAGGCCGCCCCCTTCAAGGAATGGGAGATGCCCGTAGACCAGGTCAACGGATTCCATCTCTCCTTCTCACACCTGCTCGAAGGCCTTCCCTTCGACACCGTGAAGGACTACGACGACTACATCACCCGACTCAAGAAGCTGCCCATCGCCTTCTCGCAGCAGATGACCAACATGCAGCTCGGCATCGATGAAGGCCGCATGCCGCCGCAGTATCTCCTAGAACAGGTCCTCACCCAGACCCAGTCCATCGCCTCTGAGAAACCCAAAGACAGCCTCTTCTCCGAACCCCTGAAGAAGTTCCCCAAGTCCATCACCCCGGCCGAGCAGACCCGCATCTCCGCCGACCTGCTCGAAGCCGTCACCACGGACGTCCTTCCCACCTACCAGCGCTTCGCCAAGTTCCTCTCAACCACCTATATCCCGGCCGGCCGCAAAGATCCCGGTGCCTGGTCGCTCCCCAATGGCGACGCCTACTACGCGTTCTGCGTCCGTCGCAGCACTACGCTCGACAAGTCCCCGGCCGAGATCCACCAGCTCGGACTCGACGAAGTAAAGCGCGACGAAGCCGAGATGCTCGCCATTATCCACAAGCTCGGCTACTCCGACCTGAAGACCTTCTCGGCTGCCCTAAAAGCCAACCCAAAGGAACATCCGCAGTCGAAGCAGCAGCTCCTCGACCTCTACACCGGCTACATCGCCGCAATGAAGCCCAAGCTCCCCGAGCTCTTCGGCCGCCTGCCCAAGGCCCCGCTCGAAGTCATCGCTATGCCTGACTCCATTGCTCCCGGCAGCCCGCCCGCCTACTACGACCAGGGCACAGCCGACGGCAAGCGCCCTGGCCATGTCGACGTGAACCTCCTCAACTTCGCCGACCGCCTTCTTACCAACGTCGAGGTCATCTCCTACCACGAAGGCGTCCCAGGCCATCACCTTCAGATCTCCATCGCCCAGGAGCTCACCGGCCTCCCCGAGTTCCGCAAGCAGGCCGGCTACACCGCCTACACCGAGGGCTGGGGCCTCTACAGCGAGCGTCTCGGCAAAGAGATCGGCTTCTACCAGAACCCCTACTCGGACTACGGCCGCCTTGAAGCCGACATGTGGCGCGCCATCCGCCTCGTCGTCGACACCGGCGTCCACTCGCAACACTGGACCCGCCAGCAGATGGTCGACTACTTCCATGAGCACTCCGCTATCGACGAGCCCACCATCCAGTCCGAGACCGACCGCTACATCGCCTGGCCCGGCCAGGCGCTCGGCTACAAGATGAGCCAGCTCACGCTCCTCGCACTTCGCCAGCGCGCCCAGACCGCCCTCGGCCCGAAGTTCAACCTCAGGGCCTTCCACGACGAAGTCCTCGACTCCGGCGCGCTACCCATGGACGTCCTCGAAAAGCGCATTGACACCTGGATCGCCGCACAA